>Ga0209357_1000953_pt1 | contig 11737 bp, 10 predicted proteins | sample LauGreFBDMM110SD_2_FD_187573 | JGI IMG/M metagenome (GOLD analysis project Ga0209357, IMG submission 187573) | Freshwater lake microbial communities from Lake Michigan, USA - Fa13.BD.MM110.SD (SPAdes) (version 3) | ecosystem: Environmental > Aquatic > Freshwater > Lake | place: Lake Michigan... | reverse complement strand
GTGTATTACGACTCTGAAATGTCAGTTTGCAAACCTTGTTGGCGTTGATTATTCGTTGCTCAAACTTGAGTTCACTGATTTCAGTGTGGCTAACTTGGCTGGTGCGCAATTTGTGAGGGCCAACCTCAAACAGACTCAGTTCATACGAGCCAATGTCACCGGTGCAGATTTCACGGGTGCCAATCTGGCAAGCGCGAACTTCACAGGTGCAGTAATCGCTGGCGCAAACTTCACAAATGCCAACATGCTGAGCACAGTGATTTGCGGTTGGAATCTTGAGACGGTTGTTGGAATATCGGCGAAGCAGCTTTCTGATGTCCAAATGTTTCGAACGAAGGGCAATCTGTATTGCCCATGATCGTGCAGAGAGCGATCGAGAGAATCGGGGTTCCGTGGCGCAATGGCCTTGGGGTGCAGTATGAAATTTCCTGCGATGGTTCGCTTCCTGATGACTGGACTTGGCGGCTATCGACTGCTGACATCACGCAAGATGTTCCATTTTCTTCGTTCCCCGGTGTAACTCGAGAATTCTGTGTTGCCGATGGCAACGGGGTGACGCTCAACATCAACGGCGTCGATCACCAATGCGAACCCGGGTCAATTACAAAATTTCGTGGGGACGATGTGGTCGCTGCCGCACTCACTGATGGTCCGATGCAGGCGCTCAATGTGATGCAGCGCGACGGATCAACTGCTCGTCCCTTGCAAATTGCACGCGTTGGTCAACATGTTGTTCGGTGTCAACTGATTGTGGCGATCATGGGCTCAGCATCAGTAGAGGTAGCCAATCAAGTTGTGGAGTTGGGATTGCTCGACGGGATTATTGATCTAGAAGGAATGTACGCTGTTGTTCACATAGGTGTGGTTGCAGCATTTTAGGTAGCATTTGACTGTTGGGATTGCCAACGAAGTACGACTGTAAGGATCTTTCTGACCAGTAAACCTGCTACATCGGTGACGCAAGGACTCAATAGCTCGACACAAGGTCGGGTGTTTGACCCAGCAGACCTGACGCGCGTCACGCGTGGTTTCATTGCTGCACGCACCGAAGATCAGATCGTTGACGACAAGGGTCGCAAAGTAATTGACACTGCTGCATACGATTTTTTGCGAGATGGTCGCGAAGCACCAGACACCGTAAACCCGCATTTGTGGCGCCATGCAACACTCAACGCGCATCATGGTTTGTTTGAAGTTGCAAAAGGTGTCTGGCAGGTGCGTGGGTACGACATTTCCAACATCACATTTATCCAAGGCGACAAGGGCTGGGTGGTCATCGACCCGCTCACAAGTGATTTCACTGCTCGAGCATCACTCGAATTGATCAATAAGCATGTTGGCGAGCGCCCTGTGACCGCCGTGATCTACACGCATTCACACGTCGATCATTTTGGTGGAGTGCTTGGCGTTACCACGAGGGCTGATGTGGACGCGGGCAAGTGTGTGGTGGTTGCGCCTGAAGGGTTTTTGTACGAGGCAATTGCCGAAAACATCATTGCAGGGCCTGCAATGGGCCGACGTTCGACATATCAATTTGGACCACTATTGCCAGCCGGTCCGGAGGGTCATGTTGACTCAGGTCTTGGCAACTCAGTGCCAACAGCAGCGCCATCATTGGTAGCGCCAACTCACGACATCACCCATACGGGCCAGGAAATGATCGTTGACGGCGTTCGCATTGTGTTTCAGATGACACCCGAGACTGAAGCTCCAGCCGAAATGAATTTCTTCTTTCCAGACTTTGGTTGGTTGTGTATGGCAGAGAATTGCTCGCACACGATGCACAACCTCGTGCCAATCCGCGGAGCGCAAGTGCGCAATGCACTCACTTGGTCGAAATACATCAATGAAAGTATCGAGTTGTTTGGTGCTGACACCAAGATCTTGTTTACGTCACACAACTGGCCGCGCTGGGGGACTGATGATGTTCGCGAATTTCTCATCTTGCAGCGTGACCTTTATAGATGGATACATGACCAGACCATGCGTTGTGCGAATCGCGGCATGACTCCACTCGAAATTGCCGAATTTCTTGAGATGCCCGACGAGTTTTTGGCAAATGAACACACACGTGGTTTCTATGGCGACCTCGTGCATAACTCGAAGGCCGTGTATCAGCGATATCTCAGTTGGTATGACGGCAACCCTGCCAACCTCAATAAGTTGCAACCAACCGATGCTGGCAAGCGATATGTAGATCTGGCCGGTGGAATGGATGCACTGCTGGCATCTGCACAGAAGTCGTTTGATGCTGGCGACTATCGATGGGTGGCAGAACTTGTGAATCATGCGGTGTTTGCAGACCCCACCAATGTCAAGGCCCGCGAGTTGCAAGCAGACACGCTCGAGCAACTTGGATACCAAGCGGAGTCGGCAACATTTCGCAATGCGTATCTCATGGGTGCTCAAGAATTGCGCCAAGGACCACCACCGCCAGTAGAGGTTGGTGCACGGGCGCGCGGAATGACGCGAGCGATGACAATTGGTCAGGTGTTTGACACTCTGGCGGTGCGGTTGATGCAAGAGCAGGTCGGTGGTCTTGCAACCACGATTAATTGGAACTTCACCGATATGGCAGGTACACCTGATCAGTCATGGGTGTTGGCACTCTCAAATAGAACGCTTTTGTCAACTCAGGGGCGTCACGACGATGCTGCTGATGCGACCATTCACATCAAAAGAGAAACATTAATCGACGTAATTACGCAAGCTACGACCTTTCTTCAAGAAATGACCGACGGGGTGATCACTGTGGATGGCGATGCAGCAGCACTCTTAAATATCTTTGGAAACTTAGAAAAGTTTGTAACAGGTTTTGCAATCGTTGAGCCCTAATAGGGGTCGGAAGGTTCCGTGTAAATTTCTATTTTTAATCTTTGGCGAATTATGCTTCGGGTAGGCGAAACGGAGCATGACTATGAATAACGACATGATGGCCAAAGTGAAAAGCGGCAAGGGTTTTATTGCGGCCCTCGACCAGAGCGGTGGAAGCACCCCAAAGGCGCTCAAGCTCTACGGGGTCGATGAGTCTGAATACTCGGGTGACGAGCAAATGTTTGACCTCATTCATGCAATGCGCTCGCGCATTATCAAGAGTTCGGCTTTCTCTGGCGAGCGAGTGCTTGGTGCCATCTTGTTTGAGATGACCATGGACCGCTCAATTGATGGCAAGGGTGCAGCGGAATTTTTGTGGGAGAACAAGGGTGTTGTGCCTTTTCTGAAGATCGATAAGGGTTTGGCCGATGATCAAGATGGTGTGCAAGTGATGAAGCCAATGCCCGAATTGGACGCACTGTTGACAAAAGCCAAGAAGCACGGTGTGTTTGGCACCAAGATGCGTTCGGTGATCAAGTTGGCAAATGAAAATGGCATCAACGAAGTCGTACATCAGCAGTTTGAAGTTGGCAAGCAGATCATCGCTGCTGGACTCGTTCCAATCATCGAACCCGAAGTCGATATCAATAGCCCACAAAAGGCCGAGGCCGAGGTGTTGTTGAAGGCTGCAATTTTGTCGGAACTGAACAAGTTGAGCGCCGATCAAAACGTCATGCTCAAACTCACATTGCCAAACCACGATGGATTCTTTTCCGAGTTGGTGAAGCATCCACGGGTTGTGCGCGTGGTGGCATTGTCGGGTGGTTACAGCCGTGAAGATGCCAACAAGCAGTTGTCGAAGAATGCTGGAGTAATTGCAAGCTTCTCTCGCGCGTTAACAGAGGGTTTGTCGGCCAAGCAGTCTGATGCAGAGTTTGATGCATTGCTCAACTCGGCAATTCAAGGAATCTACGACGCGTCAAATACATGAGTATTGGTAAATGAATACCGTTCAGCAACCAGTTGAGTGGTCGATCAAAGCCCAAAACCTGCCAGAGCACGCGCGTAATCCGATTCATACTGATGCAGGTGCACAAGCCGCTGGTTTTCCGCGGGCGCTTGTTGCCGGAGTAACAACATATGCGTATCTGACGCACCCACTGATTGTTGCTTGGGGTGAGGATTGGCTTACACGTGGCGGAGGCGAAGTTCGTTTTCGTCGGCCAGTGTTCGATCACGATGTGTTGCGGTGCGTGCCTAATGTCGATGGTGATGCGGTCTTGATGCAAGCGGTCACGAGCGAACCAGAACAACCCCGTGCGATTTTTCGCGCGGTGCGCGATGGCGGGGCAGTAGCACCGTTGCGAGAGGGCGAAGTTCTGCCGTCCAAAGAATTTCAATTAATCGACACGTTTAGTTGCGACTATGGCTCGCGTGCGGGCGACGACTTATCGTTTTTTGCCGATCGCGGACTAGTGCATCCTGCTGTATGGCCAGCCTTAGCCAATGACATTGTGTATAACTATGTTGCTCGTGGCAGTTGGGTGCACATGCGCAGCATCATTCGGCATCATGCAACGGCACCGGTAGGTGCAACTGCAGAGTTGCGCTCAGTCGTTATAAAACGCTTTGAGTCACACGGCGAGCGTGCAGTGCTGGACGTGCATATTGTGGTTGATGGTCAAGTGGTTGCTTCGCTCGAACACGAAGCCATTGTTGCCCTGCCCTAAACGCTTTAATATTTATGCTTTAGTCAGTGCAGATGACGCCATCTTGAAGCACGGGCAGACCGCGCGGCTCAACTGATATTGGGTGTGATCCAGTCGGATTGCCTTCGTTGGCGTTACCTTCCAAAACAACAGCGTCACTTTTGGCGTACTGCACGATGTATGCCTTGCGCACACCATTCGAGGTATTTGGTCCGGTGAGGTGTGGGGTGAGCGATGAAAAGAACACTGCGCCACCAGCTTTGACTTCAGCAATTGCCGGTGTCGAGGGTGGAGTTTCAAAGCACTCAAAACCCAGAGTCGGCACTATGTAATGCGCCATGGTGCCTTGCTTGTGTAACCCAGTTACAACTTGCGGACAACCATTTTCGATGGTCGCGCCATTGAGTGAGATCCAACAAGTGAGGTAGTGCTGGGGCTCAACAAAGAGGTAGCCGTTGTCTTGATGCCACGGGAACCGACGAGGCTTCTCAATTTGTTTGTACACCGTCTGATCGTGATACATGCGCACATCGGGCCCGACAAGATCGCGACATGCGGCCATGATCGTGGGGTTTTTAACAAACCTCCGAATCTCGGGAATCTTGCTCGCTAGTTTTCCTGCAAAAGTAATTGCACCCTTTTCAGAAATTGCAATACGTTCGTCTGGTTGGGCGGCAAGCACTGCAACAGCCTCGGCGTCTGCAGCGTCAGTAATTGCAACGAGGTCACGTAGTTCATCTGCAGAAAAAATATCGTTGACAACGACATAGCCATCGTGATCGAACTGATCGATTTGATCCTGTGAGAGAACGCCACTCGTGGCACTGTGGTTCTGCCATTCGAACGACTTGTTCCAGGGGTGGTTGTTCATAGGTATTATCGTGTCAGATATGGGACGCCTTGCTCGCTTCGTAGGGCTTCTTCTGATGGGGACTGTGCTTGTCACCGTCGCGCCTGCAGAGGCGGCTACCTCGGGTGGCAAGTGCCCCAAGGCCGGTCGGGTCCAGACCGCGAAGGGTGTGAAGTACAAGTGCACCAAGTCGGGCAAGACCCTTAAGTGGGTCAAGGTTGTCTCGAATGCGGCCAACAAAACCGCCACGACATCAAAAGGTGTCAATGGGCCAGTGGGCATTACGTCCTGGACGACCACTGTTTCACCTAACCCAATAAGACCAGGCGCCCAGTTTGCGATTACATCAGTCATTAGTTGTGGCCCGATTATGTCTTTGACTGGTATTCCGCGCTATCCGGAAATGCGTGCATGGATGAATGCTCCGGGTTTTGCAGGAGCCCAATTTGGGGTTCCGATATTAAGTAACGGCGGTAACACGGCAACCTTTACGGGGACCGCAACTGCACCAACGACGACTGGCGACGTCAAAGTATGGACATACGTTCGAGACTTTGGATCTCCGAATGCATGCACCGGCGACTTGAGCAGTTACAAGAATGCTGATGGGGCTAATTTTTTGACGCTCACAGTGAGTAACAACGCAACAAGCAATACGACAGTGGCTGGAGCATTTGCCAAAGATGGAGAAGCATGCACCAACAAGGGTGACAAATCGATACTGAGCGGCGGGTATCTCGAGTGCCGAGCAATCTCGGGTGGCACGAATAAGTGGTTCAAGTTGTCAAGCAGCCCGGTAGCGGTGTCGGTGCCTGCGGGTGGCAGTTCGCTCGATGCGTGCAAACTCACCGAAGCACGGATCAATAAGTTTCAGCCCTGGAACATTGGTTTTCCACGCGGGACTAGTGACAATACGCCCGCACTTCCATCAACCGGAGTGGCAAATATTCAATTAATTGCTGTCGATTTCTCTGATGCTGTGGGAACGGCTGAAGAATTAACTGCTGCAGATGCTCAAATTTCTGAGTACAACAAATGGTTTGAGTTCACCTCAAATGGGGCCTTGTCATTTAATTGGCAGTATCCAAAGCGTTGGCTTCGCATGTCGAAATCCGTGCCTGGCTATGGGCTTCTAAAGGGAGATCGCGCAACGGTCCTTCCGATGGCACAGGAAATTGTTTCTCTTGCCGATCCTTCAATTGACTTCACGAACTCTGATTTTGTGTTTGTTCTGTTTCCAAGAAGTGTTCGTGATCTCAATGATGGAATTGGAATGGCTAACTGGCGAGTCGAGTCTGCCGAAGGCCCCGTAAAGAACTTGTTCGGGGGTGGGGATTATTTCTATCGCAATAACTACGAGCTCTGGAGCTATTGGATTCACGAATGGGGTCACCCGATGGGACTCGCGGGTCATTCACCAAGGTCGAACCTGAGCATTATGGACAATCAAAACGGCAGTTCAGTCACGCTCAACGTTTGGGATACGTTTTTTGCAGGGTGGATGGGAGCTGATCAGTTGTATTGCATGCCAAACACACAGTCGACGCTTGAAACACAATTGATTCCACTCGAGCGATTGCAGCACGGCATGCGTGGAGTGATTGTTCCAATTTCTACAACTGAAGCACTTGTTGTCGAGTCGCACCGGGCCGAAGGCTGGGGTGCGCGGCTGGGTGCCGGAACCTATGGGGTTCTTGTGTATTACATCGACACCACTAAAGACACCGACCGCTCTGGTGAGTCGCAAGGAATTGTGAAAGAGGCATGGTCGAAATACGTGACACCGACAACAGACACCAGTCCTGATCCAAGTAATGCTTTGAACAAACTATTGCTACAAGGTGACACCGTGACTTATAAGGGAATTACGGTGACGCTCACCAAAACCGGTGACGTCGACACAGTGCGCATTACGAAGTAGAAATTTTGCCGATTGGCTTAGACCTAGTACGAAGTGCGAGAAGCCAGTTGTCGTCAATCCACAGGGCAGCAAACAAAAGTGCGATTGCAGCAATGCTGTCGAGCCACCAATGGTTGCCAGTTGCAGTAACTGCATACACGGTCAGTACGAGATGTGCCATAAAGACCCATCGCCATTTGCTTGTCGACGCAGCAACAATGCCAAACGAAACCAGTGCAGCCCAACCAACATGTATCGATGGCATTGCAGCAAATTGGTCAGACACGCCGGTGCCGACTGGACCGTATACCGAGAGCCCATAGCTCGTGGCCAGGTCGACATAGCCAAGTTCTGGCAAAAAGCGGGGAGGAGCGACCCGTAAATAACGAATCACCAAACATGCAGCGGTCAGCATGGCCAAACTATTGCGCCATCGTGAATACACATCACGGTGTCGCCAGAACAACCAGACCATGAAGGCAACAGTTGCGGGCACGTGGGCGATGGCATAAAAAGCATTGGTTGAGCGGGCTAGCCATTCGTACTTGATTACAAAGTGTTGCAGCGAGAGTTCAGTTGGAATGTGGAACCACTGTTGCAGTCGATCGATTTGTCTGGCTCGTTCGATCGCCCCTGGCGCGTGGTCGAGGGGGAGTGTCATTGCAAGGCGCCACAGTGTGTAGAGACCTGAAATCAGTGCCAATTCTGTGCACCAAGCAATAATGACGCTGCGGAGCTTGTTGTGTGAGAACTGGCGGAGCACGAAAACGGTAATGAGGCAAGCGATTGCGGCGATCGTTGCCTGATCCCAGGTCACCCACTTCATCGCGGTATTCACCGTGTAAAACCGTAATGCGTTTATTACGGTATGTAAGTGATGAGACTTCTTGAGGGCAAGGTTGCAGTCGTTACTGGTGCTGGCAGTGGTCTTGGGCGTGAGTACGCAATCGCTTTTGCCCTCAATGGCGCAGCAGTGATTGTTAACGATTTTGGTGCGAGCGTGGACGGCGAACGAATGCAGTCAAACTCTGCTGATCAGGTTGTTGATGAAATCATCTCGCGTGGCGGGAAAGCAGTAGCGAACACTGCAAGTGTCGCCGACTGGGATGGTGCAAAGTCGATGATTGATTCGGCTATTAAGCATTTTGGTCGTCTTGACATCGTCATCAACAACGCCGGCAACAATCGCCCTTCATCTCTTGTGGATCTCACCGAACAAGATGTTGATTCACAAATCGGTGTTCATCTAAAAGGGACGCTTGCAGTAAGCCACTTCGCTGCGGCTTATTGGAATGAAGTAGGAGTTGATGCGCACCGAGCGATTGTCAATACAACTTCTGCTGCTGGCTTGCACCCGACTGCTGGTGCTGGTGTGTATGGTGCAACCAAGTCGGCAATTGCTGCAATCACAGTGAGCCACGCACAAGAACTTGCTCGTCTTGGTGTGCGCGTAAATGCAGTTGCGCCTTGCGCACGAACAAGGATGGTAAACGAATCACCAACAGTTCTTGCGATGATGCCGAAAATTGAAGGGTTTGATCGACATGCACCCGAACACGTTGCGCCACTCGTGGTGTATCTAGCAAGTTCATTGTGTCGGTTCACAGGCCGAGTTTTTGCAATAGAAGGTCCAGATGTGGCGATCTATCGATCCTTCAGCGTTGAGCAAGATTGGACAACACACGAAGCCTGGACCCCAGAAGCATTGGCGTATGCATTTGCCGAAATCAATGAACGTTCTGACACTCAAGCATTTTTCCCTGGGGGAGTTGTGCGGCAAAGTGTTCCATCTGGCCGCACATTGAAAGCTTTAAACGACGGAGTGCGCTAGGACTATTTGAACAGGTTTTAATCAAGCCCAGAAAATTCAGTCGCCGTGGATACCACGTCGAGGATTGAGATAGGTACTAGCTGGGATCGTCCCATCTCTTATAACAGTCGGCACAGTAATACTTGTATAAGTTCTCAGTTTGCAAGTATCGCCAGTAGACATCATGTGAGCGGCACTTGGGACACCTCAGATTGGGTAGAGATGTAGACGGGTGGACGGCAGGAACGCCAGTGTCTTCTGCCATGGCCAAAGCCTCTCCCACATTGCAGGGCTTTGCATAGTTGTGCTCACGGAAAAGTACCGCAGATGGGATGGTTGACTAGGACGTCTATAGATGGGTGGGGTGGCGACGGGCTCGCCAAGCACCCGTTGACCACAAGGCCCAGATCACTAACACCGGCTGGAACAACAGCCGTGTAGCTCTCGCCGAATCACTATTTAAACCGAATGCATCGACGCCATTGACATACTGGGAAATGTTCCCCCAAAATATGGCCACGAAAAACAGTGCAACCGCCCAACCGATTTGTACTCGATACTTCCAGGCAAAAATTAGGCCGAGTCCAAGCAAAATTTCGACTACTCCAGATGCCAACACGACCACATCTGCGTAATCCTTGAATACGCTCGGCACCTGTGCCTGAAACTCGGTGCGATTCGATCCGAGGTGCGTGCTGCCTGCGAATGCAAGCCCCAGTCCCAAGACAAGTTGCGCAATCTTCCTCACGAAATACATCTAAACACAGATCAGCGAGTCTTTAATCAATGATTGTTCGGCGTGGCGTCCAGACGAGGTAGTTCCAGATCCAGTCGGCAAAAATACTGGTTCGGTTGCGACCGCCTGATAAGTATGCGAGATGCAGAGCAAGCCACGTCAGCCAAGCGAGTGATCCTTGAAATCGCAACCATGGGCGCATCTCAACAACCGCTTTTCGACGACCGATAGTTGCCATTTGGCCCTTGTCGCGATATTTGAAAACTTCAAGAGGCTTACTTGACTCGCGTCGCTGAATCTGACGCGCGACATGTTTTCCTTGCTGAATTGCCACTGGAGCAACCATTGGAAGTGGACGCCCATCACTATCGGGGGAACTCGCGACATCGCCAACGATCCAAATTGAGTCGCTGATTTGCAAATATGAATTGACTTTGATTCGATTTCCACGGTCCGTTTCCCCAAGAAATTTCCAGTGTGGGGGTGCAACAACGCCTGCCGCCCAAATTCGGGTGCCAGCGACGATCTCCCTGCCATCTTTGAGTCGCAGCGATCGGGAAGTTGCCTCAACAACGGCGGCATCAACTTGAACGTGCACGCCCATTTTGGTGAGAGTTTTAAGCGTGTATTTGCTCGAGTGCGGATGGAAGGTTGGCAATAATCGAGGGCCCGCTTCAAGAAGTGTCACGGTTGCCTTTGGCGCGATGTGCTCAAACTCACGATGAATTTCGTGCTGTAGTTCTTTTACAGCCCCAGCAAGCTCGACACCAGTTGGACCACCACCCACAATCACAACGTTAAGAGTCTCTAGTGGTAATAATCCATCTTCGACACTCTCGTATGCACTCAACAACGAATGTCGAATCTCGCGGGCATCACCAACCGACTTCATTTGAAATGCATGTTCTGCAACCCCTGGTATTCCAAAGGTTGTGCCTTCTGAGCCAACTGCAAGAATCAAATCATCGTAGGAAATTGTTTTGCCATTTGACAGTGTGAGTTCTTTTTTGGTTGCATCAACATTTGTCACCTCAGCACGCACAAATTGCACATCTTGATACGCCGTGCGAACCGGAAATGCAATGTCATCTTCTGGTAGCGATGCTGTGGCTACTTGATAGAGAAGCGGCGAGAATAATTGATAAGGATTTCGGTCAATGAGTGTCACCGAATATGAGTCCAACTTGCGTAACTTTTTGGCGCAGGCCAAGCCACCAAAGCCAGCGCCAATGACAACGGCATGTTTCTTTGTTGGTTGTCCACCAGGCTCAATAGGCATGCACTAAATCTACGACTTTTGGCCCACTGAGAGTATTTTTGACTCCCCAAAAATTCTGCTGAATGCTTAATCTTGAGCGAATTTGAATGATTTGCAGAGTCAAGACCTGCGTTTGGCTTCTGTCACAGCATCAAGCACCATTGCTTTTGCTTATTCCAATCGCCCGCACTGGCAGCACAGAAGAAGAACCGCATGATTTGGGTGAATGACATCTCTTATTAGCAAGTAATTTACTCAAGGGCTTTACTATTTTGAACATGGGGTATGCGGACCGCTTAGCAATCGCGAGGCTGGTGCATCGCGTTGGGTTCGGTCCAAAGCCTGGGCAGTTTGGCAAGATGTTGAAACAAGGCTTCAAAGTCTCGGCTCAGCAATTGCTTCAAGCTGGCTTGCCCGATTATGGAGATGTAAAAACAGCGATTGGTATCGCCGATCTTGGTGCCCAACCTAAACAGAACTCTGAGGCTTTAGCGCCGTACAAGGTAGCAAGACAGGCACAATTGCGAAACATGAGTTTGTGGTGGCTTGACCAGATGGTTGTACAAGAACATCCATTTGTTGAACGCATGACGTGGTTCTGGCACGGCCACTGGGCAACTTCTTACTCAAAGGTTGATGACCCTGTTGTGATGTTTGATC
>Ga0209357_1000952_pt1 | contig 11748 bp, 10 predicted proteins | sample LauGreFBDMM110SD_2_FD_187573 | JGI IMG/M metagenome (GOLD analysis project Ga0209357, IMG submission 187573) | Freshwater lake microbial communities from Lake Michigan, USA - Fa13.BD.MM110.SD (SPAdes) (version 3) | ecosystem: Environmental > Aquatic > Freshwater > Lake | place: Lake Michigan... | reverse complement strand
GCTTTTAGATTTGGTAGGTTGTTAAGACTAATAAGATTATTTAGAGTATTGAGAGCATTTCGTTCTACAAAGCACATAATTAATCACATCTATAAGAAAAAATCTAATGGTGCATTCACTACGGTAGCCATCATTGCAATATTAACTCTGATATTTTCCTCTATATCAATTTTACAATTTGAGAATGCTCCCGATAGTAACATAAAAACAGCCGAGGATGCCTTATGGTGGGCGTGTTCAACTATATCAACTGTTGGTTATGGTGATAAATTCCCCGTTACTACTGAAGGAAGAATAGTTGGTGTGATATTGATGATTGTTGGTGGAGGTCTCTTCGGCACAATGACGGGATTCTTTGCTTCTTGGTTCGTGGAAGACCATAAGAAGAAAAATGACTAATCTTTTATAAAGAGATTTAAATACATTCCAGGAACTACATTAAGCGAAATTAATCCTAAAATTAACTGATCATTTGATCTAAGCCTTTCACTGGCTTCAATCCCAATTTCAACCCCTCCGAAATCATAAAGTCCCAACCCGAAGCAAAATCATTCCGGATCAAGCCATCTAAAATAGCTTCACGAATGGCGATTTTAATAAGGCCCACTTCCTTTCCGGGACCCATGTCAAACACGTCCATAATTACCTCGCCAGAAAAAACAGGTTGAAAACTACGCAACGAGTCACTGGCCTCTACCTCTCTCAACTTATCTTCCACCGAATCAAAATTCCGTAAATATTTTTTAACCTTATCCCCATTTTTAGAAGTAATATCAGCCCTACACAAAGTCATTAAAGCTTCCAATTCATCCCCCGCCTCAAAAAGCAATCTCCTTAATGCTGAGTCTGTTATCTCTTCTTTGGATAAGGCAATAGGACGGAGATGAAGTCGGACTAATTTCTGCACCAATTTCATCTTCTCGTTTAAAGGTAATTTGAACCTTTTGAAAATAGTAGGAACCTGCCTCGCTCCCATTTCCTCATGGCCATGAAAAGTCCACCCTTTTTGCTGTACAAACTTCTTGGTTTGAGGCTTTGCAATATCATGCAAAATAGCCGCCCAGCGCCACCAAAGATCATTTGTGTTTTTTGAAATATTATCAAGCACCTGTAACGTGTGATAAAAATTATCCTTATGCCCCTTCCCTTCTTCCGTATCCACACCCTTCAACTTCATAAATTCTGGGAATATAATGGGCAAAATTTGACATGCATCTAACAATAAAAATCCATACGAAGGCCGATCTGAAAGTATGATTTTATTCAACTCCTCCGAAATACGCTCCATAGAAATAATCGACAATCGATCTTTCTCCGTAGTTAAGGCTTCAAAGGTTTCTGGGAAAATGTCAAAGCCCAACTGCGTCGCAAAACGAACCGCACGCATCATGCGCAATGGATCATCCGAAAAAGTAATTCCAGGCTCTAAAGGAGTTCTAATTATTTTAGCATGTAAATCATCAATCCCTCCAAATGGATCCAATAAAGTACCCCAAGTGTCTTTATTGATCGAAACCGCCAATGCATTAATCGTAAAATCTCGCCTATTTTGATCATCCTCCAAACTACCCTCCAAAACCAAAGGCTTCCGAGAATCCCGCTGGTACGATTCCTTTCTCGCCCCCACAAATTCCAAGTCCCAGTCGTCCACTTTCAACATGGCCGTACCAAAATTCTTAAAAATAGATACCGATTGCTCCGACAAATTAAATCGCTTTGCCACTTCTTCAGCTAATCCGATTCCTGAACCCAAACAAACGATGTCAATGTCTTTACATTCACGAGCCAATAAGCTATCTCGGACAAAACCTCCCACCACATAGGTTTCTAAACCCAAGAAATCTGAGGCTTCCCCAATGATCTTGAAAATTGGATTTTCGATAATTTCTATGCCGGATTTCATCAAGATCGTATCATCGTATATTCACCACCTAATCCCAATTTAATTATTTTGGAAGATTTTAATCCTCCCTTTTTATCCGAATTTTCTGGCTTTAAAATATAATCCACCTGCGATTTGATCGATTCAGAAATACTGCCAAAATCAGTCGGCGATGGAGCCCCTGAAATATTAGCTGAGGTGGAAACAATTCCCCGCTGATAGCGATAGACCAAACCCTTACAAAATTCATCTTTCAATAATCGGATTGCGATGCTGCCATCGGGGCCTAACATATACTTACTGACGTTTTTGCCTTTAGGATATATAATGGTTAATGGATCTTCTGCGAACTCAGCTAAGTCCCAAGCAATTTCTGGCACCTGCTCCACATATTCACTTAATTGCTCAATTTTAGAAATCAACAAAATCAATCCCTTATTTTCTGGTCGATTTTTTATGTCAAATAGTTTTTCAATGGACGCATCCATACGGGCATCACAGCCCAAACCCCAAATGGTGTCACTTGGATATAAAATTACACCTCCGGACTTTAAAGAGGCAACCGCATCTGCATATAGATTCAACATAATGGCCACAAAGGTAAGATTTAATTCCTCATTTATTAAGTCAAATCGCAATATTTGATCCAAATTGGCTACCTTTGTTGCCTATTGGGGATCATTAAATCCAATTATTTTATTATGTTACTAGTACAGAAGCAATTAATTGAAGCCCTACAAAATGGCTTATCCTCATTATTTCAAATTCAAGCAAACGACTTGGTTTTGCAAGAAACCAAAAAGGAATTTGAAGGAAGTTATACCTTTGTTGTTTTCCCTTTTACCAAGCAAGCAGGTTTAGCACCCGCGGCCATTGCCGAGAAACTAGGCCAATTCGTCATAGAGAACTATTCAGGTGTTAAAAAATTCCAAGTAGTTCAAGGCTTTTTAAACTTTAGCTTTACGGATGAGGTTTGGATAAATGCGTTAAACAAAATTATTCAGGGCTCTCAAAAATTCTCTTTAGATAAAAAAGGTGAAAAAGTATTAATTGAATATTCATCACCTAACACCAATAAACCACTACACTTAGGCCATTTAAGAAATAATTTTCTTGGGTTTTCTGTGGCTCAAATTTTGGAAGCCGCTGGATATGAGGTCATCAAAACAAATTTGGTGAATGACCGAGGGATCCATATTTGTAAATCGATGCTGGCATACCAACTCATGGGCCAGGAAGAAACTCCTGAAACTAGTGGATTAAAAGGGGATCATTTGGTTGGAAAATATTATGTGGCCTTTGATCAGTTATATAAAGCTGAAATAGACATATTAGTTAAACAAGGTTTAGATCCTGAAAAAGCAAAAAAAGAAGCACCCATCCTTCTAAAAGCGCAAGACATGTTATTGGCTTGGGAACAAGGAGATCAAGTAGTCATGGACCTTTGGAAAACGATGAATACTTGGGTTTTTGCAGGTTTTGAGAAAAGCTATGCGCAAATGGGCGTTCGTTTTGATAAAATTTATAGGGAGTCAAATACCTATTTACTGGGTAAGAAATTGGTCGACGAGGGATTAAAAGAGGGTGTTTTTTATCAAAAAGAAGATCAATCTGTTTGGATTAATTTAGAAGATGAGGGCTTGGATGAGAAGTTGGTTTTGAGAAAAGATGGAACCTCCGTCTACATTACCCAAGATATGGGAACGGCTCAATTGAAATTCGAGGATTTTGGAGCTAAGAAATCAATTTATGTGGTCGGAAATGAGCAAGATTACCATTTTGAAGTATTGTTCCACATTCTAAAAAAATTAAATAAACCCTATTCCCATGGCAATTTCCACTTATCCTACGGGATGGTCGACCTACCCACAGGAAAAATGAAATCACGTGAAGGCACTGTGGTAGACGCAGATGATTTAATGGATGAAATGGTGCAAACAGCCAAAGAGCGAACCATAGAGCTGGGAAAAACGGATGGATTTACGGAAGATGCGTCGAACGAATTATACCAACAACTTGGCATGGGGGCTTTGAAATACTATTTATTAAAAGTTGACCCAAAGAAGCGTATGATGTTCAACCCAGCAGAATCCATTGATTTTCAAGGGAATACGGGACCATTTATTCAATATACGCATGCTAGAATCTGCTCGATTACAAGAAAAGCGAAAGAATTAGGCATTGACCTCATGGATACCCATGCAAATAGCTCTGAATTAACCGTAACTGAGATAGATTTAATCTATATTTTGGGCCAATATAAAAGTATTATTGAAACGGCGGCAGAAGCATTTTCACCATCCTTAATCGCCATGTATGCGTATGATGTAGCGAAGCAATTCAATAAACTTTATAATGAATTAAATATTTTGAAAGAGGAGGATGAAAATAAACGAAACATTCGATTAACTTTGGCAAACATTACGGGCAAAACAATTCAGCATGCTTTTTCGTTATTAGGAATAGTTTCACCCAATAAAATGTAATGAAACGTAAGTATATCATTTTTTTAACCTTTTTAATTTTGACCATCATGTTAGCAAGCTTTATGAAAATTGGATCTATTTTAACGGCATTAGCATTGCCATTTACCCAAAACACAGTTTTAACTCGTCCAAATCAAATGGAAACAACCGCTGAAAAGAACTTTCATCAATTTAAAATGAAGACCATCGACGGAAAAGTAATCGACTTTTCTCAATTCAAAGGAAAGAAAATTGTTATTTTAAATACTGCATCTAAATGTGGTTACACTCCACAATATGCAGATTGGGAGAAATTCCATCAGGCAAATAAAGACATCGTAGTCTTGGGTTTTCCAGCCAATGAATTTGGGGGACAAGAGCCAGGAACGAATTCTGAAATAGCTAGTTTCTGTCAAAAAAATTATGGCGTCTCTTTCCAAATGATGGAAAAAGTAGTTGTCAAAGGCGGCGAGAAATGTGAGCTTTACAAGTGGCTTTCAGAAAAAAACCAAAATGGTTGGAACGAAAAGGAACCAAGTTGGAACTTCTGCAAGTATGTCATCAATGAAAAAGGAGAATTAGTTAATTTCTTTGCTTCTGGAATTAAGCCAACAAGCCCTGAATTCATTGCTGCATTGAATAAATAAATCACATGAATCGATGGATTGAGGCAGCAAGGCCTCGGACCTTACCATTAGCGATAGCAAGTATTTTATTAGGAAATTTTCTGGCCTATGCGGCCGGAAAATTTTCTTTTTTAACGGCAGCTCTAGCTATTATAACCACTTTGTTACTCCAAATTCTTTCAAATTTTGCTAATGATTTAGGAGATTCAAAAAACGGAGTAGACAATAAAAACAGAAAAGTAGCCTTAAGAGCTGTACAGACTGGGAAGATTTCTCCTTCCGAAATGAAAAATGCCGTCATTATTACAGCAAGCCTTTCATTTATTTCAGGAATAAGTCTTTTGTATTTTACTTTGCAATATGCTAATCCACAAACGATTACCGCTTTTGTCGGGCTAGGTCTATTCGCTATTTTAGCAGCAATCGCTTACACGGTTGGCAAAAAACCGTACGGCTACATGGGCCTGGGCGACCTTTCGGTATTTCTATTTTTTGGTTGGGTTGGCACCTTTGGTACCTATTATTTACAAACTGAAATTTTAAATTATTACATTCTAATTCCTGCTTCTGGTTGTGGATTTTTATCTGTTGCCGTATTGAATTTAAATAATTTAAGGGACCTAGAAAATGACCGAAAGACAGGGAAAAATTCCATTCCGGTCCGCATAGGTAAAACTTATGGGTTCTACTACCAAAAAACAATCATGTTGCTAGGTGTCTGTACCTTTATTATCTACTTAATGTATCAAGGAAAACCCATTCAATTATCACAGAATATTATCATTATGGCGGGATGGTATCCTTTAGTTCAAATCATCAAGCAATTGAATTCAAAAATGACACCAGCACAAATAGATCCTTATTTAAAAAAGACTGCTTTGAGCACTTTGTTTTTGATTGTGATTTTTGGTGTGAGTCAAATTTTTCTTAGCTAGAAAATTGACTATTTTTACAAAAAAATAATCCACTCATGTTACAACGAATTTCCATTCTATTCTTGTTGAATTTACTATTCATCACTGCAGTCATTGCCCAAGACGCCACTCCTAATTATCTTGAATTAGGCATTACGCAAAACAAAACAGGTAATTACGCCGATGCATTAAGGAATTTCAGTATTGAAATTGAAAAAAATATGGCCAATCCGAATCCGGTTTCATTTTACAATCGCGGATTTGCCAAATACAATTTAAAAGATTTAAGAGGAGCTATCTTAGATTTTGACAAAGCTATTGAATTAAAACCTACCTATTTTGAAGCCTTTATTGCGAGAGGACAAAGTTATAGCATGCAAGACAATCATAAAGTGGCCATGAATGATTACAATGAAGCGATTCGTTTAAATCCATTGGAAGCCACCGCGTATTTTAGTCGGGGTATCTCCAAAATGAAACTTCAAAACTTTCGAGGCGGTTTATCTGATTTCAACAAATCATTGGAATTAAATCCAGAATATGCACCAGGATTAGCATCTAGAGGCGAATCAAAAGTAAAACTGGGCGACTTTAAAGGAAGTTTAGAGGATTTTGATAAAGCCATCACCATCAATCCAAAACGAGCGAATTATTATTCGAGTCGGGCTTATTCCAAACTAAAATTAGGAGAATATGCCACAGCTTTAAAAGATTATGCGGAAGCCATTAAACTAAGTCCTGACAATCCTGATGATTATTATTTTTCAGGATTTTGCAAAACACAATTGGAAAATTTTAGGGGTGAAAACGGTGAAAAAGGAGCATTAGAAGATTTCAGCAGGTCATTGGAATTAAACCCGATGAAAGTGGAAGCCTATTATGGAAGAGGCTTTTCAAAATCAAAAATTGGGGACCAAAGGGGAGCCATTGAGGATTATACCAAAGCAGCAGAAACAGGAAACAATGAAAATGCGAAGATTCTATATGATGGCAAAATGTCTAAAAATTTATTAGATGACCTAAGAAATGGCGTACAGGACAAAATCAAAATGGCAGAATTCACTACAGAAAGAGCCGAAATATATTTCAATAGAGGTTCTTCAAAAGCAAAATCTGGGGACCAAAAACAAGCGATGGATGATTACAATAAAGCCATTTCGCTTAATCCAATATACGCAGAGGCCTATTTTTTAAGAGGAGTTGCTAAGTCATCTTTGGGAGACCAACGCAATGCCATCCAAGATTGTAGCAATGCGATTAAATTAAATCCGAAATATGCGGAAGCTTATTATGTTCGAGGCATTATAAAATTAGCTCTCAGCGACAATACCGGTTGTTTAGATCTAAGTAAATCAGGAGAATTAGGTTATAATCCTGCCTACCAGGTCATCCGAGATCATTGTAATTAATATCAAAATCATTCATTTGAGTAAAAAAAGCCTTCTAAAACGAAGGCTTTTTTTATTCAAATCTTAAGTGCTTGACAGATTCACCAGAATTCGCTAATTCTTCCAAAGAATCAATGCCAATTTGTAAATGCTTATTGACAAAATTGGTCGTAACCGTATGATCACTTTTTTCCGTTTTAACCCCATCAGGCGTCATAGGATTATCAGATACTAAAAGCAAAGCCCCATGAGGTATTTTATTGACAAAGCCCACGGTAAATATGGTCGCTGTCTCCATGTCGATCCCCATCGCACGAATATCGGACAAATAGGTTTTGAAAACTTCGTCATGCTCCCAAACTCTTCGGTTAGTCGTATAAACCAAGCCGGTCCAATAGTCCATTTCATGTTTCTTGATCATGGATGAAACCGCTCTTTGTAGTCGGAATGAGGGCAAAGCAGGTACTTCCTTTGGCATATATTCATCTGAAGTCCCCTCTCCCCTAACTGCGGCAATGGGTAAAATCAAATCACCTATATTTAAATTTTTCTTTAAACCCCCGCATTTACCCAAAAACAACACCGCGTGAGGAGAAATAGCCGATAATATATCCATCACCGTAGCTGCCATAGGAGAACCCATGCCAAAATTTATGATCGTAATGTTATTAGCCGTGGCCGTTTGCATGGGCCGGTCTTTCCCTAAAATCTCCACTGAAAATTTTTCAGCAAACATGTCCACATAATTTTTAAAATTGGTCAATAAGATGTATTGGCCAAATTTTTCGATGGGAGTTCCCGTGTATCTGGGTAACCAATTTTGAACAATCTCTTCTTTTGTCTTCATAAATTATGTTTGAGTGATGAAATTAATCTAAATAAAGATTAATTTAGTATTTGGCTTTAAAACCTATGAATTCTTCGAACAATTTACAATTGATTTTCCCTGAATTTGAATACAAATTAACAAAAAAGGAAGGGAAACTTTTTATTTATGACCCAATAGCTAAAAAATACAGGGCTTTAAGCCCGGAGGAATGGGTGAGGCAACATTGTTTGAATTATTTGACAAATCATTTAGGATATCCTGCCACCAACATACAAATTGAAAGAGCTTTTAAAGTAAATAAATTAGTCAGGCGCACTGACATTCAGGTGTTTAATTCATTAGGAGAATTATTGATCATCATTGAATGCAAAGCACCCCACATAGAAATAAATGAAGTTACTTTTCAACAAATCAGTCAATACCAACAAAAAAATGTGGCTAAATATTTAGCCTTGACCAATGGATTAGAGAATCATATTTTTGAAATAAACGCAACAGAAAATCTAACAAAAAAAATCAATCAATTCCCAGCCTATTTATGAAAACCTTTCTTTATTTAATTATCACCTCAACGTTTTTATTATTTTCTCAAACATCATTTGCTCAAAAGAAGTCAAATACATTGCCTAAAAGACCGAAATTGGTCGTAGGCATCGTGGTAGATCAAATGCGATACGAATACCTTTATAAATATGCAGATCGATATGTAGATGGTGGGTTTAAGCGACTCATGAAAGAAGGGTTAAATTGCCAAGAAAATCATTATAATTATGCGCCAACGGTCACTGCAGCGGGACACACCAGTGTTTACACAGGTACCGTTCCTTCTGTTCATGGAATTGTGGGCAATGATTGGACCGATGTGGCTAGTGGCAAAAAAGTATATTGCACAGAAGATAGCACCGTAAAAACAGTAGGAACTACAGGAAAAACAGGTTGGATGTCGCCTAAAAATCTTTGGACCAGCACCATCACAGACCAATTAAAAATGGCGCAAAATTACAAGTCTAAAACAATCGCCATAGCCTTAAAAGACCGAGGAGCTATTTTGCCCGGAGGACATACGGCAAATGCCGCTTATTGGTATGATTCAAAAGAAGGCCGCTGGATTAGTTCTAGCTTTTATTTCAATGAATTACCTAGCTGGGTTCAATCATTTAATGCAGAGGAAAGAGCTTTAAAATATGTTCAAAAAGGTTGGAATACGATTTACCCAATCGAAACTTATACCCAAAGTGCTGAAGATGAAAATAAGTTTGAAGGAAAATTACCAGGAGAAAAATCCACTAGTTTTCCACATGATTTAAAGGGAGGAAATCCATTAGAAGTCATTAGAACTACTCCATATGGCAATAGTATCACCAAGGATTTTGCACTCAAGGCCCTTGAAAATGAAAAATTAGGTAAAAATGGATCAACCGATTTTTTAGCTATTAGTTTTTCGTCAACTGATTATGTGGGTCATAATTTTGGTCCACAATCCATTGAATTAGAGGATACTTATCTGCGTTTGGATAAAGATATCGCAGAGATATTGACTTATTTAGATGTTCAATATGGAAAAGACCAAGTGCTTGTTTTTCTTACAGCAGATCACGCGGTAGCTGAGGTTCCTGGGTATGCCAATAGCAAAAAATTGCCCGGAGGAGTTTTTGACCGAAATGGATCCATTTCCGACATGAAAAAAGCGATCAATCAAGCATTCGGAAACGTAGATTTATTGGTCGGCGAAGAAAATAGCCAACTCTATTTCAATCATAGTTTGATGATCAAAATGGGGATTGATTCGAAAAAACTATTTGACGTAGTCAGAAAATCATACCAAAAACAGGAAGGTTTTTCAGAGCTTGTCGATTTGTTGGATATACCTAGTGCCAATTTAAATGCGCAATACAACCAATTGATCATCAATGGATACCATCCGGCAAGAAGTGGAGATTTCATGATTTTATTAAAACCATCCTGGTTTATGGGATCAAAAACCGGCACGACGCATAGTACTTTATATTCCTATGATACCCATGTACCCTTGTTGTTTTATGGCTGGAAAGTTAAGCCTAGCGAAATTGTAAAAAGAACATATATTAGTGATATATCTGTGACATTGGCCAACTGGCTACATATCATGGAACCGTCAGGAAGCATAGGCAATGTTATAACGCAAATACCCTAACCATTAAATCAATACTTGCAATTTTTAAAGATTATTAGCTAATTTTGCACTAAAATTTAGAATTAATTTAAGATTAACAAATGAAAATAGCTGTAGTAGGAACTGGATATGTTGGTTTAGTCACGGGTACATGTTTTGCGGAAACGGGAAATCACGTGACTTGCGTGGATATCAACGAAGATAAAATTAATCGAATGAAAGCAGGCGAGGTTCCTATTTATGAACCCGGTCTTGAGGATTTATTTCATCGAAATACAGAAGAAGGAAGATTGAATTTTACCACATCGCTGAGTCAGGGTATAGAAGGGGCAAAAGTGATTTTTCTAGCTTTGCCAACTCCTCCGGGTGAAAATGGCTCTGCCGATTTAAAATACATTTTACAAGTAGCTAAAGATTTAGGGCCGCTGATCACCGAATATACCGTGATCATTGACAAAAGTACAGTACCCGTTGGAACCTCTGAACTTGTCCATCAAGCGATTGCCAAAAATGTTTCTCCTGATTTATTTGACGTAGTTTCAAATCCTGAATTTTTGAGAGAAGGTGTGGCGGTTGAAGATTTTATGAAACCAGACCGAGTGGTCATTGGAACGGAATCCGACAAAGCAAAAGAAATATTGAATCGATTATATGCCCCATTAGTTCGCCAAGGAAATCCGATCATTTTCATGGATGAACGTTCGGCAGAAATGACCAAATATGCAGCTAATGCATTTTTGGCCACCAAGATTACTTTCATGAATGAAATAGCTAACCTGTGCGAGTTAGTTGGCGCAAACGTGGACGATATTCGCAGAGGCATAGGCACCGATTCAAGAATAGGCAAGCGATTTTTATTTGCAGGCATCGGATATGGAGGTTCTTGCTTCCCTAAGGATGTGCAGGCGCTAGCCAAAACTTCAGAAGAGAATAATTACCAATTTCACATTTTAGATAGTGTGATGAAGGTCAATCAAAAGCAAAAAACTAAGTTGATTCCGATAATAAAAAATCATTTTAATAATGAGTTAGCTGGGAAAACAATCGGTATTTGGGGTTTGGCATTTAAACCTTATACGGATGACATTCGTGAGGCACCAGCTTTGTATAACATCGAACATCTACTCGAATTAGGATGTAAAATCAATGTGTATGATCCTGAGGCGATGCCTAATACCAAAGAATTATTAGGAGATACCGTTACCTTCTCAAAGAATCCTTACGACGCGATTGAGAATGCGGATGCGCTCCTTATTGTGACCGAATGGCCACAATTTAGAACACCTGACTTTGAACGCATGGAAAGCTTATTGAAAAATAAGGTTATTTTTGACGGTAGAAATTTATATGAAATGGCTCAAATGAAAGAATTAGGATACACCTATTATTCCATTGGCCGGGGGGTAGTTAGGTAAATTTAGGTAAGAGGTAAAAGGTAATAGGTAAAAGGTATTAGGTAAGAGGTATTAGGTAATAGGTAAGAGGTAATAGG
>Ga0209357_1000948_pt1 | contig 11802 bp, 9 predicted proteins | sample LauGreFBDMM110SD_2_FD_187573 | JGI IMG/M metagenome (GOLD analysis project Ga0209357, IMG submission 187573) | Freshwater lake microbial communities from Lake Michigan, USA - Fa13.BD.MM110.SD (SPAdes) (version 3) | ecosystem: Environmental > Aquatic > Freshwater > Lake | place: Lake Michigan, USA... | reverse complement strand
ACCTTGTCTCAAGTGCAGGTTGAGCATTACTCTTAGCGCTTCCCTGTCCCGGGACACATGAAAGACGAAACAGGAAGGCAATACATGAACAAGAAGATCATAAGCGGCTTCGCAATAGCTGCTGTTGCTGCACTTGCATTCAGTGCAGTTGCAACAGCTCCAGCGAACGCAGCAGCAAAGAGTGAAGTATCACTAGCATTTATGGGCCCATTGACAGGAGCTGATGCTCAGCTCGGTCAGGATCAATATCCAGGTGCAGAGTGGGCAATTGCGCTTTACAACGCAACCAACCCAAAAACAAAGGTGAAGCTCGTTAAGGCAGATTCACAGTGCGACGGAACTGTTGCAGCGAACATCGCTCCTGGTGTTGCAGCGAACAAGGCAATAATCGGCGTCATCGGAACATCATGTTCAGGTGAGGCTCGTAACTCATTCCCTGCATACAAGGCTGCTGGCCTCACAATGGTTGCTCCTTCAGCATCTGCTGTTTCATTAACAGATCCAAAGGCTCCAGATCGTGGATTCCCAGTCTTCCACCGTGTCGTTGCACATGATGGCTTCCAGGCACCAGCACTAGTTCGTTACGCAACAAAGGGTGTAACTGCACCAAAGATTTACCTTGTTGATGATCAAACAACATACGGTGCCGGACTTATCAAGTACGCATTGGCACCAGCTAAGAAGATCGGTGTAGTTGGTACAGATTCAGTTCCACGCGGAACTGCTGACTGGACATCTGTTGCATCAAAGGTGAAGGCAGCCGGAGCGAACGTTGTTATCTACGGTGGTTACACCACAGAAGCAGCAAAGTTCTTCAAGGCACTTCGCGATGGTGGATACACAGGAATCCTTGCAGCTGGAGATGGTGTTAATACATCAGACTTCCCAGACTTAGCAGGTAAGGCAGCAGAAGGCGTTCGCCTCACTGCAGCTGATGTTCCTTTCGAGAATATTCTTACTAAGGATGAGCTCGCATCATTTACAAAGATCACCGGAGTTAAGGTCCCAGGACTTTACTCAACAACTGCTTACAACGCCGCACGTGTATTCCTTACCTGTATCGAGCAGGGCAAGCTCACACGTCCAGCAATCCAGCTCTGCGTGAACAACACCACATTCAAGGGTGCAGGCGGATCAGTAATCAAGTTCAACCGTTATGGAGACATCATCGGTGGAGCTGACGTTGGTGGTTACCTAGTAAAAGATGGGAAGATTAAATACGACGGACTTGCTTAATCCGTTGCTAATTTACTCTTCGCTGTAAATGTGAAGTAATACGTGGCCACACCGGCATCTTTATGCTGGTGTGGTCACGTTTCATAATTAATCTGTAGTTCAACAGAATGGTCGACATGAATTTCTCAGTAATAACGACGCAGTTTTGGTCCCTTGTACTTCAGGGGCTAGCACTCGGGCTCATATATTCACTCGTCTCACTCGGATACACCATGGTGTACGGAGTTTTGAGACTCATTAACTTTGCAAATTCTGAAGTATTTATGCTCGGAACTTTTGCTGTTCTTTGGATCGAGATCAATTTTCTTGGTCACCCAATTAATGCAGACCCCCTGACTGGTTTCAAACTTGTTTACACACTTGTCATAGCCCTTGTTGGTTCCATGATTGCATGCGCAGTAATCGCGGTATTGGTTGAGTTTGTCGCCTATCGACGTCTTCGCTCTCGTGGCGCCGGTCGATTAGCGTCTCTAATCTCTGCAATTGGAGTTTCAATTTTCCTTTTGGAATCCATGCGAATGTTCACTGAGTCCAGGCCACAAACTGCCCCACGCCTACTTGATAAGTGGACATTTGGTGAAATTGCAGGTGCCAACTTTAGGATCGACACGATGTTGGCGATTGTTGCTCCCATCATTATCTTCGTGATCCTGGATCAATTTGTTAACCGCTCTCGTCTCGGGAAGGCTATTCGGGCCGTTTCGATGTCTGAAGAGAATGCGAAGTTGATGGGCATTGATATCAATCGGGTCATTTCACTGACATTCCTCATCGGTGGCCTCACCACAGGTGCGGCAGCGTTCCTCTACACCACCGTATATGAGAACACCGTCTTTAATGTGGGTTTCAATATGGGAATAGCTGCCTTCACTGCGGCTGTGCTAGGTGGCATTGGAAATATCCGTGGCGCTTTCTACGGAGGTCTTGCCCTTGGAATGCTCGAGCAATTCTCGTCTGCAATCTTAGGCTCACAGTGGAAAGCAGTTACTGTCTTCGTTGTACTCGTACTCATTCTTCTTTTTAAGCCGAGCGGTCTCTTCGGCGAAGCAGTTCAGCAGACGAGAACCTGATGGCTAAATTTAGCGACTTCAACCTAAGAGATAAAGGCGCCGCCTTATGGGCTGGATGGAGCCGGCCGGTCCGCACTGTTTTTGTTCTCAGTTTCGTAACTTTGGTGGGACTTCTCCCCTTCGCTGCAACGTGGGGTCCAACAAGTTTTCTTAACACCCCTATTACTTCCTTTGAGAATGTTTTGGTCTATCCCGTGGGAATGTTCGTTCTCATGGCGCTCGGACTTAATATCGTTGTCGGAAAGTCAGGGCTGCTTGACCTTGGTTACATTGCTTTCTTTGCTATCGGTGCTTATTCGCAAGCGATTCTGTCAACCCTTCATGGGTGGAACACATGGCAGATCCTGCCATTCGGAATTCTTTTCGCCATGTTCTCCGGACTTCTTCTCGGACTCCCAGCGCTGCGATTAAGAGGAGACTATTTAGCAATCATCACTCTTGGTTTTGGTGAGATTGTGCGAATTGTCTTCCTGAATCTGTCTATTACTGGGGGCCCAAATGGAATAGCCGGCATTCCTAACCCGCCAACTATTTTTGGCTTCGAGTTCAATTTGACCTACCCAGAACATTTCTTCTGGCTTGTCTTTGCCATGATTCTGCTAGTAATTTGGATGATTCGTCGCTTTACCGTGCGCAGACCAGGACGAGCCTGGGAAGCGATACGACAGGACGAGGACGTTGCGGCTCTGATGGGCGTAAATACTCTTGTATACAAGCTTTGGTCATTTGTTATTGGCGCGGCTGTTGCCGGTGCAGCCGGTGTCATTTACGCATCGAAGGTAATGGTTATTTCACCGGATATGTTTAAGTTTGATGTTTCAATTCTAATTTTGGCTTGTGTGGTATTTGGAGGAATTGGAAATATCTGGGGCGTTGTGTTGGGAGCTGGAATTCTTGCCTACCTCCCGGAGAGAATTCGATTCATTTCAGATGCTCGCCAGGTAATTTTTGGATTGGTTCTCATTATCATGATGAACCTCAGACCTGATGGACTTTTGCCACGTAAGAAACGAGAAAAAATCGAAGAGAAGAGGACGATGTAATGTCGAAGAAACTTCTCGAACTTAAGAACGTCACGATTAAATTTGGTGGTGTCACAGCGTTAGATCAACTGAACTTCCAGGTTAATGAGGGTGAGATTTGTGCACTCATTGGACCTAACGGGGCTGGAAAAACAACGGTCTTCAACGTAGTAACCGGTGTTTATCCAGTTACTTCTGGTGACATTATATTTAATGGCGAGAACCTCAAGGGTAAGCAACGTCACCAGGTTGTTAAAAGCGGCCTTGCGCGTACATTCCAGAATGTGCGCCTCTTTGGAGATATGACGGCGCTGGAAAATGTCATTACTGCGACAGATGTACATAAGAAGACTGGGCTCGTGCGCGCACTCATTGGCACTCCGTTGAATCGTCGCGAAGAGCGCGAGAGCAAAGAGCGAGCACTAGAACTTCTTGAGTTCATGGGAATCGATCACCGTGCCGATCAGTTAGCGAAGAATCTTCCATATGGTGATCAGCGGCGTCTTGAAATCGCGCGTGCGTTAGGTACTGAACCAAAACTACTTCTCCTGGATGAGCCGGCTGCCGGATTTAACCCGGCGGAGAAGGTTGCTCTGGCTGAAAGCATCAATAAGATTCGCGACAAGGGATATACCGTGCTTTTAATTGAGCACGACATGTCGCTCATCATGGGAATTTCTGATCGTGTTGCCGTGCTGGATTTCGGTCAGAAGATTGCAGATGATCTTCCATCAGTTGTGCAAAATGACCCTCGAGTAATTGAGGCCTACCTGGGAGTACCTGCAGATGAATCTTGAAATTAAAGACCTTCGAGTTCACTACGGCAAGATTGAAGCGATTAAAGGCGTATCAGTTGTTGTCAATCAAGGTGAAATTGTCACTCTAATCGGTGCTAACGGCGCAGGTAAGACAACGATTCTTAAAACCATCTCTGGCTTGCGTCCGGTTTCCAGTGGAAGCATCACACTTGATGGTGAAGATATTAACAAGATTCCAGCCCATAAGCGGGTAGATCTCGGTATTTCGCAGGTCCCTGAAGGTCGCGGAATATTTCCAGGTATGACGGTTCTAGAAAACCTTGAGATGGGAAAGTTCAATCGCAAGGATCGTAAATCAGAGATGCAGGAAGATCTCGACCGCATTTATTTCTTGTTCCCTCGTTTGAAGGAGCGCACAGCGCAAGCAGGCGGCACTCTTTCAGGTGGCGAACAGCAGATGCTTGCGATTGGTCGTGCCCTGATGGCTCGTCCAAAAGTATTGCTCTTAGATGAACCTTCTATGGGGCTCGCGCCACAAATGATTGCAAACATTTTCCGCATCATTACCGAGATTAATAAGCAGGGCGTAACAATTCTGCTGGTTGAGCAAAATGCGCAGCAAGCGCTACAGCGGGCAGACCGTGCTTACATCCTTGAGACAGGAAATGTCACTAAGGAAGCAAAAGCTGCAGATTTACTTAATGATCCAGCTGTGCGCGAGGCGTATCTGGGAACAGGTGCTCACTAGTTCCTTATTAGGAATTATTCTTACGAATTGAGAATGAGGCAGGTGATGCGAGCTGTACAAGTTCGCTGACCTGCCTCGTTTGTTATTACGATCTCATAGACACATAAAGTGCGACCCAATGAAATTGGGGTAGCAACTGCTGTGACCCAACCACTTGTTGCAGATTTGTGGTGAGTAGCGTTGATATCAACGCCAACTATCTTGCGATCAGGGCCAGCATGTAGTTGCGTTCCAATGGAACCAAGTGATTCAGCGAGCACAACATTTGCGCCGCCATGGAGCAATCCGATTGGTTGCGTGTTTCCCTCAACTGGCATGCGAGCAACAAGTCTTTCGGGGGAGACTTCAAGCATCTCGATGCCCATCTTGATATCGAGGGCGCCTTGCCCGCGTTCTTTGATGATTGCTAGGTAATCTGGTTGCGTCACAGTTGCTGAGTTTATATCTAAGATGAGCCTATGACCACGAAGAGATTACTTCTTATCGATGGCCATTCCATGGCATACCGCGCTTTTTTTGCTCTCCCAGCCGAGAATTTCACCACTGCCCAGGGCCAGCACACCAATGCCATCTATGGTTTTGCAACGATGCTCATCTCTCTTCTGAAAGATGAGAAGCCCACCCATGTGGCGGTGGCCTTTGATGTCTCTCGCAAGACGTTTCGAACAGAGATATTTCCTGAGTACAAAGCCAATCGGGCGAAGACGCCCGATGAATTTAGATCCCAGATGTCATATTTAAATGAATTGGTGAAAGGTTTTGGAATTTCTCAATTCTCACTTGAGGGATTTGAGGCAGATGACCTCATTGCCACAATTACTAAGCGTGCAGAGAAAGAGGGCGCAGAGGTATTGATCTGTACTGGAGACCGTGACAGTTTCCAACTCGTTACCGCACAGACAACAATTCTCTATCCCAAGCGTGGAGTCAATGAGATGGCGCGCATGACCCCGCAATCAGTGCAGGAGAAGTATGGAATGACTCCAGATCAGTATCCAGACTTTGCGGCGCTTCGTGGAGACCCCAGCGATAACTTGCCATCAATACCAGGCGTTGGTGAAAAGACTGCAGCAAAGTGGGTTGTGGAGTTCGGCTCTCTTACCGAATTACTCGCCCAGGCTGCGACAGTGGGCGGCAAAGTAGGTGAATCACTGCGAGCAAATATCGATAACGTGGTGCGCAACCGTGAACTCACTCAACTTATTCATGACGCACCAATCACCTTTGAAATTGATGCTTTGGCATGGAAAGGCGTCGATGACTCAAATCTCACCGCTCTCTTTGAGCAGTTGGAATTTAGAACGCTGAAAGATCGCTTGAAAGCGATCTCAACGACGCCAACAACTGTGAAAGATACGCAGAAGAGTAAGAGTTCTGATTCAGCCCCATCACTCTTTGGCGCAGAGATAGCTTCCGAAATTCTTACGGCAGAAGAGGCCGATGCAAAGATTGCCTCGCATACAGGTCCAATCGCAATTGTGTGCGAATTAGAGGAAGATCAGTTTAAAAGATATGCCGTGGCTCTCTCTAAGAGTTTAGCTTTTCTCGTTGATTCAGCGGCGATGGGCACCTGGGCGAGTGATCCTAAGGTGGAAAAGATTGCACACGATGGCAAGGGCGTTGCGCGCCAAGGAGTTCTCACTGGAGTTGTGTTTGATACTGCTCTCGCTGCATACCTGGTCAACCCTGGAGTGCGCGCACAAGAGGTTTCAGATCTACTTGAACGTTGGGGGGATGGCAGCCAACTCAATGAGAGTTCATCCGAACAACTATTACTCACCACGGCATGCGCACTATTTGCTCTACGTGGCTCACTTACAACAGAGTTAGAAAACCGGGGGCTAACAAAGTTATATAACGAACTTGAACTCCCGATTGCGGATTTACTGGCGATCATGGAGCACCGGGGGATTGCAGTAGAAGAGAAGGAGCTTCAAACCCTGGCAACTTTCTTTGATGCCGAGGTAGCGCGCGAGACCAAGATCGCTCATGAAGCCGCCGGACATGAATTTAATGTGGCATCTCCTAAGCAATTACAAGTTGTGCTCTTCGATGAGCTCGGTCTGCCTAAGACTAAGAAGATAAAGACTGGATTTACTACCGATGCCGATGCGCTCACGTGGCTATTTGAAAAGACGGCTCATCCTGTATTGGCAGCCCTCTTGCGCATCCGTGAGACGAAGAAGTTGGCAACCACAATTGAAGGACTTCTTGTTGAAATCAAGAGTGATAAAAGAATCCATACCCACTTTGCCCAGACAGTTGCTGCCACAGGGCGCTTATCCTCAGTGGGACCAAATCTGCAGAATATCCCTGTGCGCACCGAAGAAGGTCGCAAGATAAGAAACTGCTTTATTGCAGGAAGTGGTTACGACGCACTACTGACTGCTGATTACAGCCAGATTGAAATGCGCATTATGGCTCATTTATCTAACGATGAACATCTATTGGCAGCATTTGAATCTGGTGAAGATCTACATGCAACGGTTGCCGCTGAAGTATTTGGTGTTAAGGCGAGTGATGTTGATCCTGAAATGCGCAGGCAAATCAAGGCGATGTCATATGGCCTTGCCTATGGCTTGAGCTCATACGGGCTAGCTATTCAGTTAGATTTAACTCCACCTGCAGCGCAAGATTTGATGGATAGATACTTCGAGCGCTTCGGTGGGATTCGCGATTACTTAAAGACTGTCGTTGATGATGCACGCAAGGTGGGTTACACCGAAACAGTTATGGGGCGTCGCAGATACTTGCCCGATTTGCTTCATGATAATCGTCAACGTCGAGAGATTGCAGAACGCATGGCTTTGAATGCCCCGATTCAAGGATCAGCCGCTGACATCATCAAGCAGGCGATGCTAAACGTGCAGCAGGCTCTGGTCGCCGGTGAATTCAAATCTCGGTTATTGCTACAGGTTCACGATGAACTGATTCTGGAAGTAGTAAAGAGTGAAATTGATAAAGTCTCAGAACTTGTCCGCACCCAGATGGGCAGCGCCTTTCCGCTTAAGGCGCCACTGGATGTCTCAGTGGGAATCGGTAGAAGTTGGAATGAAGCCGCTCATTAGCGTTTTATCCCGATAACCGGCCTTGATTGCCCATTTTTTGAGGCTGGGATTTGCTAGTAAATCACCTTCGCACGTATTCTTGCGCAGTCCCATCCCTACTACTTTCTATCCCTACGGAGCACCTTGACTACTCAAATAGCAATAAATGACATTGGTTCAGCGGAAGATTTCTTAGCCGCCATTGAAGGAACAATCAGAAATTTCAGCGACGGAGATCTCGTCGAAGGTACAGTTGTACAAATTGATCGCGAAGAAGTACTTCTAGATGTCGGTTACAAGACAGAAGGCGTAATTCCAGCACGCGAACTTTCAATCCGCCACGATGCAGATCCAAATGACATCGTTAAGGTCGGAGATCGAATCGAAGCTCTTGTATTACAGAAGGAAGATAAAGAAGGACGCCTGATCCTTTCCAAGAAGCGTGCTCAGTATGAGCGTGCTTGGGGAGATATCGAAGGCAAGAAAGAGCGCGACGAAGTTGTCGTTGGAACTGTTATTGAAGTTGTTAAGGGTGGCCTCATTGTCGACATCGGATTGCGCGGCTTCTTGCCAGCATCACTTGTTGAAATGCGTCGCGTTCGTGACCTTACTCCTTACATCGGTAAGCAGGTTGAGTGCCGCATCATCGAACTTGATAAGAATCGCAACAACGTAGTTCTTTCACGTCGTGCATTCCTTGAGCAGACTCAGTCACAATCACGCACCGAATTCCTTAACCAGCTCCAAAAGGGCCAGGTTCGTACAGGTGTTGTCTCATCAATCGTTAACTTCGGTGCATTCGTTGACCTTGGTGGCGTAGACGGCCTTGTTCACGTCTCTGAACTTTCATGGAAGCACATCGATCACCCAGGTGAAGTGGTTGAAGTTGGCGACGAGGTAACTGTTGAAGTTCTCGAAGTTGATTTCGAGCGTGAGCGTGTCTCACTCTCACTCAAGGCGACACAAGAAGATCCATGGCAAGCATTTGCTCGCACTCACACAATTAACACAGTTGTGCCAGGCGTCGTAACAAAGCTTGTTCCATTCGGTGCATTCATCCGTGTTCACGAAGGAATTGAAGGCCTCGTTCACATCTCAGAGTTGGCAGAACGCCACGTTGAGATTCCGGAGCAGGTTGTTGCTGTTGATGACGAACTATTCGTCAAGATCATTGATATCGATCTTGAGCGTCGTCGTATCTCACTCTCATTAAAGCAGGCAAATGAAGGCCAAGAAGTTGAAATCGAAGCATTCGATCCAACTCAATATGGAATGTCAGCTCGATATGACGCAGCAGGTAACTTCATCTACCCAGAAGGATTCGACGCTGATACGCAAGAGTGGAAGCCAGGCTTTGACTCACAGCGCGAAGAGTGGGAGCGTCAATACGCTGTTGCTCAAGAGCGCTTCCTTGCACATAAGAAGCAGAAGGCAGAAGCGAAGGTAGCTGAAGAAGCTGCTGTTGTTGTTGCTGAATAAGAATTAAAGAAAAGAGACTCATACGGGTCGCGAGCTGCTACTTAACCTCGCGTGCCTCGCATGGGTCTCTTTTTTCATCGGCAGAGATAGGCTAGCTCTATGTTAGTTGTTGCACTCACTGGTGGCATTGGCGCCGGAAAGTCCACCGTTGCACAATGCTTTGCCGAACTAGGGGCCTTTGTCATTGATGCAGATCAACTTGCTCGAATGGTAGTTGAACGAGGAACAGATGGCTTTGCCGAAGTATTGCTTCGCTTTGGGGATGAGGTAATTCTCAATGGAGATATCGACCGAAAAAAACTTGCTGAGATTATTTTCAGCGATGAGTCAGCGCGCAGAGACCTAGAGGCAATTATTCATCCTCGAGTTCAGGCGATGTTTGCCGAAGCGGTAGCTGACCTAGATCACGATGACATCCTTATCTATGAAATCCCACTCCTGGTTGAGACTAATGCGGCAGAGAAATTTGATTATGTCATTACCGTTGAATCAGATATTGAGCTGCGCAAAGAACGCTTACTCAAGCGAGGTCTATTCATTTCACAGATTGAGAAACGAATGGCGGCCCAGGCATCACCAGAGTCGCGCGAAGCCGCAGCAGATGTTGTGATTTACAATAATTCCGATGAAGATTCACTCTTGCGCCAGGTCGAAAATCTCTGGGAGAGCGTTCTTCTTCCGCAGTCGCTAGGCTAAGTCAGTGCGCCCAGTAACTGATCTCCAGCGAAAAGTTGCGCCCTTTCAGGTCATCAGTGATTACGTTCCAGCCGGGGATCAACCAGCAGCAATTGAAGAGTTAGCAAAAAGAATCAATAACGGCGTCCAAGATGTCGTGCTTTTAGGTGCTACCGGAACTGGAAAGTCAGCGACAACAGCGTGGCTGATTGAACGTTTGCAACGCCCCACACTAGTTCTTGCGCCCAATAAAACTTTGGCAGCCCAGCTCGCCAATGAATTTAGAGAGCTACTGCCTAACAATGCTGTCGAATACTTTGTTTCATATTATGACTACTACCAGCCGGAAGCCTATGTTCCGCAGACCGATACCTTCATAGAGAAGGATTCAAGTGTGAATGATGAGGTGGAGCGACTTCGTCACTCAGCTACCAACTCTCTTCTTACCCGACGCGATGTCATCGTTGTTGCGACGGTTTCGTGCATTTATGGCCTTGGAACGCCGCAGGAATATATCGACCGCATGATTCGCCTCAAAGTTGGTGACGAAATTGAACGTAACGCGCTCTTGCGAAAATTCGTTGATGTTCAATATAAGCGAAACGATATGGCCTTTGAGCGAGGCACCTTCCGAGTTCGAGGCGACACGATCGAGATTATTCCCATGTATGAAGAGTTGGCCGTGCGTATTGAAATGTTTGGTGATGAGATTGAGAAGATCATGACCTTAAATCCTCTGACCGGTGAGATTGTCCATGATGAAACTGAGATCTACATTTTCCCGGCAACCCACTATGCCGCCGGTCCCGAGACCATGAAACGAGCAATGGGGGAGATTCAAGACGAACTTCAGGTGCAGCTCAATCTCTTTACCAAGCAAGGCAAGCTGCTCGAAGAGCAGCGGCTTCGGATGCGCACTACCTTTGATTTGGAGATGATGGAGCAGCTTGGTTTCTGTTCCGGTATTGAAAATTACTCACGTCATCTAGATGGTCGCGCTCCTGGTTCTGCTCCTAACTGTCTGCTTGATTACTTCCCGGAAGATTTACTTGTTGTCATCGATGAAAGCCACGTGACCGTTCCGCAGATTGGTGCAATGTTTGAAGGCGATGCATCACGTAAACGGACCTTGGTTGAACACGGATTCAGATTGCCCAGTGCCCTTGATAACAGGCCCCTGAGGTGGCCTGAGTTTCTGGAACGAACAGGACAAAAGGTTTATCTCTCTGCGACTCCCGGAAAGTATGAGATGGAGAAGGTTGGGGGAGATGTAGTTGAACAAGTGATTAGGCCTACCGGGCTCGTTGATCCGCAAATTATCATCAAGCCAATCAAGGGACAGATTGATGATTTGCTTCATGAGATCAATATTCGAGCAGAGAAGAATGAGCGAGTTTTGGTTACCACGCTGACCAAGAAGATGTCGGAAGATCTCACTGATTACCTGCAAGAACGTGGCGTGCGAGTTCGATATCTCCACTCTGAGGTAGATACCTTGCGCCGCGTTGAACTACTACGCGAGCTTCGCATGGGCGAATATGACGTGCTTATTGGAATTAACCTTTTGCGCGAGGGACTTGATCTGCCTGAAGTTTCACTGGTTGCCATACTCGATGCCGATAAAGAGGGTTTCTTGCGCTCTGCGACATCCCTGATTCAAACAATCGGCCGAGCTGCTCGAAATGTTTCCGGTGAAGTACATATGTATGCCGACAATATGACCGCTGCCATGACTAAAGCCATTGATGAGACCAATAGACGAAGAGC
>Ga0209357_1000945_pt1 | contig 11821 bp, 9 predicted proteins | sample LauGreFBDMM110SD_2_FD_187573 | JGI IMG/M metagenome (GOLD analysis project Ga0209357, IMG submission 187573) | Freshwater lake microbial communities from Lake Michigan, USA - Fa13.BD.MM110.SD (SPAdes) (version 3) | ecosystem: Environmental > Aquatic > Freshwater > Lake | place: Lake Michigan, USA... | reverse complement strand
GTTCAACAGGTCACACCATGTACCTTCTTGATGAGCCGACAACAGGTTTACATTTTGAAGATGTTCGACGGCTGTTGACCGTGCTATCTCGACTTGTTGATCAAGGAAATACTGTTTTAGTAATTGAACACAACTTGGATGTCATCAAGACAGCCGACTGGCTAATTGATCTTGGACCCGAAGGTGGAAGCGGTGGTGGTCTCGTGATAGCTGAAGGTACGCCTGAGGCGGTCGCCGCTGCACCGGGTAGTTATACCGGTTTCTATTTGGCGCCGATGCTGGGCCTGAAATCAATACCGATGGAGACCGAAAAGAAGCCGGTAGTCAAGAAGGCGACAGGGAAGAAGCCTGTGGCGAAAAAGGCAGTTTCATCAAAGCCAGCGAAAAAAACCAGTACTGCTGTGAAACGCACTTCTGCTGCAAAGAAGTAGCTATGCCGGTTGAACGTCCAGCGACTGGGTCAGTTCCTACGTCACCAGGGTCGTATCAATTTCGAGACGAACTTGGTCGCGTTATTTATGTCGGCAAAGCGTCCAATCTGCGTTCACGAGTTTCAAACTATTTTCAAGATGTCTCGCAATTGCACCCGCGAACAGCTGCAATGGTGACAGCAGCACATTCTCTTGAATGGATTGAAGTTCGCAACGAAGTAGAAGCGCTGATTCTTGAATACTCGCTCATCAAGCAACATCGCCCACGTTTTAATGTTCGCTTACGTGACGACAAGAGCTACCCGTTTCTCGCCGTGACTCTCGATGAGGAATGGCCTCGGGCAGTTGTCATGCGCGGCCTCAGGAAGAAGGGAACCCGATATTTCGGCCCGTATCCACATGCGTGGGCAATTCGGGACACTTTAGATTTGCTGCTGCGCACCTTTCCTGTCCGAACATGCAGTCAATCAAAATTTAATACTCACAATAAATTAGGAAAACCTTGTTTGTTGTTTCACATAGAGAAATGTTCTGGACCGTGTGTCGGAGAAGTATCTGATACGGCGTATGCGGAATATGTAAAACAACTGTGCGCTTTTCTTGACGGTGATACAGATTCTGTAGTGATGCAACTGCGGGCTGAGATGCTTGAAGCGTCAAAGAACATGGAATACGAAAAAGCTGGTCGTATACGTGATCGGCTCAGCGGTGTAGAGCGTGCGCTCGAAAAACAGCAGATGGTCGGCGAGCGGGACGAAGATCTTGACGTAATCGGCCTCGTTGACGATGAACTAGAAGCTGCGGTGCAGGTTTTTTATGTTCGCAAAGGTCGTGTTGTGGGTCGTAAAGGGTTCATTTTGGACAAGGTGGAAGACTTATCGCCAGGCGGTCTAGTTGATCGAATTCTGGAAGAGATGTACGGCGACGAACCTGCGTTAGGAATTCCTTCACACGTGCTTGTTCCTGTTCTTCCTGACGATGCCACTACCTACACCGAATGGTTGACACATCTACGCGGCTCTGCTGTTCAAATTCGGGTTCCACAACGTGGCGATAAACGTGAATTACATGAGACCGTCACTATCAATGCGCGAGAAGAGTTCGCCCGGCATCGCCTGCGTCGAGCGTCTGATCACAATTCACGAAGTCAGGCATTGACGGAATTGCAGCAATTGCTTCACCTTCCGATAGCTCCTTTGCGTATTGAGTGCTATGACATGGCTCATTTGCATGGAACTGACTATGTGGGCTCCATGGTGGTTTTGGAAGACGGGATACCCAATAAACGCGAGTACAGGCGATTTGCTGTCAAAGAGGTAATAGGGAACGACGATTATGCAGCAATGAAGGAAGTGTTAACTCGCAGGCTTCAGGCGTATCTTGACGCTCGCAATGCACCCACCCCCGAAGAAGGAGTCAAGCCGTCGAAGTTCTCGTACCCACCCCAGTTGCTTTTGGTTGACGGCGGCAAAGGGCAATTGGGTGTTGCCGTTCAGGTACTCGCTGAATTGGGATTGACAGACGAGATACCCGTTGCTTCTCTTGCAAAGAAGTTCGAAGAAGTATTCGTGCCTGGTCGTCAGGAGCCGATCATTATTCCCAGGGGTAGCGAGGCTCTTTTCATGCTGCAACGGGTGCGAGACGAAGCGCACAGATTCGCCAATACCTTCCACAGGGAACTTCGCGGAAAAAGAATGGTCTCTTCTCAACTCGATGGGATCGTCGGTCTCGGTGAAGTACGTGCGAAACGTCTTGTAAAAGAAATGAAAGGGGTCAATGCCGTGAAGAATGCATCTCGAGAAGATCTGGCACTTTTGTCATGGTTGCCTTCTGCTGTTGCCGATGCCATTTACTCTCATTTTCATCCCGACATCTAGTGTGTAGAGATGAGTGACAATGGTTTGTGGGACGAACATGCACAATGGTGGATAGATGGCTTCACAAATGGTGCAGACCCTGAATATGTAGAGCAGATAATTCCGCTTGCTGTTGAAGAACTCGCAGGTCGTACACAAGTGCTTGACCTCGGTTGTGGTGATGGCCAAATCGCACGCGCATTGGCAGCGCAGGGGTCTGAAGTTCTCGGCGTAGATCCAACTCAACTACATATCGACATCGCGATCGAGCGTGGCGGCGGCCCGCGTTATCTTCTCGGTGGTGCAACGAGTATTCCTGCTCCCGATAACTCGTTCGACGCCGTGGTGGCTTGTTTAGTGTTTGAGCACATAGATCAGATGGATGAGGCAATGACAGAAGTCGCGCGCGTCTTGAAGCCTCAGGGTCAATTCAGTTTCTTTCTCAATCATCCGTTGCTGCAAACACCCGGAAGTGGCTGGATCGACGACCACATCATTGACCCGCCCGAGCAATATTGGAGAATAGGTCCGTATCTGGTGGAAACCGAATCTATTGAAGAAGTTGAAAAGAACGTGTACATCCGCTTCATACACCGGCCTCTTAGTCGGTATGTCAATGCGCTGATTGCAAACGGAATGACCCTTGAGAGAATGGTAGAGCCTTCTCCGCCCGCTGGCTTTCTAGCGAGAGCGCCTGAATATGCGTTGGCCCATACAGTCCCTCGCTTGTTGTATCTACGTTCAACCAAGCAATAACTTTCAGCCTGTAACCTTCGCGTATGACTGACATCCTCGTTGTGACGGGACTCTCAGGAGGTGGACGCTCCCAAGCTGCGGACAGCCTGGAAGACATGGGATGGTTCGTCGTTGACAATCTGCCTGTCGTATTGATCGACAAGGTTGTTGAGTTGTCCGGTGAAGCTGGTGGTGAAATCAATAAATTGTGTCTTGTTGTCGGTAACGCCCGTCAGCAGGCGGGAATTCTTGGGGCGATACAGACTCTGCGCTCAGAAGGTCACAAAGTCAGAATTGTTTTTCTTGAAGCGACTACTCGTGAACTGGTGCGACGATACGAAGCCACGCGCCGTAAGCATCCGCTAAGTGATGGAACGCTTGGACTCGAAGAGGTCATTGAGCGCGAGCGCGGCGCTATCGAAGAAGTAAAAGCTGCTGCCGACATTGTCATTGATACGACTGGTCTCAATGTTCACCAGTTGAAAAGTCAATTGTTATCGCTTTTTGGTATTGAGGGCATCATGGACTCTCTTCAGGTGTCTGTCATGTCGTTTGGTTTCAAGCATGGAGTACCCATCGACGTTGACATGATTTTGGACGTCCGTTTTTTACCGAATCCACATTGGGATGAAAATTTGCGTCCTCTTAGCGGCCTCGACCAATTGGTCAAGGACTACGTGCTGGCTTCGTCTCTTGCTACTGAATTTTCAGACAAGGTGAACAATCTCTTCGAGTTGATATTGCCGGCGTACGTGCAAGAGGGCAGAAGTTATTTCACTATTGGAATTGGATGTACTGGCGGACGGCATCGGTCCGTTGCTGTAGCGGGCGATCTTGCTGAACGAATTGCGGGTATGGGCTACAAGTTACGCGTTACCCATCGCGATGTCGCCCTCTAAAACCATCTCAACCTGTGTGGGCACCCCCCCGTGTGGGGGCGGCGAACTAAGGTATTGGGGCGGTTCGCCTCGAGCGGGCCCAACGTTTCTTAATGAAAGGACCATATTGTGACTGTACGCGTTGGCATTAATGGATTTGGTCGTATCGGCCGCAACTTCTTTCGGGCAATTACAGCCCGCGGTGCCGATATAGAGATTGTGGCAGTCAATGATCTTGGGTCTCTTACGACAATGGCTCACCTGTTGAAATACGATTCCGTACTCGGCGTTCTCCCGAACACTATTGAAGCTGTCGAAGGTGGCATCAGTGTTGACGGAAAAGTTTTGAAGGTTCTGACAGAGCGTGACCCAAAGGCATTGCCGTGGGGTGCTTTAGGAGTTGATCTTGTCATTGAGTCAACTGGAATTTTCACTGAACGCGACAAAGCTGCGATGCATCTTGAAGGTGGTGCGCCGCTAGTTATTGTCTCTGCTCCGTCGAATGGCGCTGATGCCACAATCGTGTACGGCGTGAACCACAATGATTTCAAGCGCGGTACCCATACAGTCATCTCAAATGCGAGTTGCACAACCAACTGTTTTGTCCCGATGGTAAAAGTTCTTGATGACGCTTTTGGCGTGGAGAACGGTCTGATGACCACGATTCATGCGTACACCGGTGATCAATCCTTGGTTGACGGGCCTCATAGCGATCTTCGTCGTTCTCGCGGAGCTGCCATCAATATTGTGCCCACGAGCACCGGTGCTGCACGTGCCACAAGCCTGGTGCTCGAATCGATGAAAGGGAAACTGGATGGAACTTCGTTGCGTGTACCAGTCCCTACTGGCTCGATTACAGACTTTGTTGCAAACTTAAAGAAGCCTGCAACGGTTGAAGAAATCAACGCGGCTTTTAAGGCAGCAGCAGCTGGACCACTAAATGGCATTCTGGAATACACCGATGCACCTATCGTGTCAAGCGACATTGTGACTAACTCTCACTCGTGTATCTTCGATAGCGATTTAACAATGAGCATGGGATCCTTGGTCAAGGTTCTTGGTTGGTATGACAACGAGTGGGGCTATTCAAACCGTCTTGTTGATCTTGTTTTGCACGTAGCTAAGTAGGCGTTGCATATGGCGCGTGTCCCCGTATTAGAGGACCTCGGTGATGTCGCTGGAAAGCGTGTTCTTGTTCGTACTGATTTCAATGTTCCGATGCACGGAGCCGATGATGCACGTGTGATCTCAGATGATTTTCGTATTCGTGCGGCATTACCAACTATTGAATGGTTGACGAGCAGGGGAGCAAAAGTCGTCTGCGCAAGCCATCTCGGTCGTCCCAAAGGAAAACCGGATGCAAAAGATTCCATGGAGCCCATTCGCCAGCGCCTGGCCGAACTGGCCCCTGATGTCGAACTGTTAGAGAATTTGCGTTTCAACGCCGGTGAAGAAGGCAATTCTCCGGAGTTTGTTGCCAGTCTCGTGAAGGGAATTGATATGTATGTCAATGACGCTTTCGGAGCCGCACATCGTTCACACGCATCGATTGTTGGGCCGCCTCGGTCTCTGCCGTCAGCTGCTGGGCGACTATTGGAACGCGAAGTTGAAATTCTTGGGTCATTGCGCGAGTCCCCGAAGCGACCTTTTATTGCAGTGCTTGGAGGCGCAAAGGTCAGCGACAAGATTGATGTTATTGAAGCACTACTACGAGTCGTCGATGCTCTTGTGATTGGCGGAGGCATGTGTTTCACATTCCTTGCAGCAAAGGGGTACCCAGTCGGTGACTCACTGTGTGAACTTGACCAAATTGCAACATGTAGAAAATTACTCGAGGGTTCGAAGCAAATTTATTTACCAGAGGACATAAATGGACTCGACGCCAATGGTCAGTTCGCTTCGTACGGAGTGCGGCTGCCTGACGGTTCCAAAGGTTTGGATATTGGGCCTGGTACGGCAGGTGCGTTTACTGACGTGATTATGGATGCGCGTACAGTTTTTTGGAATGGGCCAATGGGGATGTTTGAGGACGCCCGTTTTGCTGCTGGTACACGCACTGTCGCCGAAGCGATGGCGGCTACTAAAGCGTTTACTGTTGTGGGCGGTGGAGACAGTGCCGCTGCACTTGCAACATTCGATCTAGATGATCAAATTGACCACGTGTCCACCGGTGGTGGTGCATCATTAGAACTTCTCGAGTTGGGCGATCTGCCTGGCTTGGCCGCACTGAGAGGCGCTCCAAATGTCAAATAATTCTCGTAAGCCGTTGATAAGCGGCAATTGGAAAATGAATCAGAATCACTTTGAAGCAATTCAATGTGTACAGAAGTTGGCCTACCTCGTAGGGAAAGATGATTTTGCGTCTGTCGATGTGAGCGTGCATCCGCCATTTACGGATATCCGTAGTGTCCAGACTTTGATTGACGCCGACAGCTTGAACTTTCTGCTTGGCGCACAGCATTGTCATTTTGAAGACAAAGGAGCGTTTACAGGTGAAGTTGCGCCAGCGTTCTTGGCCAAATTGAGTGTCAAATATGTAATTTGTGGCCATAGCGAGCGACGTGAATTATTTGCTGAGACCGATGAGATGGTGCAAAAAAAGGTGTCAGCAGTTGTCGCAAACAAGATGATTCCTATTCTGTGTGTGGGTGAGACCTTGGCAGAGCGTGAGGAGAACAAGACTCTTGAAAAAGTGCTCGGACAGTTGCGCTCGGGTCTTGCAAAGCTCACTCCTGAACAGGTTGCGACAATCGTTGTTGCATACGAGCCAATATGGGCTATTGGTACGGGTAAAACGGCCACAACTACCGATGCGCAGGAAGTGTGTCACGCAATACGCCAAGAGGTTGGTGTTTTGTTTGGTGCTGAGACCGCTGCTGCCATTCGTATTCAGTACGGTGGGTCTGTGAAGGCAGCTAACATCGCTGAGTTAATGAGACAAACTGATATTGATGGTGTGTTGGTCGGGGGAGCGAGTCTTGACCCTGATGAGTTTGCGCGAATCGTTCAGTATCGCTTGCACGAAGAAGCCCAATGACACCACCGATTGACTCTCTCCGAGATGATGGCACCGTGATGCCCGCCACTGAGTCAATCGTTAGTAAGTCGCCGCGTGAACTTGCGTGGGCGAGATTGTCTCGAGACAAATTTGCACTTTTCGCACTTGGGGTAATCGTCGTGTACCTGTTCGTTGCAGCATTTGCTCCGGTGATTTGTGCGGTTCTTGGTATTAGCCCCTATTCGCTCGATGGAGATGCGCTTAACGATTACGGATTGCCAAAAGGTGCATTCGGAGGTATTTCAACTGAGCATTGGCTGGGTGTGGAACCCGGTACTGGCAGAGATATTTTTGCGCGCCTTATATATGGCGCACGAGCCTCGTTATTGGTGGGCTTCTTGGCGACGTTTTTGACAACTGCAATTGGATTAGTCATTGGTATGACAGCCGGTTACAAACGCGGTTGGGCGGATTCAATAATCGGTCGGTTTATGGACATGACGCTGGCCTTTCCCTCATTCCTATTGATCATCGCTCTCACCCGACCATTTACCCAGCGTCTGGAATCACTTGGTGTTCCCGAAGGCAACCCTGCTCGCATGACCTACATCATTTTGGTACTCGCGACGTTCGGATGGGTCTATGTCGCTCGTGTTGTGCGTGGCCAAACTCTTTCATTGCGTGAACGAGAATTTGTAGAAGCTGCGAAGGCAAGTGGCGCAACGACACGCCACATCATCTTTAAGCAGCTGTTACCTAATCTTTGGGCGCCAGTTATCGTGATTGTGTCGCTGAGCCTTCCGGGCTATGTGGCGACAGAATCCACTCTGTCTTTCTTAGGTCTTGGTCTCATGCAGCCAGCAGCTTCGTGGGGGGTCATGTTGGGTGACTCTGTCAGGTACTACAGGGCCGACCCAACGTATTTGTTCATCCCTGGGGTCGCTCTTGTGGTGCTGGTTATGGCGTTTAACTTTGTAGGAGACGCCATTCGGGACGCTCTTGACCCAAAAACTGACCGCCAAAATCTGCTGTAAGACCTCGCAGGTTCCCCAACGGGGCTAATGGGGCGTTGTGTTGTTCAGCCTCTGTTTACTTTGGGGTAATGTTTTGAATCTTGTGAATTCACAGGACATGAAGGGGAGAAACTCATGAAACAGCGTCGTATTATCGCCGCAGTCGGTTTTGCTCTCGTCGCTTCAGTGGTTGCCGCAGCATGCGGTGGCAGCAGTGGTGATGGTAGCGAAGACGGCACGCCAACAAAAGGTGGAACAATCCACATTCTGAGCAATGGTGAGCAGATTGCACACCTTGATCCGCAGCGTAACTACACGGGCGATGATCTCGCTTTTGCAGGCTCAACTATGCATCGTACGTTGACGTCGTATGCGTACGCACAAGGCGATGAAGGTTCAGGAATCGTTCCAGACCTCGCAACAGACACTGGTACGTTCAACGACGACGCCACCGTGTGGTCATTCACATTGCGTGACGGCGGAACTTTTGAAGATGGTGCGGAAATCACATGTGCAGATGTTGCATACGGCGTGTCTCGCACATGGGCATCTGACGTAATTACAGACGGCCCAACATACGCCTCGTCTTACATCGATGCTGGTGACTATCCAGGTCCGTACAAGGCAACTGCAGAGCAGCAAGCTGCTTACGACAAGGCTGTGTCCTGTGACGGTAAGACGATTACTTTCAACTTGAAAGTTCCTGTTGCTGACTTCAACTACACCACAACATTGCTCGCCTTTAGTCCAGTACCAAAAGCCGCAGACACTGGTGAAAAGTACGACCTCAAGCCCGTATCTTCTGGACCATACAAAATTGAGTCATACACAATTGGTAAGTCTTTGATTCTTGTTCGTAATGAAAATTGGAGCCAGGATTCAGACCCAGTGCGAAGTGCCAACCCAGATTCATTTGTATATGAATTTGGTCTTGACGAAGCCGTTATGGATGAGCGCATGATCAAGGATGCCGGAGATGATCAATTTGCTGTATCAGCTGGTATTCAACCAGAAAACTTGCCAACAATTTTCGACGATGATGCTTTCAAAGATCGTCGCGTTGACGAGTACGACCCATTCGTTACTTATACAAACCTCAATGTGAAGAATCTTTCTTGTGTTGAAGTTCGTAAGGCCATTTACCTGGCGCTCGATCGCGAAGCGCTTCGTAAGGCCGGTGGCGGACCGTACACAGGCGATTTCGCAGACGGATTCATTAAGCCAGCACTTGCACTTGACTACAAGAAGTCAACAATGCCAGACGGCTTGAATGTGGACGGAACTGCAAATGTTGAGGCTGCGCAAGCAGCAATGACAGCAGCAGAGACTGCGTGTCCAGAGGTTGCAACGCGTGCGAAAGATGGGCTTTCCTTCTATCGTCCTGCCACTCCGGTGTGGGATAAGGCTGTCGCAATCTGGATTGATTCGCTCGGAAAAGTTGGAATCAAATTGAAAGATGAGCCGGTAGAACCAAGCGTTTACTGGCCAACGGTTATGAACCCTGAAACCAACTACGACATCGCTCGTGGTGGTTGGGCTCCTGACTGGGCAAATGCTTCCACTGTTATCCCAGAATTGTTCACGACCTCGGGTGGATTCAATCTCACTCGTAATGCCGATGATCCTGACTATGCAGAATTCCAGACCAAGGTTGATGCTGCCAAAAAGGAATTGGATCGTGTCAAGCAAGGTGTTATGTGGCAGGAACTAAACCAGTACGTTGTTGATCGTCTGTGGGCTCTGCCCGGAACCTTTACGAAAGTTCAGGCCATTTGGGGTTCAAAGGTAGGCAACGCATACCAGTGGGCACCATTCGGCGCATACAACTACGGGGATCTCTACGTTAAATCGTAAATAAACAACCTGACGAAGGGGGTATCGGTTTCGGCCGGTGCCCCCTTTGTTGTTGTCGTTGTTGTTCTTCCTGCAAGACATAGTGTGAAAGGGGTCTTATGTTCATGTTTATAGTGCGGCGAGTCTTCTTCGCCCTAGTTTTACTTTTAGCGGTTTCTTTTTTTACGTACATGCTTTTTGCATTGTTGCCATCAGATCCGGCCGCGTTGACCTGTGGCAAGAACTGCAAACCTGATGTCATTGCCGCCAACAGAATCCGATTGGGTTATGACAAATCCCTGATGGAGCAGTATTGGCTGTTTTTGAAAGGAATTTTCGCAGGACGTGATTACGGCGCAGGTGCTGCAGCTTTTAGTTGTGGAGCCCCTTCTTTGGGTTACTCATTCGGACAACATGAATGCGTCACAACTCTTATCGCACAGACTTTTCCCGTAACGGTCTATCTTTCCATCGGTGCCTTTGTTCTGTGGATGCTGATCGGTATCAGTACCGGGGCGGTGGCGGCATTGCACAAAGGGAAATGGCAAGATCGTGCCGCATCTATATTCACATCAATCGGAGTGAGCCTCCCCACCTTTTACATCGGGTTATTGGTTCTATTTTCTGTGGTGATTTGGTTGGGAATACTGCCGTTCCCGTCGTATGAATCGCCATTCGAAAATTTCCCTACCTTTTTGCGGACGATGATTCTTCCCTGGTCAGTTCTAGCTGTCTTGTCGGCCGCAAGCTATACGAGACTCACACGAAATGGAATGCTCGAGGCAATGAATGAGGATTTCGTTCGTTTGGGCGTGGCAAAGGGTCTCACGACAAGAATTGTTTTACGCCGCTATGTGATGCGTCAAGCTTTGGTTCCTATAGTCACCATCGCAGGTCTAGATTTCGCTGGCTTGCTGGGTGGCGCAATAATTACGGAGAGTGTTTTCTCATTACCTGGTATGGGAAAGATGTCTATTCGGGCAGTAGTCGAATCTGATTTGCCAGTCTTGGTCGGTACCACAATGGTTGCCGCTGTATTTATCGTGGTTGCAAATGTCATCGTGGATATCGCATACGGATATCTCGACCCGCGGGTACGGGTTAAATAGTTATGTCGCAAGATGTTGTGCTTTCAGTACAGAATCTCACGGTTGTATTCCACACACCAGACGGTGATGTGGTTGCTGTGAATGATGTGTCATTTGATCTTCGTCGTGGCGAAACACTCGGCATAGTGGGAGAGAGCGGTTCTGGTAAATCGGTCACTGCGTCTTCTATTCTGAGATTGAATAATTCAAATACAGCAACAACTACGGGCTCAATCATAGTTTCGGGTGTGGATGTGCTGACAGCGCAAGACAGTGAGGTCCGTCGTATTCGAGGAAGCGAAGTTGCAATGATCTTCCAGGATCCATTGTCTGCCTTGAATCCGTATTACACCGTTGGTAAGCAAATTGCTGAGGCCTATCTGGTCCACCATCCTCGCGCATCTAAGGCAGACGCTCGCGGTGTCACACTAGATATGTTGAAGAAAGTTGGAATACCAAGTCCAGAAAAGAGAATCGATGAGTTTCCTCATCAGTTTTCTGGTGGTATGCGACAACGAATCGTGATTGCGATTGCCCTCATTAACAACCCGAAAGTATTGATAGCAGACGAGCCCACCACGGCGTTAGATGTAACCGTGCAGGCGCAAATTCTAGATCTGATGAAAGACCTGCAATCAGAGTTCAACATGGCGATTGTCTTGATTACCCACGATCTTGGGGTGATCGCAGAGACTGCCTTAGATGTTCTTGTTATGTATGGCGGTCGAATAGTTGAAAAATCGACGGTGGAAGCGTTGTTCTCTGAGCCAACTCATCCTTATTCATGGGGATTACTCGGTGCGGTTACTAGTTTGGGAACAAGCGATCGTGGGGAACTCGTAGCTATTGCTGGCTCGCCACCGTCACTTATTTCCTTGCCTGCAGGTTGCTCTTTTAATCCGCGTTGTGCATACGCGTTAGATATTTGCTCTGCGCAAGTGCCACTTCTTCGTTCTGTGGGAACCCAGGGGTCTGTCACTGCGTGTCAT
>Ga0209357_1000944_pt1 | contig 11823 bp, 13 predicted proteins | sample LauGreFBDMM110SD_2_FD_187573 | JGI IMG/M metagenome (GOLD analysis project Ga0209357, IMG submission 187573) | Freshwater lake microbial communities from Lake Michigan, USA - Fa13.BD.MM110.SD (SPAdes) (version 3) | ecosystem: Environmental > Aquatic > Freshwater > Lake | place: Lake Michigan... | reverse complement strand
AGTTCAGCCCGAAAATCAGGAACACGTAGGTTACAATTGCGCCAAACACGTTGACGACCATGGGCGAGCCCTGCACCGCCGCAATCTGGCGCGCAAAGTGGCCCTTAATCACGCTTAAATACGCAAAGTCAATGGCCACGAGCCCCAGCGCCGACACGAGCGCCTTGTTTTGCATTTGAATTGATTAAATTGACAATGTGTAATGTTGTATGCATTGTGCAGACATAAAAAATGTGGTTGCAAATGAATTTAAAGCATCGGCTGCATAATCATTCACCTGCAATTAAGCAAATCCCACACACACACACACACACACAATACAATGACTTCAACCATGCTTTACGACAAGGCGTGCATCGCAGCCGAAAAAGCACGCGCTCTGCGCACCAAGTTCAAGACCAAGGGACTGAGCGTGCCGGACGAGCTTTACTGGTACAACAACAACACCAACTGGAACGTGCTGAGCCGCAAGGAGTTTCACGACATCATGATCCGCATGGAGTCCATCACCGCGCAGCACTACGAAGACTTTGGCACCGGTCATCATCGCAGCGCAGCAATCAAACAGTTCTGGGCCGACGAGTGGGGGTGCGAGTACTTGCCTGAGACCGGACAGTGGTTTGATTTGGTGAGCAACAACGTGTTCCAGAGTCAAACCGAGAAGGCACAAGCAAAGGCCGAAAAAGCCGAAAAGAAGGCCTTATCTAAGGCAAAGAAGGCATTAGAGAAGGCAAAGAAGGCAAAGGCCTTAGAGAACCAGTACAACGACGAGGAGGAGGAGCTCTATAGGCAAGCACTGGACGCAAAAGTTAAAAAGGAAGAGGAGGATGAGCTCCACATGCAAGCGGAAATAGTGATGTTGGCTGAGCATGCGATAGCAAAATCGCTCAAAGCACAAAAAGCACGAGGACAACAGGCACAAAAGGCGTTGGAAGACCAGATTAGGAAGCAGCAGCAGCAGCAGCAGTATGATTACGACGACTGGTATGATGCGGAGGAGGAGGCGTATGCGGAGGCGTATGCCAAGGCGAGGGCGGCAGCAGATGAGTTGAAAGAGAACCAAGAACAACAAGAAGCCGAGGCATACCTAGCAGCACATGACCAAAACCAAAACCAAGAGCAAGAGCAAGAGCAAGAGCAAGAGCAAGAGATAATCCAAGAACGCATCGCGTGCCAGCCGGTGTTTTATTTTGAGGAGCTGACCAAAGTGAAGGGAGATCCCGACTGGCGCGCCTACATTTACTACGACGCGAGCATCCGCCGCTACGTGTTCAAAGGCACGCGCCGCTCTGTGTTGTCTTGTAACAAGAAGACCCAGTACCCCGAGGTCAAGCTGTGTTTCCGTTCGTCCCGAGAGCTGGCCAATTATTTGTGTTCATCCACGGACAACATCATGAACGTGACCATGTTTGCCATGACCAGCGCTGTCATTAAGGACGCCACGTTTGCGGAGCTTTGCACCGCCCGCGGCTGCAAGACGGAGTTGTTTGGGTACGACAGGACCCGTCCCCGATACTCCACCTTTGTGGATTATTTGCGCATGACACGGGACGTGGATGCCGGCCATTCCACCTTTGCCGCATTCGCGTGAATGCATTATTGTACATATAATCATTAATACTGACATTATGCATTGCAAAATGTCAGCACGGGGTTCTTCACACACATGTGATCATTTATTGCGTTTGTTTTTGCGTTTGCGTTTGGTTTTGGGTTGGCGTTTGCTTTTGCTTTTGCTTTTGCTTTTGGTTTTGCGTTTGCTTTTGGTTTTAGGGTTTGGTCTTCGGCCACCACCGCTTCCATGTACGCTTTTTGGGGAAGCATCATCTGCTAGAGACCAGGATGTTGTGGATGGCTGGTCGCGCGATGCACTGGTGGCAGGGCTTTGAAATGCACGATGATCCTCCATGTGCCGCGACGGGATCACACGACAACTCACGACGACCACCGTAGTATTTTCAGGCGTTAAGCCGCGTTTATGAAGGGCTCCGCCTTCTTCCAGTAAGTCTGATAATTGGACGCCTAGACTGTCACGACCACTAACTGTATATGATGGGAGTGATGTAACAAAACCCGAACCTGTTGGGGTTGGCACAGACACACTACCTGTGCGTTGAAAAAGGAGTGGCGCAATGTCTTTACTCTTCACTACACCCTCGTCTCGGGGTGCAGCATCGCCACTTCTAAATAAAAATATTCCATCGTCAATTGAATGTGTTTTATACTCTCCAGTCGTGAATATGTTCATATTAGTGACTCTATCACTCATTCCTTTAAAATTCAAAACATTTGCCTTTTCTAACCCACCTGCGTTACGTTTCATTATCGTTTCAAGTCTTGAAACCAATTTGTCTCCTTTGTTTGGAAACGGCGATTCAAACAGTTCTTTGCATAGTGCGTAGGAGTTGCCTGCGTATGTCAGCATGCCAAGTTCGGATGTGAAAACGGTGTCAAATGCAGTAGTGAACCTTTTTTTTTTTGGAAGGGGGGTGTCAAATGCGGAGCACCCCCCATGACAAACCACAACCACTACGTATCTCATGTCTTTGTTTAAAAATTCATCAGGGAAAATTGGTGTGCCAACGGGTCTTGTGATGGGCCCGATGTGACCATGTGGGGGGGAGGGTGCATGTTCACGTGTCCGAGTTGGTGGATCTAATGAACGACTTGTTGGTGAAGGACGCGCCTCTTGCGCATCCCATTCAGGCACCTCTTGCGCATCCCATGCAGCCCAGGCATCTTCATCTGTTTCTGTTTGCTCTTCCGCTGTTGACATATATGAATATCTTACACAAGTGCTATAAACTAGTGATATAAAAAAATGAAGTGATGTAGGTGAACCTAAATATATGCAGTTGCGGCATTTGCGGCATTTGCGCTGCGTTTGATGGCTGCGTGCACCTTCGGCTTCATGCGGGTGATGAGCATGTCGCGATTGGAGCAGCCGCCGCTCTTGGCCTTGCCGCTGCCCGTCACCTTCAGCAGGTTGGTGTCGTACTGCTCTGCGAAATCGGGCTCGTGCCAGCGCTCCTTGTGTTCTTGCTGCCAGCGCACAAACTCGTTCATCAACAGCTTCTGCATGCGGTTGATGAACCGTTCAAATTCGGCGTGCGCGATGGGGCGCCACGCGCACGTGTCATGGGCTGCAAGTGCTTTTTCGGGGGCGCCTTCATCGCGCGATTGCCGTTCATACACGAACAGCGTGCCCGGAGCCTCGTCGTAGGCGCACAGCGGACTGAGTGATGATGAGATAATGGATGCAACAATGGCGCACATGCCGTCCATGAAGCCGTGCTGGAACACGAGCGCGAGGTGCTCGCGCGTGAGGGGAGGGATCTCGGGCAACCAAACGGAGAATGGCGCCTTGGGCTTGGGCTGCGCCGTTAGCCATTCCAACAAGTTGTCGCGATGAACCGGGTTCTTGTGCTGCTGCTTCAATTGCTGCTGCCGTTGCTGCCGTTTTAAGACGCTCAGTTCGTGCTCTGCCGTTTCCAGCCGCACGGCCAGCTGCTGCACGAGCGCAAAGAGGTCTGCGGATGCGGGCGTGGTTGCATCCTCTGTTGCAAAGGTGGCGCGGGCCCGGATCTGTTTCAACGACAGGCAGGTGGCTTCGTGGGTTCGGAAGCGGGCTCGGGTTTTGAAATGGAGGGCGCAGTGGCCGCATTTGTAGTATCCCGGGACTTGATTCGTGATTGTGATTGGGGGTTCGGGTTCATGTAGGTCAGTCATTCGCGTTGTTGTTGTTGTTGTTGTTGTGGTTGATTTGAATGTGATGGGTCGTTGTTCAATTTTTAGTAAAAATGTCACTGGTCATATTAATATAATATAGTATAGTAAGCAAAACCACGCCAAATAATGGATCCCGAATCAAACAGTTTCCAAAACGATAACTTTGTTCCTCCCGTGTATTATTGCAACCAGTGCATTGATGCGTCGGGCAACCAGCCCAGCTGGTACGTGTATTCCAATCGGTGCAACGGGTGCAACGGTTCCTCCGCCGACGCCACGCAGCGCCGCATCCAAAACACGGTGCGCGTGTCGCAGTCCGAATATTTAGAAAACTTGGCGGGGCTGAACGTGTACACGCCAGCTGTTGCCAAGTACGGGTTCGTGAACTGGAACCAGGGCAGCGACCGTGCGGAACCGGGCTTGGTGCAGCGCAACGTGCCCAGTCACGGCGCCAATTCCACAAAAACGTCGGTCACGCGGCTGCGCCCCGGGTCCTGCTCGGCTGCAGGGCAAGGCGTGGACATTAAGCACGGTTCGTATGCACGGTACTTGGCGCGCATCAAGGGGCGCGGTCCGTATCGCACGCAGACCTCGTCCGTGGTTCCTGTGGAAGGCAACAAAACGAAGAAGTACGGCATTGCGTACAGCCATCGGGACGATGCGTGCATTTGTGCGCCGTGATTGGATTGGTTTGGATCCCATTTTCCATATTATTTTCTGCATTCATGTTATAAACGATCCCGATTTCATGAATTCTGCTGTTGTGCAACTCAACAATTCCTCCATGGGCGGCTGGTTCGCCCCCTTCACCAACCGCCAGTACTGCGCGTGGTTTTACTGGCTCATGGTGTTGGCCGCGCTGGCGCTGGTGTTTCACGTGTTTTTTGCGATCTTCAAAATCGTCTCCTCCGGCGGCAAACTGTACGTCATCACTAATCCCGGGTTTTGGTCCATATTCTTCATGAACCTCATCGGTTATTTCACCCAACGCCTCTTGTACACCATGTGTCTGAACTCCGTTTAAGCGCTGTCCCTCCTGATTTTTATTTTATTTACATATTTAAATCACCCAGCCAATGAATTCCAATTACACTTTTGCATTCACATACAGTCGTCGGGCTGTGGTTCCACCGGCGTCGTCGCAGCACCAGCACCCTGCACCACCCGTGGCCGCGTCTCGGCATCCCACGACTGCTTCCACCAACCGGTTTAGCATAAACCGGCTGATCCACATAAAATCATCCGGCGGATGCCGGTCATGCAATTGAATTATTGCGCAGTCGGATTTGTTTAAATTGGAAATTAGTATATAAAAATAAATGCAATTTTATATACACCATTGTTGCTGCAGGTTAATACGACACACCCATCAACCATGTCGCAGCTGTTTGATTTGAACGTGCAAAACTATTCATTGAACGAGCTGTTGGACTTTTTTGGGTTGGCCACAAACGACGATGCTGCCGCAGTTGCCCACAAGTGCAGCGCGCTGAAACAGAAAATAAACAAAGACCCCAAGCTGGGACCCGTGACCAAGGGAAAAATACACGATTTTTTGAACAGCGCGATGAACCGTCTCTCGGATTCGCGCCGTGTAACCACGGAGCTTTTCACAAATGCAAGCGCAAGCACAAGCACAAGCACAAGCACAAGCGCAAGCGCAAGCGCAAGCACAAGCGCAAGCGCAGCGGACAACACGCAAGAACCCACCCACTTCATGCAGCTGAAAAACGAGGTGACGCATCATGGAGATGAGTTTATAATCACGCGGCCGTCGGTGAAAGCGGGCATTAAGGGCAACTTCGGGAACGGGAATAGGGCACTACGGGGGGCGCCGCCCGGCATTGTAAATCCGATGGCCGTGTCCACCATTAAGCGCGCGCTCAACGTGGACACGCGCTACCGAACCAATTACTACACCACCAAAAGCACGGACTTTGTGTTTACCATTCCGTACAAGTTTGAAAACGTCACCATGATGAGCATGGCCAATTTTGAGCTGCCGTTGACTTACTACGCCGTGAGCCAGCAGTACGAAAACAACTGCATCCTGTTTCAGTGGGAAAGTGTCCCCGTGACAAATTACAGCAACCCCCCCAATTACGACCGGCAGTACAGCCTCATCATTCCCGACGGCAACTACCGATCGGCGTTTCAAAGCGGCGGCGGGGCGTTAATTGAAAGCACGATCAACGGCATTCTGGCGGGCACCGAAATAGTCGCTAATACGGGATTGGCATTCACATCCAACCCGACCAGCGGGCGCAGCATCTTTGCTTGCAATTCGGCCGTGGACGCCAGCGGCAACCGGATAAATGCGGTTGAATACAGGGGCGCGATGCGCATCGTGTTCAACGTGAAGTCCGGCATTTACCGAACGGCGGCATCCGCCACGGACGTCTCGGCGACCCAGGTTGACACGCGACCGCTGCCGTATTTTATGGGCTGGCAGCTCGGGTTCCGCACGGCAATGTACGAGCTGCGCGGCGGGCTGGACGCCAGCGGGAACTTCACCGTGCCTCAGGCGGCGGTGTCGGAGGGCATTTGCTTTATATCCGGACCAAGATACTTGTTCCTGTGCATTGACGACTACAACAACAACGTGAACAATTACTACGCGGTGGCGTTCCAGTCGTCCACCATTGCGCCCAACATCATCGCGCGCCTGAACATCAATCAGCAAATGAACGTGGCGGGAGCGTACGGCTTAACGGGCGGGGAGTCGCTGGCCACGTCGCTCTGCCGAAGCCGCGAATATTTCGGCCCCGTCAATATTGAGCGCCTGCGCATCACGCTGGTGGACGATTTGGGGCGCGTGATAGACCTCAACAACATGGACTGGTCGTTCTCGCTCATGTTTGAGTGCGTGTACAGCACGGCTTCCGCCTAGGTGGGCATACACTGCGGCAGGTGAAAGTCTTGCGGCTCACATGGCTCCGACGAGCCGCCGCTGCTGCGGCGAGTGCGTTTACATCTCATCTTCCGCACGACGCTGTGCCACGCAAAAAATACCATAGTAAAATCCAGCATAATCCAAAAAAATTGAATCCTAAAACGATGCAGTTAATGCAATCCAATTCTAATCCAATCCAACGCAATCCAACGCAATTCAACGCAATCCAACGCAATCCAATGCAATCCATGCAATCCACTGAAAACAACCACGGCATTCGGGTTCTGCGCTTTGAGTTTTCAAAAGGCATAACTGACGCATTAAAGGCGTTCACCGAAGTACATCGGTACGACGACCGCAAAACGTACAAGGAGGCGTGGGCCGCATGGCTGGCCCACAATGAAATCGCCGCAATGCTCAAGGCCGAAGTTGAGCGACTGACCGTCTTGGGATACAAGGGCGACGTGACAGACAAGTTGTTCAAGAGCGGTCGCTACTACTTCCGTCAGAAAACCTGCGGTTTTCCGAACCTTTCCCTTCATGCCGATACGAAGCTGTTGGGGGTGCGGGACGTGCCTATAGCGCTTGTCGCCCCCCGGAAGTACGTCTTGTTGAACCACGCGCTCTTGGATGCCATGGACGACCACATTGAGCGCGGTTTGCGACAACAAAGTGATTTCAGGCCGGCAAGCGGGTTTGCGGACTTTTGCAAATTGAATGTTGACTCTTATCGCAGCGAAGTCACGCGACTATCTGAAATCATGCCCACTGGTGAAGCGGTGGGCGACAAAATAAAGAAGACATACAAAAACCGATACTTCATGCTGGTCAAGGCCAATGCATTTGCCGTTGCTTGAATCCGTTTCAAAATTGCAAATAATAATGCAGTGATAATACAACACGACGTTTCTCTCGTACCTTTTTCGTTTTAGCATGACTGACGCCGTGTTAATAAACCAAGGCGGGTTCGGGTGCTTGTACCATCCCGGCATAAAATGCAACGGCAACACCATGGAGGACCGGCGCTACGCCACCAAATTAGTGGTGCAGGATGGCGTCGCCGACAATGAAGTGGCCGTGGGCGACATCGTGAAGGGGATTGTGAATTACGGAGTGAATTTTGTGCCGGTCATTGGCACCTGCACGGTCCGGTTGGACAAGGTGCGCCGCCACAACCCGACCGCGCTGAACAAGTGCGACATTGTTCCAAAGACCAAGACAAAAAAGGGGGACAAATTCATGCTCATGAAGATGCCCTACATTGACAGCCTGTATTTTTACGACTACATTGATGGCATGGGAGACAACAAAAAGAAAATCATCTCCTGCATTTTTGACACCTACTCCTATTTGACTGAGTCCATTGAACGGTTGGTGGAGCACGACGTGGTGCACTACGACATCAACATGCGGAACATCCTCGTGAACCTGAAAACGGACACGCCCATCATCATTGACTTCGGGCTCTCCATCCCCATCAAACGGTTTGAACAAGGGGATAAGGGCAATAAGGGCAACAACGACGCCGTTTGGGCCACCTATTTTTACAAGTACTCCCCCGAGTACTACGTGTGGCCGCTGGAAGCGCACGTCATTAATTTTTTGCAGCAGAACGCGTCCGGGACATTGACCCGCGACGACGTGGAAACCATTTGCGAGGCGTACGTGAATGCGAATGAAGCCCTTCGCATTTTTTCCAAGGGGTTTCGCGCGCGCTATCTGAAGGCGTGCATCCAGCAGTGCGAACAGTGGATCGGAGTGGAGCGCGACACAGCGCGCGCCGGGCTGCTGAAGGGGTGGCACACATGGGACAACTACTCACTCAGCATTGAGTACCTTCAAATCATCGGGTTCATTTCCCGAAATGGGTTCACCGACAACCACTTGATCATCCAATACGTGGAGCTGCTTCTTGCAAACGTGCACCCCGACCCCGAGCGGCGCAAAACGGCGAGCGACACCAAGCGCGCATTCACCGACATATTTTACATGAACGAAACGGTCGACACGTACGACAGCCTGTTGCAAAACTTCGATGCCCGCGAGTTTGTCTTCAAACAAACCACCATTGCGCTATCAAATTCGCGCCCTTGATTCATCAACTCAAAATATTGTCTCATTCACGAGAGAATATTTATTTATGCGCTGTTTTAATGGCGACGCTTGGCGCTACGCTTGGCGCTACGCTTGGCGCTACGCTTGGTGCTGCGCTTAGATCCGCGACCGCGACGCTTGGACTTCTTGCCGCCGCTAAACTGGTTGGCCTCAATTTGAAACCCCGGTTGTGGGGGAATGTCTAGCAGTGGCACGCTCAGAGCGCCGCCGCTTTGCTTCGTGCCTTGCTTCTTGAACGTTTTTGCTGCCTCGCCAAAAACTTTTTTGGGGTCCATTCCGGGGTGCGCTTTTCTGAATGCAGCCACGTGCTTAATCCATGCAGATGCCATTTTGATTATTGTTGCGATCGTGTTATGTCTAAAGGAGAGAAAATATATTTTAAACCCATTTAAAAACCCGACCGCATTATTTTATAACTTCATACCACCACCACCACAATCACCACCACAATCAATGGTCAAGAACGACGGAGGAAACAAGGGCAAAGGGCTGGCGCGCAAGCACGTGAACGCGGCCAAATGCGGCGGGGCCAAGCAGCTGCGCGTGGCGGTTGAAGACGGTGAGCGCTACGCGGTGGTCAGCAAAATGCTGGGCAACGGCATGTGCTACGTGCGCCTCTTAAGTGGAGGCAGTGGTACCGGTGACCGCCTCTGCATCATTCGCAACAAGTTCAAGGGCCGCGGCAAGCGCGACAACATTCTGGATTCAGGGTCCTGGGTTTTGGTCGGCATGCGCGAGTGGTCCAGCAAGCAGGACACGTGCGACCTGCTGGAAGTGTACAACCACGGCGAGCGCGACCGCTTAATGAAGAACGAGCCGTGCTTCAAGAGCGTGACGGCCGAATGCGATGCCGACACTGCCAACGCATACAGCAGCGTGCAGTTTGCCGACAGCGCCACTATGAAATACAGCAACATGGTCAATGGCCAAGACGACGACGACGACGACGACGGCGACGGTGAATTAGTGCAGCAGCGCGCTTATGACATGCCGACATCGTCCGACGATGACGACCACGAGGAACCGGTGCCGGTGCCTGCCGCTGCTTTGAAACCAAAACTCAAAGTGGATCACATTGATGTGGACGACATTTGACCAACAAATAACCAAACAACCAAACAACCAAACAACCAAATAAACAAATCAGGGCATAATACATATCAAAGCCCAATGAATTGCTTGGCGCTGCTAGCGCACTGCCACCGCACCGGAACCAGGATCCGAATTTTAGAACGGTCCGGTTCAAATGCTAATCATAATCATCATAATCATCATAATCATCCGGTTCGCACGCATGTTGCAATTGCAAATGTGATGGAAGCATCCCTCTACGACCGGTCGCCCGTGCGCACCGTGATCACGCCGGATGCCATGCAGCACTTGTTGCAAACCGCGGCATGCGTGCATGCCGATGCCGATCGGGTTTGCCCCATCATGCAGGCCGAATTTAAGGAGGGCGACGCCGCACTCGCGCTGCCGTGCGGGCACGTGTTCATCAGGGATGCCATACAAACCTGGCTGGAAACCGAGAGCGCCGAGTGCCCCGTGTGCCGGCACGCGCTGCCGTCGCGCGAAGTGATTATTACTCCTGCTGCTGCTGCTGTTGAATGACGATGCCGGCGTCTCCGGCCAAAATGGACACGATTGGGTCGTTGTTGTAGTCGGAGTAGTAGTGAATGCGTTTAATGCCGCACGCCGCCAGCGACCGGAAGCAGTTGATGCAGGGGTAGTGCGTGACGTAAATGGTCGCGTCCTGCAGGCTGGCGCCGCGGCGCGCGCAGTCGCTGACCGCATTAATTTCGCTGTGGATGATGGCTTGCTCGTGGTTGTCTCGCATGCGGCTAATATGCGGGGCGCCCGCAATGTAGCCGTTGTAGCCCATGGCGATGATGCGATGGTCCTTCACGATCACGGATCCCACACGCAGACGGGTGCACGGGCTGCGCATGGACGCCAGAAACGCGATGGACATGAAGTAGTCGTCCCACGGCACGGGACCCGCATTCATCGAATTTGAGGCCATTGCATTTGAGGCGGCGGCAATTTGGCGCAGCATTACGGTTGCGTGGGGTTACGTGGGGTTGCGTGGTTGTATTGATTCTCCCCTTTGTATTTTTAAATGAAAACCCTGAAAAATTGATTTAAATTTAGGACGTTTAAATCAATGCACAGCAGCAAAGCACAGAGCAATTACATGGAACATTTACCCGAACTGGTTGATGTTGATGCGTATTACCAGCAGCTGACCCCGTTTGAACGGCGCACCTGCGACATTGCGCGCGACCATTTGGGCTCGTCATTTGATTTGGCGCGCAGCAACGGATTCCTTCGCTGGATGGCAAAAAAACGCTGATTCAACGAAGTCGCAACACCAAATGGGATCGTTGATTCTTTTTTTTATATTGTGGTCGGTCAGCATTTGCACTGTGTGCATTGCATTTATTTTTATGTTGTGCGCATGGTTATTTATGGTTTCTACGTTTGCTTTTGCGCTTGCTTTTGCGCTTGCTGCTTCTCCTTCTTCTGCTGCACAATTTTTTGTTTGTTTTTCCACCCATGGAACGCGCCGCGGGTGATGGGTTGGTGTTGAGCAGTTTGAATTCGGTTAATTGAGAGGGGGAGGGAATATTGTCTGAATGCACGTAAGGCACGTAAACCGGATCTGAATGCACTTGAATCGGATAGTCTATTTTATTTTGACGGATTTGTTCATCGGTGAAGCCTAACCCGCGCAGCGTTTGATTCATCATTTCTTGAATTTCATCATTACTGAGTTTAGTCGCGTCACGTTTGCATTGAACGTCTTTAACATTGTAGTAACATTGGGGATGTTTATCACAATCATCTTTGCTTAACATGGCGCATGGTTTTTGGTATTCCGCATCCCTCTCAGGATGTTCCATTTTATTGGTGCAACGACTCAGTGATTCATCAAATGAACACATGGGATGTTGGTTGCAGGATGTTCTCCTAATATTTAAGTCACCCGGGGAATTCAAGTCACTGCATGAAAAATTCATGAGGCGCAATCTATTTTGCAAATTTTGGTCCGACGTTGGTCGCCCGGTTGACATTCTGGTGAATTG
>Ga0209357_1000939_pt1 | contig 11845 bp, 15 predicted proteins | sample LauGreFBDMM110SD_2_FD_187573 | JGI IMG/M metagenome (GOLD analysis project Ga0209357, IMG submission 187573) | Freshwater lake microbial communities from Lake Michigan, USA - Fa13.BD.MM110.SD (SPAdes) (version 3) | ecosystem: Environmental > Aquatic > Freshwater > Lake | place: Lake Michigan... | reverse complement strand
CACCTTGTTTTTGTGTATTTTTTTTATCTACTTCATCGTATCTTTGTATAGCAATACTAGCAACAGCCTTTGGATCAAATGAACCAGTCTCTAATATCTTCGCTCTTTTAACTTCGTTATAGTATTCGGTTATCTTTCCTTCTTTAACAAAAGCGTAAGCATTAGCTGCATTTTTACCAACGCTAACATCTGGCAAGCCAGCGTTTCTGCGAATCATACTGGCGGCCTGTCCTTCATCTTTTTCAGTTCTATCTATTAGTTGTTTGGATAGGTCAGACAGTTGCTTTCCGCTTATTCCAGATCTAGAAGATATTCTACGCAAATCATTTAAATCAGTAATAACGCCAGTTCTAACTTGCAAACTAATATTTGAGAAAACGGCAGAGTCTCCATCTGATGATGGGTTTAAAAACTTTTCCATTTGGTCTATAGACAATACTTTTGACTTTGCTATTTGCAAACCAATCTGACGTTTTTTTGCTGCGCTAGTAGCTGGGTTGTAATAATCAATTAACAGATTATTTACCATTTCTTCATTGCCCAACTTCTCAATATTCTTGGCTGCGTTTAATGCACTAGCTTTCTCTGTAGCCCTCTTTAAAAACATAGCGCCCAACTTGTCTTTATCAAGTCCTTTATATAACTCGCTTAGGTTGCCAACGTCACCCTTTTGCAACTTTAACAAAGCCTGTGTTGCGTTTGGACTAGAGTCAATTAGGTGGTCAACAATATTAGAATAAATTTTATCTTGCAGCTCATCTCGTTTTTGTTTTACAAACTCAGGTCTTGTACTTCTTTCTATTAATTTAATTGCACTACTCTCTTCAGCCTTAATTCTTTCTGCAAGCATTGTTGGATCTTGCTCTGCTTTCAATACGTCTGCAATCATTGTTGAATAAGAATTAAGAGATTCAGTAACCAACTTTTCGTTTTGCATTCCAACCAATTTTAAATATTGATCTGTTGCTTTTTTGTATACAGCATTACCAGCGCTTGTTATTGATGCACTAAACTTCAAAGCCTCGTCAGCATCTACAGATGCAAGCACTTTGCGATAGCTACCATTTTTAGTAGTAATTGCTTTTATTTCGGTTTGTATTTGATCTAAATCAAATACACCAGACTCAATTGCAGAGCTTACAGCCTCTAAGTTTTGTCTAGCCTTTGCTTCAAAATCAATGCGAACTTGTTGTGCTTGAACTTTTCTAGCTGCATCGCCAAAGTATGTGCCTGGTTTAGCAAACAACTCTTGTGGGGTTTGCCCAGCCTCTTGGGCTTTTAATACTTGCTCCATTGTTGGTGCGTTTTCTACACCATATTGAGCGCCCTCTCTTTGAGCTGTCTCTGCGGCCTCTTTAAAAGCAAAGCTAGATAAGCGGTCTAATGCAGCGCTAATGCCTTGAGTCATAGCAACTGACTCTTTAATGTTAGCAAAGTCTAGACGCGGTACATCTGCTGGCAAATACCCAGTTGGTTGGTAGCGTGGAAGTTCAGCCATGATTTAACCTATGCTGGAGTAGAAAAATCATAAACTGGCGCTGGTTTACTTGGGGCGCCACCAATCTTGCCGCTCATAAATGCAGCAGACCCTAACTTACCAGCAGCATCAAAGTAGCCAGCCTGTTCAGCAATCTGCCCAGCGCCTCGATACAGACTTGCTTGTATCAAACCACCGCGTTGTGCCATGTCTGCATTTTGTAAAGCAAACATAAACTCTTTGCCACCGCGAGTATTGTTTACAGATTGAATTAAACCAGCGGATCCCTCAAAGCCCTGTGTGCCACCAGCAAATCCACGAGCCACTACAGCTGCGTTGGCTTGGTTGGTACGTCTAAGAATATCGTTAGCCTGTAGCTCATACTGAACAGCTCTTCGGTCAGACTCAACCTCTGCTTGCTTTGCTTGCATCTGATACATCTTGTTGCGGTCTTGGCCGGCCTTGATAGATCCATATGCGCTGATTACTGTAAGTGCTATTGCAACTGGTAGTGCCATATCATGTCCCCTGATGTGTTGCTACTTTGTACTCTAAACCGAGCAATGTCATCTTTAATGGTATGTCTTGCTCTACAGTAATCTTACCCTCTGTCGTATAGCCTCGTAATCCATGTATTGTTTTGATGCCAGTAAACTCATCAACTGCTTCATCAAGAATGTCACCAAACGCTCTAAACGGCACCTCAATGGTATTAATCTTCATGTGCTGGGTACTGGCCACCAACGCGTTAACCTCAACAATTCTTTTCTTAAATGCAATGCGTGTGCCTGTCTGTAGCTTTAGGTCTACAGGCATGGTTACTGCTTTTACAGAAATGGGTAAGCCTACCTCAAATTTAGTAGCTGATGAACGTGGGAATGTAACTGTGCCACCACCTGGCACAACTTGGTTAGCCTGTACCGATCCATCTAAAATTACATTGACTGTCTCTGTAGCTATATGAGTAACTGATACTGATGCGGCAACCCCACCAGTTGTGGCAGAGTCTGTAAGTAAGTTGTTGTCAAAAGCCTCAACGTAGTATTGGAATACACCATTTACATTACGCTTTGCTACCACATAGATTGTTGAGATATCTACACCCACATCTACAAAGGAGCCGTCTACTGTTGTAAACTCTGATGGTGCAATAACATTTTGTGCGCGTAGCAACGAGAACACAGCCATCGTGCCGTCATCTGAGTTAGTAATTAACAGTAAATCGTTTTCGTCAGTAGCCACAGACCTACGCAAAGCCATACGTGTTGGAGTACGCAAAAGGTGGCCAGCAAGCAACGATATTTTTTGCGTAACGTATGTAAGTTGCGTATCAGTATAGGCAAACTCATTTAATGATTTCCCTTGTCGTTGTACAAACAGGGTGCCAGACTCTAACTGTTGAACCCTAACACCTTCTTTAATGCCGTTACGGCTTGCTGTTTTAACAAAGAAATTCGTTGGAGTAATTGGGTCAAGGCCGTTTTGAGGAACATAGAACTCACCACCAGTTGTAAATACTTGTAAGTCGCGCCCAGAGATAATATCTACAATTGCGTTAAATGTATTGGTGTCTAATGTTGCCTCAATTGCATCATCGTCTAAGCCCTCTGTTGGGTCAAAGTCAAAGAACAGGCCAACCTTAGAACCCCATATGGTTGATGGTCTAGTCTTAGAGCCACCAAAATATAAACGACCTTCGTGGAATGTTACAGAGCGCGGATATCCTTTTGTAGCGCTCCATACATCTTCATAGCCAGACTCAAGTTCCCACGATCCATTAGCAATTGCTGTTGTGTTAAAGAATGGAAACTCAGTAATGGCATCAACAGAAGTAGTCGATGTAAATTTAACAATCTTGGCTCTGCCTTGTGGTGTTGCATTAACATATTGGTTAACGCTGCCAGCAGAAAATACAGCAGATGAGGCCGTTAATGTTACTTTGCCAGCAACAGCAGATGGCGTTAAAGTGCCAGCTGGATTGCTAAAGGTTGCTGTAAACGCATACTTTGGTATAGAGTCAAACGTAATAGTAGATCCTGTCCATGTTGCATCTGTGCCGCCTCGGACAATCTTAATTGGTGAAACATCTGGGTGAACCACAATTAGCGTATCAGCAGACTGTGTCCAAACAATGTTAGCCAGCCTAGCGCCTGTTAGCCCTAAAGCTGACGTATCAAGAAAGTTGTTACCGCTACCATTAATGTTAGTAATTAAAGTTTTGTTTTTAAATACAGTCATCCGATTATGCGTAAAACAAAGCATATAGGAGTCTGATGTGCTGAACTCAAACTCAACTAAACGTGTGCCATTACCAGCTGACTCTGCGCCTGTATTTGCTAGAGCTGATATAAATTTTGTACCTGGTCTACGTCTAATGCCACCCTGTGGCTGACACACCACATTGGTAGCCTCTTCTAATGCGTTCTGATAGGCAGCCAAATCAACCCTTGCTCGCAGCAATGGGTCTAACTCACCAGTAGAAAAGTTAGTCTGTATAGAGACAAAGCGAGCCATTAATTCCTTACAGAAATAAGTGAGAAATCATTAATTGCGTTAGTTGGGTTACCAGCTCCATCAATGTTCATGGCCTGTCTAAGATAGCCACCTCTGCCATTTTCTGATGGTGATCCAATAGCAACCGATTGCCAATACTGGCTCTTCTCGGTTTGGTCTGTAATCGGTAAAGCAAGGTGCCAAGTCATCATGTACTTGAGCAGCTGCACAAAGTAGCTTGGCATATCGTACTCAGGTACAGCGTATTGATAATCAATGTAAACCTCTTCATAGTCAGTCAATAGTTTGCTGCCCATGATTCTGTATTCTTTACGAGGTGGAATGCCAACAGCATCACTATCGTAAACAGCTCTAGGCGATCCTAATCGGTCACCTGGCAGTTGATACTCGTAGCGGTACTCATTGGTTGGTGTTGTTACTAATTGCGCTATAGAGGTCTTTTTAAAAGCAAATGACCAGGGGTACAACATTAGTGCTTGGTTACGAATGTCTGGGTATAGGCGATCTGATATTGATGCCTCCTCGCTACCTTCATTAAATGAAGATATTGGCTTTGCGCCTAACATCACGCAAGCATCAGAACATATTGATAGTGAGGTATCGCCAGATGCCATTTAAGTCTCCAATGTAAATATGGGCTATCGCCAGTTTTGCCAGCAATAGCCCACCTTGATACTAGATACTATTAGTCAGTATCGGTTGCACTTACAGTTGTACCATCAGCAATGTCAACCACACCAGCCGAAGACACAGCGTTGACGTAAGTCAACACTAGGCTGGGGGTAGTAGCGTCATAGACAAAAATAATGTCACCCACTTTTAACAGCGTTGCAATGCTGTCAAAGTAGCTTACAGTATTAACTGTAGCTTGGGTGTCTGTTGTTTTATATAAATACATCGATGGTGCATTACCAGACTTCGATGCACAAACAGTTACTAAACCAGTATTAGAATATGCCATATCATTCTCTCCTTAGATTAAGATTCGCGAGCGGTGATTTTGACAATACCCTCATCATCGATGTTAATTGCACCGGCTGAGAAAATGCTGTTCACGAGGAACGAGGTCTTCTCAGGGATGTAGTTAACTTCGGTGCGTGGAGCAATAGCTTCTGCATAGCCGATGGCATCTTTGTGGAAAGCAAAGCAAGTGCGGTCTAAAGACGCATCAACTGCTAGGCCACCCTCAGAGCGGTCACCAAGGATATGGAAAGTAAAGCCCAAGAACGTATTGATTTCACCAGCAACAAGTGCTTTAACAGTATTGAAGTCAGAGCTAGTTACAGCTGTCTCAGACAATAACGATGCTAAACCATTTGCGTGGAGGATAATGTGACGGCCCTCTGGAGGTACGTTATTTTTATCCAATAACTTTTTAGATTCACGCAACTTGGCTACGTTCATGTTGGTATCGCTACCACCGATATCGTTAGAAACAGTCAAGCTGGTGCTAGATGCTGTTAAAGCATCAAGAATCAACTGGTCTTGTCTACGGCCAATAGCGTTGCCCAAAACTTGTACAAGCTCTTGGCGCTCATCAAAGTTAACTTTAGCCTGGCTGAAAATGTCGCTGTACTCAGCGGCATTAAAGTCAGATAGGGTGCAAGTTACACTTGAAAATGCTACGTTTAATGGAGTTACGTCAGATTGTGCAATGCGTGGGGTAGCCACACCTTTGCCAACCTTTGGAAACTTAACAGTAGAGCCTTCAACTCCTCTACGCTGACGAACAGCACCTACCAGCATTGCTTTGCCCTGGAAAGCCTGTTTTACCTCAGCATCAAAGAGGGTAACAAAGGCATTAGATAATGAAATGCTCATGTGTTTCTCCTAAATAGGTAAAAAATAAATTGGGTTTTTGCTTTGGTGTGCCTGTTGCCAGGGCCTACGCTTGCTACTTGCGGTAGCCAATCGTCAGATTAATCTGCATCAAGGGCCAACTAAATGGTATGCCTTAATGAGTTTCTAGCAGAAATGTAGGAAAAATACAACATCTAGTGAAATATTTTTTACATCTACTAAATGTGGATAAAAAAACCCCCGGCAAACTGCACCGGGGCAAGGGTCACTCTCGTGAGGAGATTCTTTATATTAGCCGAAATTTTGAGCAAACATCTTCTCAACCTTGGCTCGGTAGGATGGGTCTGTCTTGTACTTAGGATCACCAACCATTTGGTACAGTTCGTCTTTGGAGGGAGCGCCCTCAATGGGTACAGACTCAACTGGGATGCGAGAACCTTCATAGGTCTCACGCAGTTTCATCAAAGCCTTTAAGCCTTTGGCAGTACCGCCCATATACTTAAACTCTTCAAAGTCATCTTTACCCCATACTCCCTTGTTTACAAGACCTCTAGCCCAATCTGTCATTCCTTTAATAATGACATCTGCATTAGGGCCAAGGGATGCTTTCTCTTCAGCAAGAGACCTGGTAACAGACTCTACTTTCTCTGCTCCCATACCAACAACCTTGCCGACTAAACTATCTAATGCGAGTTGCGATATCCCATTCTCTTGCGCCCAACTCATAACGTGACTGCGAACTGGGTCATTTTCAGGAACAGCACCAAATGCGGATGCATCATATTTGCCATCTGCTGGAGCTTTGTGTTTGCCTTGCGATATCTGTTTACGCAAGTCCATCCACGACTTTGCTATGCCCTCAAGATCGGGCTCAGAATCATCTTTTTTCCAAAAGTTCTCAGGCCACCAGTCAGGTCTATCTAGCGGGGTGTCATCTTCTTGCTCTGCTAAATGAGATATCTGTGTTGATTCTGGGTTTTGCTGCTCGGTACCTTGGCTGTCCTCAGTTGTTACTGAGTCCAGTAGGCCACCATTCTCTGTGGGCTGGACTGCTTCGGTAGTTTCCATGTTTACATTTTCCTTGCTTTATTAATCCTTGCTTCAAGATCCCTAATTACGCTGTTTTGTCCTTCTCGGTAAAAAGCATAGCTAGGATCAGAGCCAGGCAAGGCAACTGGCTGCTCTAACAAAGTAGCTCTTAACCACTTCATTAGCTTGTTTCCATCCTCTGAGCCAAGAACTCGGAGGCATAATTTGTTTAGGTCTTCTACTGATTGGTCAACATCGCGAATATCTGTAACTACACTTTCTAGGCCAGCCCATCCGTCAACATTCATTGTTTAGCCCCCAGCCATTTTTAACATTTCTGGTACAGCCTCTGGGTTTTGCTCGGCAACCTGAGCTGCCTGTTGTGCAATCTGCTGGAGGTTGTATTGACGCTCTGCTGAATCATTACGCAACTTTGTTGGGATGCCTAACTTGTCTGCAATGTAATCTGTAATCTCGCCCATCTTCGGTGTGGCTTGACCCTCTGGCCCAAACCCTTGAGCCATCTGTACGAACTGCATTACATTAGTTACGTCTTCCATATTCTGTGCCATAGCTAATGGGGCAACTGGCGCTACCTTAACCTCTAGACCATTGACACGCAAAGGCATATCGATAATGCCTCTGTCATCCATTACTTGCAGTATCTTGGATACAAGCGGAATCATGGTCTCGTTAATCAATCGACCAAAAGCTGATCCAAGATTTTGACTTAGCTCTTTCATGCGCTCAACAACTTCAGTTGCGGAGCGAGCAGACATATTATCGGGAGGTAAACTCTCGTCTAGCAGTATGCGTTTAATGTTCCCGCGTAGATCTCCCATGATAATTTGGGCTACATTAAAATCACCAGCTCTTGGCAATGGTTTTAGTGATTCGCCTTGTGGGCCACCATTACGCGCTACAGGAATAATTGCGCCTGGGATAATCTTGACAGTTGCTGGATTAAGAACTCCATCATCAGCTGCGGTATACACACCGGATATAGCTAAAGATGCGTTCTTTAATACTAGCTCTAGTGTTTTATTCAATGTCTTGATATCAGGCAACGCAGTAATCAATGGGCCTCTGCCGTATATCTCACCAGCCACCTTCATGTAGCGACTGACTACCCAAGGACTCTTCTTGAGTCTGCGATAGACCAGCTCTTGCTTAGACTCTTTGTGGATAACGTGATAGCAGAAATCTCCACGCTTTGGATCAAATACTGTAGCCTCAATCAACTCAAAGTCTTCGGTTGGCTTTTGGTCAATCTTTTGTTGTAGGTCTGATGGGATGGTGGCATCTTTCCATTGCTGAATGATTGCCTCACCCTTGATACGCATACGGCGGTATACATTGTCTACTTGGCCGTTAGCGCCCTCTTCAAACGCTACTAAGAATTGTGGCACAGGAATGAAGTTAATGGGGCTAGTGTCATCACCAGGCTGAACCATCATTACTGCTGTACCAACTGCAAGATCTAGCAAGAACTCGCCCATTGCAATATCAAAGTTAGACTGCTTAAGAGTTGCAAACATCTTGTCTGCGTAGATATCAAGAGCTGCTGATGCCTCTGCTTTGCGATCTTCTGGAATATCTGGGCCAGTTTCTAAACGGCACCATTTTCTCTGTGGTGGGAAGATACCTGACTGCAATCGGTTGGCGAAACGCTGGGTTGAGTTGATGGCCGTTGCGTCAAATACGCGGTTCATTTTCTTAGCGCCGCCTACCTTACCATCATAATACCCGTCATAAAGATTGCGTTGTGGCAGAGCGAACTCATATGCCTCATCGTATAGGTCTCTAAAATCCTCTTTCTTACGCAACGCTATATCGTGGCGCTTGAGGATATCCTCCGGTTTTAATCTCATCATCTCAGCCATATCAATCCTTTTTGTGCGTATTCGCAAAGTTGCGAGCTGCCTCTTTGCTACCAAATCCCCACTTCTTTAGAGCCAGCTTTAAGCGTGTTGGCTTTCCATTCTCATCAACGAGTGGGCCAGACATACCAGCAAACCGAGCAGCAAACGATACGCGCCGCGGATTAATTCCTTCACTTACAGGAGCTTTTAAATTGCTACCTTCTGTGCGTTTAAAGTATTTGCGGCCAGCCTCGGTAAGACCACCGCTTGGACTCTTATGCTCTTTTTTCACTAGCTCTTTTTAGGCTTCATTGCAGTCTTGGCCGCCTGTTTAAATTGTGCATCAGTTGGTGCGCCCTTAGAGCCAGGCTTACGCATCTTTTCTTTAGATCCCGCCTCAATACGCTCACGCTTGGCGTTAATGTTGGCATAAAGTCCGTTTTTCATTTCTTGTCCTTTAATTTAGTGTGGTTTAGCTTTTTGCTTGTGGCTGTGTGTTTTTCACCTGTCATAAGCATAGAACCTTCCTTGTGTGTTGCACCTTTATACTCTTTACCGCTAGGTAAGTAGTGTTTCTTAGTTGCACTCATTACTGATTCCTTTATAAAGTTTGACTAGAACCGAGGGTTTCTTGCGTCTTCATCTCTGAATTTAATCGTGCATCAGATAGAAGTTGACGGCCTCTGCGCCTTGCACCACGCAATTTTGCACCAGCCTCTTCTTGTGCTTGCGTTGCTTTTTCAACTGGAGTTTCTACCTCTTTTTTTACTTCAGCTACTGGCGCTTTTGATCCGCCACCACCACCAAATACTCCGCCCATGATTAATATCCTTTCATATCGGTAGAGCCAAGCGTTTGAATGCCTGTCTCTGGGGTTAAGCGTGTGTCCGATAACAACATCCGGCTACCGCCACGAACACGCGCTCTAGTACGAGCTGCGTTTTGCTCTGCAAGTTCGCGCTTTTCTTCTTCAGCTTGTGTGCGTATTCTTGCTGTTTCTTCTTTAGTCTCAGCAGCTGCGCGCTCTGCGCCGCTAGTATCTGGAGATCCACCAAATAATCCACCCATTTGTTACCTCGTCATTAGTAAGTAATCCACCTTATCAGGGCCATACCTCTTTAAAACCGCTTCGGTCTCAAACTTTAATGCTTTCGCATAACGTATTGCCCGAATATCGTCAGTTCTAACAGTTATTTGTAATCTGTGCAAGTTGAGATATCGGCTTGCGATATCTACAAATGAGCGACCGCATCGCAACATTGATGTTGGATGTTCTCTTGCTTGATTATCAAAAATGCTCCACATCTCGCCAACCCCACCCCAAAACAAAACAACTCCAAAAATGGCTATTGGCTTGTTTCTATAGAAAGCGGTAACTGCTGTGCCAAGCATAGATTGACTTGATATCATGGATCTGAGGTTATAGCCCCTAGCCACAGCCAACAGCTCTGGCTGATTGGTATCAAGCTGGTCAAAGTGGTCAATAACGAATGGCAGATAGAACACCCCTCTTTTGGGATGCATCTCATCATTCATGATGTCGTAAGGTATGGTTACTTTCATCTGGAAAAAATATCAAAGTCGCTATTAGCTACAGTTTGGGCTATGAATGTCTTAGATGCCCCTAGATTGCCCCTGGTCATGCGCTTGTATTCGCCACCACCTAGTAGTAGATACCCAAAGGCATCGCCAACGTGGGAGTGTTCATTCTTATTTGGGGCATCTCTAAAGCGCTCTTGCCCCGATCCGACTGATATACGCTTGAAGTGGTACCCACCAGCTAGTGATTTACGCAATAATTTGCATTTTGTGTCAACAATTAGCCCTGGCTTGCCGTTAATAAGGCGTTGCATGGGCGCGGCTGCTGACTCTCGGCGTACCTTGAAATCATTAGATGGGGTGGGTTGAGCTTTTAGCCCTAGTGTTTTAAGAAAGTCAAAGGCGGTAACCTCATAGATTGCATCTCTGGCCATACCGGCTGGGTCACCCCATACAAGAACTTGCATATTAGGGTATCGGGCGTTGATTTCGGACACAAGTTGATGACCAAAACGCTCCAAACCCATATCAAAAGTAACAATCTCATCAAGGATTACCCACCTTCCATTCGGTAAGCGCTGGCCAATGACCGCCGCCGGGGTTAAACCAAAGTCCAATCCTATTTGGAGCGGAACCGAGAGATCCAACTCGACATCACCAGACATAATGTTATCGTTATATTCCGGCCAAACTGACTTACCTTCTTGAACATAGGTGTATTTTCCCTCGGCATAGCATCTAATCCAATCTAAATTTTTACCTAATAGCATTTGCTGATAGTAACCCGCTGGTAGGTTAGCCACATTCTCAGCTTTGTTGTTTAATTGCCACCATTTGCCAGACGCAAAGATGCAGTCGTTAGCCTCTGGGTTCTCTGGCAACTCATCTTTAGATATCTCTATTACGCCACCAGGCTGCTTAAAAAACTTCCAAGCATACGCGCCCGTCATCTTTTCTTTCTCTGCCATCCTAAACCACCAATGGTCATCGTCCATCGGGTTGGTATCCATCCAAATACCATGCCAAGATGCGCCACCATCACGCTTAGTAGGGTATCTACCTACTCGGTGTGTAAGGCCATCAATGACAGCCTTTGGCAACTCTCGCGCCTCGTTGACCCACGCGCCCGTCAACTCCAAAGAAAGTAGCTTTCGCACATCTTTTGGCTGGTCAAGGGCTAGGAAAATAACCTCGCAATCAATGCCAGCCGCGCCTTCCCTACTGGGTAAGCGGATGTGGTGGGTAATAGGCGGTGTATGGAGCATTGGCCCAAAGGTGTTCTCTGGGAATAGGTCTAACCAGGTCTTGATTGTGGTAGTCTTAAGCTCTGGGTACGAGTTTCGTACGATAACAAAACGGGTATATCGGACACCATCGATAGGAGAGGGCTTTTGCTGAATTGCCCTGATAAATACTTCAGCGGCACAAGCATATGATTTACCAGATCCTACTGGCCCCATCATGCCACGCACAAATGCGTTGCTTGTTAAAAAATTGTATACTTCTGGGCTTTTAGAGAAGTCTAAATTAAGGCCAGACTCTGGTAACGCTTTAGAACTCATCTCTTTAGTTCTAGACATTGATTACCTTTTTAATGATATTTTAGTAAATATACTGTATAAAC
>Ga0209357_1000937_pt1 | contig 11849 bp, 12 predicted proteins | sample LauGreFBDMM110SD_2_FD_187573 | JGI IMG/M metagenome (GOLD analysis project Ga0209357, IMG submission 187573) | Freshwater lake microbial communities from Lake Michigan, USA - Fa13.BD.MM110.SD (SPAdes) (version 3) | ecosystem: Environmental > Aquatic > Freshwater > Lake | place: Lake Michigan... | reverse complement strand
AGGGTTTGGCTTTGAATTTGCCGCGCCAGCCAGACCAAAGCTTGTTCACTTTCAGCACCATCGCGCTGTACAAACGCGCCTTCTTTGAAGCCGCTTGGTGCCCCATTCCCGCCGGCAACCCCGAAGGTGTAAAAGCCCCACTGGCCGCCATGCTGAGAGCGGCCATGGACCAAGACTTGGTCAGCGCATCCTTATATGAGGGCGCGTGGGTGGATGTGGGAACGCCAGAGCGGTTGGCGCAACTCAACGCTAAACTATGAATGTATCGGTCTAACGCACACTATGACGCCCCCAGTTTCAATTCGCTCGGCCTTGATCACTGACGCTTATGGCATTTCCAAGCTGATTGCGTCAACGTCATAAACCTGCATCTTTTCTGAGGCAGCACCCTGTCCTGATTGGTATCTCAACAGTATTCAAACCCAAGCCATTGAAACCTTGATCACTTCGGACCGCTTAGTTTTTTTGTTGGCCTTGAATGACCAGACTATTGCAGGTGTTTTGGCGATTGAGAGCAAGTCCTCCATCAAGTATTTTTTTGTCTATCCAGATCAACAAAAAATGGGCATAGGCCAACTGCTGTGGCAGTTTGCAAAGAACAGCGGGGCGTTCGGCGAAACGCTCAAAGTGCGCTCATCGCTGTTTGCAGTTCATGTTTATGAGCGATTGGGCTTTGAGGCCGTTGGGCCACCATCTTGCTTTAATGGCTTGCATTTTCAATCCATGGTGACCCACAAGCCTTGAGCATTTTTTCTTGATTTTTTGATGCTGGTTTAAGCCTCTTTAAGCGACTCAGCCTGAAAGTTAAACGGTAACTCTGACGTCTTCATTTCATGACCCGAACTCGCACTTAAACCAAGCTTTGGAAGTTGAAATTCATTTGACAAGACAACTTCTCGTAGCTACATTAAATGAACATTGAGTTTGACGGCTATAAAAACCAAGTCAATATCGCTAAACACGGCGTGTCCCTTGGTATGGCAAGTCAGCTTGATTGGGAGTCGGCGCTGGTCTGGGTTGATGAACGGCATGCCTACGGAGAGTTGCGCATGATTGCATTGGTTCCTGAACCGCCTGTTTTGTTTTATGTTGCGTTCGTTGACCGCGGCGATCTTCGACGAATCATCAGCCTGCGCCGTGCCAACCAACGAGAGACGAATCACTATGTCAACACCTTCTAAACGATCGCTCAAAATTCTCATGCCAACTGAGGCCGAGGACCTAGCCATCACAGCAGCGGCCGAAGCTGACCCTGATGCGCAACCACTGTCTGCTCAGCAATTAAAAGACATGGTTCCATTGCGTAATTTGCGCGGCCGTCCTCCATCAGAGCATAAAAAATTACTTGTTTCGGTGCGCTACAGCCCAGAAGTCATCGCTTATTTCAAGTCCACGGGGGACGGCTGGCAATCGCGTATGGATGGCGTTTTGCGACAGTATGTGTTGCAGCAATCTTTACGCGGCTGACACCCCTCCTACAATCCCACCATGACTTCAATTTATGCACAACGCCGCGCCGCATTGGCCTCCCAACTTGGTGCTGGCGGTGTGGCCATCATCCCTACCGCGCCTGAGCGCGCACGTAATCGCGACAGCGACTTCCCCTACAGGCACGACAGTTATTTTTATTACCTCACCGGCTTTACCGAGCCCAATGCTTGGTTGGTGGTGACAGCCAATGGGCACAACACTTTGTTTTGCCAACCCAAAGACTTAGAGCGCGAGATTTGGGACGGCATTCGTTTGGGGCCCGTGGCAGCACCCGCCGCTTTGGGTGTAAGCCAAGCGCATTCGGTGAGCGAACTCGATAAAGAGTTACCCAAGCTGCTTGAAAACCAAACTACGGTTTGGTTCCCTTTTGCCACGCATGAAGGTTTGACCGCGCAAATGGACGGCTGGCTGACCAAGGTGCGTGCCCGCGTGCGCACCGGCGTGTCTTGCCCCTCATCGCAACAAGACCTTTGTACTTTGCTGGACGAAATGCGTCTGGTGAAAGACGCATTCGAACAAGACACCATGCGGCGTGCCGCCCGCATCAGCGCCCGCGCCCATGTGCGCGCCATGCAAACCAGCGCCCGCATGTTGCGCTCTGGTCTTGATGTGCGCGAGTACCACTTGGAGGCCGAGTTGCTGCATGAGTTTCGCCAGCACGGCTCGCAGTTTCCTGCTTACACCTCCATCGTCGCAGCAGGTGCCAACGCCTGTGTTCTGCATTACCGCGCCGACACCGCAGCGGTTCGCGACGGCGAATTGGTGCTGATTGACGCGGGCTGTGAACTCGATGGTTACGCCTCTGACATCACCCGCACCTTCCCTGCCAACGGCAAATTCACCGGGCCGCAAAAAGACTTATACCAAGTGGTCTTGGCAGCGCAACACGCCTCAGCATCAGCCACAAAGCCGGGCGCGCGTTTCAACGACCCGCACGAAGCCGCATTGCGCGTCTTGTCGCAGGGCTTGCTGGATTTGGGTTTGCTCACACAAGCCAAGCACGGCTCTGTAGACGATGTGCTGGAGAAAAAAGCTTTCTTCCCTTTTTATATGCACCGCACCAGCCATTGGTTGGGCATGGATGTGCACGACTGCGGCAGCTATGTGGAACCAGGTGAGGCCAACACCGCCCCCGCCAAAGCTGATCCGCTCACCGGCGTCATGGTCCAACCACGCCCCAGTCGCGTGCTGCATGCGGGCATGGTGCTGACCTTAGAGCCCGGCCTGTATGTGCGCCCTTCTGACGATGTGCCCCAGGCTTTTTGGAACATCGGCATACGCATTGAAGACGATGCCCTCGTCACTGCCACCGGCTGTGATTTGATGAGTCGCGATGTGCCGGTTGAGGTGGCTGAAATTGAAGCCTTGATGGCTGGCTAGGTGTATGCTCGGGAAGATTTCCCGATACTTTATGACTACTTATTTTTTTATTTCTCGACACCTATGCGCCACAGCGCTGGCTTTTTTGCTTTGTCCTCAGGCTTGGGCTGAGGTGGAATTGTGGGGCGGTAAGCCCTCGCTGGGCTTGGAGTTTGAACACCAAAAAATGGCGTTCGGCGCAGGCCACGCGAACTCGCTCACTTTGGTGCCAGGCTTGCGTTTTAAGGACGCCTTTATCAATAAAGTGGATATCTTGATTGAGGGCGAGCGAGAAAACGAGGTTGTAGACGGCGTGAACGAAAAAGCGCGGGCTAAAAAACTGGCCTTGCGCTTGAAAAAAAACTTCGAGCTCAACAACACTTGGGAACTGTTTGTGCGCGGCTTGGTGGGTCGCGAGTTCAGCAGTGAAGAGAACTTTAACTACAGCTATATAGACACCGGTATCCATTTTGAGCGCGGTGCTTATGGTTTCATGGCGGGCCTGCGTTTTCAACGCAGCTTGGACGGCACTGCCGGTCACGACAGAAATAAGATTCGCTTGGGTCCCAGCTATGAAATCGATGCACACCATGAAATCGAGTTCCGTTTTATCCGCGCGTGGGATGCGCAAACCCGCAAGCGCGACAGCGATGCCTTGATCGCCGAATACACCTACAAATTCTGATTCAAGGTCCCGCCTAGAATCTGCACGGTTCGTCAGACACTCTGCTTCTGTCGGCCCTTGGAGTTACGCATGGCCAACCCACCCACACCACCCACCGACCACACCAGCCCCCAAGCGCGCGAACAATTGCGCCGCGCAGCACTCGACTACCACGAGTTCCCCATCCCTGGCAAAGTGGCTATTCATGCCACCAAGCAACTGCTGAACCAACATGATTTGTCGCTGGCCTATTCACCCGGTGTGGCTGCTCCTTGTGAAGAAATTGTCAAAGACCCTAATAACGCTTACAAGTACACCAGTCGCGGCAATTTGGTGGCCGTCATCACCAACGGCACGGCGGTGCTGGGCTTGGGCGATATCGGCCCCTTGGCCGCCAAACCGGTGATGGAGGGCAAGGGCGTTTTATTCAAAAAGTTTGCCGGCATCGATGTGTTCGATATCGAGATCAACGAAAAAGATCCGGACAAATTGGTAGAAATCATCGCCGCTCTTGAGCCCACCTTTGGCGGCATCAATCTGGAAGACATCAAAGCGCCCGATTGTTTTTATGTTGAGCGTAAATTGCGCGAACGCATGAAGATTCCCGTCTTTCACGACGACCAGCACGGCACGGCCATCGTGGTGGGTGCGGCGATTTTGAATGGCTTGAAAGTGGTGGGCAAAGACATCGCCCAAGTCAAGTTGGTGGTGTCTGGCGCAGGCGCTGCTGCCTTGGCTTGTTTGGGTATGTTGGTCAAGCTGGGCATGCCTAAGAAAAACATCTGGGTGACCGATTTGGCCGGTGTGGTTTATGCGGGTCGCACCGAGTTGATGGACGAAGACAAAATCCAATTTGTTCAAAAAACCGATGCGCGCACTTTGGCTGAGGTGATAGATGCAGCGGATGTGTTTTTGGGCCTGTCTGCGGGCGGCGTTTTAAAGCCCGAGATGGTGAAAAAGATGGCGAACAGGCCGCTGATCATGGCGCTGGCCAACCCCACGCCGGAGATCTTGCCCGAAGAGGTTTTGCAAGTGCGAAGCGACGCCATCATGGCCACCGGCCGCACCGACTACCCCAACCAAGTCAACAATGTTTTGTGCTTTCCCTATATTTTCCGAGGTGCCTTGGATGCGGGCGCGTCCACCATCACCTCGGAGATGGAAATTGCCGCCGTTCATGCCATTGCCGATTTGGCGCAAGCCGAGCAAAGCGAGGTGGTGGCTGCGGCCTATGCGGGTGAAAACTTGGCCTTTGGCCCCGAGTACTTGATCCCCAAGCCTTTCGATCCGCGCTTGATGATGAAGATTGCGCCTGCTGTGGTGCAAGCGGCCATTGCCAGCGGCGTGGCGCAACGCCCCATCAACGACATGGACGCCTACCGCGAAAAACTGCAGTCACTGGTTTATGCCTCGGGCTCGGCGATGAAGCCGATTTTTGCCGCCGCCAAGCGAGGTGTAAAAAAACGCATCTGCTTTGCCGAAGGTGAAGACGAAAGGGTATTGCGTGCAGCGCAAATTGTGTTGGATGAAGGCTTGGCCAAACCCACGCTGATTGGCCGTCCCGCCATCATTTCGCAGCGTATTGAGCGCTTTGGTTTGCGCTTAACCGAAGGTGTGGATTACCAGGTGGTGAATGTCGAGGATGACCATCGTTACAAAGATTTTTGGCAGACTTACCACCAACTCACCGCTCGCAAAGGTGTGACGGCGCAGTTAGCCAAAATCGATATGCGCAGGCGCTTGACGCTGATAGGCGCGATGATGCTTCACAAAGGCGAGGTCGACGGTTTGATTTGCGGCACCTGGACCACGCCGGACGCGCATTTGCATTACATCAATCAGGTGATTGGCCACCGCAAAGGCATCAGCACCTACGCCTGCATGAATGCGCTTTTGCTGCCTGACCGCCAAGTATTTTTGGTCGATACCCATATTAACTACGACCCCAGCGCCGAGCAATTGGCTGAAATCACCATCATGGCTGCTGAGGAAATGAAACGCTTTGGCGTCGTGCCCAAAGCGGCTTTGCTGTCACATTCCAATTTCGGCAGCAGCAACCACCCGACCGCCATCAAAATGCGCCAAACCTTGGCGCTGGTGCAAGCCCGTGCGCCTTGGCTGGAAATTGATGGCGAAATGCATGGCGACGTGGCGATTGACACCCCAGCCCGCCGTGAACTCATGCCAACCACTAGCTTGTACAGTGACGCGAATTTGCTGGTTTTGCCCAATCTAGACGCGGCCAATATTGCTTACAACCTGCTGAAAACGGCTGCTGGCGGCAATATCGCTATCGGGCCGGTCTTGCTGGGCGCAGCCAAACCCGTGCAAATCTTGACCGCAAGCACCACGGTACGCCGTATCGTGAACATGACAGCAATCACTGTGGCGGATATAAACTCCTATAAATAAAGTTTATTGTGAGTGCGGGCGCTCACTTTAGACCGCTCGTTAACCCTGACGGCGCCATAGCCAAGTGCCTACAGCCTTGCATTTTTAAGCGGCTTGTCGGATAATCGCCAGCTTAATAATTCGGGTTTACTCGGGGGAAGTTTTAGCTTCCTTGCACTCAACTTAAGGGATTGCTGTGGCAACAGACCTGCCTCTTCGTACTGTCAAAACCAATATTGTTCAGTCTATTCGCGCTTTTGGTGTGAACGATTTGCAATTTTCGGCTGGACAACTGGGCTACCATTTTCTCTATGCCAATTTGGCTGACGCCCAAAGTAAACAAGATATTTTGGACATGACTGCATTGCAGTTCACTTTCCCCAGCTTGGCCAGCAAAAATTTTGACGCCTTGTTCGACCACATGACCGATGCTTTGCACAAATCTGGTGCACAACCTGGTTTTGTACTGGTCCTTGAGCATATTCCCGCCCACGCCAAATTCGACAAAGAAGCCCGCGAACAACTTTTAGATGTTTTCCGTGAAGCCGCCGATTTCTGGGCTGAGCGCAAAATTTCATTCCGTTGCTTTTACTCTTTCTCGGTGGCGCGCGCCGCCGCGCTAGAGCGTCACACAGACCCCAGCCATACGGCGGGCATAGACTTGAGCGAAGGCGAAAAAATGCCTACCGACAAACTGGTCGATGTCTCTCCCTTGGCGCTGCGTATGAGCAGCCCTTTCAATGCGGGTTACTGGCTCACAGCCGCTTAATTTTTTAAAGCGCTGTTAAGCAGGCCGGCAGACCGGCTTGAAATTTTCACGCTTTTCAGAAATACTTGCCTTCCTTCGGGGGTGGCAACTGTTTCATGGGCAGCAAAACCAATTATTTTCCACTCTTGCGCCAAGGCGTGGCTTAACTCTGGGCCAAACTGTGGGTGACTGCTGGCCAAAATATCCGCCTCATTCAAAAGCACGTTCAACCATTGCTGGTTCCATGCAAATTCAGTTCCACTGACCCGTTCATGGTTTTGCGCCGCCAAAGAAAAATCGGAATGAATAATGGCGGTTTCAACCCGCTCTGTCCAAACAGAATCAACTTTGCTTTCCTTCATGATGGGTCGCAGCAGTTCGCAAGTCTGCTTTTCCATCTGCGAGACCTCCTCGTTCACCCCGCCCAAATGCATGAAGTCATGAGCTATCGCTGCGAGCAATGCAGCGCACATCCAGTCGCTGCCGCTGACTCCACTGTGTTGAACTTCGATGTCGAGTTGCAAAGCCATGGCGGTGAGGACATCGGCGGTATGCAAACGGTTGTGGTAGCGGGGCTCTGAAGGCGACAGGGCCATCGCAAAACGCTCTTCACTCATCCGGGCAACAGCCAAGGCGGCGGACAACATGGCATGGGCTTGCAAACTCAGCGCAGGCGCTTGAAGCGACAAGAAGGCAGCGCAGCTTTTGAGAACAACCGGCAAACCTATCCAATCTTGTGCCCAAGACTGGCGCAAGCAAAGCAAAGAGGTATCAAGACACGCATTCCAATCGTTTTTGTGCAATAACAAATAACTGTCTTGGAAGTTTTCCGACATGCATCAAGCCAAGTGTTTTTTGATGGCGTTGTTCATGTTTTGCTGCAAAAGCAAGCCCTCCATGATGACGACCAACAAGGGCGAGTAACTCTTCAACAGTTCTTCGGCATCTTGGTTATTGATTTTTTTGCAAACCACATCGGTCTTGGCCCGAACACCCGCGCCTCGGATGCCGCCAAACAAAATGGCCGCCTCGCCAAACGATTGACCCTCGGGGATGGAACCAAAAACCCGGCTGGACGCATCGATCAACTCAACTTCACCTTTTTCTAAAAAATACAAATGGGTGGCTTGGTCACCGGCCTTGAAAATAGTTTCGCCAAGGCTGAATTGCTCTTGTTCAAATTTATTCATATGGGGTTTGTGGGCAAATTATTTGGGCGCTAAATTTCGCTTGATGATGGTCACCAAAATCGACTTCAGTTCTGCGGGCAACTGGTGAACAATGGTGTCAACCTTGTGAAACTGAATAACTTTGACCTGCAATGCCGAAAGGGACGCGATGCTGTAGCGCGAAGGCAAGCCCACCATGCCCTCGGCCAAGCCGATCACCGCGCCTGGCCCGAGCCGAAAGCTTTTTTCGCCGCGAGACAACAGCACTTCGCCGTTGGTGATGATGAAGGCCTCGTCAAACTGTTCACCCGCGCGGATGATTTTTTGTTGGGCCGGAATAATGTTCGAATTCAGCAAGTTGCTGTCCAAGAGCGCCATGAACAATCTTTCGTCACCAGAAAGTTCGCCTGCTTGAATGGCGTCCATGCCTACGCTGGACTTTAAAAAGTTGTTTTTGTATTTGCTGAGTTTGACTGTGTCCACTGAAAAACACATGGTGGGCTGGGTCATGAGGGTTCTTTGAATAAAGGCACAGCGATATGACCGTATGGCCAAACATAAGGCACTTTAAAAAATGAATTAAATCGTAATAAATTATCTATGTGTATGATTAAATTGCATTTTTAGGGTAATAACTGCCGCTGATTTCAAACCCTTAAGTTTTCAGCGCTATTTCAATGCGCCAAAAACTTTGCTAAGTAAGGCGCTGCCCGTGCCTATGGGGTCTTGGCGAATTTTCTTTTCTTCTTCGCCAATCATCAGGAACAGGCCGTCCAAGGCTTTGCCATTAACGTAGTTCTCTAGCGAGGCGTCTTGGGCTTTGATCAAGCCCATGCTCGATGCCTTGCCCGCCACCGCTTTGTATTTGTCCGCCAGCCCCACCTTGGCGGTGGCTTGGGTGATGATGGGTAAAAACTTTTGCCCCAAAGGTTCACGGGTTTTGCTGCTGAAGTAACTGGTGGCTGCGGTGTTGCCGCCTTGCAAAATTGTTTTGGCGTCTGCCACGCTCATGGTTTTCACAGAGTCCACCAGCATGTCTTTGGCCAAAGGCACGGCGCTTTCGGCGGCGCGGTTCATGCCCAGCACCAACTCGTCGACTTTTTTACCTTGCCCCAGCTTTTTCAGCAAACTGGCCGCATCGTTCAAATAACCTGGCAAAGCAATGCGAACCAAGTCGTTGCCCATAAATCCGTTGGCTGCGCCCAATAAGCCCACGGCTGAGAGCGCGCCTTTTTCCAAGGCCGCCTTCAACCCCGAGGAGGCGTCTGCGCCGCTGAGGTCATTCAAGCTGATGGCGTGCGCGCTGCGCGTCCAAGCGGCCAGCATGATGAAGCTGATAAGACTGCTGTGCTGAAATTGACGACGATCCATTTGCAAGACTCCTTAATGAATTAATAAGCGTCAGTGTAAATGATTATTTAATACTATTTACTATAGGTTTTGTAGGCCTATAGATCAGCTTTCAGTGGCTGTGCAGGCACTGATCACGCCGCCGCCCAAACACACCTCGCCGTCATACAAGACCGCTGATTGCCCTGGCGTCACCGCCCATTGGGCCTCGGGAAAATCGAGTTGCATGCTGTTTTGCCCCCAAGCCAGCGCGCAAGCCGCGTCTTGCTGGCGATAGCGGGTTTTGGCCTGAAACTGTCCCGCGGTGGGCGGCTTGCCCGCGGTCCAGCTCAGGTCCTGGGCTTGTAACTGCGCCGACAACAACCACGGATGGTCATGGCCTTGCACCACCCACAGCGTGTTGCTGGCCATATCCTTGCGCGCCACAAACCAAGGCGTGTGCTCGCCGCCGCCACGCTGCGCACCTTTTTCTTTGATGCCGCCAATCCCTAAGCCTTGGCGCTGACCCAAGGTGTAAAAACTCAGGCCTTGGTGTTGCCCAATTTTGCGCCCGGCATCCGATTTGATGGGCCCAGGCGCCTTGGCGATGTAGCGGTTCAAGAACTCTCTGAAGGGGCGCTCGCCAATAAAGCAAATACCGGTGGAGTCTTTTTTGCGTGCGTTGGGCAAACCCGCTTGGTCGGCAATGCGCCGCACTTCGGTTTTTTCAATCTCGCCCACCGGAAACAAGGTTTGCGACAACTGCGCTTGGGTGAGCCGATGCAAAAAATAACTTTGGTCTTTGCTGGCGTCCACACCTTTGAGCAACTCGAACAAACCACTGTCAGCGTTGCGGCGCACCCGTGCATAGTGGCCTGTGGCGATTTTGTCAGCACCCAAACGCAGGGCATGGTCTAAAAACGCTTTGAACTTGATTTCGGCATTGCACAAGATGTCGGGGTTGGGCGTGCGACCCGCTTGGTATTCGCGTAAAAATTCTGCGAACACGCGGTCTTTGTAGTCGACGGCGAAATTCACATGCTCGATGTCAATACCAATCACATCGGCCACTGCAGCAGCGTCAATGAAATCTTGGTTGGATGAACAGTATTCGTCGTTGTCGTCATCCTCCCAGTTCTTCATGAAGATGCCGACCACCTCGTGGCCTTGCTGTTTCAGCAGCAGCGCGGTGACAGCGGAGTCGACGCCCCCGCTCAGGCCCACCACGATGCGCTGTTTGTTCAATTCGCGAAGGCCGCAATGCCTGTGATGGCGCGTCCCAAAATGAGCGCATGAATGTCGTGTGTGCCCTCGTAGGTGTTGACCACCTCGAGGTTGACCAAATGCCGTGCCACGCCAAACTCATCGCTGATGCCGTTGCCACCCATCATGTCGCGTGCCATGCGGGCGATGTCGAGTGCCTTGCCACACGAGTTGCGCTTCAGGATGGAGGTGATTTCCACGCTGGCCGTGCCTTCGTCTTTCATGCGACCCAAACGCAAGCAGCCTTGCAGGCCCAGCGAGATTTCGGTTTGCATATCGGCAAGTTTTTTCTGTATCAGCTGATTGGCAGCCAAGGGACGGCCAAACTGCTGGCGGTCCAAGGTGTATTGGCGAGCGCGGTGAAAACAATCTTCCGCCGCCCCCAAAGCGCCCCAAGCAATACCGTAGCGCGCGCTGTTTAAACAAGTGAATGGGCCTTTCAAGCCTTGCACCTCGGGGAAGGCGTTTTCTTCAGGCACAAACACACCGTCCATGACGATCTCGCCAGTGATGGAGGCGCGCAAACCGACTTTGCTGTGAATCGCCGGCGCACTCAAGCCCTGCATGGCTTTTTCCAGCACAAAGCCACGGATGGGACCCACCGCACCAGACTCGCTGACCTCTTTGGCCCAGACCACAAACACATCGGCGATGGGGGAGTTGGAGATCCACATCTTGTTGCCGCTCAGTTTGTAACCGCCCTTCACTTTGTGCGCACGGCTGGCCATGCTGGCGGGGTCCGAACCGTGGTCGGGTTCGGTCAAGCCAAAGCAGCCAATCCATTCGCCAGTGGCGAGTTTGGGCAGGTATTTTTGACGCTGGCCTTCGGTGCCGAACTCGAAGATAGGCAACATCACCAAAGAAGACTGCACGCTCATCATGGAGCGGTAGCCGGAATCCACACGCTCAACTTCGCGGGCGATCAAACCATAAGCTACATAGCTCAGGCCAGGGCCGCCGTACTCAGCAGGAATGGTGGGGCCGAGCAAACCCAGTTCGCCCATTTCACGAAAGATGGCGACGTCGGTTTTTTCATGTCTAAAGGCTTCGGTGACACGCGGCAGCAGTTTGTCTTGGCAGTAAGCATGCGCGGCCTCTTCGATCATGCGCTCGTCTTCAGAAAGTTGCTGCTGCAATAAAAAGGGGTCGTCCCAATGAAAGGCGGTCTTGGCCATGAATGCTCCGATTGGCTGCTATGTGCTTAGCCGGCTATGTTAAACCTTGGCTCAAGTCCTGTGTATGGGGCGTCTTTGCTGAGGCGTCTTTGCTTAGGGGCCGCACCACGCCGGCTCGGGCGCCTCTCACCATCGCTTCGCGCTGATGTTCGAGGCTAGCCCGACCGGCATGTCGCGGCCCATACCGTGTTTCGTTTCAACAATTGACTTTGCTCAATCACTGCAATCACCCCTTTGAACACATTCTGCCCATATTTGCT
>Ga0209357_1000933_pt1 | contig 11861 bp, 15 predicted proteins | sample LauGreFBDMM110SD_2_FD_187573 | JGI IMG/M metagenome (GOLD analysis project Ga0209357, IMG submission 187573) | Freshwater lake microbial communities from Lake Michigan, USA - Fa13.BD.MM110.SD (SPAdes) (version 3) | ecosystem: Environmental > Aquatic > Freshwater > Lake | place: Lake Michigan... | reverse complement strand
CGGCGGCAGGCACACGTCAGCTACCAAGCGCTGGCCAGGGAGGTGACCGGATGGCCAACCGCGATGGCAATCGCAACCTCAATCGGGACGTAAACCGCGACGTAAACCGAAACACCAATCGAGATGTAAACCGGAATGTAAACCGGAACGTAAACCGGGATGTAAATCGCAACTGGAACCGCAACGTCAATATCAATAATGTCAACGTTCGTCCCGGCTGGGCAAGGGCAGGATGGGGAGTGGCGCGGCCCTGGAACCACGGCTGGTACGGCGGCTGGCCCGTCCCAACTTGGGGCTGGTGGGGTGCTCGGGCAGCGGCCTGGGGCGTGGCAACTCTCGCCACTGCAGCAGTTATCAACAACGCCGTTGACAATGCTGTTAGCAGCAATGCCACTTACATTGTGGTACCCAACACAAACTACCAGTTGCTATACGGAACGGTTCAACCATCCGGCAGTAATTCAGTTAGTTTTGTAATGCAGACCAATGGCAGCAACTACCAACTGACTGCCAACTGCAACCAGGGCACAATCAACGGTCAAGAGCCCAGCAACGCCGAAGAAGCCGAACTGCTAAATGCCGCCTGCCAAGTGGCATACGGATCGGTTTAAGCGGCTAACAACCCATGGATCTGTCGCCCTAACAGCGGCAGATCCAATTATTTTGATGGCAAAAATGCAAGCCATGCACTGGGCCAAAGCCATACCCATCTTGATAGGCCTCACCCTGACGGGTGGCCTCACAAATGAGCTGCGCGCACAGCAGCCTGAGCCTGCAACTGGTGATCGACCTACCGAAGAGTCTCCCGCTGCCTCCACCAACCAGCCAGCGCAACCCACCTCGCCTTGGGCGGGCACTATCGAGCTATATGGCTTTGCGCCGATCAGCACTACTGGAACAACTACTGTCTCAAATGGGACAAGAAACTTCAGTGCCGAAACCGATCTAAACCTTGGTGATGTTCTTTCAAAACTGAAGTGGGCCACCTCCCTACGCGGCAGCATCGAAAAGGATCGCCTTGGTCTTTTGGTCGATCTGGATTACGTCAAACTTGGTCAATACGAATCAACGACCGGCCGGCGTGGAATCTTCACGGGGAGCGCTGACGTCACAGCTACTCAGGGTATTTACGACCTGGCCCTGCGCTATCGCTTTGGGGATCGAGAAGCTGCGGTGGGCAAGCCGGGGCAATTCAGCCTAATCCCCTATGCCGGCATACGCATAATCAATGCCCAGTTGGATGTTGGAGCCCAGATTCAAGGCAGTGGAGGTCGAGTCAGTTTCCAACGACAAGGCAATTTTGGACGCACCTGGGTTCAACCTCTATTGGGAACCCAGGCTACGATTTTCATGTCTCCCCGCTTACGGGCATTTGCCCGCGCCGACATCGGTGGCTTTGGGCTAAGTGGATCAGAAGATCTTTCCGGAAACGCCCAAGTTGGTCTTGGCTACGCAGTGGGCAACAACACAGATCTAAATATTTCCTGGCGGTATGCGGGGATCAACTACAATACTGGCGACATTCCCGATAGTGGCTACAGCAGCTATCGAAATGGCTTTGAAATTGGCCTGAAATTCTTCTTCTAATTCAATAAAACGCCGCAGCACTTTTCTCTCAGACTTCAAGGACTTCGTCAACAAAGGCAATGTTGTAGATCTCGCTGTAGCCGTGGTTATCGGTGGAGCTTTTGGCAAAGTAGTCGATGCGGTCGTCAGCCTAGTGATGACCTCAATGCTTGCTCCTGCCCTGAAAGCTGCCAATGTATCCGCTATTAGCGCCTGGCCAGCAGGAGCTGTGATCGTGGCGCTGATCAATTTCATTGTGATCGCCTTCGTGGTGTTCCTGATCGTGCGCGGCATTGAAGCCATGAAGCGTGGCGAACGGCCGATCTCCGCCCCCGATCCCCAGGCTCAACTTGCTGCTGCCGCTACCCGCCTGGCAGAAGCTTTAGAGCGTCGCCAGCTCTGAGGGCCTCACCACACAGCGAAAACCCATATGGCCCGTGGAGGTATCAAGCCCCTGGGCCATGCGGGCTGCTGGTCGGTAACGACGGCAATAGCTAGGTGCACATAAATAAGAACCGCCCTTAACCACTTTGCGTGGTTGCTCGCCGTGCTGGGAGTGGCTATCGATGCTTGCTTCACGCGCTTTGGCTTGGGAGGCATCGGCGCAACAGGCTCCCGTGCTCTGCTGGTGCTGGCCATACCAGCTATCGGTCCACTCCCACACATTGCCGATCATGTCGACTAGCCCGTAGCCGTTGGCAGGAAAAGCACCTACAGGGGAGGTGCGCTCGTAGCCATCTAGGCGACTGTTGTGGTGGGGGAAATCACCCTGAAAGGTATTAGCTAGGGGCACCCCACCGGGATAGAGCTCTTCACCCCAGGCAAACTCGCTATTGCACAGGCCGCCCCAAGCTGCCCGCTCCCATTCCTCCTCCGTAGGCAGCTGTTTGCCGCACCAGCTGGCGTAGGCCAAAACATCGTCCCAGGCGACATGGACCACCGGATGCTGCTCGCGGCGCTTAATCGAGCTTCCCGGCCCCTCCGGATGACGCCAGTTTGCTCCGGCAAGATATTGCCACCAGCGGTAGTGGCTTCCAGGCCCCAGCGGCCCCGGGGGCGGCACAAAAACTATTGATGCCGGCACCAATCGTTCCTGATTGGCGCCGGGATAGTGAGCGGGATTTGCTGGCTGCTCCGCCAGCGTGCGGTAGCCAGTGGCCTTCACAAAGTTCCGAAACTGGGCGTTAGTTACGGGAGTGCGATCGATCCAGAAGCCAGCCACCTCGACGTCATGGGCCGGAGCCTCCTCGGGGTAGTGGTGGTCTGACCCCATCCGGAAGCCGCCCGCCGGTATCCACACCATTCCAGGGAATGGGGGACGACCGGGGGATCGGGCGGCGCCGGCTGACATGGCCGCAGGATCAGGGTCCGCCGACAGTATTCACCATCTTCTCCATCACCTGCTGCAGCGAGAAGCTGGCAGCCTTTTGGCGAGGTGGGTATTCGGCGAAGGTGGCGAGGAACTGGGCCACGTAGGTCTGGGCTGGTACCAGAAGGAAAATGTGATCAAACATCCAGTCCCAATAGGTGTTTGAGGTCACATCAGCCCGCTCAAAGGGGTCGGTGAGCAGGTTGAAGATCTTGGGTACCCGCAGGGCAGTAAACGGTTCAGCCCAGATCTGGCAAGTGCCCTGGCAGCGCTGCTCCATGAACACAAACTTCCAGTTGTCGTAACGCAGGCCTGTGAGGTCACCGTCGTCGGAGAAGTAGAAGAACTCAACCCGGGGACTCTTATCCGCCTGGCCGGTCCAGTAGTCGAGCATGTTGTAACCATCAAGGTGCACCTTGAAGGTCTTATTGCCCACCTGATAGCCCGCTTTTAGCTTCTCCTTGATATCAGGCTCACCGGCCGCGGCAAGGATAGTGGGCAGCCAGTCGAGGTGGCTACAGATACCCGAGAAGATGGTGCCTGGAGCGATGTGCCCCGGCCAGCGCACTAGGGCCGGCACCCGATAAGCCCCTTCCCAATTGGTGTTCTTCTCGCTGCGGAAGGGTGTCATGCCGGCATCAGGCCAGCTGTTCATGTGGGGACCGTTATCGGTGCCGTACATCACGATGGTGTCGTCGGTGACACCCAACTCGTCGAGCAGGTTGAGCATTTCACCAATGCACTCGTCGTGATAAATCATCACGTCGTGATACTCCGACTGCCAGCGACCGCTGCGGCCCACATCCTGGGCACGCGCATAGGTGCGGAAGTGCATGTGGGTGGTGTTGAACCAGACGAAGAAGGGCTCGCCAGAGGCAACGGCATCGCGAATGAAACGCTTTGCCTCAGCCATGAATTCATCATCGGCCGTCTCCATCCGCTTACGGGTTAGGGGGCCGGTGTTTTCAATCCGTTGGCTGCCATCACCATTTGCCCAGCAATGCAAAACACCGCGGGGGCCGAAACGCTCCTTGAAGTTCGGGAAATCCTCAGGCTTGGGATAGTCGCGCAGCTCCGGCTCCTCCTCGGCGTTGAGGTGATAGAGGTTGCCGAAAAACTCGTCAAAACCATGCATGGTCGGCAGATGCTCATCGCGATCGCCGAAGTGGTTTTTGCCAAACTGGCCGGTGCGATAGCCCTGGGGCTTGAGCAGCTCAGCGATGGTGGGATCTTCCGCTTTAAAGCCAGCTTCAGCGCCAGGCAGCCCCACCTTGCTGAGACCGGTGCGGAAGACGCTCTGACCGGAGATGAAGGCCGCACGACCAGCGGTGCAGCTCTGTTCGGCGTAGTAGTGGATGAAGCGACCACCCTCCTTAGCTACGCGGTCAATGTTGGGGGTCTGATAGCCCATCAAGCCATCGCTGTAGCAACTCAGATTGCTTTGACCGATGTCGTCACCCCAGAGGATGAGAACGTTGGGTTTTCCGTTTGGCATGGGAAGCAAGAAGACGAATACGCCTGCTTAAAGGATGGATTGCCTGCAGCACATCGCTGGAAAGCTATGCACTTCTTCACACCCAAATATTCAGACCAGCACTTATTGGCGCAAATGCAAATATTGGCGCAAATGCAAAGAATCAATGCTAGGAGCGAATCTGCCAGATGGATTGCAATCCAACATATTTCAGGCCTGAAGACTCCGCTGCCATCTCAGAAATGGAATCGATAGCAGCACAGTTATCAATAGATACACCAGAATTCCAAGTTTGACGGCGGGCATTTCCGGGGCATAAATGCCAGCCAGCAACAACGCAAGACCTGGGTTACGCATTGATGTTACTAATGCCAGGGTGACCCCCAGGCAGGGATCTCGGTTAGCGAGGCCATAGCCCAAAGCCAGGCTGATCAACACCAAAGCCGCCATCACCGGCAGGGCAATCAGATTGGCGCCCACATAGGTAAGCAAAAGCGGCGCCGTTTTCCAGAGCACCACCAACACGAGCAGCAGCAGCAGCCCATTAGCGAGGCGATCGAGGGGCTTCTCTAGTCGGCTTGCCCAGCTGGGCGCAAAGCGCTTCACTAATAAGCCCAGCAACAGGGGGAGCAGCTGAACCAGGGCCACCTGCGCGGCTACATGGTGCGACTGAACCTGCCAACCCTCAACTCCAAAGATGCGGGTGAAGCCGCTCGCCAGCAGGGGAATGGTGATGATCGCCGCCAGTGCTGCGGCCACTTGGAGCAGGGCAGCCAGGATCCGATCCCCCCCCTGCTTGCCTGCCTTGCGCATAAGCAGGGGGGCACTAGGGCAAACAGCCATCAGGGCGATAGAAAATCGAGCCGGCTGGGAGAGGGCCATGGTTGGCGGCAGCAACAGCAACAGCGCAGCTGCCACAGGCACGAGCAGGCAGGTGCCGACTAGGCCCCGCAGCAGCAGCCCCCGGTGCTGCTGCCAGCGACTTAAGCCATCGAGGGGCAAGCCCACCCCCAGGGCAAACATGATCGCGAACAGGGTGGCAGAAACCAACAGGGGCGGGGATTGAGCCATCGGGGCAAGGCGCGGAACAGCAGATCAAAAAGAGAAAGCGGGCTAGGACCTAGCTGCCGGCGCGGGCAGCAATCAGGCCCAGTGCCAGCACACCGATCAAAGTGAGCATCACAGCTGTAGCGGCAGCTATTTGGGGCTTGTCTCGGTAGGTGTAGTCGTCTTGATGGAGACGGCGCAGCTCTTTGCGGTATTGGACCGTGGCTCCCGCCATGGCGAGAATGCCCGTGATCGTGAAGGCCGCCGCCACTAGCTGCACTCCCCACTCCACCTGGGCACCTTGGCCACCGACAGCACGATCGATTGCTCCCACGATCTTGTCTAAGCCGAAGCCAAAGCTGATCAGCGAGAGACAGGTGCGGATCCAGGCCATCAGGGTGCGTTCGGCCGCATCCCGGTTGCGTTGCTTGGCCAGTTCGTTGGTGAGATTCATGGGCGGCCCTCCGGGCTCAGGGATTGATGGGATGCTTCAGCCTCCAAATCACGGGCCAAGAAAACATTGAGCAAGGTGCGGATCACGGCCACCACGCCCAATTGCACCAGATGGGCACCGGTGGGGGAAGTGGAGGTGGCGACGATATCTGCCCCGAGCTGAAACTCCAGGGCCATCGCCAACCAGCTACCGAAGGTGAGCCTCACAGCCTGAAAAGCAGTGGAGCCGCGCCGCCGGACACGCCAGCCCTGCCAGGCTTGGCGCAGGGTGATCAACAAACCGATCAGCACCGTGCCTAGGGAGAGGGCCTCAAGCACGCTGCGCAAGGCCATGGCCAGGGTGGCCAGTCCCTGATCAAAAACAATCAACAAGCTGGGCTCGGGGCTAGGCATCGAAGGCAGCTGGCGAGCATGGATGCATTCGCTTCCCCAAAACTAAGGAGCACTGCCGCTGACGTCAGCTGCGCTGACGCATTTGCAAAACGCTGCGTTTAGGGGTTGCCTTGAGGTATGTGGGGAACTACTCCACCGCCGCACAGCTGGGGCAGAGGGCCCGGACGTTGAGCACGCACTCAAGCAAGCGGAAGCCATAGCCGCCCGCGGCCCGCTCGCCAGCCTGGAGCACCGCAGAATTTTCAAATTCCTCAGTACGGCCGCAACGCACACACACCAGATGGTGATGGTCGCGGTGGGCGTCACTGGCCAACTCAAAGCGGCGACCACCCTCCGGGAGCTCCAGCTCCTGCAGCAGCCCCATGGAGCTGAGCAGCCGCAAGGTGCGGTACACGGTGGCGAGCGACACCCGCTCCTCGCTGCGCAGCAGGCGCTGGTGCACCTCTTCAGCGCCCAGGTGGCTGCCTTCACCAATGCGCTCAAACAGAGCCAACACCCGCTGGCGCTGGGGCGTCAGCCTCTGGCCGCGATCGTGCAGGCTGGAGCGCAGGCCATCTCCACCGGCGGGAAGGGTTGCAGGGGGTGGCTGGGCTCCAGGGCTGAGTCGGGCGGTCACAGCGGGATCCCATGCTTCTCAACAATAGATGCAGTTGCGAAGAGGTGCCAAATCTGATCCTCACGCCCCACAAGGAATGACAGGTCGCAAGGGCTCGACAACACTGCAGGGAGTCGGCATATCTGCCATGACCCTCTCCCATCCGCGCCTGCTTGGTTGCGTACTCGCCGCGGTGCTAGCCATCGGCGGCCCAGCCGCTTCCGTGGCAGCACCCGCCAACCCCACCCGGGCCTCCCTTCAAGGAGTCACCTTCACAGTGAGCAGCAAGGGGGAGGGCTCGGTGCGCCAACTCACCATCGCCACGAGCGGCACCCCCCAGGCCATTGCCCCGATTCGGCAGGAGATTCTCGGCAGCGTCAGCGGTGTGGAGGTGGCCGATCTCGATGCCAACGGACTGCCCGAGGTGTATGTGTTCATCACCAGTGCCGGGAGCGGCAGCTACGGCTCGGTGGAGGGTTGGGCCCTGAACAAGGGGCGGCGCTCACTCTCCACTATTCACATGCCGGAGCTCAGCGGGCAGGCGGCCCAGGGCTACCAGGGCCACGATGAATTCGCGGTGGTGGAGCTCACCATGGCCCGCCGATTCCCGATTTACCGCCCTGGCGATAGCAATGCCAAGCCCACTGGGGGCACCCGGCAGATCAGCTACAAGCTCGTGCCGGGCGAGGCGAGCTGGCAGCTGAAGCCGATGCGGGTCGACACCTACTGAGATGTCGTGCCGAGGGTGGAGTCTGGGTAAAGGGATGTTCCGCGCCGCCCTGCTGGGAGTGGTGCTCCTGCAGCCCTTGGGGGCCAACGCCAGGGGCGACAAGCTGCAGGAGGCCATCGCCGCCTTTGAGCAGCGGGGTTTTGTGATCCGCCGGGAGCATCCGCGCTGCGCCGAACCCCAGCTCTTTGGGTTGTACGTGCGCGGCCGGCGGGAAGTGGTGGTCTGCCCGAAGGGCAACCAGCTGGAAACCCTGCTGCACGAGGGCTGGCATGGGGTGCAATCGCTGTGCCTGCGCGGCACCCCCCTGGTGGGCAGCGATGCCCTGCTGCGGCAGCTGGGGCGCCGGGACCGGCGCGAGCTGCAGCTGCTCTATCGCCCCGACCAATGGCAACGGGAGGCCGAGGCCCGGGTGATGGCCCGTGAACCCCTGGACCGCTACCTGGAGGCCCTCGATCGGGCCTGCGCCGCCCCAGCCCCCCAGGCGCCAAAGGCAGACTGAATTAACTCCTAGGCCGCGAGCTGCCATGCCCACCCAAGCCGCCGTTCAGGCCTATTACGGCCAGGAGCTCACTGGCACAGCCGACCTCAAAACCAGCGCCTGCTGCGATGCCGATGCGGTGCCGGATTGGCTGCGGCCGCTGCTGGCCCGGATCAACCCCGATGTGCTGGCTCGCTACTACGGCTGCGGCCTGGTGTGCCCGCCCCTGCTGGAAGGCTGCCGCATTCTCGATCTGGGTTGCGGCACGGGCCGGGACGTCTACGCCCTGGCCCAGCTGGTGGGGCCCAGCGGCTCGGTGGTGGGGGTCGACATGACACCGGAGCAGCTAGCGGTGGCCCGCGAGCACCTGGCCTTCCATGCCGAGCAGTTCGGCTACGCCAATGTGTCGTTTCTGGAGGGCACGATCGAAGCCCTCGAGGCGCTGCCCCTGGAGCCCGGCAGTTTCGATGTGATCGTGAGCAACTGCGTGCTCAACCTCTCCACAAACAAAGCGGCGGTGCTGCAGGGGGTGAAACGGCTGCTCAAGCCGGGCGGCGAGATGTACTTCTCCGATGTGTACGTCGATCGGCGCCTGCCGGAGGCAGTGCGGCGCGATCCGGTGCTCTATGGCGAATGCCTAGGCGGAGCCCTCTACTGGAACGATTTCCTGCGCCTCACCAAGGGCGCCGGCTTCCCCGACCCGCGGCTGGTGAGCGACCGCGAGCTCCGGATCACCGAGCCAGCTCTGGCGCCGCTGGTGGGCGAGGCCCGCTTCTATGCCGCCACCTACCGCCTGTTCTACATCGCCGAGCTGGAAGATGCCTGCGAAGACCATGGCCAGGCCGTGATCTACCGCGGCACGATCCCCCACCACCCCCACCGCTTCGACCTCGATAGCCACCACGCCATCGAAACCGGCCGGGTGTTTCCGGTGTGCGGCAACAGCTTCCGCATGCTGCAGGCCACGCGGTTTGCGCCCCATTTCGACTTCATCGGCGACTTCAGCCGCCACTTCGGCCTGTTCCCCGGCTGTGGCAGCAGCCTGCCCTTCACTGGCGTCGCCGCAACCAAAGAAACCACAGGCCTAGTCGACTCAGGGAGCTGCTGCTGAACGCCAGCACTCCAACCCCGCCTGCGCACCCACCGTCCTCCCTTGCCTGCAATCTGCGCTTGAACAACGCCCTGCTGCCACCGCTGTTTCAGGCACCGGACCTGAAGCCACTGGTCGAGACCGTCAACTTTGACGAGTGGCAGGCGGTAGTCGGCAGCTCCCTGGGGGAGCACCGCAGCTCGCTTCGCACCCCCGCCAAGCGCTTCCTGTGCCGCATGGCCTGGGGCCAGACCGGCCCCCTGCAGCTGCTGCACCTGGAAGGGCAGGGACAGATCGATCTGCGGCGGGTGCAGGGCAATCAACATGCCGTGTTGTGGATGCCTCTGCAGGGGTGGAGCCAGGAGCGCATCAACGGCACCTGGCAGGTCGCCGAACCGGGGGAAGCGCTGCTGCTGCGGCCAGGGGATGAGCTGAAAGGAGCGACCAGCACTCGCCTGGAAGGGCTCTCGATTCTGTTGCCAGGAAGCGCTGTGGGGCCAGGGCTGCCATCCCTCATTGGCTCCGGGCCTCACAACCGAGCCCTCATGGCTGCAGCCCGACAGTTCGCAGGTGCCGTGGCCATGGGCCTGCCCGGCAAGGAGCATGCCGCCACCAACCTGCTAGAGGCCCTTGGCGAGTGGGAGCAGCGGAGCGCGCCTTGGCGTGGCGACAAACGGGAACGGATCACGACGGTTCGCCGGCGCACCTACGTGACCGACGCCCGTCAATGGATGCGGCACCACCTCCATGAACCCTGCGGGGTTCTCCAGGTGGCAGCGGCAGTGGAAGTGTCGCCGCGCACCCTGCAATATGCCTTCCTGCAGGAGCTCGGCCATACACCGATGGCGGAGTTGAGGCGGCTGCGGCTCCGTCATCTGCGGCAGCTGTTGCAGGATCCTGATCACCGCACCGTTTCCATCGCCGAGCTCATGGCGCAAACGGGCCTGCTGGCCAGTGGTAGCACTGCAGCGGACTACCGCCGCTACTGCGGTGAATCCCCCCGCGAAACGCGCCAACAGACCGGGCCGAGCTACCAGAACAGGTGATCGACCGCGCTGGGATGGATGGGTCTGGCGACATTGAAGCGTCGCCGCACCTCCCCCAGGGGAAGAGGAGCCAGGGCGAGATGGTCGGCCAGGGAAAAATCGGCTGAACAGGCGCTGCCCCGCCTGAGTTCCGACGCCAGCAGGTAGGCCGCCGAGGGGCTATCAAGGCTGGCCTCTTCCGGCTCGAGCGTGGGGTTTGCACTCACGAATCCCGCCTCATGGGTCACGAGGGAGGCGAGCAGGGCGCTTTCATTGATCGGGTTGTCGTCCATAGCCAGCTGGAAGGCGCTGAGCGCAATCTCCCCCTCACTGGTGGCCGCGATCCCCGCGATCACGTGCGTCATGTCGTGAGCCAGATAGAGGTGGTTTAGGGCGCAGGCCTCCTGGCCTGGCAGCGGAAAGCCAAACCGCTCGTAGTAGGCGAGCAGGGCACGACCGAGGCTGTCCTCCGGGAGCTGGGCAAAGCCCTCAATCCGGGCCACCAGCTCCGGTTCTGGCTGGTCAGTGGAAGCCAGCGAATCCACCAGACATGGCTCACTGCGCAAGGGCAGAAATGTGTTGAAAATCCTGCCCACATCGGCCGCCGCCTGGTCGACCCCCTGGCGCAACCAATCGCGACTCACCTCCAGGGCGGCACTGCTCACCCCCAGGGCCTCGGCATAGAGCCAGCCCAGCGCAAGCTGGGCATCCGTCTGGGGATGGCGGCAAAACTCAAGGGTCATCTGGAGAAGGTGCACCACCCGGCGATGGTCGGGATCAGGGAGCACCAGGGCCAGCTCCTCTGGATCCAGGGGAGCCAGCGCAGAAACCCGCAGGTCCGGGCGCTGCCAGAGGTGGCTCACCAGCGCCTGCAACAGACGGCGCTGCTCCCCAGTTGACCCACCACTGCAAGAAATGCAGCCAAGCAAACCCCGAGCAGCCGGCTCCACCGCGGAGCCGGCCAACATCAAACCCATAGCCCGACTGTTTCAGCGATCACATCACAAGCCATGCCTGCTTGTACCCAGGGATTGTGCCACTGCCGTTTCCAGAGACGGCACTGGGCGCAGTAGCCATGGACCACCAGATGGCTCAGGCTTGAGGTCTGATCACGCAACATGGATTCATGAATCCTCGCCGGCGCTCGACGCCTTGGCTGTTACTGCAGCTGGGTCTCGGCCTGGTGTGGGCGGCCGTGCTGGCCAGTCGTGCCAGCGGCCAGACCACGCTGGAACTCACCGCAGGCCAGGTGTTGACCATGCTGCTGGCGGCCGGCTGGCTACCCAGCGTCGCCCTGGCTGCCTGGCAGGTGCGGAATCGACGCTGGCGAGCGTTAATCCTCAGCGATCTGCTCGGCGCCGGCCTGCTGGTGCTGCTTGCCTGCACTGCCTATCTGCCGCTGTTCTTCTTCCATGTGGTGTGGTTCCTGCCCTATGCATTGCTGCCTCGGGGTGTTCTCAGCGAGATCGTAATGAGACGTCTCGAGCCCTGGCTTTAGCAGTGCTGATCGCGGAATCGCCCATTTGATGCTGGCTACCGAGTCGCGGCTCCAGTTCCAAGCCTCACTGCACTGCTGGGGTTGTGGATGTTTCCTGGGCTTGAAAGACCTGGGTGTGCAGGCAGCAGCATGGCCCACTACTT
>Ga0209357_1000929_pt1 | contig 11872 bp, 16 predicted proteins | sample LauGreFBDMM110SD_2_FD_187573 | JGI IMG/M metagenome (GOLD analysis project Ga0209357, IMG submission 187573) | Freshwater lake microbial communities from Lake Michigan, USA - Fa13.BD.MM110.SD (SPAdes) (version 3) | ecosystem: Environmental > Aquatic > Freshwater > Lake | place: Lake Michigan... | reverse complement strand
GGTCAGCGGTTTGATGAGTGTTTTGTGGCCGTGGCTGGACCGCTTTCAAACGGCTTGGCTGGGCAGCATGTCGTATGGTGTTTTGATGGCACTCAGCATTCACCATGCCAGGGCATTTTTACGCACACCGCAATACGACCTAGACTGGGACAAAGGCCTGCGCTTTGCGGCTGTGTGTTGGTGGCTGGCCTTACCCTTGGTGGCTTTGTTTTACAGCAGTTGGATGCGCAGCGCATTGCTTTATCTGGGGACATGGCATTCGCTGTGGATGCTGGCATTGGCATGGCGTACCTACCGCAGACACCCGCGTCCCTATATCGCTATTTATGTGTGGGTCTGGGGGGTGTATTTGCTATCGGTGGCGGTGTATTGGTTGTTTCGTTGGTTTGAGTGGCCCCTAATCACCACCTTGGGCGCGCAGTTTGTTCAGGGCTCTGTGGTAGCTACTTTGCTGGGCTGGTCAGCGTGTTTGCAAGTGCTGCAACATCGCCAAGGCATGCAAATGATTTTGCGCGTCAACACCGAGCGCAGCCGGTTGTATGCCGCCGCCCAGCATGATTTATGGCAGCCCCTGCAAAGCATGCAGTTGTATGCACGAAACTTGTTGGGAGCCAAGCCTGCGCAACAAGCGCATTTGCTCGAAGGCTTGCAGCTCGCGTCCTCTTATGTCGACGACTTCATGCACAGCTTGCGACACTTGGCGCAAGACCAAGCAAAGCCTATTGACCCCAGTCAATTTCAAAGTGTGTTGCTGGGGGAGTTGTTGAAAGACACCTTGAGCGAGTTCGAAGTCTTGGCGGCTATGCGCGATGTTCAGCTGCGCACGCGCCTATCGCCTCGCTGCGTATGGGTGCACCCGTTGTCACTGCAACGCTTGGTACGCAATCTGCTGTCTAACGCTTTGCGCTATGGTGCTTCTGGCGGCAAAGTGTTGCTGGGTACGCGTTCACAGGGCGAGCTCTTGTGGCTGTGGTGCATAGACAGGGGCGAGGGCATGTCGCAGGCGCAGTTGCAGGCCTGCTTCAAAGCCTTCAACATCAACGGCGATGCTGCACCTGTTCCACAAAGTTTGGGTCTGGGTCTGTTCAGCGTCAAGCAACTTGCCTTGCACATGCAAACGCCGGTGCTGGTGCGCAGCCAACAGGGTCAAGGTGTGGCGATTGGCATAGGCTTACTGATGACAGCGCCGCGCCATTGACTTCAGTCGCGGGGTCTGAAGCTAAAAACCAAACGCGTGGGAACGCTGCCGTCGATGTCACGCGGCAAGATCTCGGTTTTACGCAGTCCATTGATCACCGCTTGGTCCCAAGCGCTGTTGCCACTGGACTTGACCAAATCTACCGATTCAATTTTTCCTGTGGGACTGCAAGTCACCTCCACGTCTGCAGTGGGGTTGCCCACCACGGTTTGCAGCAAGGCGTCGGGGAAGGTGATATTGGGTTTGACTTTGGCTCGCAATCGACCGATGTAGCTGGCCGAGGGGCCGCTGGGCTTGGGTGCCACCCCTGTATCGACCGGTGTGCCTACCGAGCCAGCCAAATTTTGCAGTCGTTTCACCGCGGCTTCATGCCGCGCTTGGGCCTCTTTGGTTTGCTTTTCTTCTGCCTGTTTCTTTTTCAATTTGTCGATGGCAATTTGCGGATCAACCACCGGCTTGACCTCTTGGACAGGCTTGGGGACTGGCTTGGGAGGTGGTGGCGTAACCACCGGTTCAGGCTTGGGTTCGGGCTTAGGTTCAGGTTCAGGTTCAGGTGGAGGCTCTGGCTGTGGGGGCGCCTCCAGTTTGGGGGCTGCCGTTTGTGGCACGGCAGACCACAGTTCGGCCTCTACGCCTATGTCTTGGGGTTGCTGCGACCATAAGGTTCCCCAGTTCAATGCCACCACCAGTAGCAGATGAACAACCACGGCCAACACCAGTGCGCGAAACTTTCCACCCTCGGGCGCGGGGGCAAATTCCAAGTGGGCTTGGCTTGAGGTCATACGCTAAAGCTCATTCGACAAGTTGCACCGATAGGCCCACGCGTTGAACACCTGCACGTTGCAAACTGTCCATCAACTTCACCACATGCTCGTAGGCAATTTGCTTGTCGGCACTGATGACCACCGGCGTAGCGGCATTGCCGGCTTGAAGTTGCAAGGCCATGGCAGCAACGTTGTCCATGGTGGCGGATTGCTTGACATCGGTGCCAGGCTTGTCGGATGCGCTGCGTGACTTCACCACAATTTTCAGTTTTTTATCGATCTCAATGGTGATGACTTGGTCTGGTGCTGCTGCGGCTTTACCAACGCTGGGGATGTCAATCACGCTGGGCGCCATCAAAGGGGCAGTGACCATGAAGATGATGAGCAGCACCAGCATCACATCGATGAAGGGCACCATATTGATGTCGTTGATGCTGCGCCGGCGGGCGCTGCGGGAAGAGGCTGAAGACATGGGGTGGCCCTCGCTTTAGCGTGTCAGCGTGCTGGCTTGGGCACCGACATTGCGCTGCAAAATATTGGAAAACTCTTCAATGAAAGTCTCTAGCCGGTTGGCCACGCGGTCGATGTCGCGGGAGAATCGGTTAAAGGCCAGCACCGCAGGAATCGCTGCAAACAAACCAATGGCTGTGGCGACCAGCGCTTCGGCAATGCCAGGGGCGACCTTGGCCAAAGTGACTTGCTGCATTTGCGCCAAGCCGGTGAAGGCATGCATGATGCCCCACACCGTGCCAAACAAGCCCACATAGGGCGACACTGAACCCACTGAGGCAAGCATGGATAAATTGGATTCGATGGCATCCATTTCCCGCTGCAAGCTCGCACGCATGGCGCGGCGTGCGCCGTCCATCAGCAAACCGCTGTCGGTGATGCGCCGCTCACGCAGCTTTTGGTATTCGCGCATGCCACTGGCAAAAATGCGCTCCATGGGGCCTGACAACTTGGCATTTTGTTGAGCTGCAGCGAACAACTCTTGCAAGCTTTTACCAGACCAAAATTCGCGCTCGAACTCGTCGTTCAAGCGCTGCACATTGCCCAGCGACAAGAGCTTGCGAAAAATCGCGGTCCAACTCAGCAAAGAGACGAACAACAAAATCAGCACCACCGCTTGCACCACCCAACTGGCGTTAAGCATCAAGTGAACAATGGAAAACTCTTGGTTCATATCAAACGCTCCAAAATGGAAGTGGGAATTCGCTCGGGTTTCAATGTGCTGGCTTGTACCCAGCCTATGCGAATAGTACCCTCGCACAGCAGTACCGGTGTGGCGGCTTGTCGCCAAGCTTGTTGTGCGATCACCATGCTGGATCTACCTTTGTTCAGCATGCTGGCATTCACGCTCAACAAATCATCTAGCTGCGCAGGCCTGTGGTATTTGAGCTGGGTTTCAACCACCACAAACATGCCGCCGGTGGCTTCGCGCAAAGCCTGTTGTTCAATGCCTAAATGGCGCAGCCACTCGGTGCGGGCACGCTCGAAAAATTTCAGGTAGTTGGCATAAAACACAATGCCGCCGGCGTCGGTGTCTTCCCAGTAAACCCGAATGGGAAACGCAAAACTCATGCGGCCTCCAGCAAGTGTTGCAAACGCTTGGCGGCTGTGTGCAAGTCTGTCATTGAGGACGCGGTTGAAAAGCGCACAAAGTTTTCCGGCTCGTGCATGCCAAAGTCTCGCCCTGGGGTCACCGCCACATGTGCGTGTTGCATCAGGTGTTGGGCCAGCGCCCAACTGCCTTGCAAGCCCAGTTTTTTACAAGCATGGCGGCAATCGGCCCAAGCGTAAAAAGCGCCATCGGGCATCACCGGTACCCTCAAACCCATGGCGTTGAGCATGGGGATAAAGCTGTCTCTGCGCGATTTGAATGCGGCGCGGCGTTGTTCGTAAACCCTCAAGCTGTCTTCCTCAAAGCAGGCCAAGGCGGCATATTGCGCCACGCTGCTGGGACAGATAAAGAAGTTTTGCGCCAAGCGCTCAATAACCGCAACCAGTTCGTCGGGCACCACCAGCCAACCCAAGCGCCAACCGGTCATGTTGAAGTATTTAGAAAAACTGTTGATGCTGATGATCTGCTCATCGATAGCCAAAGCGGTGTGCGCAAAAGCATCCTCATAGCTGAGCCCCAAGTAAATCTCGTCGACCATGGTGATGCCGCCGTGCTGTTGCACCTGGTTGTGAATCGCCCGCAATTGGGCCGCGGCAATCGATGTCCCCGTGGGGTTTGAGGGTGAGGCCAGCAGCACGCCGCGTGTCTGCGGGTTCCAGTGGGTTCTCACTTGCTCGGCGCTAAGCTGAAAACGTTGCGCGGCATCGGTGGGTAACAGCACGGCACGCCCAAGGGCAGCATTCACAAATTGTCGGTTGCAGGGGTAGCAGGGGTCGGGCATCAGCACCTCGTCGCCTTGCTCAATCAAGGCGGTGCATGCCAATAAAAGAGCACCGGAGGCACCAGCGGTGACGATGATGCGCCGCGCGGGCACGTCTACGCCAAAGCGTGAGCCGTACCAAGCGCTGATGCGTTCGCGCAAGGGTTGCAGACCCAGCGCATGGGTGTACTGGGTGCGGCCATCGCGAATGGCGCGTTCAGCGGCGGCCTGCACCAAGGGCGGTGCGGTGAAATCGGGCTCACCGATATTGAGAAACACCATGGGCTGATCGCTGTGCCTCACTTCCTGCGCAATGCGCTGGGCGGCTTTGGCCATCTCCATCACATAGAAAGGCTCGATGCGTTGGGCGCGTTGCGTGATGCGCATGCTTATTCGGTGGCTGCCGTGGGGGATGGGCTGGCTGCGGTTTGACGCTCGGACTGAACCTCGATCTCGCGCAATTGCTGCGCCAGTTGGTTGAGCACGGCATTCACATATTTATGGCCATCGGTGCCACCAAACTCTTTGGCCAAATCGATGCATTCATTCAGCACCACGCGCCAAGGAATGTCTATGCAATGTTGCAACTCATACACGCCAATCCATAAGACCGCGTGTTCAATGGGAGAGAGTTCGCTTAACTTGCGGTCAAGCACGGGCAGGATGAGGGCATCCAAAGCCGCCGCTTGTGCGGCGCAGCCGTGCAGCAGCGCATCAAAATGCACCGCGTCGGCTTTGTGAAAGCCGCTGAGGTCGCGGGTGAATGCATCAACTTCATCGGCCGGGTTGCCGCCGACCATGATTTGATACAGCGCTTGCAAAGCAAACCCACGTGCGCGTGTGCGTGCAGCGCGTGCGCTGGCGCGGCGTAAGCTGTGTTCGGTCATGACAGGCTTTTCATCAAGAGCGCCATTTCTACCGCCACACGGGCGGCATCGCGGCCTTTGTCGGTTTGACGCGCCACGGCTTGGGGCAGGTTTTCCGTGGTGAGTATGGCGTTGGCAATCGGCAAGCCGTGGTCTAAGGCCAGCTGCGTGATGGCAGCACCCGACTCATTGGCCACCAATTCAAAATGGTAGGTTTCGCCACGGATGATGCAGCCCAAGGCAATGAGTGCATCAAACTGCTGGGTTTGTGCCAGGGCTTGCAAGGCCAGCGGCACTTCCAAGGCACCCGGCACTTGAATGTGTTGGATGTTGTCAGCCGCAACTTTCAAAACCAGCAGTTCATCTTTGCAAGCCTGTGCCAGTGCGTTGGTGATCTCTGGGTTGAACCTGGCTTGCACCATGCCAATACGCAGGGCGCTGCCATTCATGTCGGCACGCGTAGCGCTTAAATCGGGGTGGTGCATATCATTCCTTGGAGAGGTAGCCAGTGATTTCAAGGCCATAGCCAGTCATGCTGGGCATGCGCCTTGGGTTGCCCATGAGGCGCATTTTGTGCACACCACAGTCACGCAAAATTTGTGCGCCTATGCCGTAGGTGCGCAAATCCATGCGCCCGCGCTCGGGGGCTTGTGCGGAGCGGGCCAAGCCTTCAAATTGGCTTAAGAGTTGCTCTCCACTTTCACCGCAGTTGAGCAGCACCACCACGCCAGCGCCTTCCGCGCAAACCCGCGACAGTGCGGCGTCCAAGCTCCATGAATGCATAAGGCGTTGGGGTTCGAGCGCATCCAGCACCGACAAAGGTTCATGCACGCGAGCCAATACCGATTGATCTGCGCTCCAACTGCCGCGCACCAAGGCCATGTGCACGTTGTCGCTGGTCAGGTCTTTGTAGGCGTGTGCGCTGAATTCGCCATGTGCAGTGGTCATGGCTCGGCTGCTGATTTTTGTGACCAAAGACTCGGTGCGGCTGCGGTACTCGATCAGGTCGGCGATGGTGCCAATTTTCAGACCATGCTCTGCGGCGAAAGTCATCAAGTCGGGCAAGCGCGCCATGGTGCCGTCGTCTTTCATGATTTCGCAAATCACAGAAGCCGCAGAACAACCGGCCATGGCCGCCAAATCGCAACCCGCTTCGGTGTGACCGGCACGCATCAGCACCCCACCATCTACCGCTTGCAAAGGGAAGATATGGCCAGGCTGCACCAAGTCGCTGGCCTTGGCGTTTTTGGCCACGGCCACTTGCACGGTGCGGGCGCGGTCGGCGGCAGAAATACCGGTGGTCACGCCTTGCGCGGCTTCAATCGACACGGTGAACGCCGTGCTGTAGACCGTGCCATTGCGCTCGACCATGGGCGGCAATTTCAAGTGCTCGCAATGCGGGCGGGTGAGGGTGAGGCAAATCAAACCGCGGCCAAAGCGCGCCATGAAATTGATGGCCTCGGGCGAGACATGGTCGGCTGCCAACACCAAGTCGCCTTCGTTTTCGCGGTCTTCCTCGTCCACCAAAATGACCATGCGGCCGGCTTTCATCTCGGCCACGATATCGGCCAAGGGGGAGATGCTCACAGTGCTGTGCTGTGCTGTCATGGAGATTCCTTCAAAGCGCTGCCCCAACTGAGCATGCGCTCTACATAACGGGCAACGGTGTCTATTTCTAAATTCACAGCACTGGCTGCTTTTAAGTGGCCCAGTGCGGTGTTTTCAATCGTGTGGGGAATCAAGTTGATGGACACCATACAACCTTGGTCCTGGTCTTCAAAGTGGTTCAGGGTGAGGCTCACGCCATTGACAGTGAGGGAGCCTTTGTAGGCCAAATATTTGGCCAAGCTGGGTGGGGCCAGCACTTGCAATAACCAACTTTCACCAATTTGCTCAAAGCGATGTACAACTCCCATGCCGTCGACATGGCCCGACACGATATGTCCGCCCAAGCGGTCATTGGCACGCAAAGCTTTTTCTAAATTTAAGGGGGTGCCCACCTCGTTCAAGCCGGCAGTTTTGTTCAGCGATTCAGCTGAAATATCGATGGTGAAAAGGTTTTCTGTGACGTTGAAACTGGTGACTGTCATGCAAGCGCCGTTGATAGCGATGCTGTCTCCCAGACCCACATCATCTAAATAATGCGCAGGTGTGCTGATCTCAAGGCGTTTGCCATGATCCAAAGAACGACCCAGGTCGTGAACGGCGGCGATGCGCCCCACGCCGGTAATGATGCCGGTGAACATGGGGCTATTTTGGCAGATCAGCGCAGCGGTCTGGCCAAGAGGCGCAAATCGGACCCTAAAGGGGTGTGGCTGAAGAAGCGCCAAGACGCGGCATGCTGGAGTTGCACCAATGTGGGCAAGGCGGCGAATGGCTGACCTGGACCTATCAACAGGGGCGCCAGATACATCAGCAATTCATCGACCAAGCCCGCATTCAACAGCGAACCGTTGAGCTTGTGACCGGCCTCTGCATGGACCTCGTTGTAAGCGCGTTGACCCATGTCTTGCAGCATGGCGGCCAAGTCCACTTTCTCGCCAGCACCTGGCAAACACACCAAGGTGGCACCCTTGGCCTTCAGCGCTTCTTCCAAGGCCTTGTCTTGCGTGGCGTGGTAAATCACCACAGTGCGGGGGGTATCCCACAGTCGGGCATTCAAGGGGGTTTGCAAGCGTGAGTCCACCAGCAGCAAATGCGGTTGGCGCGGGGTAGAGACACCACGCACATTTAACATGGGGTTGTCTTGCAGCACCGTGCCTATGCCTGTCAGCAATGCGCAGGCACGCGCTCGCCAATGGTGGCCATCCAAGCGAGCCGCCTCGCCGGTGATCCACTGGCTTTGGCCGTTGAGCAAAGCGGTTTGGCCGTCCAGCGATTGCGCTGTTTTCATACGCACCCAAGGCCTGGCTTGCAGCATGCGTTTGAAAAAACCGATGTTCAACTCGGTTGCTTCTTGTTCGCCTAGGCCAACATCGACTTGTATGCCCGCCGCTCGCATCCGCGCAAAACCCAGACCGGCTACTTGGGGGTTGGGGTCTTGCACACTGGCCACCACTCTGGCCACACCTGCGGCGACCAGCGCATCGCAACACGGCCCCGTGCGACCTTGGTGGGCGCAAGGCTCTAGCGTCACATAAGCAGTGGCGTCTTTCACCTCATGGCCCAAGGCCTGTGCGTCCCTCAGCGCCATGATTTCCGCGTGGGCAAGACCAGCGGCTTGGGTGTGTCCTTGGCCCAGCACTTGCCCTGTGGCTGAGACGATGACGCAGCCCACACGCGGGTTGGGTGTGGTGATGAACAGGGCTTGCTCGGCCAAAGCCAAAGCTTGGGCCATGTGGGAGGTGTCGAGTGCAGACCAGTTCATATGCCCCATTATCGACATGCTGACAGCCCCTACCTGCCCCAGCACTGCGCTGCAGTCATGGATGCGTTTTGCACGCCGCGCTCGCCCCAATGGCTGAGGGTCAAACTGCCGCAAGCATCGTGGGCTTGCGCGCCCAAGGGCACCGCCTTTAAAACAAATACATTGGCTTGAGATTGCAAATGCACGCGGTAACGCAGTTCGGTGGTTTGCCAGACCGCGTCGGGCACCAGCGCGGGGTAGTTGCCCGAGCTGGCCGCACGTTCTAGCCAATGCGCGGTTTTCATTAAAGCGAGTTTGGCCAACGTACGTTGGGCGCGTTGTTGGCTGCTTTGGTAGAAAGGCAGGGCAAAGCTACTGAGCAGGGCCACCAGCGCCATCACCGTCAGCAACTCGATGAGGCTAAAGCCTTGCGGGGCAGCTTTCATGGCATGAGGGGCAACAAACGAGTCAGCTCGTTTAAGCGCAATGGGGAGGCCAAATTGGCCGGCGCGTTGGGCTGGGCTTGCCACACGGCTTGCCATGCCGACAGCGGGCCGTTGTTCGCACTTTGTGCCAAGGCGGTGATGCGGTAAAGAAACGGCTGCTGGCTTTCAACGGTGGTGGAAGTGGGCAAAATTTCAACCCAATAGGTGACGGTCTGTCCCGCAACAGCGGGGACGGCTTGGCCTTTGGCGAGTCGCGCCAACCAAGGCGAAATAAACGGGTTGTCTGGACCCAAAGAGCGGCAAATACCGTTTTGGCAATCGCTGACGGCCAAACGCGTTTGCAACACTTGCCACTCTTGCGTCGTGCGGGGAAAAAATGCATGTTGATCGCTGGGGGTGCCCATGGAAAGCCGCGAGTCGGTGGCGCTTTTACGGGTATCTTCTACCGCCACGCGAATGGCCTCTAAAGCGCTTTGCTGCAATTGCCAGCGCAGCGCCGCGCTGTGTCCCAAAGCCTGTGCCCAAGCCAAGCTGCGCCACTCGGCCATCAACAGCAGACTGCACAGGCCGGACAACACCACAACCACAGGCAGCGCCAAGCCAAGTTGCTGCTTCATGGCTTGGCATGGCGTAAATGTGCCACCCCGCGCCAAGCCAAAGCGGGTGTGGCCAATGCAAGCTCCGTATTGCACGACAGGGTTGCCGGCGGGCTTGCACCCGCTTGCTTGGTTTGTATGCAAGCTTGCAGTCCACGCACAGCTTGCCAGTCGCTCACTTGGTTTGCGCTTCGCCATTGCATTTGTGGCACCGCCCCAGGCAGCGACTGTGCATACACAAAGCCCAGTTGTTGGATGTTGTCTAGCAAGGCTTGGTAACTGGTGTTGCTGCGCAGGGTGTCTTTGCAACTGAGCTCATAACGAGCGCTGCGTTTGAAGTCGTCCTGAATGAGTGGCAAAGAGGAGGCTTGGTGGCCTTGGCAATCGGCGGGGGTGAGGCTGCTGTGGTGGGTCAATGAAAAACTGCTGTTGCTGCCTTGCAGACTGGCATGCAACGACAACAAACTGACTTGTCCTTGTGCATCAAATTGCAAAGCGGGAGCGCCGGCGCGACTCACCCGCATTTGAATCAAGGCCAAGGCCGCGTGCAGCCGCTGATGCACCTCGGCCAGGGTTTGCATGTGTTGGTGATTGCTTTGAACCCATGCGAAAGCCGCAAATGCTGCCGTCAATACCCAAGCCGACAAAACCATACCCACCAAGCTTTGCACCAAGGTGTGACCGTATTGTTTGTGGCGCGACGCTGCTTTCATAGGGTCCAACGGGTTTGCCAGCAGCGGTGGTTTGCGGGACATTCTTTGAGCTCATTGATATCAAGGCTTGGCAGCCACTCACTGACAGGCCAGGCCAGCAACAACTGCACCTGTGCTTGGCTGTTGGTGAGCAGCTGGGTTTGTGCGCCAGGAAGTCGCAGCTTCACGCTGCCAAGCCATGCCGCCAAATCCGCTTTCGCCCAGTTGTCCAAACTGCAAGCGCGGGACTGACAGTCGAGGGCGGGCACAGTTTGACCCAGCTGAAGTTGGTAGGCGAAGGCGGCTTGCGGATTGATTTGCATGCGCTCCCACAGATCTTGTGCCAAGGCCACCGCGGTTTGCATGGCGAGGGCGTCGCGTTGCGCTTGCAGCGCTTGCCATTGCCCAGCCAGCACCCCCAGACAGAGCAAATTCAAGAGCATCAAGGCGGCCAATGCGTCGAGTGTGGCAAAGCCTATAAAGCGTCTGGGTTTGTGCTTTATGTGCATGTGTTGCCCGCCATGACCCGCAAGCGCCCCGCAATATTGATACAAATGACGCGCCCCAAGGACGCGGCTGGGCTGCGCTTGGCTTGCACTACTAAGCGCAAGCCGCCCGCCACGGGTTCGCCCATGGCATTGATGTCCAAGCTGTTGTGTGCGGGGCTCATCTGCACCAGCACCTCGCCAGCCAGTGCATTATTTAAAATCAGCAAAGCGTTGTTGCCATCCACTTTTTGTAATTGCCAACCACAGCGCCAGTCACCATTGACCAAGGGCAGGCTTTGGCATTGATTCAAGCGCTGTAGGCGCATGGCTTGCCCTGATCGCAGCGCTTGCAATCTTGCGGTTTGCAAGTCTGCGCTCCATGACTGCACCACCGCTTCAACTTGCAGTCGCCACAGCCACTGTTGCAGCCAAGGGCTGGCCACCCCCAACAAAATACCAGCCAAGGCGACAACCGTGATGAACTCCAGCAGGCTGAAGCCGTCTGGTTGTGTGGGGCTTGTGTTGGGGAAGCGCCGGTGTTTCATAGCCGCCATCTTGCAATGGCGGGGGCCGTCAAGGGTGTGCGCTATGCACTTTCACAGGGTGAGTTAAGCACCTTTAAAAATCAACGGCGAAATTCGTCGACCAAGGTTTTGAACTCGTCTACGTCCTCGAAGCTTCGGTAAACACTGGCAAAGCGCACATAGGCCACTTTGTCGAGTTTTTTCAGCTCACGCATGACCAATTCACCTATGCGTGTGGAGGCTACTTCGCGTTGTCCAAGGGTGAGCAGTTTTTCTTCGATGCGTTCGATGGCGGCATCGACTTGCTCGGTGCTGACAGGGCGCTTGCGCAGGGCCAGATTGAACGAGCCGCGCAATTTGGCGCGATCGAACTCTATGCGCCTGCCATCTTTTTTAACGACCGCAGGGAAGCTGACATCGGTGCGCTCGTAAGTGGTGAAGCGCTTTTCGCAGTGGCTGCAAGAGCGACGCCGGCGAATCGAGTCGCCCTCCTCAGACATGCGGGTCTCCATGACCTGAGTTTCCACATGCGCACAAAAAGGGCATTTCATTTGTTTTCGGTATCGTTATT
>Ga0209357_1000928_pt1 | contig 11876 bp, 13 predicted proteins | sample LauGreFBDMM110SD_2_FD_187573 | JGI IMG/M metagenome (GOLD analysis project Ga0209357, IMG submission 187573) | Freshwater lake microbial communities from Lake Michigan, USA - Fa13.BD.MM110.SD (SPAdes) (version 3) | ecosystem: Environmental > Aquatic > Freshwater > Lake | place: Lake Michigan... | reverse complement strand
ACCCCACGAAACGATTTCATCGTAGAGAGCACTACGAGTGCCTCAACCAAATTGGTTTTTCCTTGGGCATTGTCGCCAATCAATGCATGAACGCCTGCACCAAGTTCAAGTTGTAGCGACGAATAGTTGCGAAAATCAGTGAGCTGCAACGAGCGAACAATCACGACGTGAGTCGTTGCGGCATCACCAGATAGAGATAGCCGTCATTTGTTGACCCGCGCAGCACCGCCGGTTTAATCGGGTCACTCGATTCGATGGTGATCGTTTCACCCACACAAGCCTCGATGCCTTGCAGCAAATAGTCGGGATTGAACCCGATCATGATTTCTGGGCCTTTGTAGTCGGCGTCGAGTTCTTCAATGGTTTCACCGGTGTCGTTGGTGTGCACCGACAATTTAAGTGCACCCGTCGATTGCGTGAGTCGAACTGGGATCGTGTCACGAGCAAACACCTTCGAGCGACGCACCGCATCCAACAAGGCTTCCCGATTGACGCCGAGTTTGTTCGGATACGAAGGTTGAATCAATTGTTTATAGTTCGGAAACTGAACAGCCAACAACGAAGTGGACAGCGTGGTGTTACCGACACTGAACGTGGCTCGATCGGCTGCCAAGCGATAAGTAATCGTTTCGTGATCTTTGATTAACCGAAGCAACTCGCCCAAGGCACGCGCTGGGATGATGACCGTGCTTTCACCGGCCAACGAGGTGCCTGCAATTTGGCGCACGGCCAGGCGGTAGCTGTCGGTGGCCACAAAGGTGAGACCCTCGGCTTGATTACTGATGAGCACTCCAGTAAGAGCAAGTCGGCTGAGATCAGCACTTGCAGCGCGCACCACTTGACGCAAGGCCTCGCCGAACACACTTGCTGAAACGGTTCCTTCGGCTGCACTTGCCTGAATGATCTTGGGAAAATCTGCAGCTGAATAACACATGACCGAAGAACGATTGCGTGCGGCTTCGACCACCAAAGATTCTGCTTCAAGCGCGATTTGCACTTTGCCATCTGGCAGACCGCGCACCAAGTCGGTAAGCACTCGGGCACTCGGTACAGCCACACCATCTTTTTGTCCACCAACAGCAAGGGTGGCTTGGATGGAAATCTCTTTGTCGGTGCACGACAAAGTGAGTGTCTCGCCTGACACTGCCAACTCAACACCAGCCAATGCTGGCATCGCGCTTGTGCGAGCAGTTGCCACGCGGCTTACATCGGCTAAGGCTTCGGTGAGTTCTTGGCGTTCAACTCGAAATTTCACAACTTTGGCCTCGCTCGTGGGTAGTGGTTACAACGATCAGATGTATAGAAGCTGATATCAGTAATAAGTGCTGTGGATTGTGGATAAAGGCGACGTTTCCCAGCGTAGACAAGGGTTGTAGTCCGCACAGGGAGTCCTTCGGCGTGCACACCTTGCAGGCGTGTGGTTTGCGGAGGTTGGATAACTCGGCAAATTCCCACAGATTGTCCACACGACATCCACTGGTGCCCAACAGCAAGTTTCACGGTCACGCAACCTTGAACATTCGCAGCAGCTCATTCACCTGATCAAAGACGCGCTGGCGGTCTTTCATTACATGCTGGGTTTTGGCCACCGCGTGAATGACTGTCGTGTGGTCACGATTGCCAAACAAGCGGCCGATGGCTGGATACGACAATTCGGTGAGCTCGCGAATGACATACATCGCAGTTTGACGGGCAGTTACCAGGGGTCGCTGTCGACTTTGGCTACAGATGGCCTCATGAGTGACTCCGAGATAATCACAGATGTCACGCAGCAATTGGTCAGCTGGACGCTGTTTGCCAACCCGGCGGGTCACCAAATCCACCAATAGTTGGCGAGCCAATTCGATATCGATATGCGTGCGATTGAGCGACGCATAAGCAGCCACCCGGACCAGTGCGCCTTCTAATTCGCGGATGTTTGTGGTGACGCTCGAAGCGATGAACTCCAGTACATCTGGGGAGGCATCGAGGCGTTCACGTTCGGCCTTGTTGCGCAGAATTGCCAACCGAGTTTCTACATCAGGGGGCTGGATATCAGTGATAAGACCCCAACGAAAGCGCCCGCGAAGGCGGTCTTCAAGTGTGGGGATTGCATCAGGAACACGGTCACTGGAAATCACGATCTGTTTGCTTGAGCCATGCAACGAGTTGAACGTGTGAAAGAACTCTTCTTGAAGGCCTTCTTTGCCTTCCATGAACTGCACGTCGTCGATCAACAACACGTCAACTTCGCGATAACGACGTTTAAACGCACTGATGGTGTTGTTGCGGATTCCATCCACGTATTCGTTGAGAAAGCTTTCGGTGGATACGTATCGCACTTCGTAGTTGGGATAGTGCTCGTGTACATATGAGCCAATTGCATGCAATAGGTGGGTTTTTCCGAGCCCAGCTGAGCCGTAGATGAAAAGTGGGTTGTAAGAACGACCGGGCGTTTCGGCCACACGTTGGGCCGCAGCAAGCGCAAATTGGTTGGAAGCACCTTTCACAAAAGTGTCAAAGGTGTATCGCGGGTTGAGCCCGATGGCCGCACCACGTTTGGCCCGTGTGGCGCTTGTGGTACCACTTGCTTCAGTTGACCCTGCTTCTCGGTTGGCAATCGGCTCGCCGCGGTTCGGTACGGCTGTGGGGGCTGCCGGTAGGGCTCGCACATCAACGCTCAAATCATGGGCGGCGCCACCTGCTTCATTCAAGGCGTCGCGGACCAATGACATGTAGCGAGTCATTACCCGGTCACGCACGAAAGTGTTAGGAACATGCAACTTCAAACTCATGGTTCCACCAACTTTGACGACAGGTTCGTGTTCGACCACGATGTCGCTGAACGTAGAGAACCACACGGCCTCTGACACCTGTTGGCGCAATACTGCAGCTGCTCGCTCCCACAACGCGTTCGGCGCCTCAGCTGCGGGGTCAGTGATCTCGGTGTGTATGTCCATGTGGGGTTCCTCCTTCATCCACAGGCCCCCCACATGGTGTGGAGAATCCCAGAGATGTAACTTCGCAAGACTGTGTGCCGACGCTGAGTGCTCGTGCGGGGAGAGGGAACGTAGCACGTTTTCCACAGGGGTCAAAATGACGAATCACACGAAGGGTGTTTGGGTTCCTGCGAAATGGTGTTGTGAGCATCGGCAGCCCGCCCTAGCCTGAAAGGCGTTGCTTCCGAATGCCTTGAAAGTGACGTCAGGAGAGAGGCGTGAAACGTACATTTCAACCCAGCAAGCGTCGTCGTGCAAAAAAACACGGTTTTCGCAAGCGAATGAAGACCCGCTCTGGTCGGGCCATTCTTAAGTCGCGACGCTCTAAGGGTCGCGCACGTCTTTCGGCGTGATCAGCCGGATTCCTCGGCGTCTCGGTTTCGCCCGTTTTCAGGGCGTTCGACCGATACGGGAGGGGATTTTGACCGTGCGAATGGTGCCTGATTCTTCTGCCGTAGGCGTGCATGTCGCGTTCGCTACACCAAAGCGAATTGGCCCGGCAGTGGTGCGTAATCGTGTGCGCCGCCAGGTGCGAGCGTTGATGCGAGCCCAGGCCGCCACACTGCCGCGCGGCTGGTACTTGATCGGGATCGAAGCCCCACCTGTGGATAACAGTTGGGGACAACTTTCGGGTTTATTGGCAACAGCATTGCCGCGGGCCGTCCAACGAGCCAAACATCAGACACCGTCTCATCATCTCGTAAACGAGGTGCTGTAGTGACTATGGTCACACCCCAGTTGAAAGTTTCCCACAGTGTGGGGATAACCCGCACGGCCGTACAGCAGCGAATGCTGCGCGCCATCGTGTGGTATCAACAGCTGCGCCAAGGGGTACTTTCGCCCTGTCGATTTTTCCCTTCATGTTCGAGTTATGCCTATGAGGCAATCGACCAGCACGGTGCATGGCGAGGTGGGGTTTTGACGGCTAAACGGCTCTGTCGCTGTCGTCCGTTTGGTCCATCGGGTTACGACCCGGTGCCTTTGTGTTGCAACGAGAGCGAGGCAGCCGGTGTTTGATTGGTTGGACCCAATTTTTGATGGCGTTGGGTGGTTGATTGCCTGGATTTATTCGTGGAGCAACGATTACTCCATTGCCATCGGGGCGATGGCGATCGTTGTCATGTTGGTGATTACACCACTCACCCTGAAGAGCACCCGAGGAATGCTTAATATGCAGCGTTTGCAGCCAGAACTGCGCAAATTACAGATCGAACATAAAGGCGATCGCCAGGGCTTGAACGAAGCCATGATGAAGCTGTACCAGGAACACAAGGTCAACCCACTGGCCTCTTGTCTGCCGTTATTGGCTCAGATGCCGGTGTTTATCTTGATGTTTCGCTTGTTGACCGGATTGACGTATCGCCCCAGCCCCGAAGCTGGGTTCGCTCCGAAACATTTGGCCGAATCATCAGAGATGTATCAATCGTTGGTTGGCCAAACCGAAATGCGATCAATTGGGTTGGATCTTGCTGTTCAGCCCCTGGATGTGATGCGTGAAGATTTCCTTCGCGGATTGATTTATGCCGGATTGGTAGCCGGGTTAGCAGCGTTGTACTTCGTGCAACAACGGATGGTGGCGTCGCGCACGGTAAGCCCGACGATGTCTCCCACCCAACAAAAATTGATGCAATACCTACCGGTTGCATTTGCCGTGTTTCAGGTCGTTTTGCCCACCGGGTTGATTGTGTACTACTTCGTGCAGGCCATCGTGCGTATCGGCCAACAAAGTTATATTACGAAACGTTTCTATGGTGGTGATGAATCAATTGGTCGCCAAGCCCAGCAAGCCAGCGCCAGAGCGCGCGAGATCAGCGACGCCGATGCCAAGAAGCCAAAAAAGCAAGAGAAATCAGGCAAAAACGAAGATTTCTCGAGCAAACGGGTGACCCCGCCAAAAAACAAACCAGTCAACCAGGTTCGACCCACGCCATCGGGCGCCACCACTCCACCCAAACGACCCAAGCCACCACAGCGTTAATACCACAACACACTAGATACCACAACTGCCCCACAAAATTTTATAGAAATTCTCACGAAGGAGAACACAACATGGAATGGGTAACAATCACCGCTGCAACAGTGGAAGATGCAAAATCATTGGCACTCGATCAACTGGGAGTCGCAGGTGAAGACGCCGAAATCGAAGTAGTTGAAGAACCAAAACCTGGACTCTTTGGCCGCTTGCGTGGCGAAGCTATTGTGCGCGCGCGTGTGCGACCAACATCGGTGCGCGATACATCGCGACGCGAGCGCGGCGGAGAACGTTCAGCGCGACGCTCGGACAGGCCAGAGCGTCCACGCGGCCGGAGTCGTGATGGTGCTCGTGACAGCAGTTCGTCGCGTGCCCCGCGAGCGCGACGCAGTGAAGCTGACCGCGGTGGCGAGGGTGATTCGCCCCGCCGCAATGACGGCCCCAAGGTGCCACCAACCACAGTGCGTGATGCAGCGACTACCTTCCTTGAAGGTTTCTTCGCCGCTGCGTCGCTGCCGGTGCGTGTGGAGTCGACCATCAATGGCGACGACATTGAGATAGCCGTGCAGGGTGAGGATTTGACCACATTTGTCGGAGCCCGCGGGATGACATTGACACAGCTGCAAGACATCACACGAGTGGTGAGCCAGCGGCGCCTGGGCGACCACGACACACGCCTGCGGGTGGATGTCGGCGGCTATCGCCAGCGGCGCAAGGATGCTTTGGGGCGGTTTGCCGTCAAGGTCGCCAACGACGTGGTCGAAACCGGTACCCCACGCATTTTGGAGCCAATGAACTCTGCAGATCGCAAGATCGTGCACGACACGTTGTCCACTGTTGAAGGTGTGGTCACGCACTCTGAGGGTGATGATCCATTCCGTCGAGTGGTGGTCTCGCGCGCCCCAGCGGCGTAACCCTCGGGTGCATCTACGCTGGGGTGGTGACCACCACCCCATCTGAGGTAACGCTTACTGCCATATTGCAGCGTGCCCAGGCCCAAGGGGTCTTGGGAGCTCGACCGATTGCCGAGGTGTTGGCCCACGCCCGGGGTTTTGTGGCCGCACTTCCCGACGATGCGGAGTCTGTGGCGGATCTGGGTTCTGGGGCGGGCATCCCGGGGCTGGTCATTGCTCTAGACCGACCCGCCATGCGTGTCACCCTGGTGGACCGCCGCGCCAGTCGGGTCGACACGCTGCAGCGGGCAATTATTGCCTTGGGCTGGGCTGATCGGGTAGTCGCGGTGGAATCTGACGCCGAAGTAATGAGCCGTGACACTGCTTTCCAAGGCACCTTCGACGTGGTGGTGGCGCGGGGCTTTGGTGACCCGGCAATCACCCTGCCGATTGCCGCCCGCTTAGCCCGCAACGGTGGGTGGGTGATTATTAGCGAACCACCCCCCGAGCATGGCTCACGCTGGGACCGCGACTGGGTGCAATCGCTGGGGGTGGGGATGCCAGAACGGCGAGGCCAGGTGGTTCGGTTCCACGTGGAACATTGACACGTGACCCATCGGGTACGGTAGGAGAGTGACCTCCCCCGCTCCTCGAGTTATCGCAGTTGCCAATCAAAAAGGTGGTGTCGGCAAGACCACTGCCGTGGTCAACTTGTCGGCCAGCATTGCCCTGCTCGGCCATCGTGTGCTGGTGATTGACCTTGATCCGCAAGGAAATGCCTCCACAGGCTTGGGTATCAATATTCGTGAGCTGGAACGCAGCGTGTATGACGTGCTGTTGCAGGAAGTACCAATCGAAGACGTGGTGCAGTCCAGTGTGGTGAAAGGCCTATTTGTGGTGCCTGCCAACTTGGATTTAGCCGGAGCCGAGATTGAACTTGTGCCCATGATGGGGCGCGAAACGCGCTTGCGCAAGGCTGTTGACCGTGTAGCGGCCGACTATGACTATGTATTTATCGACTGTCCTCCATCGCTGGGGCTACTCACGGTCAATGCCTTGAGTGCCGCCCAAGAAGTGTTGGTACCCGTGCAATGTGAGTACTACGCACTCGAAGGCCTCGCCCAGTTGCTGCGCAACATTGAACTCGTCAACAACAACCTCAACCCACAACTGCAGGTCAGCACCATTTTGTGCCAGATGTATGACAGCCGCACCAAGCTTTCTGCTGATGTGGTGAACGAACTTCGAGCACACCCGCTGCTTGGCCCCAAAGTACTGCGCAGCGTGATTCCCCGTAACGTCAAGATCGCCGAATCGCCGAGCCACGGTCAGCCAGCAGTCGTGTTGGAACCCCATAGCTCGGGGGCCAAGGCCTATATCGCAGCAGCACAGGAGGTGGTCAATGGCCGGGCTTAAATCAGGTAAGGGTCTCAACGCCCTCATTCCCGGTGGTGGTGTGCCACCCGTCACAGGTGGACTCACCGAGGTGGCGATCAGCGCGATTGAACTCAATCCGCATCAACCACGCATGCATTTTGACGACGATGCACTCACGGAATTGGCTGCCTCGATTCGTGCAGTTGGCGTGTTGCAGCCACTATTGGTGCGCACGTTGCGCCCTGGGGCGTATCAACTCATCGCTGGAGAACGACGTCTGAAGGCCGCCCAACGAGCCGGGCTCACTCAGGTGCCAATCATTGCTCGCGACACCACTGACGCCGGCTCAGCCGAACAAGCATTGATCGAAAACATCCATCGCGAAGATCTCGGACCACTCGAAGAAGCCGCCGCCTATCAGCAATTGTTGGAAGATTCTCGCTTGACCCATGACCAACTTGCGACGCGGCTCGGTAAAAATCGGGCAACCATCAGCAACTCTGTTCGTTTGCTGGCACTTCCAGCATCGGTGCAGCAATTGATCGCCGACCGCCGACTATCTGCTGGTCACGCCAAGGTGTTGTTGAGTGTTACCGACCGCACCCAACAGGAACGCTTGGCCGCTCAGGTTGTGCGTGATGGTTTGTCGGTACGTGCTACTGAGCAAGCCATTACCAGTTCTGGTACATCTCGGCGCAAAAAGGCCGGCGGAAAATCGGTTCGGGCTGCGAGTGATCCGGCGCTGGCAGAAGTGGCGCACATCATTGCCGAACATCTCTCCACTCGCGTGGAAGTCAGCGAGCCCACCCGGGGTACTCGTGGCAAACTCAGCGTCGAGTTTGCTGATGTGGCAGATTTAGAGCGCATCGCCCGAACCATCCTCGGGGCATAGTCACTGCCTATTTTGGGCAACCCTGCAGTAGGCGTTGAGGCTCAAGCTCCACCAGACGGTTTCCCCCAACATGGGGATAAAGCTGGGGATTTGGCTTGGGATAACGGGAAAAAGCTGGGGATAACAGCGCAAGATTGGGGAAAACAGCCAACTGCCTTCGAATTATGCGAGGTATTGGCTGAGATCACCCAAGAGCGCTGTTTTGCCACGGGCGCCGACGAATCTGCCGACGGCTTCACCGTTTTTGAACACGATCATCGTCGGAATGCTCATGACGTTGAAGCGCATGGCAATATCGCCATGGTCATCAACATTGAGTTTGGCAACCGTGAGCACACCAGCTTTTTCAGTCGCGATTTCGCGAATGATTGGGTCAATTTGTTTGCACGGCCCACACCATTCGGCCCAGAAGTCCACCAACACCGGGGTATCAGCAGAACGAATGGTTTCGTCGAAGTTTGCGGTGGTGAGAGTGACAACGTTGTCGGCCATGGCAAGAACGCTACTTGGCGGGTGTGGCGTGCTGGCGCTCAAGCCAGCGTTCAGCGTCAATGGCTGCCATGCAGCCCGAGCCCGCTGCCGTAATCGCCTGGCGATAGGTGTGGTCTTGCACGTCGCCACAAGCAAACACACCCTGGATATTGGTGCGTGTGGAACCAGGCTCGGTAATGAGGTATCCCGTTTCGTCACGGTCTAGTACGTCGGCGAACAAATCAGTATTGGGTCGGTGACCGATAGCCACGAACAGCCCACCCACTTGCAGCGTGTCAGTGGCACCGGTGGTCGTGTCGGTTACCTCAACGGCGCTGAGTTTGGATTCACCAATCAAGCGGGTGACTTGAGCGTTCCAACGCACGACGATCTTCGGGTTGGAAAGGGCGCGCTCCTGCATAATTTTGGATGCGCGAAACTTATCGCGGCGATGGATGATCGTGACCTTCGAAGCAAATTTGGTGAGGAATGTGGCCTCTTCGATTGCCGAGTCGCCGCCACCCACGACCACGATTTCTTGGCCGCGAAAAAAGAATCCGTCGCAGGTGGCACAGGTCGACACACCGTGGCCGATCAGCGAGGTTTCGTTGGGCAATCCCAGCATCAATGAGCGCGCACCAGTGCTGACAATGACGACGTCAGCACTGTATTCATCGTCGCGCACCCAAACTCGATGGGGACGAGTAGAAAAGTCGATTTTTGTTGCCTTTTCGGTCAAAAACTCGGCACCGAATCGTGCTGCTTGGTCGCGCATGCGCTGCATCAATTCGGGGCCTTGCACACCTTCGGGAAATCCTGGAAAATTTTCCACTTCAGTGGTGAGCATGAGTTGGCCACCTGGCTGATCAGAACTCGACGACGGCTCACCCTCAATGACCAACGGTGCCAATGATGCACGTGCGACATAGACCGCTGCCGTGAGCCCGGCCGGCCCAGAACCGATGATGATGACTTGGCGATGTGGATGAATGGTCATGACGGGTCTTTCGGGTTGGAGTGGCGGGCACGCATGAGCAACGCCCCTATGAGAATAAACGCTGAACCCACCATGAAGTACGACGCCCATACGGCACGACGTTCAGGGAGTGCTAGTTCGAGCAGCTCTTGAGAAGCTCGCATGACGGCGATCAACACCAAGGCAATGAGTGCGATAGACACCACAGCAACTAATGCACCGAACACGATTCCACGGGTGATCGCCACGATGGGCTTGGTGGTGCGATCGCGAATTGCACCAACGACTCGGTCGATGAAGTCGACGGACTTACGCGGAAATTCGGGGTCGCTGAGCGGATTACCAACCACGAGGTCAGGCTAACGCTGAGCCGGGTTACGCCGGGATGAACGTCACTTCGTTGATGCGTGATTGAAACGGGTTGGTCGTAGAACACGCGGCACTCTTGCCGATTTCGGTCAACATGATGAGCAAATGAGTAACGGGTGTGGTGACAGAAAACTTGACGATTTCACCGCGCGTGCGGTACTCCTTGGCAAGTGGTGCACCCCAACCCTCGAAACCCGACGGTGGTGTGGTGGTGGTGCCATAAATTTCAGCACCCCACGGGCCGTTGGCGAAGTTCACTCGTAGCGCACCCGTGCCTGCCCCGGTCAAAGTGATAAGGACCCCGACGTGTTCTTTGGCGCCAAAGAACTTGTCGGCGTAACACGAAGTGGCCCAGGCACTCTGCGGGTTTTTGTCGATCAATGCCCCGATGATCTCTTCGTTTTCTACGCCGTCGTCACCATTGGGGTCAAATGAGTTCACCGCTGCAATCGTCGCTGGTCCGGTCACAACAGGTGCTTCGATCACTACCTCTTGCGGAATCACCACATTCTCAGGGTCGCGCGTGCGCATGACAGCAGCAATCACCAGACCTGTGAGCACCAACGTGGCCAACAACAGCCGGACAGTGGTCGACTTAAAAAATCCGCCCACCCCTGCCGTGCTCGCGCGACCCCGAATCTTGTGCCGACCAGTGTGTTGACCAGAAGATTGTTGTGCGGTGGTGCGCTCTAACACCACACGTTGCCCGCCCGGGGGAGTCATCGTGGTGGCATCGTCGCGAGTGTCTTGCAGTGCTGCCAACAACGCCAGTCGGGTTTCTTCACCAGTGGGATATCGATGATCAGGGTTGCGGGCCAATAACTTGTGCACGACTCGCACTAAACGTGGCGACAACGTGGGGCGCAGATGGGCAAGATCGGTTGGTTCGCGCTGCAAGCGGGCAAGGGCCGTTTCGGCGTCATTATCGCTGAGAAATGGCACTTTTCCTGAAAGGCACTCATATAACACCAGTCCAAGGCTGTATAAATCAGCACGCCCATCGAGGGTTTTGCCGCGCACGATTTCTGGTGATAAATACTTTGCAGTACCCATCATGATGTTGTCGTTGGTGAGATCGCTGCCTTCAGGGGCGTTCATGGCCTTGGCGATTCCAAAATCTGCCAACAAAAAATGTCCGTCGGGGCGCACCAGGATGTTGCCGGGTTTGATGTCGCGGTGGATGTAGCCGTGTTGGTGGGTGGCATCTAGTGCTGATGCAATTGCGGCGCCCATCATGATTGACAAACCCGGAGTGAGTTTCTTTTTCTTGTCAAGCAGGTCGCGCAGGCTGAGACCCTGCACGTATTGCATCACCACTACTGGAAAACCATCATGGGCAAACGAGTCGTACACCGCAACGATGTTCGGATGATTGAGCCCGGCACAAGCCAACGCCTCACGGCGGAAGCGTTCAATGGAGGTCTCATCGCGCGCAATGTGGCGCTTCAGAACTTTGATGGCCACTTGGCGATCGAGAAACGTGTCGTGCCCCAGCCAGACCTCGGCCATGCCGCCGCGGGCAATGTGACGGTCCAGTCGGTATCGGTCGCCGATGAACCCTGGTTCGAGTTCGACAGCAGACATGATTAGCGCCAAACGCTAGTTCTGCACTCCCATCCAAATGGGGATTATCGCACGTGGTACGACACCCCGATGGTGCCAGGGCCGGTGTGCGAACCGATAACCGAGCCGATATCGCCAACGATGATTTCACCAGAATGGAATTCGCGAAGTTGAGCAACGAAGGCGTCAACGTCGGCACACTGGGCGTGCAATACGGCAACATTTGACACTTCGCCGTCACTCTGCATTTTTTCAATGACGAAAGCCAGCGCTTTGCTGCGCGTACGTTGCTTGCCACCTTCGGCAACTTTGCCGTCGTTCACGGTGATAATCGGCTTGATTGCGAGTGCCGTTGCCAACAATGCCTTGGCGCCCCCAATTCGGC
>Ga0209357_1000927_pt1 | contig 11891 bp, 15 predicted proteins | sample LauGreFBDMM110SD_2_FD_187573 | JGI IMG/M metagenome (GOLD analysis project Ga0209357, IMG submission 187573) | Freshwater lake microbial communities from Lake Michigan, USA - Fa13.BD.MM110.SD (SPAdes) (version 3) | ecosystem: Environmental > Aquatic > Freshwater > Lake | place: Lake Michigan... | reverse complement strand
GTCCCGGTATTGGTATCGAAATATGAAAAGCCGGACCAACGCAATGAAGGATTGTCAAACGCCACTTCCACGCGGGAACGCGGCGCAATCGGCTGCCAATGATGCCGCCCCGCGCCATCCAACTGAAAGTGGCGATGCGATAGCGCCTCGGGGTAAAGCGTCACGCGCCCGCGCAAGCGGCCAGGAATGGGTGCGGTGATCTCCGCCAATTCCACCGTAAGCTTCGTGCCATCCCAACGCATCGCACTCGGCCCGATCTGCAAAAAATCCGCGCCACGCTGCAAAGCGCCGCGTGGGCGATCCGTCATCGCCCAGCGCGCCGGCTTACCGTAAAGCGCCACATGCATGCAGCAATGGTTCAGCGGATCACCGCCACCACCGCGCCGCGCAAAGGCATACCAGGGGGAAAATACCGTGCCCAGAAAGGCAATGATGGTGATGCCATGCGCGCCATCATCGGAAAGCGCATCCACATACCACCAGCGATAGCCACGCTCCGCCACGGGTAGGGTGAAATCCAAGCCCGTAGCGTTCAAACCTTCATTCATTTCAAAAGCCGCCTTATCACGCGGCTATTTCCGTCCGCATCGCGCTCTGGGTCAAGCCGGGCGGCACGCACCGCCCGGCGCCGACCCTCAGGCCTTACCCTTATAAACCTCAATCATCTGGCCCAGCAGCTTCAGCGCCTCGTCCTTCGGGCGCTGGAAGGCGTTGCGGCCAACGATGGATCCATTACCGCCGCCCGCATGAATGGCGCGCGCTTCCGCGAGCAGCGCATCCGTGCCCTTCGCTTCACCGCCTGAGAACACCACCAGGCGACGGCCATTGAAGCAGGCCTGCACCACATGGCTGATACGCTTGGCCAGATCGCTGCCATCAATTTTGCGTTCGATATAGACCTTCTTCGCGGCATCCAGGCTCAGCACGTCGGTGGGCGGCTTCACCTTGATGATATGCGCACCCATCAGCGCCGCCATGTGTGCGGCATAGGCGCAGATGTCGAAGGCGGTTTCGCCATTCTTGTCCAGCATCGGCCCGCGCGGATAGGACCAGACCACCACGGCAAGCCCCGCGGCCTTGGCTTCTTCTGCTAATTCGCGAAGTTCTTCCATCATCTCGAACTGATATTCGGATGAAGGATAGATGGTGAAGCCAATCGCTGAACACCCAAGGCGCAGCGCATCGGCAACACTGCCGGTCACCGCCTGATCCTTGGTGGTGGAAAGGCTGTTCGATGAATTGACCTTCAGGATGGTCGGGATGGCACCCGCGAAAGTCGCCGCCCCCGCTTCAATCATGCCAAGCGGCGCGGCATAGGCGTTAAGGCCCGCTTCAATCGCCAATTCGAAATGATAATGCGGATCGTAAGCTGCAGGATTGGGCGCGAAGGACCGCGCCGGGCCATGTTCAAAGCCCTGATCCACCGGCAGAATCACCATGCGCCCCGTGCCACCAAGCTTCCCTTCCATCAGGATGCGGGCGAGATTCGCCTTGGTGCCTGGTGTATCGCTTTCATACCAGGAGAGGATTTCCTTCACGCGGCGCGTCAGCTTCATCTTGGGTTCCTTTTCTTTGCTCGAAGGGCGAATGCGGCGATAGCGCAGCCGGCATTTCCTGTCACGGGTGCGCTATGTCGGCGCATCCTGTGGCGGCACTGTGGCGAAAAGCGCCGAAATGCGCCTCTCATCATCCCGCCGGCGCGGATCAAGCGTGCCCAAATCCAGCGCTGCCGGCCTTATACCCAGAACCTCGGCCCCCGCTTCCTGGGCGGCGCCCAGCACGCTGGCCGCTGAAGGGTGCCCAAGATCGAAAATGATCAGCTTGAAGCCAGACCGCAAAGCCGCCAGCGCGGCCCCAGGGGCGGCGGCGCAATCCAATGCGGCAGTAAAGGGTGCGCCGGGGTGGGCGGCGGCGGCCTGTTCCAAAACACCCCTGAACCAGCCCGGCCCCGCATTCAGCGCCGCCCCGGGGGCAGACAGCAGCAGCAAGGGCCGCCCGGCCGCAATCCGCAGCGCCCATTCGGCCTGCGCGCGCCCATGCACCACCACGGCGGGAAGCTTAAGAAACGCCTTTACCATTGACCCAAAGGTCCTTGCATGCCAAGGATTTCATAACCGCATAGCCCTTAGGTCCTGTGGCGCCAAGGCGTCTGGAGAAGCATGAGCGAAGGTCAATCCGATACGATTGGGTCTGCGATGATGCGGCTGCAAGCAGCTTTGGATCGTCTTGGCCATGCCGTGGAGGCCCGCCGAGCTGCCACCCTGCCGATTGAAGGCGATATGGTACCAAAGGCCGCCGTGGCCGCCCTCGCCACCCGTTTGGACACCACCATCGCGCGGCTGCGGGCCAACCTTGAGGATCAGGGCTGATGGCGCAGGTAACGGTTCGCATTGGCGGCTATGCCCATCCGGTGGCCTGTCAGGATGGTCAGGAAAAGCACCTGACCAATATGGCGGCTGAGGTTGATAAGCGCATTTCTGCGCTTAAGGGAATGGGCATCCAATTTGGCGAAACGCGCATGCTGCTGCTTGCTGCGCTGCAATTGGCCGATGAAGCCGTCGATCTGAAGGCCGAAAATGACGCGCTGAAGGCCGGCGGCGCCGTTGCCGCCGAAGCCCCCGCGCCCGATCCTGCGCTGGTTGATGGCTTGGTGCGGTTTGCTGAAAAGCTTGAGGCCATTGCCGCGCGGCTTGAGGAAGCCTAACTAGAAGCTGCGGGGCTGCCAGGTGCGCCAGGCAATTCATCCCCGGGGCCAATGCACATCCTCCGGGAACTGGCTCTGTCCGAATCGTGGTTCGGGTATCTGGTGCCCACCTGCAAACGCAGGCCTTGGGAGGATGATAGGCCAGCGGCCATGGTGGCTCCGCACCCTTTTTGCCATCAGGAACCCTGCGTGACCGAGGCCCAAGCCACTGCATCGGATGTTGTTTTGCAGGCAGCCAAGGCCGCGGCACGCAAGCTTGCGCGGGAAAAGCGCGCGACACTCGCAAATATTGAGGCGCCGGCGCGTTTGGCAAAAGCCATGCTGGCGCAGCATGCCCCGCCCAAGGGCGCCATCATCGCCGGCTATTGGCCGATGGGGGATGAGATGGACCCGCGCCCCTTGATGCTGGCCTTGGCCGCAGGCGGTCACGCCATGGCCTTGCCGGTCACGCCGCCGCACGGCCAGCCGCTTGCCTTTCGCGCCTGGGCGCCCGGCGCGGCTTTGCGCCCTGGCCCCATGGGTACCTCGGAACCTGTTGCTGGCGAGGAACTGCGCCCTGATGTGCTGCTGGTGCCGCTTTTGGCCTTCGACCGCGCCGGGCGTCGGCTTGGCTATGGCGGGGGGTATTATGATCGCACGCTGGCCACGCTACCGGGTGCAAAAGCCATTGGCATCGCCTATGCCGGGCAGGAAATGCCCGAAGTGCCGGCGGGACCGCAGGATATGCGCCTGCCCCTGATCGCCACCGAAGACAGCGTCATTGTTTGTGGAGGCCCCGTGTGAGGCTGCTTTTCCTTGGCGATATTGTCGGCCGCGCCGGGCGTGATGCGGTTACCGCAAGCTTGCCGGGGCTGCGCGAAAAGCTCCGGCTTGATCTTGTGGTGGTGAACGCAGAAAACGCCTCCCACGGGTTTGGCCTGGCGCCGGAGATGGCGCGCGCGCTTTTCGTGGCCGGCGTAGATGTGCTGACGCTTGGCAATCACGCCTGGGATCGCAAGGAAATCATCCCTTATATTGAGGGCGAACCACGCCTGATCCGCCCGCTCAATTACCCGCCCGGCACGCCCGGCAAGGGCGCGGTGGTGGCGGTGCTGGCCGATGGCCGGCGCGCCTTGGTGTTGCAGGCCATGGGGCGGTTGTTCATGGAACCTTTGGATGATCCCTTCCGCGCCATTCAGGCGGAATTGGTGCAGCATAGGCTGGGGCCTCAGGGCACGGTGCAGGCCATCATCATTGATTTCCATGCCGAGGCTTCATCGGAAAAACAGGCCATGGGCCATAGTTTCGATGGCCGAGTGAGCCTTGTCATCGGCACCCATACCCATGTGCCGACGGCCGATCATCGCATCCTGCCCGGCGGCACCGCGTTTCAGACTGATGCAGGCATGTGCGGCGATTATGATAGCGTGATCGGGATGCAAAAGGCCGGCGCTTCCATCCGCTTTTGGCGCAAGGTGCCGGCGGAACGGCTTGCACCGGCGGAAAACGAAGCGACGATGTGCGGGCTGTTTGTGGAAACGGATGACGCAACGGGGCTTGCGCGCCGTGTTGCACCCTTGCGCATTGGGGGTGGGTTGGATGCGGTGCTGCCACTGATCTGAATACGCCGTGACAAAGCTGCGCCTGGCGCACGCTTGGCGGTCATTCCATGGCCGGATATACACCGAATCAGTTTCCTCTTTTTAAGAACGAGAGTCACGGCAATGGCCGGCCATTCCCACGCGAAAAACATCATGCACCGCAAGGCAGCCCAGGGTGCGAAGAAGGCGCAGGCCTTTGGCAAGCTTATTCGTGAAATCAGCGTCTCGGCCAAAATCGGTATGCCTGATCCGGCGGCTAATCCGCGGCTGCGCGCAGCGGTCAAGGCCGCGCTGACCGCGAATATGACGCGCGACACGATAGACCGCGCCATCAAGCGCGCGGTGACCGCCGGTCAGGGCGAGGATTACGAGGAAGTGCGCTATGAAGGCTATGGCGCGCATGGCGTTGCCATTATTGCCGAAGCGCTGACCGATAATCGCAACCGCACGGGTGGTGATTTGCGGTCCATGTTCGCCAAGAATGGCGGTGCGCTGGGGGAGACGAATTCAGTCGCCTTCCAATTCGAACGCAAGGGCGTGCTGCGCTACAAGCCTGATGTTGCCTCAGCCGATGCCATGCTGGAAGCCGCGATTGAAGCGGGGGCCGAGGATGTGGAAAGCACCGAAGACGGCCATGAAATCTCCACCAGTGTTGAGGATTTCGCCGCGGTGCGTGATGCTTTGGAAGCGCGCTTTGGTACGGCGGAAGCGGCCAAGCTTGAATGGTGGTCTACCAATGATATCAAGCTTGACGAAGAACGCGCCAAGGATGTGATGAAGCTGCTCGATCTTCTGGATGATCACGATGACATCCAGAACATCTACGCGAATCTTGAGGTGGAATAGGGCTGGCACGTGACTGACGCTGCCGCCATGGAAGCGCGCCTGCGCAGCAGCTTCGCCAAACAGGGGCTGATGCAGCTTTTTGGCGCCAGCATCACGCGCATTGCCCCGGGGCAGGTGGAAATCAGCCTTGCGCCGAAGCCAGAACTTTCGCAGCAGCATGGTTTTGTGCATGGCGGTGCGTTGACCGCCATTGCCGATAGTGCGGCGGGCTATGCCGCGCTCAGCCTGATGCCTGCCAATAGCGGCGTGCTGACGACAGAGATGAAAATCAATTTTCTGGCGCCTGCCGCAGGTGATCATATCATCGCGCGCGGCAAGGTGCTGAAAGCCGGGCGCACGCTAAGCCTGGTGCAGACGGAAATTTTTGCGGTGATGGCGGATCAGGAAAGGTTGATTGCCTTCCTGACCGCCACCTTCATGACCATGGAAAACCGCGATGGAATCGAGGACTAACTCGGATCACCTCATCGCCCCTTTCAGCACGATGGTGATCTCATCCAATATGGCCGGATCATCAATGGTGGGCGGCACGGTATAGGGCTCTGCATCCGCGATTTTGCGCATGGTGGCGCGCAAGATTTTACCGCTGCGGGTTTTCGGTAGCCTTGCCACGACCTTCGCATCCTTGAAGGCGGCAACAGGCCCAATCTTCTCCCGCACCAGCCCGATCAATTCGCGCGCCAGGCTTTCTTCGGGCTTGTTCACGCCGGATTTCAGCACCACCAGCCCCAGCGGCACTTGCCCCTTCAGCGTATCGCGCACACCAACCACGGCGCATTCCGCGACATCCGGATGCGCGGCCAGGACTTCCTCCATGGCGCCTGTCGAAAGCCTATGCCCGGCGACATTGATGATGTCATCCGTCCGGCTCATCACCGAGACATAGCCTTCTGCATCAATCATCCCCGCATCGGCGGTGCTGTAATACCCGGCGAAATGCGAAAGATAGGCTTCCTTGAAGCGTTCATCCGCATTGTAGAGCGTCGGCAGCGCGGATGGCGGCAAGGGGAGCTTGACCGCAAGGCTGCCGATCTGCCCGCGCGGGACTGGCTGACCTGCCTCATCCAACACCACCACATCATAGCCAGGTGCGGGTTTGCCGCCGGAACCGGCGCGGGTTGGGAACAGCCCCAAGCCACGGAAATTGCCGGTGATGGTCCAGCCGGTTTCCGTCTGCCACCAATGATCTATCACGGGTTTTTGCAGCAGGCGTTCCGACCAGATGATGGTGTCGGGATCGCAGCGCTCACCGGCCAGATAAAGTGCTTCCAGCTTGGATAGATCGTATTTCTTCAGGAAAACCCCTTCCGGGTCTTCTTTCTTGATGGCGCGAATGGCGGTGGGTGCGGTGAACAGCAGCTTCACGCCATGATCCGCGCAAACGCGCCAGAAGGTGCCGGGATCGGGTGTTCCGACAGGCTTGCCTTCAAACAACACCGTGGTGCAGCCGGCCAGCAGCGGCGCGTAGACAATGTACGAATGCCCCACCACCCAGCCGACATCGGAAGCCGCCCAATACACATCGCCGGGCTTCATGCCATAGACCAGTTCCATGGAATGATGCAGCGCCACCGCATGCCCGCCATTGTCGCGCAAAATCCCCTTGGGCTGGCCCGTGGTGCCTGATGTGTACAGGATATAAAGCGGATCAGTGGCGGCGACGGATACGCAGGCATGCGGCGCGGCTGCCGCCTCGGCCACCAGCAAATCCTCATCTCGGCCAGGGATTAAATCACAAGGCGCTTGCGGGCGTTGTAGGATCAACACGGATGATGGCTTATGCGGGGAAAGCGCAATCGCTTCATCGATCAGCGGCTTGTATTTCACGACGCGCCCCGGCTCCAACCCGCAAGACGCGCTGATGATGGCCTTTGGCTTGGCATCGGCAATGCGGGAAGCCAATTCGGCGGCAGCAAAGCCACCAAACACCACCGAATGTACGGCGCCGAGGCGCGCTGCTGCCAGCATGGCAATCGCCGCTTCCGGCACCATGGGCATATAGATCACCACCCGGTCGCCCTTGCCGATACCGCGCGCGGCCAAGGCACCCGCCAGCTTCGCCACGCGGTTTTGCAATTCGGCATAGGTGATGCGCTGAATTTGCCCGGTCATGGGGCTGTCATAGATGATCGCATCCTGCTGCCCGCGCCCGGCGGCGACGTGCCGATCCACGGCGTTGTGGCAGGTATTCAAAGCCGCATCGGGAAACCAGCGGCCATAGACCCCCATCGAGGCATCAAAGATGCACTGCGGCGCGCGGTCCCAATCAATGCCCCGCGCGGCTTCCGCCCAATAGGCTTCCGGGTCGCGCCGCCAGCGCGCATGGGTCGCGTCATAAAAGCTGGTTTCTGGCATGGCTCACCCCCATCGGATTTTGATACAGCCTGTATCCATTGGACGAAGCAGGCAAGAACGTCTCTTTCTTGCCGCGCAAAAGAAAAGGGCGGCCCCGGAATCCGGCGCCGCCCCCTTATGATATCTTGCAGTAGCGTGGACTAAGGCAAGCTACTTGTTGTCTTCCGCGTAGATGTCGCGGTCCTTGGTTTTGGGCACGAAGAAGGTGCCAATCACCACCGTCATCAAGGCGATGACGATCGGATACCAAAGCCCGTAATAGACATCCCCCGTCTGCGCGATCATGGCGAAGCTGGTGGCCAGCAGCAGCCCACCGAACCAGCCATTGCCGATGTGGTAGGGCAGCGACATGGGGGTATAGCTAATACGCGTTGGGAATAGTTCCACAAGCGCCGCGGCGATTGGTCCATCCTGGGCCTTATGGCGAGGTGGGAGGCGCCGCCTTCAGCCGCGCCGAAAGCCCAGCCGGGTCGAAGCCGCGTTCCATTTCCTGTTGCGTTGAGAGGATATGAAACCGCAAGGCGCCGCGGATCGCGGGGCCTTCATCCTTCCTTTGATCGGGATGGATCGGCAGGGTCGCAAAAAGTGGCGCCTCGGCCAGCAGGGGCAGGGTCCGCGCGTCACGCGGCGCGGCCAATTGCAGGCGCACCAGATGCCCCGGCAGGGCGATCAGGCTTGCCTCGAAGGCGTGTTTTTCGTCTTCCGGCGGCGTGTCCGTCGCCATGAAATCGGCATGCAGCGCCGCAAGGCATTCCAGCAAAAGCTGCTCCTGCCCTGGCCAAAAGGGCCGCAGCCAAGCCTCGGCCAACGCCATCACATCGCTTTGTGCGGTTAGAAAAACCTGCCAGCGGCAATGGTTTAGCGCGGCCATGAAGTCGGCATTGCCGAAGAAATCCTTCTCATTCCGCCCGATCTTGACCCGGCAATAATCCAGCACCGTCTTCTGTGCGACGAAGGCGCCCTGCCGGTGCAGGAATGCCCCAAATGCCTCTGGTTCCTGGGAGGGCTGGCGGCCCAGCAATCGGCGAAGGTAGCGCATGAAGGGGCCAAATCCTTAAAAAAGTTTGTTGCAGCTATGTGACCGCTATGTTATCCGCCGCTCTGATTCGGGCTGTCAAATGCCCGAATCATGTTACGCAGAATCGTGACAGGGGCAGGTCAAACAGGTCGTCCGCAAGGGACGATCATGAGGAGGAGGCAAATTTATGCCATTGGTTGAATCTGGGGGAGCGCCGTCTAATACGGAAGCCCCCGCGGTGGATAAGGCCACCGCCAAGGCCCATTGGGCCAAAACATCCAGCCTGATGCTGCTTGTTTTGGGTATTTGGTTTTTCTTCAGCTTCGTGGTGCATATTTTTGCCCCTTCACTCAACAGCATACGCATTCTTGGCTTCCCCTTTGGTTTTTACATGGCCGCGCAGGGCAGCTTGATCATCTTCGTCGTCGCGCTCTTCTGGTTCGGCAAGCGCCAGAATCAGATCGACGAAGAATTCGGCGTGCAGGAGGATTGATGCCATGAGCGGTGTCTCCAAGGAAAAAGACCCCTTTATCGCCTCGCTCGGCAAGATTTATGCCGGCTATACGGGCGGTTTCGCGGCCTTCGTGATCCTGATCGCCATTCTGGAACAGATGGGCGTGCCGGATCGCATTCTGGGCTATATGTTTGTCGGCCTGACCATCGGCGTGTATGCCTATATCGGCATCATCAGCCGCACCCAGGCCGTTGCTGAATACTACGTCGCCGGTCGGCGCGTTCCCGCAATTTACAACGGTATGGCCACGGGTTCCGACTGGATGTCGGCTGCAAGCTTCATCGGCATGGCGGGCAGCCTTTACGCCCTTGGCTATGGTGGGCTTGCCTTCATCCTGGGCTGGACCGGCGGTTACATGCTGGTCGCCATTCTGCTCGCGCCATATTTGCGGAAATTCGGCCAATATACCGTGCCGGACTTCCTGGGCGCGCGGTTTGGTGGCAATGCCGCCCGCCTGATTGGCGTTGTCGTCCTGATCACCGCGTCCTTCGTTTACGTTGTGGCGCAGATTGTGGGCGTTGGCATCATCACGCAGCGCTTCCTGGATGTGTCCTTCGGCATCGCGGTGTTCGTGGGCCTTGCGGGCATTCTGGTCTGCTCCATGCTGGGCGGTATGCGCGCTGTCACCTGGACACAGGTGGCACAGTATATCGTGCTGATTATCGCCTATCTGGTCCCGGCCATCCTGATGTCGGTCAAGGTCACGGGCGTGCCACTGCCGCAGCTTATGTATGGCTTCGCGCTGGAACGCATTGCGGAGCTTGAAAACGGCTTCCGCGCTTCGGGCATGACCCCGCCACCCGGGGTGACTGGCTGGCATAGCGCACCCTTCATCGGGGCGAATGGGCAATTCTCCTTGCCCGCAGCTATCAATTGGTTCGCGCTGGTCTTCTGCCTCATGGTCGGCACGGCTGCGCTGCCGCATATCCTGATGCGTTACTTCACCACGCCTTCGGTGAAGGAAGCGCGTCAATCCGTGGCCTGGTCGTTGTTCTTCATCTTCCTGCTTTACTTCACGGCGCCGGCCTATGCCGCCTTCGCGAAGGTGGAAATCTATCAGAACATCATCGGACAGCCGATCGCGAGCCTGCCGGACTGGATCAAGAACTGGCAGATCATGTCGCCCTATGGGGTGCCGTGGATCAACATTGTGGACGTCAATCGCGACGGTATTCTGCAATGGAATGAATTCCGTATCCATCCGGACGTGGTTGTGCTTGCTACACCGGAAATTGCGGGCCTGCCTTATGTGATCGCGGGTCTGGTGGCGGCGGGTGGTTTGGCTGCGGCGCTTTCCACCGCCGATGGTCTGCTACTGGCACTTGCGAATGCGCTGTCGCATGACGTGTATTACAAGATGATTGACCGCAACGCGCCGACCGCGCGCCGGCTGACTGTCTCGCGCGTCTTGCTGCTGGTCGTGGCGGTGGCTGCGGCTTGGGTCGCGGGGAATGCAGGGGCGGATATTCTGTTCCTGGTTGCCTGGGCCTTCTCCATCGCTGCCGCCGGGCTGTTCGCGGCGCTGGTGATGGGGGTTTGGTACAAGAAAACCACCAATACCGCCGCCGTTTTGGGCATGGCCGTGGGTTATGTGGTCACCTTCGGCTATATGATTTACTCCGAATGGTTCGGGATTGATTTCGTCCAGTTATTCGGATCGAAGGATGCGATCATTGCCGCCGCGCGGCAGGTGGGCGCCATCAACCAGAACTTCACCTCGCCTGAATTGCGGGCGGAAGCGGCGGCCATTCTGGCCAATACCGCAGCGGTGAAGGATGGGGCGCTTGCGTGGCTCGGTAACATCTGGGGCAGCCCAATGACGACCGATACCGTGGTGCTGCGTAATCGGGTAACCGGGCGCATGTGGGGGATTGGCAGCATTTCTGCCGGTATCTTTGGCGTGCCGATTTCCTTCCTGGTCATCTATGTTGTGTCGCAATTCACCGCGGCGCCAAGCCAGGCGATGCAGGATTTCATTGATGATATCCGCATCCCGAAGGGTGGCGTGCGTCTCGCTGACAAGCGCGACGCTGTGGAATAACCCAAGCGCCGCTTTGGCGTGATGTTTTGGGGCGGTTGCGGTAACGCAGCCGCCCTAACCTTTAGGGTGTCATGGAAAGCAATTTCATCCTCGGCTACCTGCCCTTTTGGGTGGTGACCTATTTGCTGGCGCTGACCGCCTGGGGCTGCCTTGGGCGTTTCATGATGCAATTCTTCATGACGCCGGCGAACAGCAATTACATCTGGCGCGGCTTTCAGATGCTGACTGGCTGGGCGGTTTGGACCGCCGAGCGTTTGGTCCCTTCTTATGTCTCGCCGCACTTCCTGCCGCTGGTCGCGGCCTTTTGGCTTTTTGCGGTGCGGATGATCTTTGGCTTGATCATGGTTGGGCTTGGCTATGCGCCGCGTATCAGCCCACCGGGCGCGGGGTAGCTGCCATGATGACCCCGCAAAACCTTTTCGTGGCGACCGTCGCGACCTGCCTGTTGAACGGCATGATCAGCCCAACCCTGCCGATTGTCTGGCATCTCTACCCCGTCTGGCTGCCAGAACTTTTGCCGCCGACGAAGGAGGTTGTTTATTACGGTGCCTCCCTGATTGTCTCCACCGCCACGCTATTGCTTTCTGCTGTGCCGGCCGCGATTTCGGAGCGTTTGGGCCTCAGCCTGCAAAGGGCGATGATGGTCTGGTTCGGTGCGGCGCTTTTGCTGGTGCTGATGGGTTTGGGCTGAACCGCGCCTTTCGCCCTTGGGAGTATTCATCCGCCCCGGAGTCGGGCTAGGTCACAAACTCATAAAGGGGATTCCTTTGGCGAGCGAGTTGTGGTTCAAAGTCCGGGGAGGACTTTCGATGCACGCTCGCCGGTACGAACTG
>Ga0209357_1000924_pt1 | contig 11908 bp, 14 predicted proteins | sample LauGreFBDMM110SD_2_FD_187573 | JGI IMG/M metagenome (GOLD analysis project Ga0209357, IMG submission 187573) | Freshwater lake microbial communities from Lake Michigan, USA - Fa13.BD.MM110.SD (SPAdes) (version 3) | ecosystem: Environmental > Aquatic > Freshwater > Lake | place: Lake Michigan... | reverse complement strand
CATTTCTTTAAAAAAAAGGGAAGCCCCCCTCGGGGTCGAAGGTCAAGAAAGCGATGAGACGAAGGGAGAAATACCGTGTAAGGGGCAGAACTAGAAACGAACTACAACGACAAAGACTTGATAATCGAAGCAGTGGACTATGCCTTGTATTTGGATATAAAGCAAATTTATTCTGTTTTTGGGCTAATATGACTCTTATGAGCGACATTCGAACCCTTCGCCACGTTTTGCAAAACCACCGTACTTTGGCCGTTGTCGGTTTGTCTGCCGACTGGTTTCGCCCCTCTTATTTCGCTGCGAAATACATGCAAGAGCATGGGTACCGGATCATCCCTGTGAACCCCAAATACCCGGAAATACTGGGGGAAACCTGCTATCCCAGCTTGAAAGACATCCCCCACCCCGTGGACATCGTTGACGTTTTTCGCAAACCCGTCGACACCCCTGGCATTGCAAAGGAAGCGGTCGACATTGGCGCCAAAGTGCTGTGGTTGCAGTTGGGGGTGATCAACGAAGATGCGCAAGCCATTGCGGCGCAAGCTGGCTTGACCGTCATCATGGACCGCTGTGTCAAGATTGAACACGCTCGTTTGTTTGGCGGACTGGGCTGGTTTGGCGTCAACACCGGCGTGATTTCAGCCCGCCGCCCTCTACCTCCACATTGACACACCATGGCTGATCGCAAGTTTGGTTTTGACACCTTGAGCCTCCATGCAGGGCAAATTCCCGATGCCGCTACCGGTAGTCGTGCTGTACCGATTTACCAAACCAGCTCCTATGTGTTTGACAGCCCTGAGCACGCAGCAAGCCTGTTCAACTTGCAAACCTTTGGCAACGTCTACTCCCGCTTGTCCAATCCCACGGTAGCTGTATTAGAAGAACGTATTGCGGCACTCGAAGGTGGCAGAGCCGCTGTGGCCACAGGCAGCGGCATGGCTGCGCAAATGATTGCCTTGCTCAACGTCTGCCAAGCTGGTGACCACATTGTGGCAGCCCGCACGCTCTACGGCGGGACGCACACCCAACTCGGTGTGAACTTCAAAAAACTGGGCATAGAAACCACCTTTGTCGACAGCACGGAACCCGAAAACTTCGCACGTGCCATCACACCGCAGACCAAGGCTGTGTATGCCGAGACCATGGGCAACCCCTCGCTGAATGTGCTCGATATCGAGCCTGTTGCCAAGTTGACCAACCAAGCCGGTGTGCCGCTTTTTATTGACAACACCTTTGCCAGCCCTTACTTGTGTCAACCCTTGTCTTGGGGGGCTGCCATCAGCTTGCACTCAGCTACCAAGTTCATTGGAGGTCATGGCACCACCATGGGCGGCGTCATTGTGGAGTCGGGTAAGTTTCCTTGGGACAACGGCCGCTTTGCCACCATGACCGAGCCCTCCCCTGGCTACCACGGTGTGCGCTTTTTTGAAACGTTTGGCGACTTTGGCTTCACCATGAAATGCCGCATGGAGGGGATGCGTACATTTGGCCCTGCACTCTCACCGTTCAATGCTTTTTTGCTTTTGCAAGGCGTGGAAACTTTGTCGCTGCGAATGGACCGCCACTGCAGCAACGCCCTGGCTGTCGCCCACTATTTGCAGCAACACCCCAAGGTGGCATGGGTCAATTACCCAGGCTTGTCAGACCACCACGACCATTCGCTAGTGCAAAAGTACATGCCAAAGGGGGCAGGTGCGGTATTGAGCTTTGGTATCAAAGGCGGCGCAGCAGCGGGTCAAAGCTTTATCAACAACGTCGAATTTTTATCGCACTTGGCCAATATTGGCGACGCCAAAACTTTGGTGATTCACCCCGCTTCCACCACCCACAGGCAGCTGAACGAAGAGCAGCAAATTGCAGCGGGTGTGCCACCCGACTTGATTCGATTGAGTGTGGGCTTGGAAACCTTGGACGATATTTTGTGGGACATCGATCAAGCCCTTGCAGCCAGTTAATACACAGCTAACTTATAAAGAATAGAGTGCAATTGTGGCAAATGAAAGATTGATCTTTGGTGAATTCAAATTTGTCAGTGTTTTTATTCTCTAGGTGTCAATGTCTGATAGCTGAGTGTGTTGAAAATGTAAGGCGGCGAAAGTCAAGCTATGCAAAAAAAGTGGGTGTTATCGGGGTTATTTTTGCTGTGTTTTTCAGCGTCAGCAGAATGGAAATTTTTGTTTACAACCCAAATTGAACCCTGGCGACCAGGATCCAAGGGCATGAAGGTAGACCACTACATTGGCGAATATTTAATCAATGCAGAAAGTTCTTACTTAGAAATTGAAGTTTTACAAAACTTCATAACACTTGAATCGGGGACTGGCCCCAAAAGAAACTGGTCAGTTGTAAAGCAAGAAAAATTAAATTGTTCGCAAGCAAATTTCAGTACTTTGTCCTTTGCTGTTTTTTCGGATTTGAATGGCTTGGGCGAAGTTTTGGAAAGTTTTACTCAAACACAGATCAATTGGAAAAAAATCGACTCTGATGAGGACATCACTAAGATTCATAGGGTTGTCTGCGACAACAAAGCAAGTCGATAAATACAACTTTTTAAAGCAAATTTTTTTCTTGAACCCAGTAAGGACTAATTACTTTTCTTTTGAATTAGATCTCCAACAGGCGTCCCATTCTGATCAAATCCGTATGGCATGTCTTTCTCGCTGCTTCCATCGCAGGCAGCCGCCATATTTCGCTTAGCGTTGTTGCAAGCAATATTGGCTGTCGTGAAAATCTCGTCTTTAGTGGGGTCTCCCTTTTTGCTGCAGTAGTGGTCATATTGCATTTTTGTTTGTTCACAAGTACCGCCCCGAGTATCTTTATTTTGGGCTTGAGCGGTCACTAAAATTGAGCTAAGTAAAGTCAAAATAACTATTGATTTCATTTTTTTCCTTAAAGATGGATCAGACCAAAAGAGCAAAAACAAACATAATTCCAACTTAAATCCCACTGTACACACTAAAGACTGCCGAGTCACCTTTTTTCTTTTAGCCCATCATTTCGTCAAAATACACCTTCTGCCTAAGCGACAGAAGCAAACTTTTCTATTTTCAATGGTCGACCTCAATCAACACATTTCCTATGGTTTGACCCGCCTCGACAGTCAGGTGCGCCTCAGCAGTTTGCTGCAATGAAAAAGTTGCACTGATGGTGTGCTTGAGTTGATTGTTTTCCAGCATCCTATTTAAAATTTGCACACACGGTTCGCGCTGCTGAACCGGAAGGTCGTAGACCAAGAAAAAACTCATGCTGATGGAGTTAAATAGCAAGGGCCTGAACATCACAGGCACCTCCAGCGGAGGATTGGACCCATAACACACCAAGTGGCCGTGGGGTCGCAAAATACCTTGAGCAACCCATGAAATGGTGGTGGAAAAATCCATGTCAATGATGGTGTCGACGCCTTTTCCGTGGGTCAGGTCTTTAACTTGCGCCACGACATCATCGGTTTTGTAAAACAGGCAGTTATCCGCTCCGGCTTCCTTGGCATGTGCAGCTTTGGCTGCTGATCCCACCGTACCAATGACTTTGGCCCCCAGCCTTTTAAGCATCTGGGTCACATAATGACCCACAGCAGAGGAGGCACCTGTGACAAGTACTGTTTGTTTTGTGACATCCCCTGCGATTCGAACGGCTTGCAATGCTGTCAGTCCTGGAATTCCCATGCAGGCACCTTCCTGAAATGAGGTGCCATCTGGCAAATGAGCCGCCTGATCTGATGGCAGGCAGACATATTGCGCTGAGGTTCCCATGGGTCGTTGCCATTGGGCATTCCAGACCCATACCCGCTCCCCCAGTCGAGCGGGATCCACACCTTGACCGATAGCGTCGATGATGCCGGCACCGTCACTGTGCGGCACGATGAAGGGATCTTGGAGGGGCCGCGCCAAGCGCGACTTGACATCGGAGGGATTGACCCCGGAGGCGAACAATTTCACGCGTACCTCGTTGTCAGCGGGCAATGGAGTAGGTAGATCACCGAAGATCAGTACTTCTTTGGCTCCACCATTGCGCTCGTACCAAACAGCTTTCATGGACTTTTCCTTAGGTTTAACCAACAAGGCGCAAAGACTGCGCATGTGGCAATTTCATGATATATATTTTTTCGCATCCTTCGCAAAAGGTCCTGTTTTTTTTAAGACCTTGTAGCTGTCAGATTTAAACATGTTAAGAATTTACGGCAAAGCTAAGTGAATACCCTAGCGCAAATAATCACTTATTGACAATTGATTAGGCATGCATCACATTTCGCTTACCAAACACTTTTTGTGTTCGGAAAATAACTTCAAAAGGGAGACTTTTATGAGTGATAAACAACGTCCATTTGGCGTTTCCATGACTGAAAGAGAATTTGATGAGTGCTTGCATGCTGACGAGGCTGCTTTTCGTTCGCCAATACCGACACAAATTGTTTCCAACGGCGAATACAACCCGATGCCGCAAACAGAAAAGCAAAAAAAGGTTGAGTTCCTAATCAAAGAAATTGCGGACAAAGAAGCCAAGCGCCACAACACGACGCGCCGCAAATTTCTGGCCTCTTCCTCTGGCATGGCTGCTGCCTTCATGGCCATGAACATGGTTCACGGCGACATATTTGATGTCAATGCGGCAGAAGTCAAAAACCCTAATGCCGCAGGCGACCGCAAAGCCAAATACAAAGGTCAATTCATTTTTGATGACCAGACTCACTTCATTCGCGACGACTTCAAGGAAGAAGGCTTGTTGGGTCTGACCAAATGGGCTGAGGGTGCCAAAGTCAATCCAAATATTGGCAGTGTTCCCACCAATTTGTCGCGTTACAAAATGGACAATTACCTCAAGGAAATTTTTCTTGACAGTGACACCACCATTGCGTTGTTGTCTGGCGCGCCTTTTGATGACCCGAACTGGTGGTTGCTCTCCAACGATGCGATTCAAAACGCCTGTCGTGCGGTCAACAAGATGGCTGGCAGCGTGCGCATGTTGGGTCACTCCATCATCACACCCAAATATCCCAATTGGATGGATGAAGTGGACCGTGCCATTGCTGAACTCAAGCCAGTATCCTGGAAGTCCTACACCATTGGGGACCCCTTCGGTCCGTCTAAATACGCATGGCGTTTGGACGATGAAAAACTCATGTATCCGTTCTATGAAAAAGCGCTCAAGTCGGGTATCAACACCATTTGTATCCACAAAGGTTTGATGCCACGCGACTATGAAAAGGCTTTTGCCGGCACCTGGGAAAACGCAACGGTTGCTGATGTTGGTCAAGCCGCCAAAGACTGGCCCAAAATGAACTTTGTCATCTACCATGCTGCTTTGCGTCCATGGTTGGCCGACAAACCCGACATGGAAATGGCGCAGTTTGAAAAGGATGGCTATATCCAGTGGGCGACAGACTTGGCTCGTATTCCTCAAAAATATGGTGTCAATAATGTCTATGCCGAGATCGGATCAAGCTTTGCCAGTACCGCAGTGACTGACCCTCGCTTCTGTGCTGCCTTCATCGGACAATTGGTGAATCTGATGGGTCCTGATCGCGTTGTGTGGGGTACTGATTCGGTCTGGTACGGCTCGCCCCAGTGGCAGATCGAAGCCATGCGCCGCCTTGAGATTCCAGATGACATGATGAAAAAGCAAGGCTGGAAAATCAAACTGGGCGATGGCCGCGGATCTGTCAAAAACAAGATCTTCGGTGAAAACTCTGCCAAGTTGTACCGCTTGGACGCACAGAAGATCGCTGCTGATGCAAAAGCCTTCGACCACGACATGATTGCCCAAATGAAGGCCGAGTATTTGGCAATGGGTGGCGAGCGTAGCAATGCAGCTTATGGCTACATCGCCAAAGAAGGCCGTCTCCCAGAAGAGACTTGAACGGCCCAGTGAGGTAAAAAAGCGCTTGCCAGCGAAATGCTGGCAAGCCTTTTTGTATTGTTTACACAAATATCATGAAGGGAGAAATTTTATGAATTTGAACAAGTGGCTTTTAGGTGTAGTTTCTGGTCTGTTGCTACTCGGTTTGGCTAGCGCAGAAGAGGACAAGAAAACCCGTGTCGGCACCTGTTCGGATGCCAAAAAACAGCAAGAATATTTTTGCGACATGAAGAATGCAGCAACCGATTCGATGGTGGCACTGGGTACTGCATGTCGTAACGCCAAGATCAATGTCAAAGAAGCATGTGAAGGTGTGGTCGTACCTGATCCACAGTACAAATCATGTGCAATGGAGCAAAAGTGCTAGAAGCGGCTTGTCGGGGTCGTTGAAGAATCTGAACAGAAAGCCATAAGTGACATGGTGTAAAGGTTTGGTATGTGCCGGCGGCCTAGGCTTGGCTTGCCTGTTCTCATGGCAGGCATGGGCACAAATTGTTCGCAGCGAGCCCAAGCCCGTTAGCCCTCAGCAGGTGTATCTGCAACCCGTGGCGGGCCTGAGCTTTAAACAAATCGGAGTTTTCAGAGAGGGTGAAAAGGAGTTCTCTGTGCCTTGGGTGGTGTTCCCATTGCTTGGCGGACACTGGGGCTTGGGACCTACCTTCATAGCTGACGCCTGTTCTGTGTGCCATGTTCAAGCGGGGCGAGGGCGTACGCTTGACAACGCTGTCATTACTCAACAACTATTGCGTCTGTCTGTTCCGGGAGAGGGTCCGCATGGTGCGCCAAAACCGCATCCTCACTACGGCGATCAGATACAGGTCACTGGCGTGAGTGTGGGACTGAAGGAGAACCGTAAACCTGGTGAAGCAGATGTTTTCATCGACTGGCTATATCACCAAGTCACCTTGGCAGACGGGACAAATGTTGAATTACGCAAACCAAAATTACGCATAGAAAACTTGGCTTTTGGGCCACTTGAGCCCGATGTCATGTTTTCTTTAAGAAATACACAAGCTTTATTTGGCTTGGGATTTCTTGAAGCGGTCCCGCAGGCAAGTCTTCAAGCCATTGCCCAGCACCAAAAAACACTAGGTCTGAATGGGCGTATCAATTATGTTCGCGACGATATTCACGGTTCTCAAGCAGTGGGGCGTTTTGGGTGGAAGGCCGCGCAGCCAAGTATCAGGCAGCAAACTGCCACGGCATTTTTGGGTGACATGGGTGTCACCTCGTCTTTGTACATAGAAGAGAATTGCCCGCCTATCCAAACGCTGTGCTTGGCCATGCCACCAGGTAATCGCCCTGAGTTACTTGATTACAACTGGGATCAGTTAGAGTTTTGGCAAGCGGCATTGGCGCCGCCTCCGGTTCGTCATCAAGAATCTGCACAAGTGCGGCGTGGACAAATCCTGTTTGAACAGGCAGCATGTGCCCAATGTCATTTGCCAGCGCTGAAAACAGGCGATTACCCTTTGTTGCCTGCCATTGCCCACACCACTTTTCATGCATTCACCGATTTGTTATTGCATGACATGGGTGAAGAATTGGCTGATGGCAGACCCGAATTTAGGGCGGGAGCGCGAGACTGGCGTACAGCACCTTTGTGGGGCATAGGTCTGTCGCAACAGGTGAATGGAAGCACCCATTTTTTACACGATGGCAGGGCCCGTAATGTGTTGGAGGCGATTTTGTGGCACGGCGGTGAAGCCAAAAAATCACGCGATCTGTTTGCAGCCATGCCCAAAGAAGAGCGTGAAGCAATTATTCATTTTGTGAATTCATTATGAAAATACAACATCTGCCCGTGCTGATCGCTTGTTTTTCGTGGGGATTGGTTCAAGCTGACTGGATTGAATATGCAGACAACGGTAAAGCTGTTTTTTATTACGACCCAGCCACAGTACAAATTAACAAAGACAAGGTGATGGTTTGGGAAATGCTCAACTACAGCTTTCCACTGAATCGAGTTCTTTCTAGCAAAACACACAAAGAATATGACTGTGGCAAACAGCGATTTCGCAATCTTGCGGGTGAATTTTTTTCTGGCCCCTTGCTCAGTGGTGAGCGCATCAGCGCCAGCGAGGAGGCTGACAATGAGTGGCGAGAAGTCGTTGAAGGAACACGCAACCTAGAGTTGTTACAAAAGGTTTGCCCAAAGATCAGTTAACCCTGCAATTTTTTGACCAAAGGAAATTTATGAAGCAAATTCTTTGTGTATTGGGCTTGCTGGTAGCGCCCTTAGTGGGCGCTGCACAAGGTGTAGATTTTATTTATCCAAAAGATGGCGATACTGTAGAGCCAACATTTTGGGCCAAATTTTCTGTCAGCGGTTTGGAATTGGTGCCAGCAACTGAAGTGAGGCCAGGGACGGGACATCATCATTTGTTTATCAATGCAGTTGATATTGAAGAGAATGTTGTGATTCCTTTCGACAACCAGCATAAGCACTTTGGAAAAGGGCAAACAGAAGCTGAAATTTTTTTACAGCCAGGTAAATATAAATTGACTTTGCAATTTGGTGATGGTGCCCACCGCTCGTATGGAGCAGCATTCAAAAAAATAATTTCAATCAATGTAGTTGGTAAACCCTGAAGCCCATTAGATCTCAGAATTTACCGGATTAACGAGGTGAAAATATGGGCCTTTCATTTGTGCAAACGTCAAATGCACATCAGGAAATTCCTATAAAGCCTCTATCCGTGCTGAGAGATTAAAGCAGATGGACTGCATGTTCATCCTTTAAGTATTTGCAAATATTGATCCAGTGACAAGCCGGAATAAAGCAAAGCTACTATCCAAACACTGAGTAGGCACAATAAAACAAACAACAGCGCTAAACCTGCAATCAAAAAGAAGGTACTGCCTTGCAAGCCAAGAATGTAATTTAGAGTTTGTTTGTATGTCATTTATTTATAGTTATCTTTTTGATCCCTAGTACTTGGCTATATTGCCAAGAATTATCAGTTGTACACCTTTTAATCAGGGTGTCAATAGTCAAACTGGAAGGGATCTACCGCTTTGCTCATAAGCTAACGCAAAAAAGGTTTGGCTTACTTCAATCTATAGGTAAAAGTGATGCAGCTAAGCCAACTGCATGTTTCGCATTGTCACAAATACCATTTGCACCAAAGTCACTGGCATCTAATTTTTTCGCAGAGAAAATGGGTCCACCTAACATCACGACCATGCGAGGATTGAGAGATAAACTTTTAAATTGATCAATTAAATCAGCTAAACCCGTGAGTTGTTGATCAATGCTAAGAGACAGACCAAGCACATCAAACCATTCATTGCTAACAGTCTTCACGAGTTCGTTGGCGGAGGATGAAATTGCAACCACAACCTGCCAGTCTTCTTTACGGAAAAAATCAGCCACGATAGTCGTGCCCAGCATATGCATAGATCCGGGTGCAGAAGCTATCATCACACATTTGGCTTTATCTTTAACCAATTGACCTGATTTGCTGGTACATCGAATTTCATTTGCAATCGAATGCAATCGAACCAAACCCAGGTTGACTTGAGAAAAATCCATTCGGTCATCATCCCATTGGGATCCAAGGTATTTTGCCGCAGGGGTGAGCAGTCCTAAAAAAATATCTTCTGTGCTTAAGCCTGTGTCTAGAAAGTCATCGACAAAAGATTGCGCATCCTTTGAGGATTCTGATACACAAAGATCTGTAAAGGTCTCTATTTCTTTTTGGGACGGCATTGCTTTTGATGAAGAGACCAAAGTCAGATGAGGTTTACCAATCTGCTTAGAAACCAGCAAACGTGGAATGATCTGAGCTTCAACGATGGACAAGATAGAGGATTGACATTCAAAATTCGTACGCCTCTGTTTATGGGGCAACACAATGTTTGAACGAATTGAATTTTTGGAGGACATGGACTATCCCATCAACAAGTAAATTTTCTTTTGCTGTTCAACCCCTACGGCATTGGTTATTGGTAAAGCAGCATCGATTCGCTTTTGAAGTATGGCGCTTTGATTCATTAAGCTCATTAAGTCACTCCTTTAAATGCAGATGATCGTGCTTTCGATAGAAATATATTGAGTTTGTCCGTGACAAAATAGATCGGACAAATGTTTATTTAGCTGTTACCGTGAATAATCATGCGTACCAACCTATTTTTTTCTCCATCTGAAATAGAACGTGAAACGGGATTTGGAAAAGAACAATTACGAAAGTGGCGCCAGAGGTATGGTTTTCCTCCAAGGGAATCAAACCCTGATGGCCAGTCGATCTACTCACTCAAGACAGTCGATCAGCTTCACCTCATCAAACGTTTGCTCGAAGCAGGCTTTCGGCCTTATCAGGTTGTGGGCAAAACTGTCTTAGAACTTGAAACGCTGAAATTTCAGCTGGGACTGAGTATTAAAAATGAAAAACCAGATGAATTAACCAATAAGTTAATTGAGTACATCAAGCTTGCTAACCTTAAAGGATTTCTAGCACTTTTAAAGAAGAAGCGACATACACAAACCATGTTCAATTTTGTTCAAAATACGATCACTCCATTGATGGTCAGTATTGGTGATGCTTGGAGTCGCGATGAAATTGATATTCACCATGAGCATCTTTGCACTGCTTGTATCGAACGCTATTTGCAGTCAGAGATCCTCAAATTTCTACCGATAAAAGGTTTACCAAATATTTTGTTTTCTCTTCCACCAGGAGAGAATCATTTGCTAGGCCTGTTGATGATAGAGGCTGTAATGGCTGAACGTGGCGTCACCACAATCAATATTGGGGCTCATATTCCGCTAAATAATCTTAAGCTGGCTGCTATTTCATGCAAGTCTGATGTGGTCGCACTTTCCTTTAGTTTTGCATATCCAGCTCGAGATGTATTGCCAACTCTTTTGCATTTTCGGCGTTTGCTTCCACTGAATATTCAGATCTGGGCAGGTGGCGCGGGAATTTCTGTCATTAGAAAAAAACCTAAAGGCGTAAAAATGTTCTACGATCTTAATGAAGCAGTTCTTGCTATGAGTAACGTCCCTATTCAGTAGTATATTTTGGTGGCTCTACTTTTTTTCAAGCTTTGCTTCAAGCATGTCACGATTTTTTAAAGCGGTTTCATCGCCATTTTTTATCGCTTTTCTAAAGTACATAAGGGCTTTCGATTCATCCTCATTAACGCCTTGCCCATGTTCAAACATAAATCCAAGGGCAGACTGTGCATGGGCGTTTTCTTGCTCGGCAGCTAGCAAGAGCCAATGCATGGCTTGTGGGTAGTCTCTGTCTCTGCCCATTCCATTTTGAAGCATGAAACCCACTTTGTACTGCCCCTCTGCATTACCGTGGACCGCCGCCATTTTGTAATAGCGCATGGCCTGATCATGGCTTTGCTCTACGCCTTCACCACTTTGATACATCACCCCAATACTGATTTGAGCAGAGGCATGGCCTTTTTCTGATGCCAAGCCATACCAACGCAAAGCTTCTGACAAGTCCTTTTTAATGGTGTTTCCTTTGCTATAGATTACCCCCAGTCGGAAATAAGCCTCTTTATGTTTGTGTTGAGCAGCTAATTTGTACCAACGAACCGCCTCTACATCATCTTGTTCAACACCATGGCTGTTTTCATACATACCACCTAGCCCATACATGGCGTCTGCATTGTCTTTTTTAGCTGCTAATTTGTAACAACGCATTGCTTCCTTGAAGTCTTCCTTTGTTCCTTTGCCGCGTTCAAACATCACACCGAGCATGTATTGGGCTTGACTATGTTCTTTGGCAGCAGCTAACTGAAAGTAGCTCAATGCCTCTTTATCGTTTTGTGCCGTACCTTGCCCATTTAAAGACATATCACCTAAGAAGAATTCAGACTCAGTATGTTCCTTTGTCGCGGCTAACTTAAAAAACTTAAATGCTTCAGCAAAGTTTTGCTTAACTGCTTCCCCTTTGTAGTGAATAACAGCCGCTAGAAATTGCTTTTCTGAATCACCTTTGATTGCGGCTTCTTCGCATTTCTTCACCTCCATGGCAATCGCCGCAGTAATTTCAATTTGTTGCTTGAGTAATTCCTCTAGTTTGGTCATAACTTAATC
>Ga0209357_1000922_pt1 | contig 11914 bp, 11 predicted proteins | sample LauGreFBDMM110SD_2_FD_187573 | JGI IMG/M metagenome (GOLD analysis project Ga0209357, IMG submission 187573) | Freshwater lake microbial communities from Lake Michigan, USA - Fa13.BD.MM110.SD (SPAdes) (version 3) | ecosystem: Environmental > Aquatic > Freshwater > Lake | place: Lake Michigan... | reverse complement strand
CAAGTTTGTCAGTCCCTTGCCCTATGCCGGCTTGTGGGTTTTGGCTTCTTACTATTTGGCGCAGGGGTTGATCGTTAGGGGCGTATCAAATAGGGCGCATGGTTAAATTGCCATGCGCTTGACTTGTGTCTACAATGTAGACACACAAGGAGGTCGCCATGGAAGCCGTTATTCGCAAATGGGGCAACAGCCCAGCCCTGCGACTGCCCAGTGCAGTCATGAAATCCGCTGCACTGGAACTTGAGCAGCATGTCACCATCACGGCTACCAAGGGGCGCATTGTCATCGAACCCGCCAAAAAGCCAGACTACAAGTTGGAAGACCTGCTGGCGGGCATGACGGATGACAACGCCCACAATGAAGTGGATTTTGGCGGACCTGTGGGACAGGAAGACCTTTGATGGCGGCAACGCGCACATATGTGCCTGAGGCTGGAGACATCGTTTGGCTGCAATTCGATCCCCTAGCCGGCCATGAACAACCAGGACATCGGCCGGCACTGGTGCTCAGTCCTGCGGCCTACAACGTCAAAAAGGGACTGATGGTTTGCTGCCCGTTGACCACCAAGGTCAAGGGCTATCCTTTTGAAGTCCTGACGGACATGGATGGACAAGACGGTGCGGTGTTGGCCGATCAGGTCAAGTCACTGGACTGGCGAATTCGCAAAGCCAAACGCAAAGGGGTGGTGTCGGATGAGGTTTTGACCGAAGTTCGCGCCAAGATCAAGGCCTTGCTGCAAATTCAGTGATGCCAGATAAGCACAAACGGATCAACTCAATTTCTTCAACAGAAACTCATTCACCTGCGCCGGATTGGCCTTGCCCTTGCTGGCTTTCATGATAGGACCGACCAAGCCGTTCAAAGCTTTGGCGTTGCCCGCCTTGAACTCTTCCACGTTCTTGGGGTTGGCGGCCAGCACCTCGTCGATGATTTTTTCCAACTCGCCCGAGTCGTTCATTTGCTTCAAGCCTTTGGCGTCGATGATGGCGTCCACACGCGTTGCGTCAGCAGTAGCGTCATCGACATTCGCGCCGCCTTCAGACCACAGCGCATCAAACACCTGACGCGCTGCGTTGTTGCTGATGGTGTTGTCGTTGATGCGGCCAATCAGGGCGGCCAGTTGCGCGGCGCTCACTGGCGATTGTTCGATGGTCATCTCACCCGCATTCAAACGCCGTGACACATCACCCATGATCCAGTTGCTGGCCAACTTCGCTTGGCCACAAGCCTTGGCGGTGGCTTCAAAATAAGCCGCCATCGCCTTGCTTTGCGTGAGTTGCGTGGCGTCGTATTCAGGCAAGCCGTATTGCGTGACAAAGCGCTCGGCCATGACGCGGGGCAGTTCTGCCATCTCGCTGCGAACCCGCTCCACCCAGTCACGGCCAATCACCAGCGGCGGCAAATCGGGGTCGGGGAAGTAACGGTAATCGGCGGCGTCTTCCTTGGTGCGCATGGCGCGGGTCTCGCCCGTGTCGGGGTTGAACAAGACGGTGGCTTGCTGTATCGCGTGGCCGTCTTCGATCTGTTCAATTTGCCAGCGCACTTCATAGTCGATGGCCTGCTGCATGAACTTGAAGCTGTTGAGGTTTTTAATCTCTCGCCGTGTGCCCAATGGCGCGCCGGGTTTGCGCACCGACACATTGGCGTCGCAACGGAAGCTGCCCTCTTGCATATTGCCGTCGCAAATGCCAATCCAAGTGACGATTTTGTGCAGCTCCTTGGCATAGGCCACAGCCTCGGCGCTGCTGCGCATGTCGGGCTCGGTGACGATTTCTAAAAGCGGTGTGCCGGCGCGGTTGAGGTCGATACCGGTTTGAGCAATGAAGTCTTCATGCAGCGACTTTCCTGCATCTTCTTCCAAATGCGCCCGCACCAAGCGCACGGTTTTGTGCACCGTCTCTTTGCCCTCTTCCATGAAGAAAGACACCACGCCGCCTTGCACCACGGGGATTTCAAACTGGCTGATCTGGTAGCCCTTGGGCAGGTCAGGGTAGAAATAATTTTTGCGCGCAAAGATGCTGCGCTCAGCGATGTACGAACCCAGTGCCAAACCGAGTTGAATGGCACGCTCGACCGCGCCTTTGTTCATCACCGGCAATGTGCCCGGCAGCGCTAAGTCCACCGCGCAAGCTTGCGTATTGGGTTCGGCACCGAAAGCGGTGGAAGCGCGGCTGAAAATTTTGCTCTGCGTGGAAAGCTGTGCGTGGGTCTCGAAGCCGATGACGACCTCGTAGCCGTGAACGAGAAGGGCGCTCATGCGGCACCTCCGGGGGTTTTCAAGTGAAATTCGGTGGCCAACTGAAACTGATGCGCCACGTTCAGCAACTTTGCTTCTTGTAAATAGTTGCCAATCAGTTGCATACCCACCGGCATATGGCCTTCGCCAAAACCCACTGGGATGCTCATGCCAGGCAAGCCGGCCAGCGACGCGGGCAGGGTGAATATATCGGCCAAGTAGTTGGCCAGAGGGTCGTCCGATTTGTCACCCAACTTCCACGCCACGGTGGGTGCCACAGGGCCGGCGATGACATCGCATTGTTTGAAGGCTTCTTGAAAGTCGTCGGCGATCATTCGGCGAATTTTTTGCGCTTGCAAATAGTAGGCATCGTAGTAGCCGTGCGAGAGCACATAGCTGCCTATCATGATGCGGCGTTTCACCTCATCGCCAAAGCCCTCGGTACGGGTTTTTTCGTACATGTCGGCAAGGTCCGTGAAGTCTTTGGCGCGGTGGCCAAACTTCACGCCGTCAAAGCGTGACAGGTTGCTGGACGCTTCGGCTGGGGCAATGATGTAGTACACCGGAATGGACAGAGATGTGCGTGGCAAGGCAATGGACACCAGTGTGGCGCCTTGACTCTTCAGGTTCTCAAGCGCTGTATTGATGGGGCCACGCACATCAGAAGCCAAACCATCGGCAAAAAATTCATGGGGCACGCCCACGCGCAAACCTTTCAAAGGCTTGTTCAGGTCGCGCGAAAAATCTTCCGCCTTCACGTCCAGCGAGGTGGAGTCGCGGTCCAAGTCGGGTCCACACATCGCGCTCAAAAGCAAAGCGCAGTCTTCAGCGTTACGGGCCATGGGGCCGGCTTGGTCGAGACTGGACGCAAACGCCACCATACCGTAGCGCGAGGCGCGACCATAGGTGGGTTTGATGCCGGTGATGCCGCAAAACGCTGCGGGTTGGCGAATCGACCCGCCGGTGTCGGTGCCAGTGGCGGCCGGCGTCAAACACGCGGCCACCGCAGCGGCACTGCCGCCCGAGGAGCCACCAGGGATGCGGCTCACATCCCAAGGATTGGTCACAGCTTGTGGTTTGGCCGAGGGTACAGCCACGTTTTCATTGGCCGATCCCATGGCAAATTCATCGCAACTCAGCTTGCCCAAAGTCACCATGCCAGCCTCGCCCATGCGTTGCACCACGGTGGCGTTGAAGGGCGATCGGTAGCCTTCCAAGATACGCGAACCCGCAGTGGTGGGAAAGTCGGCGGTGACAAAAATGTCTTTATGCGCAATGGGCACGCCCAGCAAGGGTGATGTGTCGCCCGTTGCGATGCGAGCGTCTGCGGCCTTGGCTTGCGCCAAAGTGACTTCAGAGTCCACACTCAAAAACGCGTTGTGGGGGTTGCCGCCCAGGCGGGCGAGCATGCGCGTGGCCAATTCCACCGCACCGATGTCTTTGTTTTGCAAGAGCGCCGACAGTTGCGCCACGCCCAAGGTGTGCAGATCGCTCATGGCTTACTCGATCACTTTCGGCACCAAGAACAGGCCGCGCTCTACCGCAGGTGCGCTGCGTTGGTTGGTTTCTCGTTGGTTGTCCTCGCTCACCACATCGTCGCGCAAGCGCAAAGCCATGCCTTCAGGGGCGCTGGGCGCGTGGTCGGCCAAATAGGGCATGGCGTCAATCGGGTGGGCCATGGGCACCACGCCGCTGGTGTCGACCTTGCGCATTTCCTCGACGATGGCGAAGAAGTTGTTCAAGCCCTCCAGCAAGCGCTGGCTGGCTGGCGTGTCAAAGGACAAGCGGGAGAGCAGCGCTAAGCGCTGGATGTCGGCAGGTGTGAGGGACATGGTCGTTAAATAAGCAGGTCTTATGGCCAGAAATGGCATAGGCGTTGGGTTATTATCCTGTCTTTGCTGGTAAACCCAGAGAGGATCGTGATGTTTGGAGCATTTCGTCGGTATTTCTCCACCGACTTGGCCATTGACCTGGGCACAGCCAACACCCTAATTTACGTCAGAGACCGCGGCATTGTGTTAGATGAGCCCTCGGTTGTATCCATTCGCCATGAAGGCGGCCCGCAAGGCAAAAAAAGCATTCAAGCTGTAGGCCACGAAGCCAAAGCCATGTTGGGCAAGGTCCCTGGCAACATTGAAGCGATTCGCCCCATGAAGGACGGCGTGATCGCCGACTTCACAGTTACCGAGCAAATGCTCAAGCAATTTATCAAGATGGTGCATCCGCGCTCGCTGTTAAAGCCAAGCCCACGCATCATTATTTGTGTGCCTTGTGGCTCTACCCAAGTTGAGCGCCGTGCGATTCGCGAGTCAGCACTCGGCGCTGGGGCTTCCGAGGTGTATTTGATTGAAGAACCCATGGCCGCGGCCATTGGCGCTGGCTTGCCTGTGTCGGATGCCTCCGGTTCTATGGTGGTCGACATTGGCGGTGGTACTACCGAGGTGGGCGTCATCTCTTTGGGCGGCATGGTCTACAAAGGCAGTGTGCGCGTGGGTGGCGACAAGTTTGACGAAGCCATCATCAACTACATACGCCGCAACTACGGCATGCTGATTGGCGAGCCCACCGCAGAGGCTATCAAGAAGCAAATCGGCTCGGCCTTCCCAGGCAGTGAAGTGCGCGAGATGGAAGTCAAGGGTCGCAACCTCTCCGAAGGCGTACCCCGTTCTTTCACCATATCTTCCAATGAAATTTTGGAAGCGCTGACCGACCCCTTGAACAACATCGTGTCGGCTGTGAAAAACGCGCTAGAGCAAACCCCTCCTGAATTGGGTGCAGACATTGCCGAGCGCGGCATGATGCTCACCGGTGGCGGCGCGCTGCTGCGCGACCTTGACCGTTTAATGGCCGAAGAAACCGGCTTGCCTGTGCTGGTGGCCGAAGACCCCCTGACCTGCGTGGTGCGCGGTTGCGGCTTGGCCTTAGAGCGCATGGAGCGTCTCGGTTCGATTTTTACCAACGAATAAATGCCACTCGGGACGCTGGACCGAAACCCGCCGCCTTTCTTTAAGCAAGGCACCTCAGCGCTGACCAAACTGATTATTTTCAGTTTTTTGTCGATGGCCCTGATGCTGGCCGACCAGCGCTACAACCTTGTGCAACCTGCCCGCTGGGTGTTGTCCATCATCATGTACCCCGTGCAATGGCTGGCTTTGCGACCGCAAGTGGCCTGGCAAGACCTCGGGGATGTATTCGAAGGCAAGCAAGACGTTTTGGATAACTTACAGGCTGCCAAAGCGCAGTTGTTGGCGCAATCGGTACGCACCTCACAACTCGAACAACTTGAGCTTGAAAACCGCCACTTGCGTGAACTGTTAGAACTGCGTGAACGTGTGGCCACCCCCGCCTTGGCTGCCGAAGTGTTGTACGAGGCAGGAGACCCCTATACCCGCAAGATGGTGCTTGACAAAGGTGCGCTCAACGGCGTGGTTCAAAGTTCGCCAGTGATGGACGAAAAAGGCATTTTGGGACAAATCACCCGCGTACACCCGCTGGTGAGCGAAATCACTTTGGTCACCGACAGAGAGCACTCTATTCCTGTGCTCAACACCCGAACCGGTGCGCGTGGCGTGGCTTTTGGTGAGTCGGGTGGTGCGCCTTTGCTGGAACTTCGGTACATGGCCACCAACGCAGACATTGAGGTTGATGATGTGCTCACGACCAGTGGTGTGGATGGTGTCTACCCGCCCGGTATCCCAGTTGCCAAAGTGGTCAAGGTGGAGCGTCGCGCTGATTCCGTGTTTGCGCGCATATTGTGCGAGTCACTGGCGCGTGTTCAAGGCGCGCGCCATGTGATGGTGCTTGCACCGGTCAAATTGCCGCTGGCGTCTCCCCCGCTGGAGCATGCTGCGCCAGTGGTGCAACACAAAGGAGGGCGTTGATGATCATGCCCCGTGGCCAGCAGCTGCTGCTGCCTGCCAACCCCACCTTCATGCTGCTGACCTTGCTGATCGCTTTGCTGTTGGACATGATGCAAAGCATGGCCTTTTTCGGCAATGCGGCATGGACCCCTGATTGGGTAGCTTTGCTGTTGGTGTTTTGGGGTGTGCACCAACCGCTGAGGGTGGGTGTGGGCATGTCTTTTTTTCTGGGCTTACTCACCGATGTGCATCAAACATCGCTGCTGGGCCAACATGCGCTGGCGTTCACCGTGCAAGGCTTTTTGGCGACCATGATTCATAGACGTATCTTGTGGTTTGATGTCCCCTCACAAGCCTTGCAAGTATTCCCCGTATTTTTGGTGACCCATTTGTTGGAACTGTCCGTGCGAATGGGTGCGGGTGGCTTGTTTCCAGGCTGGTCGATGTTTATTTCCCCCTTGCTCCAAACCCTGCTGTGGCCAGTGGTGTCGGTGTTGCTGCTTGCTCCGCAGCGACGTGCTCCTGACCCTGATAAAAACCGACCTTTATGAGCTTGCTTCGTGACGTTGAGTATGACCTGCGTCGTTTCAGAGGGCGGGTGTTTGTTGCAACCGCATTCGTTTTTATTGCCTTTAGTTTTTTATTTTTTCGCTTGGTGTATTTGCAGCTTTGGCGCTACCAAGAATTCAATGCGCAAGCCGAGAGCAACCGCACAGCCATCGTTCCCATCGTGCCCAACCGTGGCGTCATCATGGACCGCAATGGTGTGGTCTTGGCCACCAACTATTCGGCTTACACACTAGAGATTACGCCGTCCAAAATCGAAGCCCCGCTGGACGAGGTGATTGAAAGCCTGTCCGAGTTGATTGATATCCAAGGACGAGACAAGAGGCGATTTAAAAGGTTGCGCGAGGAATCGAAAAGCTTTGAGTCCGTGCCGATTCGCACCCGTTTAAGCGACGAAGAGGTGGCACGCTTTGCCGCCCAACGATTCCGCTTTCCAGGCGTTGAAATTCGCGCCCGTTTGTTTCGCAATTACCCCTACAACGACGTGGCCAGCCATGTGATTGGCTATATCGGTCGAATCAACACAGCCGAAAAAGAAAAACTCGAAGAGTCAGAACACGCTGGCAACTACCGTGGCACCGACTTCATTGGCAAGCTCGGAGTCGAACAAAGCTATGAGCGTCAATTGCACGGCCAAACCGGCGTGCATGAAATGGAAACCTCAGCTGGGGGCCGAGCGGTGCGCCGCTTGAGCAGCAGCCCCGCCATCCCGGGCAACACCGTGGTGCTGTCCATCGACATCAAGTTGCAAAAACTCGTCGAAGACTTGTATGGCAACCGCCGCGGGGCTTTGGTGGCGATTGACCCCCAAACCGGTGAAGTGCTGAGCTTTGTCAGCAAGCCCACGTTCGACCCGAATCAGTTCGTCGAGGGCATTGACGCAGACAATTGGAAACTGTTGAACGAGTCACCCGACAAACCGTTGCTCAACCGTGCTTTGCGTGGCACCTACCCGCCGGGTTCCACCTACAAACCTTTCATGTCGCTTGCCGCCTTGAACACAGGCAAACGCTCACCTACGCAATTCATCAGTGACCCAGGTTTTTTCATGTTTGGCGACCACCGTTTTCGCGACGACAAGGAGGGTGGGCACGGCACGGTGGACATGTACAAATCCATCGTCGAGTCGTGTGACACCTATTACTACTTGCTTGCTCGCGACATGGGCGTGGACATGATCCACGATCAAATGAAAGAGCTGGGTTTTGGCCAAATGACCGGCATCGATATCGCAGGCGAGGCGCGTGGCATCTTGCCCTCTACCCAATGGAAGCGCTCCAGCTACAAACGCCCTGAGCAGCAGCGCTGGTACTCGGGAGAAACCATATCCTTGGGGATTGGACAGGGCTACAACAGCTTTACCATGTTGCAACTTGCACAAGCGGTGGCCACTATCGCCAACAACGGCACGCGCCGCAAGCCGCATTTGGTGCGCGAGGTGGTGGATGTGGAAACAAGGGTAGCGCAAGCGGTGACATTGGATGCCCCAACCCCCTTGTCTTTTCAAGCGGAGCATATCGACACCGTGAAAAAAGCCATGGTGGGGGTCAATATTGAAGGCACGTCTGCATCAAGCTTTTTGGGTGCAAGCTATACCAGTGGGGGGAAAACTGGAACAGCGCAGGTGTTCACCATCAAACAAAATGAAAAATACGTTGCATCCAAGATCGACGAGCGTTTGCGTGACCATGCCTTGTTCATCGCTTATGCGCCTGCTGAAGACCCCAAGATAGCATTGGCCATGGTGGTGGAAAACGCCGGCTTTGGCGCACAAAACGCGGCACCGATTGCACGGCGCGTTTTCGATTACATGTTGATGGGGCTCTACCCGTCTTTGGAAGATATTGAAGCGGTGCGAAATGGGCAAGCCACGCGCCCCATCGGCAAGCCGCGTCCCATTGCCAGCGTAACTTGGCCGCCCAAGGCCGTTGTGCCAGAGGCCTTGCCGCCCGATGACGATCCGGTGCGGCGCTAAAGAAAGGCGTCGCGCGCAGTTTTCAGCAGCAAAGCGCTGACCACCAAGATAAACAGCCAGCGCACATAGCCTGCGCCTTGGCGCAGTGCCACGCGAGTGCCTAACCAACTGCCTGCGATATTGGCCAAGGCCATGGGCAGAAAAATCGCCCACAGCACATGGCCTTGCCAGCCTAACCACAGCAAAGCCGCCATATTGCTGGCCAAGTTCAGCACCTTGCTGTGCGCCGAGGCTTGTAAGAAATCAAACCCCAAAATCCTTACCAACAAAAAAACCAACAAGCTGCCCGTACCTGGTCCAAAAAACCCATCGTAAAAACCCATGACTGCACCACAGCCACCCATGGCCCATATTTGTGCGCGGTCGCTGTAGCGTGGCTGGTTCGATTGCCCCATTTGTTTGTTCTTCAAGGTGTAAATCAGCACCGCCAGCAACAGCAGCGGCAGCGCTTGGCGCATCACTTGCGGCGAGAGCAGGGTCAGGGTGTAGGCGCCAGCACAAGCGCCCAGCAAGGCGCACAAAGCACCAACGCGCAATGCGCGCCATTGCAGCGTCATTTGCTGTTGGAAGCGCCAAGCCGCAAACAAGGTGCCCCACACAGAGGCAGATTTGTTGGTCCCCAACAAGGTTGCTGGCGAGACATTGGGGTAGGTGGCAAACAACGCAGGCACCAGCACCAAGCCGCCGCCGCCCACCGATGCATCGATAAAACCCGCCAACGCAGATGCAAGGGTGATGAAGACGATGTCCATGGTTGTGCGGTTTCTCAGTCGGGTAAGTCTACAAACGAAAAAAAGCACCGTTGTGCGGTGCTTTTTCTCTGTGACGCATACCACCTGATAGCAGCAACGTTTCTTTTGTCTCCTCAAACCCTCGGCAATCAAAACGAATCTTGCTTGCGAGTTGGTGCACTTTAGTTTATGAAAGGTTGAGTTTTGCTAAGGACTTTCCCCAGTCAAGCCTTGCTTTGTTTAGCTTCTAAGACCAGCCATTCCGCGGCTTTTTCGGCCAGCATCAGCACAGGGCTGTTGGTGTTGCCGCTGGTGATGGTGGGCATCACACTCGCGTCCACCACGCGCAGGCCCTGCACGATGCCGCCGCGACCATCGCGCACCCGAAGCTCGGGGTCGACCGCGGCCAGCGGGTCGTCGAGGCGGCCCATGCGTGCCGTGCCCACGGGATGGAAGATGGTGGTGCCAATGTCGCCGGCCAGCCGCGCCAAGTCCTCATCGCTTTCGAACTGCGTGCCAGGCTTCCATTCCTCGGGCTGGTACTTAGCCAGCGCGGGTTGCGCGGCAATGCGGCGGGTAATTCGCAGCGAGTCTGCAGCCACTTGGCGGTCTGCATCGGTACTGAGGTAGTTGGGCGCGATCAGCGGTGCTTGGGCGAAGTTGGCGCTTTGGATGTGCACCGAGCCTCGGCTGGTGGGGTTCAAGTTGCACACGCTGGCGGTGAAAGCGGGGAAGGGGTGCAGCGGTTCGCCAAAGGCGTCTAGGCTTAAGGGTTGCACGTGGTATTCGATGTTGGGCCAAGCCTGCGACGTGTCGCTGCGCGTGAAAGCACCCAGCTGAGACGGCGCCATGCTCATGGGGCCGCTGCGCTTGAACAGGTATTCCATACCAATGGCTGCCTTGCCCCACCAACTGTTGGCCAAAGTGTTGAGCGTTTTCACGCCCTTGACCTTGAACACCGCGCGGATTTGCAAATGGTCTTGCAGGTTCTCGCCGACACCGGGCAAGTCCACCACGGTTTTGACGCCATGCTGTTGCAACAAAGCGCCTGGGCCAATGCCTGAGAGCTGCAAGAGTTGCGGCGAGCCAATCGCACCGGCGGTCAGCACCACCGATTGGCTGGCCTGCGCCGTCACCTTTTCGTTTCCATTCCACACCTCTACCCCCGTGCAGCGCTGCTGGCCATTGGGCAAGGTTTCCAGTAGCAATTTGGACACTTGTGCTGAGGTCCACATCTCGAAATTCGGACGACCATAGCAAGTGGGGCGCAAAAACGCTTTGGCGGTGTTCCAGCGCCAACCGCTTTTTTGGTTGACCTCGAAGTAGCCCACGCCCTCGTTAGAGCCTCGGTTGAAGTCGTCGGTAGCGGGGATACCGGCTTGCACCGCGGCTTGGGCAAAAGCGTCGAGCACTTCCCAGCTCAGGCGCTGTTTTTCTACTCGCCACTCGCCACCTGCGCCATGCAGTGCGTCGCCGCCTTTGTAATGGTCTTCGTGGCGCTTGAAGTAAGGCAAGCTGCTGTCCCAACGCCAACGCGCGTCACCCGTCACCTCGGCCCAGTGGTCGTAGTCGCGCGATTGGCCGCGCATGTAAATCATGCCGTTGATGCTGGAGCAACCACCCAAGACCTTGCCACGCGGGTAGCGCAGGCTGCGGCCATTCAGGCCTGCAGCGGGCTCGGTGTTGTAGAGCCAATCGGTGCGCGGGTTGCCAATGCAATACAAATAGCCCACAGGGATGTGCACCCAGTGGTAATCGTCTTTGCGCCCAGCTTCGATCAACAACACCCGTTTGCTGCGATCGCCACTCAGGCGGTTGGCCAGCAAGCAGCCAGAGGTGCCCGCACCGACGATGATGTAGTCGAAGGTGTTGTCGCTCATGTCATTGCGAACGTAGAGAAGCAATCCATCGCTTACTTCGAGGTCGGCATCACAAACTCAGCACCCTTGCCAATGCTCTCAGGCCAGCGCTGCATGATGGACTTTTGCTTGGTGTAAAAACGCACGCCTTCTTCGCCGTAGGCGTGCATGTCGCCAAACAGGCTGCGCTTCCAGCCGCCAAAGCCGTGCCAAGCCATGGGGACAGGGATGGGCACATTGATGCCGACCATGCCCACCTGGATGCGCCGACTGAATTCACGTGCCACGTTGCCGTCGCGTGTGAAGCACGACACGCCATTGCCAAACTCGTGGTCATTGATGATTTGCACCGCGGTGGCGAAGTCGGGCACCCGCACACAGGCCAGCACCGGGCCGAAGATTTCTTCTTTGTAAATCCGCATGTCGGTGCTCACGTGGTCAAACAAAGTGCCGCCCATCCAAAAACCGTTGTCACAGCCGGCACCTGCTGATGCGCCCTTGAAGCCACGGCCATCGACCAGCAACTTGGCGCCTTCTTTCTCGCCTTGCGCGATGTAGCCGGTGATGCGGTCATGGGCGGCTTGGGTGACGATGGGGCCCATTTCGGCCGCCAAGTTTTCGCCGTTGAGCACTTTCAGGCTCTTGGTGCGCTCGATGAGTTTGGGCATGATGCGCTCGCCCACATC
>Ga0209357_1000921_pt1 | contig 11917 bp, 10 predicted proteins | sample LauGreFBDMM110SD_2_FD_187573 | JGI IMG/M metagenome (GOLD analysis project Ga0209357, IMG submission 187573) | Freshwater lake microbial communities from Lake Michigan, USA - Fa13.BD.MM110.SD (SPAdes) (version 3) | ecosystem: Environmental > Aquatic > Freshwater > Lake | place: Lake Michigan... | reverse complement strand
CCCCTACCCCGCGCAAAACGCCATCCCTCCCATTGGGTCGGCGCCACAAAGCTTCTGATAGGCACCTCCATTGCCACAACCGCCTTAGCAGGCGGTTTTTTTTTGCGGTGTCCTAGAATCATGGCTTTGATTTCATACAACCGACACCATGCCCACCAAACGGCCTTCCCCCAGCAAATCCACTTCCCCCCAACGTGTTGTCCTCGCCTACTCGGGCGGTTTGGACACCTCCATCATTCTCAAATGGTTGCAAGACGAGTACCACTGCGAAGTGGTCACCTTCACCGCAGACATCGGCCAAGGTGAAGAAATTGAACCCGCTCGCGCCAAAGCCATCAAGATGGGCATCAAGCCCAGCAACATCTTCATTGAAGACCTGCGCGAAGAGTTTGTGCGTGACTTTGTGTTCCCCATGTTCCGCGCCAATGCGCTGTACGAGGGTGAATACCTGCTGGGTACCTCCATCGCCCGCCCCCTGATCGCCAAGCGTTTGGTGGAAATTGCCCGCAAAACCAAGGCCGACGCCATCAGCCACGGTGCTACCGGCAAGGGCAATGACCAAGTGCGCTTCGAGTTGGGTGCTTATGCTTTGATGCCCAATGTGAAGATCATTGCGCCTTGGCGAGAGTGGGATTTGCTCTCGCGTGAAAAGCTCATGCGCTACGCCGACCAACATGGGATCCCTGTGGACGGTGCCAAGCGCAAAGGCCCAGCGCCCTACTCCATGGACGCCAACCTGCTGCACATCAGCTACGAGGGCGGTATTTTGGAAGACCCCAATTACGCGCCCGAGGACAGCATGTGGCGCTTGACGGTAAGTCCAGAAAAAGCGCCGAATAAACCGCAAGTCATTGAACTGACCTACAAACACGGCGACGTGGTGGCGATTGACGGTGTGCGCATGAGCCCCGCCAAGGTGCTGACCCACTTGAACACCTTGGGTGGCAAGCACGGCATTGGCCGCTTGGACAAAGTGGAAAATCGCTACGTGGGCATGAAGAGCCGTGGTTGCTACGAAACACCAGGCGGCACGATTTTGCTATCCGGTCACCGTGCCATCGAGTCCATCACCTTGGACCGTGAAGTTTTGTCTTTGAAAGAAGACCTGATGCCGCGTTACGCAAGACTGGTTTACAACGGCTATTGGTTCAGCCCCGAGCGTGAATTGCTGCAAGGCCTGATCGACGCATCGCAAGCCACCGCCAACGGCAAGGTGCGCTTGAAGCTCTACAAAGGCACCATCATGTGCGTGGGCCGCGAGAGCAAAACCGACAGCCTGTTTGACACCCGCATCGCCACCTTTGACGACGACGGCGGCGCTTACAACCAAGCCGACGCAGGAGGCTTCATCAAGCTCAATGCTTTGCGTCTTCGCATCGCTGCCAACCTGAAAAACGAGCGTGCTGCCAAAGCCACGCCTGCACGCAAAGCTACTTTGAAAAAGAAAGCCTGACCATGGTGACAGAACAACTCCAAGGCGCAAGCGTCGCCACCAAAGCCAATGTTTTTTTTGATGGCAAGTGCGTCAGCCACACGGTGACACTGGCCAATGGCGAGAAAAAATCGGTGGGTGTGGTGCTGGCCGCCACCCTCACCTTCAACACCGCCGCCGCTGAAATCATGGAATGCGTGGCGGGTTCTTGCGAATACAAAGTGGCCGGCAGCAATGAATGGAAAACCTCTGGGCCAAGCAGCCAGTTTTCAGTGCCAGCCAACTCGTCGTTCGACATCAAGGTGGCAGAGGCTTACCACTACATCTGCCATTTCGGCTGATTGCTTCGCTGCGCTCGCAATGACCAGAAAAGCGCTCGCAATGACGAGAAAAGCGCTCGCAATGACGTCACTGCGAGGAGCTTAGGGACGCGGCAGTCAAGCCAGTAAACGGGCTTTGGCTGTCGCGTATTCGGCCTTGAGTTGGTCAATAAATGCCGCGGTACTTTGCACTTTGTTGACCGCACCAATGCCCTGACCGCAGCCCCAAATGTCTTTCCACGCTTTGGACTTATCGCCACCAAAGTCCATCTTGCTGGGGTCGCTCTCGGGCAGGTGCTCGGGGTCCATACCTGCGTTGCGGATGGAAGGTGCCAAGTAGTTGCCATGCACACCTGTGAACAAGTTGCTGTAGACGATGTCGTCTGAGTTGCTGTCCACAATACTTTGTTTGTACTCTTGGGCAGCACGTGCTTCTTCGGTGGCAATAAAGGCAGAGCCGATGTAGGCGAAGTCTGCGCCCATGGCCAAAGCAGCAAGAATGGCACTGCCACTGGCGATAGAGCCACTCAGGGCCAAGGGGCCATCAAACCACTGGCGAATTTCTTGCACCAAGGCAAACGGGCTTTTCACCCCTGCATGGCCACCCGCGCCAGCAGCGACAGCCACCAAACCATCCGCGCCTTTTTCAATCGCTTTGTGGGCAAACTTGTTGTTGATGATGTCGTGTAACACCACTCCGCCATAGCTGTGAGCGGCTTGGTTGATTTCTTCACGGGCACCCAGCGAGGTGATGATGACAGGTACCTTGTACTTCACGCACATGGCCATGTCGTGCTCTAGGCGGTCATTGCTTTTATGCACGATTTGGTTGATGGAATATGGCGCGGCGGGGTTGTCAGGATGCGCCTTGTTGTGCGCGGCCAGAGCCTCGGTGATTTCGGCCAACCATTCATCTAACTGCGAAGCAGGACGGGCATTCAAAGCTGGCATCGAACCCACCACGCCGTTGATGCACTGGGCAATCACCAGTTTGGGGGTGCTGATGATGAACAGCGGTGAACCGATGACGGGGAATTTGAGCGACGCGAGTGCGGCGGGGAGTTTAGACATGGGAAATTCCTTGAGTTCAATAAGATTAAAACGCGTCCAACGCCATCTCGGTGACGCTGTCAGCGCCATCGACGATGCCGTCTCGCATACCAGGCACTTTGCTCAAGATGTGGTCTGCGTAAAACCGCGCGGTGGTCATTTTGGCTTGCAAGAAAGCGCTGTCATCTGCGCCTTTACTTAAAGCCTCTTGGGCGATCAAGAACGACCTTGCCAGCTGCCAACCCGCCAGCACATTGCCAGCAAGCATCAGGTAGGGCACGCTGCCCGCATAGGCGGCGTTGGGGTTGTGGGTAGCGGCTTGGACGATGAAGTCAACCACATCATCAAAAGCTTGCCTGCCAGCTTCAAGGCGCTTGGCAATTGCGACAGCCGCGACGCTGCCTTGGTCTTGCAAAGCCACCACGGTTTGCTGCACTTGGGCGGTGATGGCCTTGGCGGTTTGGCCACCATCGCGTGAGGTTTTGCGCCCCACCAAGTCGTTGGCTTGAATGGCCGTGGTGCCTTCGTAAATGGTCAGAATTTTGGCGTCACGGTAGTACTGCGCCGCACCAGTTTCTTCGATGAAACCCATGCCGCCGTGTACTTGCACACCCAGCGATGTCACTTCCAAGCTCATCTCGGTGCTATAGCCTTTGACCAGTGGCACCAAAAATTCGTAGAAAGCATTGTTCTGTTTTCGCGTCTCGGCGTCAGGGTGGTGGTGTGCGGCGTCATAGGCCGCAGCAGCCACTGACGCCATGGCACGGCAACCTTCGGTGTAGGCGCGCATCGTCATGAGCATGCGGCGCACATCAGGGTGGTGAATGATGGCTGCCGCGGCTTTGATGGAGCCGTCCACAGGGCGGCTTTGCACACGGTCACGGGCGTATTGGGTGGCCTTTTGGTAGGCCCGCTCGGCAATCGCTATACCTTGCACACCCACCGCGTAACGGGCAGCGTTCATCATGATGAACATGTACTCTAGGCCACGGTTTTCTTGGCCTACAAGGTAGCCCACAGCACCACCGTTGTCGCCGTATTGAAGCACCGCAGTGGGGCTGGCTTTGATGCCTAATTTGTGCTCGATGCTCACGCAATGCACATCGTTGCGCGCACCCAAGGCGCCATCTTTGTTGACCATCACTTTGGGCACCACAAACAAGCTGATGCCTTTCACGCCCTCGGGTGCGCCGGTGACCCGTGCCAACACCAAATGGATGATGTTGTCGGCCATGTCGTGTTCACCGTAGGTGATGTAAATCTTGGTACCAAACACTTTGTAAGTGCCGTCGGCTTGCGGCTCGGCGCGGGAGCGCACCATGGACAAATCTGAACCGGCTTGCGGCTCGGTGAGGTTCATGGTGCCGGTCCACTCGCCGCTGACCAATTTGTGCAGGTAAGTGGCTTTCAACTCATCGCTGCCCGCGGTCAGCAAGGCTTCGATGGCGCCGTCGGTCAGCAGTGGGCAAAGCGCGAAACTCATGTTGGCGGAATTCAAAATTTCGCCACAAGCCGCACCAATGGTTTTGGGCAAGCCCTGCCCGCCCATGTCGGTGGGGTGTTGCAATCCTTGCCAACCGCCCTCGGCGTACTGTTGGTAGGCCTGCTTGAAGCCGGTGGTGGTGGTGACCACGCCGTCTTTCCAAAACGAGGGGTGTTTGTCACCCTCCCAGTTCAGCGGCGCCAACACGTCTTGGTTGAAGCGAGCGCATTCTTCCAGCACCGCTTGGGCGGTTTCCATGCCTGCGTCTTCGAAGCCGGGAATCTTGGCGATTTCGTTCAAAGCAGCCAGGTGCTGCATATTGAAGAGCATGTCTTTGATGGGGGCGGTGTAGCTCACAGTGCTGCCACCAGTTCTGGCACGGCCAAGAACAAATCGGCCTCCAAGCCGTAGTCGGCCACGCTGAAAATAGGCGCTTCGGGGTCTTTGTTGATGGCCACAATGACCTTGCTGTCCTTCATACCTGCCAAATGTTGAATAGCGCCGCTGATGCCACAAGCGATGTAGAGCTGAGGCGCCACGATCTTGCCGGTTTGTCCCACTTGCCAATCGTTGGGGGCATAACCCGCGTCAACCGCCGCGCGGCTGGCACCCATGGCAGCACCAAGTTTGTCGGCCAAGGGCGTGATGACCTCGGCAAATTTTTCCGAGCTGCCCAAAGCACGACCACCCGAGACGATGATCTTGGCTGCGGTGAGTTCAGGGCGGTCGTTCTTGGCGATTTCGCTGCCCATGAACTGGCTTTGCGAGCCTGCATTGGCAGGGCTGATGCTCTCAATAGCTGCGCTGCCACCTGTGGCAGCGGCGGGATCAAACCCTGTCGTGCGCACGGTGATGACCAGGGTGGCGTCGGTGGCTTGCACCGTGGCGATGGCATTACCCGCGTAAATGGGGCGTTCAAAAGTATCAGGCGATTCCACCTTGGTGATGTCGCTGATCTGACCCACATCGAGCTTGGCAGCAACGCGGGGTGCGATGTTTTTGCCGCTGGCGGTCGCGGCAAACAAAATGTGGCTGTAGCTTGACGCCAAAGCCAGCACTTGGGCGGCGACTTGCTCGGCCAAGCCGTGGGCAAAGACGTCTGCGTCAGCGTGGAGCACTTTGCTCACACCTGCAATGTGGGAAGCGGCTTGGGCAGCGGCAGATGCATCTTTGCCTGCGACCAAAACATGCACATCGCCACCGCAGGCCAAGGCGGCGGTGATGGTGTTGAGGGTGGCGGGTTTGATGCCGTGGTTGTCGTGTTCTGCGATGACTAAAGCGGACATGTCAAATCACCTTTGCTTCGTTTTTCAATTTATCAACCAAGGCAGCCACATCGGCCACCTTGATACCCGCGCTGCGCTTGGGCGGCTCGCTGACCTTCAAGGTCTTGATGCGCGGCTTCGCATCTACGCCGAGGTCTTCGGGTTTGAAGATGTCGAGTTGTTTTTTCTTGGCCTTCATGATGTTGGGCAGCGTGACATAACGCGGCTCATTCAAGCGCAAATCGGTGGTGATGACAGCGGGCAGCGTGAGCTTCAAGGTTTCCAAGCCGCCATCAACCTCGCGGGTAACCAAAGCGTGGCCATCAGCCATTTCCACTTTGGAGGCAAATGTGGCTTGCGGCCAGTTGGCCAGCGCGGCCAGCATTTGGCCGGTTTGGTTGCAATCGTCGTCAATGGCTTGTTTGCCCAAAATCACCAAGCCAGGTTGCTCTTTGTCGGCCAAGGCTTTGAGGAGTTTGGCCACCGCCAAGGGTTGCAGTTCTTCGGTGGTTTCCACCAAGATGCCACGGTCGGCACCGATGGCCATGGCGGTGCGCAAGGTTTCTTGGCATTGGGCAACGCCACAAGACACCACGATTACCTCACTCAAAAAGCCCTTTTCTTTCAAGCGAACCGCCTCTTCGACAGCAATTTCGTCAAAGGGGTTCATGCTCATTTTGACGTTGGCGATGTCCACGCCACTTTGGTCAGACTTGACCCTGACTTTGACGTTGTAATCCACCACGCGCTTGACCGCGACCAGTGCCTTCATGGGTTTTCTCCGAGGAATTTAAAGAGATGCAAGTTGACGTTACGTCATTCTAGACGAAACCGAAAGTATTTAAGTACGACCGTGCTTTTTTTCGCCCAATAAGAAAAAGTCTTTTGAATTCAAGGGAGTACAGGACGCACAAAAACCTGTTGCGGGGCTTTGGGCAGCTCAATGCCGGCTTGGCGCAAAGCCTGAATGACAGCGGTATTGATTTGCGAGCGGGTCTTCAAATAACCCGCCTCGGGGTCGCTGACCCACGACACCACAGTGAACTCCAAGCCAGAGGACTCGACTTTGCTTAAAAAAGCCTGCGGTGGCGGGTCGCGCAACACCCACTCGCTTTGCAAAGCGGCAAGGCTGAGCAAACCCAAAACCTGCTCAATGTCGACATCCACCCCCAAAGGAAAAGTGCAATTGACCGCGATTTGCGGGTCACTCAAGGACAGGTTGTCGACCCGCTGGGTCAGTAACATCTCGTTTGGAATGATGGACTCGCGTCCACTGGCGTCACGCAGCAAGGTGTAGCGGGTCTTGATGTCGATGACACGCCCCTCTAGGCCATCGACCTTGATGTAGTCGCCAATGCGCACCGAACGCTCGACCAGCACCACGAAACCGCTGACATAGTTGGCAGCCAGTTTTTGCAAACCCAAGCCCAGCCCCACGCCAAACGCACCACCCAAGACCGACAAAGCCGTCAGGTCTACCCCCACCGCAGACAAGGCAAACAGCAAACCCACCAAGAGCAAAACCGCTCTTAACAAATTGGCCGCGACTTTGCGCATAGACAAATCGCTGACGGTGCGGGCCAACAGCCGCTGTTCGATGGTGGCCGACACCCACAAGCTGAGCACCAAGACCAAGCCACAGGACAACACGCCTTCAAGCAAGGTACGCAGGTTTAAGCGTACTTTGCCGAAATTGAGTTGTATCTGCTCCAACTCCTGCGCCACCAAGGGCAGCAAGTCGGTGATCCACAGCACCGCAACGCCCCACGCCAGCCAAGAGATCAAACGCTCGGTGAGTTGCGCCATGGGCGACACCGGAAACACTGCCATCAATACCCGAGCGCACAGGCGAATCAGCGCCAGCGACAACAACACTGGAATCGCCAGTTTGAACAACATAGGGGTTTGGTGTTTGAGAAATACCACCTGCGCCACATAGGCCAAAGCCAAGGCCGCCATGGGAAACAACACGCCATCCACCACCCCACGGCCAAACAGCACCGAGGTATGGGTGGCAAAACGGCTGAGTTGGTAGCTGATCAGCCATGCCAGCAAGAGCGCCAAGGCCAGCAGGGCCAGCTCTTTCAAAAGCAAAGGTTGAACCTCGGTTTGCAACCAAGGTGCGAGCAAAACGTTGAAGGTATCCATCTGAAATCAGCTTAACACGCGAGGGTGACCACAGGCTTGGCTACACTCGAAACCCATGACCGTATTTCGCACCCTTGTTTCACGCAGTTCTGCCACTTGCTTGAGTGTTTTTTTGCTGCTGGCGTTTGCATCCCCACTTGTTGCCGCCCAGCCAGCTACCAGCCAGAAAAGCCAAAAGACCTTCAAGAAAAGCCCAACGCTTAAAGCCAAAACAAAAAACAAAGTGGTGCTGGGCAAGGCCTTGGGCAACACGCCAATGGTGAAAGCCTTGGCAAGCCGTCTGAGCGCACAGCACCAACTGCCCAAGGCTTGGGTGCAGCAGAAAATTGCCTCTGCTCGGTTATTGCCACAGGTGCAGCAAATGGTGTTGCCGCCCATCTCACCCAACGCCAAAAACTGGCAAGCCTATCGAGCCAGGTTTTTGCAAACACAGCGCATACAAGCCGGTGTGGCCTTTGCGCAGAAATACGCAGAAGAACTCAACCGCGCCGAAGCCAGCTACGGTGTACCAAGCGCTTATGTGCTGGGTGTGTTGGGCGTGGAAACATTTTTTGGTCAGCACCAAGGCCAGTTCAAAGTGCTGGACGCTTTGGCAACGCTCAGCATTGCCTTTCCCAAAGAGCACCCCTATGCCAGCGAGCGCCAAGCTTTTTTTGAAAGCGAATTGGGCCACCACTTGCAGCAGTTGCGCGGGCAGCCTTCTTTGAAGAATCAGCTGGGCAGTTTTGCCGGTGCCAGCGGCTGGCCGCAGTTCATGCCCTCGAGCATTGCCAAATTCGCGGTGGATTTTGATGGTAATCGGCGCATCGATTTGTCGCGCAGCCCCGTGGACGCGATTGGCTCGGTGGCGCATTACTTTCAAGCCTATGGCTGGCAAACCGGTATGCCCACCCACTTTGAGGTGAAGGTCAATGCCAACGAAACTGATTTGGCCGCGCTCTTGGCCCCTGACATCGTGCCAACGTGGTCACTTTCCTACCTGCAAGACAAGGGCGTGGAGGTGGTTGAACCCTCTGGCTATGCCCAGCCGTTGGCATTGGTGCAACTGTTCAACGCCGACGAAGCACCCTCTTACGTGGCGGGAACAGAAAATTTCTTTGTCATCACCCGCTACAACCGCAGTAGCTACTACGCCCTCGCCGTCATCGAGCTTGGCCGCGCCATCAAAACCGAGTTGGCTTTGAATCCTGATCATTGATTTGATTACCGTCATTACTCGGTATTCGTCATTGCTCGGTATGCGTCATTGCGAGGGGCTATGCCCCGAAGCAATCTCTGCATAGCCCCGCGCCGCAGGCTCGGCCTCGCCTCCATGCTTGCACAACGTCGGCTCCGGCCGACCTGCGACACGGGTCTTTACGTGGGGTAGTCAATGCGCTTGATCTCGGGTAGCCGCTGAGCATGAAAGGCTTACATCGATTTTCAAAGACGCGTGGCGCCAAAGCAATGATGCGATAAAGAGTTGTCAGTGTGCCGTCCTAACCCCTCGCACTTTTGAGTGCAGTAATTCAACAATGCAGTGTTTCTAAGCTGGCTGCCACATGGCGCGGGGCTTGTTGCTTCGCTTCGCTCGCAATGACGCATTGCGAGTAATGACGAAGATTGCCTCAGCCCTATGGGCTTCGCAACGACAAGGCGTGATCGCGCAGCACGTTCTTTTGCACCTTGCCCATGGCGTTGCGGGGCAGCTCTGGCAGCACAACGCATTGCTTGGGAAGCTTGAAGTTGGCCAGTTGCGCTTTCAGGGCTTGCAGCAACGCGGCAGGGTCCAACGTCACACCGATCTTGGCCAGCACAAAAGCGCAACCCACTTCGCCAAAGTCGGGGTGCGGCACACCCACGACAGCGCTTTCTAGGACACCGGGCAAGTTGTTCAGCGCATCCTCGATTTCCACGGGGTACACATTCAAGCCGCCGCTGATGATGAGGTCTTTGCTGCGCCCCACGATGCGCACATAGCCCTGCGCGTCGCGGGTGCCCATGTCGCCGGTGATGAAGTAGCCGTCCGAGGTGAACTCTTGCGCGGTCTTCTCGGGCATGCGCCAGTAGCCCGCAAACACATTCGCGCCTTTCACCTGGATGCTGCCCACCTCGCCCAACGCCACCTCTTGGTGCTGGGCGTTGGCGATGCGCACCGTCACACCGGGCAGCGGGAAACCCACGCTACCGCCCACCCGCTTTGCCGGAGCTTGCTTCGTCGCTAGGCTTCTTGCAATGACGGGATCCCCGAGGCGCTCATCGGTGCGGTAGGGGTTGGAGGTAAGCATCAGCGTTTCGCTCATGCCGTAGCGTTCCAGCACCGTGTGGCCGCTGCGTTGCTGCCATTGCTCGAAGGTTTCCACCAACATGGGCGCTGAACCTGAAATGAAAAGGCGCATGTTGGCGCAGACCTGCTGCCCAAGTTCAGGCATGGCGAGTAAACGTGTGTAGAAGGTGGGCACGCCCATGAACACCGTGGCACGAGGCAAATCCGTCAAGACCCGCGCAGGCTCGAACTTGCCATGCCACAACATAGCGCAACCGCTGAAGAGCGCCGCATGGATGGCCACAAATAGCCCATGCACATGGAAGATGGGCAAGGCGTGAAGCAGCACATCGTTTGCAGCAAAGCCCCAGCAGTGGTGCAGGCACTGGGCGCTGCTTTGCAAATTGGCGTGGCTGAGCATCGCTCCCTTGCTGCGCCCCGTGGTGCCGCTGGTGTACAAAATAGCGGCCAAGTCGTCGTGGCTTCGCATAGCAGGCGTGTGCTGGTCGCTGCGGTGGGCGGCGCGTTGCAACAAGCTGCCACCGCGTTGGTCGTCCAAGGTCATCACATAGCGGGTGCCCTTTTGAAACGCCAACTTGCTGACCCAGCCAAAGTTCGCCGGTGTACAGACCACCACAGCGGGTTCGGCGTCGCCAATGAAGTAGTCCAATTCGGCGCTTTGGTAAGCGGGATTGAGCGGTAAAAACACATGCCCCGCCCTTAGTGTGGCTAGGTACAGCATGAGCGCCTCCACCGACTTGTCTACCTGCACCGCAATTCGCGAGCCCTCGGGCAGTTGCAAGCTGTCCAGCCAATTGGCCAGCATGGCGCTGGCGCGTTCCAAGTCGCGCCAGCTGTAGCGCAGCCCTTGGTCGGTTTCAATGGCGAGGTTGTCGAGGTCTTGGGGGAATCCTTGGCGCAAGGCAAGGTAGAGGTTGGCGTTCATATCTGCATTTTGTCATCGCTTACACCGTCATTGCGAGCGAAGCGAAGCAATCCACAGCCGCGTGGCGCAGGGCTGGAGGGATTGCTTCAGCCCTTTGGGGGTCGCAATGACGAGGCTTTAGCCCAAAGCATCATGGCAAGCCCCATGAGCACCATGGGCACACACAGCCACTGCCCCATGCTCAGCCCCAAGGACAAGAGGCCAAGGTGGGCATCGGGTTCGCGGAAATACTCGGCGATAAAGCGCAGCAAGCCATAGCCAACCAAGAAGGCCCCCGACACCCAGCCCAGTGGGCGCGGCTTACGCGCCAGCCACCACAGTACCGCAAACAGCAGCAAGCCTTCTAGCAAAAATTGGTAAATCTGCGAAGGGTGGCGCGGCAGCAAGCTACCACTTTGCGGAAACACCATGGCCCAAGGCAAGTTAACGTCGGCGGCACGTCCCCACAGCTCGCCGTTGATGAAGTTGCCCACCCGCCCAGCGGCCAAGCCCGTGGGCACGCAAGGCGCCACAAAGTCGGTCACTTCTAACCAATGCCGACCACGCTTCCATGCCAACAACGCCATGGCGGCAATCACACCCAACATGCCGCCATGAAAACTCATGCCGCCTTGCCATATATAGAGCACCTCTAGCGGGTGCTCAGCGTAATAAGCAGGTTTGTAGAACAGGCAATAGCCAATGCGACCGCCCAATACCACGCCAAACACGCCCCAGCTCATCAGGTCGTCCACGTCTTGCGCCGACCACAGGCCTTGCGCTTGCAAGGCCGCATAAGGCGGGTGGTTCAGGCGTTGCCGCGCCAGCAACACAAACAACACAAAAGCTGCAAGATAGGAAATGCCGTACCAATGCACGGCAAGCGGGCCGATGGCCAACGCCACGGGGTCGAATTGGGGATGTACCAGCATGCCCAGTATTGTGCGGCATGAGTGCGCCCAAACGCACAACCCATATTAAAAAAGGTAAGGGGATGTTCCTAACTCACACCATTCAGTCGCTGACTTGAAGGTTTCAAAAGCGCTTTG
>Ga0209357_1000920_pt1 | contig 11923 bp, 10 predicted proteins | sample LauGreFBDMM110SD_2_FD_187573 | JGI IMG/M metagenome (GOLD analysis project Ga0209357, IMG submission 187573) | Freshwater lake microbial communities from Lake Michigan, USA - Fa13.BD.MM110.SD (SPAdes) (version 3) | ecosystem: Environmental > Aquatic > Freshwater > Lake | place: Lake Michigan... | reverse complement strand
CTGCGGGCAGTGACCGAACCCGTCAGATGGTCGACTTTCGTGAGTGTGTCTTGTGTGAATCCTGCACCAACGCCGGCACAGTAGCCGTATCGATAGTTGCGTCCAATCAGCGATTCACGAATCCGTGGAAACTCCTGCGGACGGTCGCTGATTACCGTTTCACGAGACGCCCCAGTGGTGGGGTTCAGTCGCCAGCGCGTGAGCACGGGGTCGCCCTCGCTGGGCCCGCGTTGTTCGCGATCAAACATGCGCGGATGTCGCGCAGCATCAAGCACCACTTCGTCACCGTCGTCGTAGGCATTCATCGGGTGGAAGATGTAGCACGGGTCGATGCTCACCCACTTCACGTCGCTGGCTGAACCTTCGAGCGGCAGAAAACCGATGCGTGGCTCATATGCCCGATCCCAGTAGTAGGGCAGACTGGCGCCGCTCATTGCAGCATCCAAATTAAAGACACACGGCAAGTCGAAGATCAGCGCATATTTTTCGGTGATGGCCAGGTCGTGAATCATCGGGCCACCTGGCAGCGGAATATCGACGTGTCGACGCACGCGGCCATCCACGCCAACTATGAGGTACTGCACCTTGTTGCCCCAGCCCCAGTAATACGTCATCACGTGCATCTCGCCGGTGGCGGGGTTGCGCTTGGGGTGAGCAGAAAATGCGAACGGCAGGCTGCCGTCAAGGTTGGAAACACGCACGGTGTCTAAGTCGTACGACAACTCCACGGGTGGAGAGCCGGCTTCGACGATGGCATACGTGCGGCCGGCGTGCCCCACGATGTTGGTATTGGCCGGAAACGATGGATGCTTGGCTGGCCAGTCGCTCGGGGGTGGTGTGCCGCCGAGAATGTCGCACACTTCTTTGGTGCGTACCCAACGGTTGCGGTACCACTTGGCTTGGCCGGCGTCAAGACGAATGCCGTGCACCATGCCGTGGCCGGTAAACCAGTGATACTTCGTTTCGTTAATGTCGCCCGCGGGGTTTGGCCCGTTGCGCAAGTAGCGACCGGTGAGCTCGGTAGGAATAGTGCCAGTTATGCGCAGGTCGGTGACGGTGACTTCTTTGTGCACCGGTGCCAAGTTGCCCGCCAAGAACGGGTTGGATGACGGGCGCTCAATGGTGGTCATGTCTTTAGTCAAGCACGAAGCCGCGGTAGTTCTCGCGAGCCACATCGGCACAGCGTTGGGCATACGCAGGGAAGCCGGGCAATGGCATGAATACCCGTGGTTTGCCCGGCACATTCGCCCCGAGGTACCACGAACTACACGACTGATAGAGCGTCATGCCGGCCACCGAATTCACGTGTTGCACCCAGTGGTCTTGGGCATCGGCAGTCGCCTCGATACTGCGGCGGCCCTGGTTGCCTAGCCACGACACACAGTCAGCGATCCATTCCACATGGTGCTCGATCGACACGATCATGTTGGTGAGCACCGACGGGCTACCTGGGCCCGTAATCGTGAACAAGTTGGGGAAGCCGTGCACCGACAACCCGAGGTAATTCACCGGCCCCGCCGACCAGGCATCGTGCAGCGTCATGCCGTCGCGACCCGTGATGGCGATTTTTGCTATTGCCCCAGTCATGGCATCAAACCCGGTGGCAAACACGATGGAGTCAACGAGGTGCTCGTCTTCTCCTACGACGATGCCACCTGTGGTGAACCGCTCAATTGGGCGCTGTCGCAGATCAACGAGTGACACATTCGGCAGGTTGAACGTGTCGTAGTACTCGGTATCAACACAGAGACGTTTGCATCCGATGATCGAGTCAGGTGTCAACGACGCAGCGGTTCGTTGATCGCTCACTGTTTGACGAATTTTGTCACGCACAAAGTCGGCGATGAGCCGGTTCGACTCAGGGTTGGTGAGCGCGTCGTTGAACGCACCCAAAAAAAGCAGGCCACCTTTTTGCCAACGGGCTTCTAGCGCTGCGTATCGGTCGTCGTCGTTCACCTCGCAGGCACCGTGCGGCCCTGTCGGGGTGTCGCCACCCAATGCTGCACGAGTGAGACTATTTTTTCGTCGGAAGCCCGGGTAGTTGGCCTTGATATCCGCGACGTACTCGGGGGCAAGTTGCTGGTTGCGAGCCGGAATCGAATAGGCAGGAGTGCGTTGCAGCACGGTGAGGTGTTTGGCTTGCTGAGCAATCAAGGGAATCGCTTGAATACCTGACGACCCGGTGCCGATTACTGCCACGCGTTGACCCGTGAAGTCGACACCATCGTGGGGCCATGCACCCGTGTGATACGTGTGACCGGCAAACAAATGATCGTCACGAAAAGTTGGTTTGTTTGCCGATGACAAACAACCCGTCGCAAGCACAACGAATCGTGCAACAGTGGTCGACGTAGCGGCTTCGGCGGTCTGCGCCGTTGTCACCAGCCACGAATCGTTCTGCCATTGCAGGGCTTTCACCGTGGTATTAAATGAAATGTTGCGTCGCAGGTCGAATCGGTCAGCGACATGTTCTGCGTAGCGCAAGATCTCGGGCTGGGTGGCATATTTTTCCGACCAATTCCAATCCTGCTGAAGTTCTTCAGAAAATTGATACGAATACTCGAGACTCGGCACATCGCAGCGCGCACCGGGGTAGCGGTTCCAAAACCACGTCCCGCCGACACCAGCACCACGTTCGAACACCTGCGCCGCGAGACCTGCCTGCCGGGCGCGATGCAACATGTACATTCCGGCGAAACCTGCACCGACAATGGCGACATCCACAGAGGTGCGGGGCGCTTCCATGCGTCAATTGTTGCCGATTTTCACTACGGTGGCGCAATGGGAGAATCCACAACATGACATCATCAGGGCGGCTCATTGACGGTATGCGGGGTGTGCGATATGGCGAGGTTCTGCCGATTTTCCTGCGTGATGACGGCCTGCATGCCGAGGTGTACGGCACCCAAATGTTGAACGACTGCCCCCAGGAGTTATGGGAAAAGCTCGATGCTGATGTGATCGCCAAAGAAATGGGTGCTGTGTTCGTAAAACTCAACGGTCCACGCCAGTGGGTTTTGGACGGCTTGGGCACCAAAGTGGCACCAGTCGAGCCGGTCTTGCGAGAGTTTGGGGGCATCATGTTTCGTCGCATTGCAACACTGCATATTGGTGACAAGCTAAGTGCTGGCGCCTACACCGAGAAAAAAGTCAATCGTGGTGCAGTGTTTTATTGGGATGCCGGTAAGCCCGTGTTCGAGTTGGTGAACCCCGCTGGCGAGGCCTACATCATGCAGGCATTATGCGTGGGTGTCGACCCAACCATGTCGCAGGAATCGCTGCCAACGCTCGGTGAGCGACTTGCTGTGCCGGCAGGCTGGTCATACCGCATGCGGGTGCTCACCCAAGAACTAGTCGTTGACACAACATCAACGATCGCCACGGTGCTGCAGGATGAATTTGAGAACAGTTACACCCTGCCGTATTGATACCAGTTACTTATTCGGCGTCGAACGAGACGATATGACCACGGTTCGGGTCAACCTGACCGGCAACCATCTCGCCATACAGTGCGGCAACTGCGCTTGCACCGCGTGTGTGGTGAACGGTCAGCCATCGGGCTGAATCTTCAATGAAAAGTTGCAGAGCCTCGGCAATGTGCTGGTTGAGCACCTCGCGGCCCCACTCCTTGCCCCGTTTGGCAATTTGTGATGGTGCAAAGAAAAATTCGGGTCGTGGTGGGGTAATCGCCACGCTGCCGCGGTTTGCGTCCCAGTGGGTGGCGCCAACACTGCTCGAGTGCATGATGCTGCCAGCCATGTGTAAGTGGAGTGCCGCAATCACACTTTGACTGCCGGCCATGTCGACCACCACGCTCGGCACGTCGGTGGAAAGCGAAGCGATGTCGTCGTAGGTAACTACTTGGTCGTATTCACCGACACCCGTGGCAAACGCCAAGTTTTTTGCCGAAGTCAAACCGACGACCTGCAGCGAAGAGGTGCGCTGCAGGCAATGGGCGAGTGCGATTGCAGTCTTGCTTGACGCGCTCGTTATCACGATGCGCTTGGCACCGAAGTGGTTGCTTTGCTGCAAAAAGTCGTTGAGCAAATACGAGGTAGTGAATAGCCCGCGAAATATCAGCATGGCATCGTCGTGCGTGCCGGGCTCGGCCAATTCGAAACTGCGGTAGGTCATTGCGTGCTTTTCACGCCATGGGGCCACATCAACGAAGCCGTTTCTGGATGGCTGGGCGTCCACTACGTGGTGGTCTGCGAGCGGGAAGAAACCGAAATACCGCGTGCCGACTCGTACATCGGCGCATGTGGAGGCGGTGACCATGCCGAAACCCATTACGGGCAAGCGCCCCCAACCATCCGTGGTCGGAAAGAAACCCCAATAGTCGAGCATGTCGCCGCTCAAGGCGTAAGTCACGTTGTTCGATGTCAGTGCAGCACTTTCTAGCCGCAACAGCACCTGATTGGGCGCAAGGTCTGTCGGTGGTGGGCTGGCAACAAGTTGCAATCGGCGAATATCGCGACGATCAATCTCGAGGTGCACGTCAGCCTTGGGTGATGGCGTCCATCGAGGCGCGAACGGTCATCACGTATGCGTCGCCGTTGGAAGTTGCCGCCACCGACTTGGCCAGTGACTCTGCGTCGCTGGCGGAAGCAACCGCCAGAAACTGCACGGTGTCCCACGCTCGACCATCGCCGATGATGGTACCTTCAGCGGTGAGGTTCACTGCGTTGGGCACTGCTGCAAATGCCGCTACACGGTCACTCGTGCGGCGCACAATCATCACTATGTGGCGATCATCGTCGGCCTGTGGTCGACCTCGAGTGTCAAGCGACAAATCTTGCGGGCGACAACACACGATGATGGTGCGTTGCATGCCAGCGGCTTTGTGAACGTGTTTTTCGCTGAAGTCCTTGCGTGATTGCATGTCGATGAATGATTTGCGTGACGGGTAACGAACGACTGCAATGCGATCCCAGCCTTCGGATCCAACGTGACTCTTTACGACATCGCCGACGAACATCATGTTGGCGCCAATCTTGGCGAGAATGGATGCCGGGTTGTAGCGGTCGTCGGCTTCGCGACCACTGATGGGCTTATCGACACTGGCATCGGCGGTGTATTGCGCAACTTCGTGATACTTCATGAGGTTCACCATGTAGATGGGGCTGTCATCCTCTGGGGCTCGCGTGGCGAGGGCCATCGCGTAGTCCTTATCTATGCGTCCGTATCTATGTTTCAGTTGTGGTGCATCATCCATGGGTGCCTGCCTCTGGAGCGAGCGTAGTTGGCGTGGCACATGCAGGTATCAGCGAGTAAATGCGGACAATGTCGGCGAATTTCGCACCGTATCTCGCACTATATTGAGCGTTATCCTCGCTCCCGTAGCTCAGTTGGATAGAGCGGCGGTTTCCTAAACCGCAGGTCGCAGGTCCGATTCCTGCCGAGGGCGCCAATGTTGAATAAGAATGCAGAGTATGTGTTGCTGACGATTGACTCACTAGGGGATGCAGACCCAGCGATGGTTGCTCATCCAGAACTCCCCGTTGTATTTGTCTTTAATGAGCCAGCGTTACGAAAACTTCAACTGAGTTCACATCGAATCGCGTTCTATCTTCAGACACTGCAAGATCTGTCTGCACGGAGAGACCTTCGTGTATATCTTGGCGATCCATATCAATTTGCAACAGACCACGCAGTGGCTGTGACGTTCGCACCAGTTCCTTCATTTAAGAAATTTAAAGACCTGGCAGAGGTCTATCCGTTCCCGTGGTTGAGGATGCCCCATGCAGGATCGGTGAAGAGTTTCTCTTCGTGGCGAAAAGACCTTGCAAAAGATCAGTAGTTCTCGGCAGATACTCGAGTTTGGTGCAGTCTTTCTACTCTGAGCGCTCCCTAGTAGCCCTCTATGTAGATGACGTGAGGTGTGGCAGGTAATTTCGTAAGGCTCCGCCTCCAGGTGAACCGGCAAACGGGGTCCATGACACTGTCGGTCAACTTCTAGTTGGTTTAATTGCGAATTGCGGTTGCCGCTAATTTCACTAAGTGCTGCGTATATGGGTCTAACGGAGAATTGATAACAGCATCGACTGAACCTTGTTCGACAACTTTTCCGTTTCTTAAGACAATGAGTGTGTCGGCCAATGATGCAATCAGTGCAATATCGTGTGACACCATAACCATTGACATTCCGCTGGCCGCATGGACACTCGCAAGCATCTTGACCACGGATGCTTGCACGGTGACGTCTAGCGCCGATGTGACTTCGTCAAGTAGTAACAGTTGCGGATGCATGAGCAGAGCTCTTGCGACGGCGACGCGTTGCTTTTCTCCACCCGACATTTCGCCTGGACGCCGAGTCAAGAACTGTGCAGATAGCTCCACTGCATCGAGCGCTGCAAGTACTTCGTCACGATTGGCATGGGTGTAGCGACACATTGACTGTTCAACGGTTCGTGTCGGATTAAGCGAGTCATCTGGATTTTGAAACACCATTTGAATTTCAGAAAGAATTGCACGCGGTCGACTGCGTAAGGGAGTGGAGAGATCAAACCCGTCGCCGTTGTGAATTGAACCTGAGGAGGATGAGACCAGTCCACAGATCACTGATAAGAGTGTCGACTTGCCGCTCCCTGATTCGCCAATGACTCCAACAACTTCACCTTTTCCGATCTCCAAGCTGACTGAGTCAAGTGCGCGCCTAGATCCATTTCTGATAACGGTGAGATCGTGCACAATAACGACTGGTTGATGCACGCTCGGTTGTGGTTCGCGTATTCGTACATGCAGTCGGGGTATAGATGCGAGCAGGGACTGTGTGTACGGATCAGATGGAGTCGCAAGAACACGTTCAGTCAAACCATGTTCCACGATTTGCCCATGATTCATCACCACCACTCGATCAGAGACTCGCCCAACGACCCCAAGGTCATGGCTCACACAGACCAGCGCAAATCCTCTCAACTCTTGCAACTTGATAATTGTTGCCAATACATCTGCTGCAGTCCCTACGTCTAGGGCCGAGGTCGGCTCATCAAGCAACAACAAGGAAGGTGACCGAACGAGAGCAAGTGCAAGCAAAATGCGCTGTCGCTCACCCCCAGAAATCTGGTGCGGGAAACGTTGTAGATATTGAACGCCTTCCAAACCGGCATCACTGAGTGATGACAAAATTGTTTCATCGTTGACGTCATGACCGAGCGTGTCACGGAAATGTGCTCGAATGGTCAGGTGAGATGTGAGAGCCTCGCCCAGTGATTGCGCAACGAGCGCGACTGTACTGCCGTACATTTGCTGACGAACTTTAGGGTCGACAGCCAGCATGTCTACCCCTGCCGTTGAGACATTGCCCGACGTATGGTGTAATCCTGGCGACAACACCCCAGCCGCTATGCGTAACAGCGTCGATTTTCCACTTCCAGATCCGCCGACGATGCCGAGCTTCTCACCCATTTCGACTCTCAGATCTACTGATTGAAGAATTGGCGTCATAACTTGATGGCGATCTCGAGCCTCGACGCACACCTGATCAAACTGCAAGATGGTGTTCATTCGCGATCTACCAGTGCCTGAACAGCTAAGACAAGTGAACCAAGCATCACAATTGGGGCGATGACTGACAGCGGATTAATTGTCATATACGAGCGCGCTTCGGCAATCATCAATCCCCATTCGGGTGTAGGAGGGCTTGCGCCGAGTCCCAGAAATGAAAGTGAGCTGAAGGCCAGAATAATCCAAGTGAACTGCATTGCGATCTCAGTCAATACCACGCGCCACACGTTGGGCAACACCTCAGCAAACAACAGATTGGCACCACGACCGCCTTGCAATCTTGCAACTCGCACGAAGTCACGCGCTAGCAATACTTGGGTGCTTCCACGGGCGACTCGCGCAATGGGAGCGGCATACATCAAACCAAGAGTGACAGTCAAGATAAATGGATCGTGTCCGAAAAAGCTTGCAATTAACAAAAGCAAAATCAATGTTGGTACCGCCAACAAAAAGTCGATCAGTCTTGCTAATGCTTCATCAACCCAACCGCCGGCCAATGCAGCAAGTGAGCCAAGCGCAACGCCAATGATCGCAGAGAGGATTGTCGCTAACACTGCAATAACGAGCGATGGCCGGCCGCCGTGGAGTACACGACTTAAGATATCTCGACCTAAAGCATCCGTGCCCAGCCAGTGAGTCCCTGAAAATCCTTGCAACATCGCTCCGGAATCTTGCTCGTCTGTAGGTGCGAGCGGCAATAGTGGTGCGATGAGGGCAACGATTGCGTGGAACCCAAGTACGCAATACACAATTATTCGGATCGGAATCAACCGGCGCTGTGACGAACTATTCATGAGCGCTGTCTCAGCCGTGGGTCAAGAAGTCGTACCAACATGTCTGCGATAAGTGACATAGTGAGGTACACGCCAAGTCCAAACAACACAATCGGCAAGATGACTGCCGTGTCACGATCTGAAATCGCGTCAATTGCCAATCTGCCCAATCCGCGATAGTTAAATACTGCCTCTGTCACAAAGGTTCCGGCAAGAAGCCATGCCGTATCTACTGCAATCGTGTTGACTACAGGGGGCAAGGCTGCTGGCAAAATATGGCGTAGTAACGTGACCCGCTCTCCTGTTCCTCGAAGTCGGGCACTTTCTACAAAAGGCATCAACTTAACCGTTGTCACTCCAGCTTTCATTGTGCGCATTGAGTGTGCAAACACCACTGCCGCAAGCGTTAGAGCCGGCATCCAAATATGCGGCAAGAGCTCCAAGACGGTTGCATTGCTCGGCACCACCGTCACACCGGGAAATATTGGAATCCAAATAGAGAAGAGCAGCCACAAAATGGTGGCGATAACAAACTCTGGAAGTGTCATCGCGACTAGCCCCAGAGTATTGATTATTTTTCCGATACGACTTTGCGGATAACGACCAATCAGCAAGCCCGCGATAATCGCGCTGGGAAAAGCCATGAGCGCAGCGACTACAGCCAACATGGCGGTGTTTCGTATTCGTGGTAGAACGATCTGTGCAACCTGATCGTCGCGCTTGATTGAATATCCAAGATCTCCGTGCACTGCGTCGTTGGCCCAGTTGCCGAGTCGAACAACTACTGAATCATTGAGCCTATGCTCCTCGCGACATTCGGCAATCTTGGCTGGTGTGGCAAATCGGCCATGCAACGCAGTGCAGCCATCTCCCGGTAATGCATCAATTCCGAGAAACGATAAGACAGCAAGCAACGCAAATGCGGCAAAGGTGAACAGGACTCGACGTACCAAATTTTTCATGCAGATATCACGAAACGCTAATCTTCTCCCATCGAACTGCATCAATCACTATGGAGTCGATTCCCTGAACTTTACTGCTCATCACTCGCGTCAGAGTCTTGTGATAGGGCAGAAAGATTCCAGAATTTTCGAATAGATGCTCTTGGATTGCAGCGTACTTTTGCTTACGTTGTGCCAAATCCAGAGTTGATCTGGCGTCATCGAGCATTGTGTCAAGTACTTTGTCAACTTGGCCAGTCGGATTCCACGCAGCAGTGCTGCGGTATACCTCATTGAGTACTTGGGCGGCGGGACGCTGACCCCAACTGTCAACAAACGCAGACTCTTTCATCCACACGTCATCCCAAAAGCCACTCGCGTCAGCCATCTTGATCGTGACGCGGATACCAGCATCCTTGACTTGTTGCTGATACGCCTCAACAAGTTCAACCATGTGTACTTCTACATCGCTGGTGTGGATATCAATATCAATTCCGTCTGGGTATCCGGCCTCGGCTAGCAATGCCTTTGCCCCCTCGGTGTCCTTCTCGCATGGCCCGTCCCACCGATATGGGTCTGCAGTCCAAACAGGAGTATCGCACGCAACAACTCCGCCACCAATCCCCAACACGGTGTCGGTGATTATTTGACGATCTGCAGCAATACGCAATGCTTTTCGCACCCGCACATCGTCAAACGGTTTTCTGTCGACTCGAAAATCTATGGCGTTCCAGTCGCCAGACGGAATTGTTTGTAGCGTAAATTTGTCAGTGTCTCCAAAGATTGACGACGACTTACCATCAATAGACAACAACAGATCCACCTGGTCGCCGGAGAGTGCTTGCGCAGCCGATTGTGAGTCTGCAAACGTGATGATTTCTATTTTGCTCAACTGAGGCTTGCCAAGGAAATAGTTCTCGTTCGCAACAAGAACGGTTGTCCCTTCGGGATCAAATGTCTCCATCTTGAACGGACCCGTGCCGATTGGAGTCTTTCCAATTGTTGCCTGTGAGTCGACTGGCGTCATCAGCGCGCGATAGTCGGCAAGTAACGAAGGAAGGTCGGCTTCCCCTGTCGTCAAGGAAAGCTTGACTGTGTAATCATCGATCGCCTTGACAGCCTTGATCACTCCAAGCACCGCACGCACAGGAGAGTCAAACTCTGGATCAATCATGCGGTTGATTGAGTACACGACATCGTCGGCATTGAAATCACTGCCGTCGTGAAACTTCACGCCCTCGCGAAGCGCAAGAGTCCATTCTGACAAATCATCGTTGGAAGACCATGTGAGAGCAAGTTCTGAAATCGGTGAGAAATCTTTATCAACTCCAATGAGGCGGTCGAACACCATGTTGATGGTTGGCCATGTTCTGTTGCCATCGTATGGATCCATTGTCTCAGCGCCACCAAACCCAGCATCGTTTGCAACCCGCAGTACACCTGAGACGGTTGTGGCTCGGCCGCACGAAGCCAGCACTGCTGACCCGCAAAACAATGCCATCATGGATATCCGAAGAATTGTTTTTTTGTTCATGAACGCAATATTATGCGTTTATTATGCTGTGAATAATGAGTTTGCTTTCTGTTGTCTCTTATAACATTCAGTATTCATTAGGGGTCGACGGCCATTACAACCTCGGTCGCTCTATAGAGCCAATTCGCGATGCCGACATCATCTGCCTTCAAGAGATTGATCGCAATTGGAGGCGCACACTTATGGCCGACCAGTTTGACGACATCCAGCGACTGCTCCCCGATAGGTATTGTGTCTTCGGACCCTCTATTGATGTTGATGCGAGTGTTGTTCAATCAGACGGTTCGATTAAGAACCTCCGCCGCCAAGGCGGACAAATGATCGCAAGCCGATTCCCGATCACGTCATCGCGCGTTATACATTTGCCAAAAGATGACACTGGAATCAATATGAATATGTGGAGCGTTGCTCTTGAGGCCGTCATCGCTACCCCCGATAAACAGATTCGTGTTATCAACCTCCACCTCACCGATGTGAGCGAAACAAACCGTATTACACAGATTCAGTCGCTCCTCAAACAGTGTGCTGCCGCAACAGTTGAAGGTGGTGCATGGAACGGTGATGAGGGCGATGATGAGTATCGTGAACACTGGCAGATGAACGACGTAGTTCCTCACATGCCCGAAGAAATTATTCTGACCGGAGACTTTAATGACGAGCCAGAATCACACGTGATCAAGCTTGTCACTGACGCTGGATTTATCGACACGTGGTCGCTCTCATCAGCGACTGCAGAATCCACTTCAACCTTTAAGAAAAACCCTGAACAAGGCACCGACCGCGATTTGCGCATAGACTTTATTTTTGTTTCTCCACACTTTGAAACAGTCAGCGCCTCCATTGATGGAATCACAGATGCATCGGATCATCAGCCAGTGTGGGCAACACTTCAATAATTTTTGCCAACATCGGTCTGAGTGTTGCTGACCACAGTAATTTCAGCACATGTTTTCATTCTAAATGGCTCCTGCATTCGTTTTCGCAGGTAAATCACAGACCACAAACACGTTCGGCAGATTCTGAGCGCATTATGTGGTCACGCCCCACTAGCCCTACCAATGATGATGCAAAGTGTGTTGGCGAATTTCGCACCACATTTCGCACCATCCCCGTTGGCAACGTGGTCGGTGGGGTTCGTGTTATCGGTGGCGGCCACCACGGGGCTGGGG
>Ga0209357_1000918_pt1 | contig 11927 bp, 9 predicted proteins | sample LauGreFBDMM110SD_2_FD_187573 | JGI IMG/M metagenome (GOLD analysis project Ga0209357, IMG submission 187573) | Freshwater lake microbial communities from Lake Michigan, USA - Fa13.BD.MM110.SD (SPAdes) (version 3) | ecosystem: Environmental > Aquatic > Freshwater > Lake | place: Lake Michigan, USA... | reverse complement strand
CATCTGGGTAATCGTCAATTGCATGCCGCCAGAGAAGCGATCGGCCTGCACTTTGCCCATGGCGATGACCAGCGCATCTTCCTTGAACCAGTGCTTGTGCGCGTTGATCAGCGCTTCTTCGGCGCGCGCCTCGATGGCGCCAGATTTGTCGTCCAGTTTGAACAGTGCCAGCTTGCCGCGCTGGCCATTGATGATGCGCACATCGGTGACGATGCCTGCCAGCAACTGCGGCTCGCGGGTTTCCAGCAATTCCTCAATCGGTCGCTTGGCAAAACGGCGCACTTCCTGCGCCACCTCGTCAAACAAGTGGCCGGACAAATAAAAGCCGATAGCCGCTTTTTCTTGGGTGAGCCGCTCTTTCACACCCCAGGGCAGGGCCGCCACCAATTCGGGCTCTTGGGTGCTGGAGCCATGGGCATCGCCATCGCCCAGGTCAAACAGTCCGACCTGGTGCACATTGGCGCTGGCGGCCGCTGCAAATTCGAAGGCCCGGTCCGTCGAGGCCAGCAGGCAGGCGCGGTTGAGTTCCAAGGTGTCAAAAGCACCGGCTTTGATCAGCGCCTCGATACAGCGCTTGTTGATACGACTGCGCTCGACGCGGCGGCAAAAATCAAACAGGCTGGTAAATGGCCCGGGCTCGCCGGTCGGCCCGCGCCCTTCGCGCGCGGCCACGATTGCCTCAATGGCTTGTTGGCCGGTGCCTTTGATAGCGCCCAGCCCATAGCGGATTTCGCGGTTGGAGATGGGTTCGAAGCGGTGTACGCCCCGGTTGATATTGGGCGGCTCAAACTGGATGCCCAGGCGCTCGGCGTCTTCAAACAAGAGTTTGAGCTTGTCGGTGTTGTCCATCTCCACCGTCATATTGGCGCAGAAAAACTCGGCCGTGTAATGCACTTTGATCCAGGCCGTGTGGTAGGCCAGCAGCGAGTAAGCGGCGGCATGCGACTTGTTGAAGCCGTAGCCGGCAAAGCGCTCCATCAAGTCAAAAATTTCGTCCGCTTTTTCCTCGCTGATTTGGTTCTTTGCCGCACCGGTGCGAAAAATTGCGCGGTGCTCAGCCATTTCCTCGGCTTTTTTCTTGCCCATGGCCCGGCGCAACATATCGGCGCCGCCCAGCGAGTAGCCACCCAATATCTGGGCGGTCTGCATCACCTGCTCCTGATAGACCATGATGCCGTAGGTCTCTGACAGCATCTCGGCCACCAGCGGATGCGGGTACTCGACTTCCTCACGCCCATGCTTGCGCGCCACAAAGCTGGGTATCAAGTCCATCGGGCCGGGGCGGTACAGGGCGTTGAGCGCAATCAGGTCTTCCAGGCGCGTGGGCTTGGCGTCGCGGAGCATGCCCTGCATGCCACGGCTTTCAAACTGGAACACCGCTTCGGTCTGCCCGGCGGAAAACAGGCGGTACACCGCCTCGTCATCCAGCAGCAAGTCTTCGTAATTGAAGTGCTCCTGGCCCCGGTGCCGGGCCCGGATGAGGTCGCGCGCAATCTCCAAAATCGTGAGCGTGGCCAGGCCCAAAAAGTCAAACTTCACCAGGCCAATGGCCTCGACATCGTCTTTGTCAAACTGGCTGACCGCCGATTCGCTGCCCGGCTGCTGGTAAAGCGGACAAAAATCGGTGAGCTTGCCCGGTGCGATCAGCACGCCCCCGGCGTGCATGCCGACGTTGCGCGTCAAGCCTTCGAGTTTGCGCGCCAGTTCCAACAGTGTCTTGACGTCCTCTTCCTGCGCTTCGCGCTGCGCGAGCAAGGGCTCGGCTTCGCTGGCGTAAACGGTTTTGTCGTCTTTTTTGCGATCAGCAGCGGGCGGCGGCAATTGCAGCGTGACCACGATGCCGGGCTTGTTTGGAATGAGTTTGCTGATGCCATCGCAAAAGTTATAGCCCAGGTCCAGCACGCGGCCCACGTCGCGAATTGCGGCGCGCGCGGCCATGGTACCAAAGGTCACGATTTGGCTGACCGCCGCCTTGCCGTATTTGTCTTTCACGTAGTCAATCACCCGGTCGCGATTGGTCTGGCAAAAGTCAATGTCAAAGTCGGGCATGGAGACCCGCTCAGGATTGAGGAAGCGCTCGAACAGCAAGTTGTAGCGCAGCGGGTCCAGGTCGGTAATTTTGAGCGAATAAGCCACTAGCGAACCGGCGCCCGAACCACGTCCCGGCCCGACTGGGCAACCATTGTTTTTCGCCCAATTGATAAAGTCGCCCACAATCAAAAAATAGCCCGGAAAGCCCATGGTGATGATGGTTTGCAGCTCAAACTCCAGGCGCTCTTGGTAGCGCGGCATCTCGCTGGCGCGCTGGGTCGCATCCGCATACAGATGCTGCATGCGTTCGTGCAAACCAGCCTGCGAGGCATGGCGGAAGTATTCCTCTGGGCTCATGCGCACGCCGCCCACCAAGGGCGTGGGGAAATCGGGCAATTGCGGCTTGCCCAGCACCAGACTTAAGTTACAGCGCTTGGCGATTTCCAGCGTATTGGCCAGCGCTGAGGGTATGTCGGCGAACAATGCCTGCATTTGGGCGGTGGACTTGAAATACTGCTCGCGCGTAAAGCGGCGGACCCGGCGCGGGTTGCTGAGCAACTCGCCATCGGAAATACAGACACGGGCCTCGTGGGCTTCAAAGTCGTCGGCATGCGCAAACTGCACCGGGTGCGTGGCCACCAGCGGCAAATGCATGCGCGCGGCCAGTTGCACGGCGGCCAGCACATGGGCCTCGTCCTCCGGGCGGCCGGCACGCTGCAGTTCCAGGTAAAAACGATGTGGAAACAGGCTGGACAGTTGCAAAGCCCAGTCATGCGCGCGCGCTGGGTCGCCTTGCATCAGCGCCTGGCCTACCGGGCCGGCCTGAGCGCCGCACAGACAGATCAAGCCGGCGTTGAGTTCCTGCAACCACGCTTTGCGCAGCAGCACTTGTGCTTTACCGGTGTTTTGTGTGTGGCCGCGCGCCAGCAATTCGGAGAGATTCAAATAGCCTTGGGCGTTTTGCACCAGTAGCACCATGCGCGAACTCAAGGACGCATCGGCCGCAAAGCCCTCCACCAGCACTTCCGCCCCGATCAGCGGCTTGACACCCTCACCGCGGCAGGCCCGATAAAACTTGACGGTAGCAAAGAGATTATTGAAGTCTGCGATAGCCAGTGCCGGCTGACCGTCAGCAGCGGCCAATTGCGCCACCTCATCGACCCGGGTGGTGCCGTCAACGACGGAAAATTCGGTGTGCAGGCGCAGGTGAACAAACATGGCTGCATTGTAGGCAGCGCAGCCCCGCGGGGCAGCCTTGCGGCAGGTGCGAATCGGTCGCCTGCAGCAGAGATCAGGCGCCTGATTTTCTACCTAGCTATAATCGTGGGCTTTGCTGCTAACGCCGCCCCATGGGCAGCTCGCTTGGCAGCAACGGGTTACCGCCACCCGGATTTTGGCGAGGTGAGGTTTGGTTGCGCTGACTTGTCAGGCACAGCCGGGCCGTTTCAAAGTATCGGAGTGTCCTTATGGCACGCGTATGTGAAGTCACGGGCAAAGGCCCCATGGTCGGAAACAATGTTTCCCACGCCAACAACAAAACCAAGCGCCGTTTTCTGCCCAATCTGCAGTACCGCCGTTTCTGGGTTGAATCTGAAAACCGCTGGGTGCGTCTGCGTATTTCAAACGCCGGCTTGCGCCTGATCGACAAAAACGGCATTGACGCCGTGCTCGCAGACCTGCGCGCACGCGGCCAGGCATAAGGAGTAGCACCATGGCAAGCAAAGGCGGACGCGAAAAAATCAAGCTCGAATCCACAGCGGGCACCGGTCACTTCTATACGACCAGCAAAAATAAGAAAACCATGCCCGAGAAAATGCTGATCAAGAAATTTGATCCCAAAGCACGCAAGCATGTGGACTACAAAGAAACCAAATTGAAGTAAACCTTCTATCTGGCACGAAAGAAAAAGCCCGCTATCGCGGGCTTTTTTTGCGTCTAAGGTGGACTTCGCAGCCAGTTCCAGTCAGGCTGAACAGGCGCCCAGGGCGCCCGACCGCTGCGCTTAGGCCAATTGCGTGGAACGCAATTTGAAGGAAAACTCGCGCAGGGTGGCAATGCCGCTATCCTCGGCCCGGTGGCACCAGGCGGCTAAATCGGAGGTGAGTTGTTCGCGAGACACGGCGGTGTTGAGCCACATCTGACGCAATTCCTCGCGCATGGTGACCATTTTGTCCAGCGCCGGCGAGGCCGCACGGGCCAGCGCCAGCTGCGGGATCGCCGCTGCCGGGATATTTTCGGCATAGCGGTGCGCCCACAATTTGGCCGCTTTGATGGCTGCCGTATCCGCGCTGCGGGCTTTCATGGCGGCGAGTTCCTGGCGCACGGTGGCCTGCATTTGCTTGGCAAAACCGGCCATGATTTCATAGCGGTTGGCTATCAGCGCTTCCAGGGTCTTTTCGTCCGCCACCGGGCGCACATCGCCATAGGCCGCTTTGGGCGGTGTTTTCTTCACCTGCGCCAGACCAGCGAACTGCAACATCGAGATATACATCCAGCCAATATCAAACTCATAGGGCTTGACCGAGAGCTTGGCCGAGGTGGGGTAGGTGTGGTGGTTGTTGTGCAGTTCCTCGCCGGCAATGAGGATGCCCCAAGGCGAGATATTGGTGCTGGCGTCGGGCGACTCGAAGTTGCGATAGCCCCAGAAGTGCGCAGCGCCATTGATGACGCCCGCAGCGGCAATCGGCGTCCACGCCATTTGCACTGCCCACACCGTCAGACCCAGGGCGCCGAACAGCGAGACGTCAATAATCATCATCAAGCCTACGCCCTGCCAAGAGAAGCGGGTGTAGAGATTGCGTTCAATCCAGTCATCCGGCGTGCCGTGCCCGTAGCGCGCGATGGTTTCTTTGTTTTTGGACTCGGCCCGGTATAACTCAGCGCCTTGGAACAGGACTTTGCGGATGCCGTAAACCTGCGGGCTGTGCGGATCATCGGCCTGCTCGCACTTGGCGTGGTGCTTGCGGTGTATCGCTGCCCACTCTTTGGTGACCTGGCCGGTGGTCAACCACAGCCACAAACGGAAAAAATGGGCCACTGCAGGGTGCAGGTCTAAGGCGCGGTGCGCCTGATGGCGATGCAAGAACACAGTCACGCTGATCATGGTGATATGGGTCAGCGCCAAGGTGAATAAAACAATTTGCCACCAGGCCAAATGCCAGGTCCCATGGCCGAGCCACTCCAGAATGGCGTTGAACATTGCCGAATCGGTCAAAAACATGGATCTGCATCTTTCATTAAGTGAGGCCGCGCATGCATGGTACACAACCCTATCAGCCCCCTAGGCAAACACGCTATTGTAAAAAGATGGGGCCGGTTTGTCGCTGCAAAAGGGCTCGGGAGCAAGAAATAGGGCAAATTAAGCATCTAAACCCGCGTTAACTGATTGTTTTTTCTGCCAAACCGCTGCGAAAAAACCATCGGTCGCATGCCTTTGGGGCCATAAACGCAGGTATTGACCACCCTCAGGCCCCCCGGCACACAAACTTGCAGCATCGGCTACCTTGAGCCCAAGCAGGATGTTGGCCGCGTCCAAAGGCTCAAAACCCGGGTTGGCAGCGCTAAAGGCCTGAGCAATGTCTTCGTTTTCCTGGGGCAACAAGCTACAGGTGGCATATACCAAACGCCCGCCCGCTTTTAACAAGCGCGAAGCACTTTGCAAAATCGCCGCCTGTAAAACCGCCATTTCCTGCACCGACTGCGGGCTTTGGCGCCATTTCAGGTCTGGATTGCGGCGCAGCGTGCCCAGGCCCGAACAAGGCGCATCGACCAGCACGCGGTCGATCTTGCCCGACAAGCGCTTGACCCGGTCATCGCGCTCATGGGCAATGGCCGCCGGATGCACATTGGATAAACCACTGCGCGCCATGCGCGGCTTGAAGGAGTCCAGCCGGTGTGCCGAGGTGTCAAAGGCATACAGACGCCCTGTGCTGCGCATGCAGGCGCCTATGGCCAAGGTCTTGCCCCCCGCCCCGGCGCAAAAATCCACCACCATTTCGCCGCGCTTGGCATCGAGCAGCATGGCCAAAATTTGGGAGCCTTCGTCCTGGACTTCAAAGTCGCCGCGCAAAAAAGCTTCGTGCTTGTTCAACGCGGGCTTGCCCGCAATGCGCAAGCCCCAGGGCGAATACGGCGTAGGCAGGGCCTTGATGCCCGAGGCCGCCAGGACTTTTTGCACATCGGCCCGCTTGGCCTTGAAGTCGTTCACGCGCAAATCCAAGCCCGCGCCCTGGTTCATTTGCTCCACCAGGGGCCAGAAATCCCCTCCCAATTGGTCTTTCAGGGGTTGCACCAGCCATTCAGGCAAGTTATGCCGGTGGCGCTCCATCAAATCGTCCGGTTTGACTTTTTCGCAGGCATCCAGCCAGTTTTTTTCCTGGTCGGTCAGCGCGCTGCGCAAAAAGTCGCCCGGTCCGTAAAAGCCCAAAATCGCCAGACGCCGCTCTTTAGGGCCGCTGCCCGAGGGCGCGAGGTGGTCAAACAAGAGCTTTTTACGCAACACGGTATAGACGGTTTCGGCCATGGTGGCGCGTTCGCGCGGCCCCAGGCCTTTGTGGTCTCTGAAAAACCGCGATACGGTAGCGTCGGCAGGATGTTCAAATCGCAGGGTTAGCCGCACCAATTCGGCGCAGGCGTCTAGTAAAGCTTTTGGATGCATAAGCAGTGCATTGTCCCATGCAAGATGAAGACCTTCCCCCTTTGATCCAGACACCGCCCGGCCTGTACCGCCATTACAAAGGCGGCATGTACGCGGTTTTGGCGACCACACGCCATAGTGAAAGCCTGGAGCCCATGACTTTGTACCGCGCGCTCTACGGCGCACACGGCCTGTGGGTGCGGCCGGCGGCTATGTTTGACGAGATGGTGCTGTGGGAAGGCGCGCAGCAACGCCGCTTTACCCGCACCGGCGCCTTGCCTGCGGGCGCCTTGGACTTGGCTAGCTAATCCCGGTCGCTAAAAGGCTGCGCACCGCGCGCGGGTAAATCAGGTGTTCAGTGGCGAGTACGCGCGCCGCCAGGCTTTGCGCGTCGTCGTCGGGCAGTACCGGTATCACCGATTGTTCCAAGATAGCGCCCTCGTCCAGCACCTCGGTCACGCGGTGCACCGTGGCACCGGCAAATTTGCAACCGGCGGCGATCACCCGTTCGTGGGTATGCAGCCCGGTAAACGCGGGCAGCAGCGAGGGATGGATGTTGATCAAACGCCCGGCGTGCGCTTGTACAAAGGCCGGCGTCAAGATGCGCATAAAGCCGGCCAGCAAGACCAGGGGCGGCTGGCCCGTACCCGCATACGAGGCGATGGCCTGCGCCAATGCGGCATCAAATTGCGCGCGGTCGGAAAACTCCGCGTGGGCAATCGCTTGGTTGGCAATGCCTTGCTGCTGGGCCCAGCGCAAGCCTGCGGCGTCGGCCCGGTTGCTGATAACTGCGGCAATATGCGCGTTGTAACGCGCAGCCCAGTCTTCCCGCTGCGCCGCGCGAACCAGGGCAGCCATATTGGAGCCGCCGCCGGAAATCAAAATCACAATCGCTTGCATAAGAGGCCGATTATCCGGCGCAGCGCGTACACGGCAAATACCTACGCAGCCCCAGCCCATGTCGCAACACCGACAGATAAAAACGAACGATCGTGCTAAAAACGTGCCACGGGCAAATTGCCCCTACCGATAGACCACCTGGAGACGCCTTTATGGATTTGGCATTTACCCCCGAAGAACTGGGTTTTCGCGAAGAGATACGCGCCTGGGTGCACGCCCATCTGCCGCAGGACATTGCCCACAAAGTCCACAACGCCCTGCAACTGACGCGGGAAGATATGCAGCGCTGGGGCCAAATCTTGGGCAAAAAAGGCTGGCTGGGCCACGCCTGGCCCAAGGAATTTGGCGGTCCGGGCTGGAACGCGATCCAAAAACATTTGTTCGAAGAAGAATGCGCCTTAGCCGGCGCGCCGCGCGTGGTGCCCTTTGGGCCGGTAATGGTCGCACCCGTCATCATGGCTTTTGGCAATGCCGAGCAGCAACAGCGCTTTTTGCCGGGTATTGCCAGTGGCGAGGTCTGGTGGAGCCAGGGCTATAGCGAACCAGGATCGGGCTCCGACCTGGCCTCTCTCAAAACCCGCGCCGAGCGGGTGGGTGATCACTACCTTGTCAACGGCCAAAAAACCTGGACCACTTTAGGCCAATACGGCGAATGGATTTTCTGCCTGGTGCGCACTGCGGCCGAAGGCAAACCGCAAAACGGCATCAGCTTTTTGCTCATCGATATGAAGTCGCCCGGCGTCACAGTGCGGCCCATCATCCTCTTGGACGGCTCGGCTGAAGTGAACGAAGTATTTTTTGACAACGTGCAAGTGCCGGCGGAAAACCTCATCGGCGAGGAAAACAAGGGCTGGAGTTACGCAAAATACCTGCTAGCCCACGAGCGCACCAATATTGCGGATGTCAACCGCGCCAAACGCGAACTCGAGCGCCTCAAACGCATCGCTAAAACTGAAGGCGTCTACGAAGACAGTCGCTTCCGCGACGAAATCGCCAAGCTCGAAGTGGATGTGGTGGCCTTAGAAATGATGGTGCTGCGCGTGCTGTCCGCAGAAAAGGCCGGTAAACAGTCGCTCGATATTGCGGGCTTGCTAAAAATACGCGGCAGCGAAATTCAGCAGCGCTACAGCGAACTGATGATGTTGGCAGCCGGGCCCTTCGCCCTGCCCTTGATCCGCGAGGCCATGGAAGCGGGCTGGCAGGGTGACCATGTCGGGCATGCGCATTGCGCGCCCTTGGCATCGACTTATTTCAATATGCGTAAAACCACGATTTACGGCGGCAGCAACGAAGTGCAGCGCAATATCGTCTCGCAATTTGTGCTGGGCTAATAGGCCGCAGCCCCCAAAGGAAACACACCATGGATTTCGATTTTTCTGACGACCAAGAACAACTGCGCGACGCGGTACGCAAATGGGTGGACAAGGCCTACAGCTTTGATCGTCGCCGCAGCATTGAACAGGCCGGTGGCTTTGACCGTGGCGCCTGGAATGAACTGGCAGAGCTTGGCCTTTGCGGCCTCTACGTTAGCGAAGATGACGGCGGCATGGGCATGGGCCCAGTCGAAGGCATGGTCGCGATGGAAGAACTAGGGCGTGGCATCGTGCTCGAACCGCTGGCGCAAGCGCTGGGTTGCGGCGCGGTTTTGTCAGGTTATGCCGACGCGCAGACCAAGGCGCAGTGGCTACCCAAGCTGTGCAGTGGTGAGGCCTTGGTGGTCCTGGCTTCCCAGGAACACGGCAATCGCTACCGACTGGATGCTTCGGCCTGCACCGCCATGGCGGCAGATGGCAGCTACCAGATCAGCGGTACCAAAAGCCTGGTGCCCGCCGGTGACCAGGCGGATGCGTTTTTGCTGTCAGCCAAGCTTGACGGCGCGCTGGCCCTGTTTTTAGTGGAGCGGCAGGCCAGCGGCGTGCAAACGCGTGGCTATGGCACGCAAGATGGCGGGCGCGCCGCCGAACTGCAAATGCACGATGCGCCGGCCACCTTGGTCACCCGCCAGGGCCTTGCCGCGCTAGAACATGCGGTGGACATTGGCATCGCCGCCCTGTGCGCGCAAGCAGTGGGCGCCATGGACAAGACCTTGGCCCTGACGGCTGAGTACATGAACACCCGCAAACAATTTGGCGCCACTTTGTCCAGCTTCCAGGCCCTGCGGCACCGGGCGGCGGACATGAAGATGCAAGTGGAGCTAGGCCGCTCTATGAGCTACTACGCCAGCCTCAAGCTCAATGCGCCGGCGCCCGAGCGCCGCGCCGCGATGGCCCGTGCCAAGTACCAGATCGGCCAGTCCGTACGCTACGTTGGCCAGCAGGCCGTGCAATTACACGGCGGTATCGGCGTGACCAATGAGTACATGGTCAGCCACTACTTCAAGGCCATGACCCAAATGGAAATGAGCTACGGCGACAGCATGCACCAGCTCGGTGAAGTGGCGACGCGTATGCAGGACAGCGCCGGCGTTTTCGCCTAAGGCCGCACAACGCACTCGGCCTGCGGCGCACCGGGCGCGCGCCGCCCCAAAAGTCCAATCGCTGAGCAAGGGCGCGGGCGCGGCCGCTCGCTGAGAGCCAAATTGTTTGCGGTGGCCCGGCTAGGGAAGAGCAATTGCGCCTCAATATGCTGCGGCCCCGCAGACATGGTGCGGCCATACAGTGCAGATAAGATGCTCGCGCCGCGAGTTGCCAGCTTGCGCCGTACTAGGCTCTATCGATCCAGTAGCTTCGAGTAACTTTTTCCCTCACTTAAAAATGAAAAAAACGCGTTCAAATTCGTTGCGAAACGCCAGCCTTTGTTTCAGCCTGTCGGTGATCTTGCTAAGCGCTTGCGGCAATAAAGAGGAAACGCCTGCCGGTGCCGGTACCACTGGCAGTAGCGCGAGCGCAACGCCCGCCAGCGCGGCTGCGTCGGCGCCTGCTGCACCCGCCAGCGGGGCCTCCGCTGCGGCAGCGCCGATGCCACCGGTCACCGTCAGCACCGTGGCCGTAGAGCAAAAAGATTTGGCCGTGCGCTTGCGGTCCTCTGGCGTGGTATCGCCCATTAACAGCGTGGACGTGAAGGCGCAAACCAATTCCATCATCGCCAAAGTGCATGTGCGTGACGGGCAATTCGTAAAAAATGGTGATCTCTTGTTTACCCTGGACGCCCGCACCGAAGATGCCAACATAGTCAAAGCCCAGGCCCAGTTAGCCAAGGACAGCGCCTCACTGGCCGACGCCCAGCGACAACTTAAGCGCACGCAGGACCTGGCTGCGCAAAACTTTATTGCCCAGGGCCAAGTGGACACGGCAAAGGCCAATGTGGAAGTGTGGACGGCCACGGTCAACGCGGACAATGCGGCTATCGACGGCGCCCGCGTAGCCCAATCCTATGCCCGTATCTTGGCGCCGCAAGCGGGCCGTATCGGCACCGTCCATGTTTCCAATGGCGCCACGGTGCAGGCCAACCTAACCAACCTGCTCACCATTACCCAAGTCAATCCGATTGCCGTCACCTTTAGCCTGCCCCAGCGCAATATCTCGGATGCGCTGGGCGCGCTCAAGGCCGGCGGCGCGCCGGTCACGGCCACGCTGGCGGACAACGGCGGTACTTTCAAAGGCAAGCTGCAATTCGTAGATAGCCAGATTGACGCCGCTTCCGGCTCGGTCAAGGCCAAAGCGTATTTCAGGAACGACGAGGAAAAACTCTGGCCCGGCGCGTTTGTCGAGGTACAGCAAACTCTGCGTGAAATCAAGGAAGCCCTGGTGATTCCGCAGGGCGCGGTGATTTACAGCGCGCGCGGCCCCTTTGTCTATGCGGTGGAAAGCGGCAAAGCAGTGGTACGGCCCATCAAAATGGTGCAGGCGCAAGGTGCCGAAATTGCAGTGACCGGGGTCACCCTGGGCGAGTCGATTATTGTGGAAGGCAAACAAAACGTGCGCCCCGGCGCCCCGGTAGTGGAGCGCAACAAAGACGCCGCCAAAGACCCCAAGGCGGCAGCCAGCAGCCCAGAGGCGCCCGCATCCAAAGCGAGCGCGCTATGAATTTTTCGGAGATTTTTATCCGTCGTCCGGTGATGACGGTGCTCTTGAATCTGAGCATTTTTATGGCCGGGGTGATCGGTTTGCGCAGCATCCCGGTGGCCGCCCTGCCCAGCTATGACACGCCGGTGATCAATGTGTCAGCTTCGCTGCCCGGTGCCAACCCGGACACCATGGCTACTTCCGTAGCCTTGCCGCTGGAAAAGCAGTTTCAAACCGTGCCTGGCCTCAAAACCATCAGTTCCACCAGTACCCTTGGCCAGACCAACCTGACCTTGGAGTTTGAAGAAGGCCGCAATATCGATGCCGCCGCCGTCGATGTGCAAGCCGCCTTGCTG
>Ga0209357_1000917_pt1 | contig 11930 bp, 12 predicted proteins | sample LauGreFBDMM110SD_2_FD_187573 | JGI IMG/M metagenome (GOLD analysis project Ga0209357, IMG submission 187573) | Freshwater lake microbial communities from Lake Michigan, USA - Fa13.BD.MM110.SD (SPAdes) (version 3) | ecosystem: Environmental > Aquatic > Freshwater > Lake | place: Lake Michigan... | reverse complement strand
CGCCCATGTAACGCTGAAACTGTGTAAGGCTCCCCGAGTCCTAGCGACCAAAGTCTGGTTGCTTCAAGTTCAGCTCGCTCATCATCAACTTTGTTTGCAACCAAAATAACTGGCACTTTTGCTTGTCGAAGAACTCGCACGATTTGTTCATCAGCATCGGTGGCCCCCACGGTTGCATCAACTACGAACACCACAACGTCACTGGTGTTAATCGCGGCCTCAGCTTGGGCAGAAACCTGAGCACTCATACCAACTGCGTCATGTTCCCAGCCACCAGTATCGACAACAATGAATGGCACGCCGTTCCATTCGGACTCGTATCTGACTCGATCTCGCGTGACGCCGGGTGTATCTTCGACCACTGCTTCGCGTCGTCCAATAATGCGGTTGACCAGTGTGGACTTACCAACATTTGGCCTTCCCACTACTGCAACAATCGGCAAATTAGATAAATCATCCGGCTCATCCAAAAGATCATCGGATGGTATGCCGAGTTGATCAAGTAGCGCGACATATTCAGATTCCGTTAGGTCTTCCCATCGTTCGGGAATTTCTACTGAATCATCCAATTCAATGGCGTCACCAGCCACATCATAAATGATGGTTTCCGCATTTGGATCTAGGTCGTTATCCACGAACTGCACTCGCAATGTCTACTACTTGAGCGATAACTTCGCTGAGGTCCATATAAGTTGTATCGATTACTCGGACACCTGGTGCAATTTCTAATGGCGAAACGGCTCGAGTTGAATCTGCTAAGTCTCGCTTAGCTAAGTCCTCCATTGTGATTGCCACGGCTTGCCCAGTTTCTTCGGCGCGGCGACTTGCTCTGGCCTCTGGGTCAGCAGTGATAAACAGTCTTACAGGTGCCTCTGGCAGGACAACGGCGCAAATATCTCTACCTTCAACCACAATTCCTGACTTAGAGTTAGCGGCAATCTCGCGCTGCAGATTAACCATAAGCTCGCGCACAGCGGGTACTGCGCTTACTGCACTCACGCCTTGAGTAACTTGCGGACCTCTGATTTCAACCGAAATATCTTTGCCTGAAACTCCAATTCCTGGTTCACTTGGGTCAATACTTGGCTGAATAACATCTGCCATTGCCAACTGCGCTACCGACTGGGCCACTGCCTGGGCATCATCAGGGTCAATCCCCAGATCCTGAATAAACCAAGTAATTGCCCGATACATACTTCCGGTATCTAAGTAATCAAAGCCCAACTCGGTGGCAACTGCCCGGGAAACGCTGGATTTTCCTGAACCACTCGGGCCATCTATGGCGATTACGAGTGGATTAGGCACATAGAACAGTCTACCCAGGCTACGAGTTAAGAGATAACTACAAAACCTTGGGCTACAAGTGCTGGTTTTAGGATCTCAATCGAAGCCGGGGTGACCGTGAGTTCAACAAGACCTGTTGGATGACCAAGTGAATGGTCGATTCGCACGTCCTCAAGGTTTACATTTGACTGCGCAGCCACCGTGAATAGCCGAGCCAACTCTCCAGGTTTATCGTCGAGGCGAACTGCCAAAATCGCAGTTGATTGCTGCGAGGATCCATGCTTACCAGGAAGCCGATCTTTTCCTTGATTTCCCTTAACGAGTCTGGCGGCAACGGACTTACGATCGCCAGCCTCGAGTGCGCCAGCAAATTCCAATAAGTGATTCGCTACTGCTGTGAGCTGTTGGGATATGTATTCAGAGTTCTCACTCAGAATTTCAGTCCAGAGATCTGAATCCGAGCCAGCAATTCGAATCGTGTCTCGAATTCCTTGGCCAGCTAACTCTATGTATGAACCTTGGGCGTCCATTAGTTCTCCGGCTAATACCGAGGCAACGACCTGTGGTGTGTGTGAAATCAATGCGACCGCACGGTCGTGTTCATCGATTGTGCGAAACACTGGAAACGCTCCAAGCGTCACTACTAAATCTTGTACAGTCGCAATTGCAATTTCTGATGTCAGATCGCTACTTGCTATCACCCAGGGCCGGTCAAGGAACAAGTTTCCTTGCGCTCCTATTGCTCCCGAAACTTCCCGTCCTGCCATCGGATGGCCGCCGACAATTCGATCCCAATCAGTAATGCCGATCTGTTCGAGTTCGCGAAATATTGATCCCTTAACACTGGCAACATCAGTAACCACCGCGAGTGGATGATCTTTAACTGCTGCCGCAATAACCTTGGCAGTGCTCGCCGGTGGCGTAGCCACTATCACCAATGAAATATCTTGGTTGGTGTGTCTAGTTGCTCCGCTGACTTTAGTAGCGTTATCAATCGCTGTTGCATCGATATCGGATAAAAAAACATTCAATCCTTGCGCGGTAAGTCCCAAAGCAATAGAAGTGCCGATTAAGCCCGTGCCTACTACCAGTATGTTTTTATCTTGATTCATAATCGTCAGACTGCATTCAACTTATTGCGCAATATCTTGTCGAAGAGCTTCGGCGCCCCGTAAGTAAACATGCTTGATTTCTGATCTGGATTTCGGAGTTTGCACCTGAAGCATTACGCGAACCACTTTTTCCATTGCTCCGACTACATCGATTTCTTGGGCACAAATCAGCGGCACATCTGCAAGTCCAACCCCTCGGGCGGCAGCGGCCGGAAACGCACTGTGGAGGTCAGGGGTTGCGGTAAATAGAACGCTAATTAAATCCTCGGACTCAATGGAATTTCGTGACATAACTTCTAATAGCAATTCCGTAACAGCCTCTGCCATTTCCGTTGCATCATCGCGCTGCAGGCACGTTGCTCCCCTGATGGCTCTGATGTTCATGAGTAGAGTCTAGAGCCCAACTGAACTATAGAGTTTTCCCAATTCCTTGTTTTCCAGTACTCGCAAGTGTCCAGAACGCAAACTTCCTAGTGAAATCGGGCCGATTTTAGTTCGTACTAAGTCCAATATCGGATATCCCAATTCATCAAAGAGTTTACGTAAGATCCGATTGCGACCTTCGTGAATAGAAATCTGAACAACCGTCTGGTTCTTGCCACTTTCGAAAATCTTGCAGTCCGTTACAGCCACTGGTGTTCCTTCAATCAGAAAGCCAGCCGTGATTTTTGCAATGTCTTCCTTGGTAACTCGACCAGAAACCCTTGCCAAATATGTCTTTACTATGCCGTGGGAAGGATGCCCTAAACGCTGACTTAATTCCCCATCGTTTGTGAGGAGCAGTAAGCCTTCAGTGTCGGCATCAAGTCGTCCTACATGAAACAGCCGCTGTTCAAATTCTGCGACTAAATCACCAACGCACTCACGGCCTTGGTCATCGGACATGGTGGTCACAACACCTCTAGGTTTGTTTAAGGCAACAACGATATGACCACTAGTTTGCGCAATTCGCACTCCGTCAACATGGATGATGTCAACATCAGGATCGACTCTGGAACCTAGTTCATCGACAACGTCACCGTTAACTGTCACGCGGCCGGCGATGATAAATTCCTCGCATTTTCGACGGGAACCTAACCCAGCACTGGCAAGAACTTTCTGTAATCGAACTTCGTTCTCTTCCATAGCTTTCTAGTTATTCGCTAAATCTAAAACTTCTTCGACATTGTCTGGCATAGGTAGATGCGCAGCAATCGGCGGTAAGTCTTCAAGTGATTTAAGTCCAAGACGTTCTAGAAAATACGTGGTGGTTTGATACAAGTGAGCGCCCGTTTCATGGTCATGCCCAGTTTCTTCGATAAGTCCGCGAGTTACTAAGGTGCGAACGACGCCATCAACATTCACACCTCTGATTGCCGAAATTCTCGATCTGGTAACGGGTTGGCGATAGGCCACAACTGCTAATGTCTCAAGCCCAGCTTGGGAAAGCCGGCCGTGCTGTCCATCGAGCACAAATCGTTCTACTACTTGGGCGCAATTGTCTCTCGTCCAAAAGCGCCAGCCACCACCAAGTTCACGTAGATCAAAGCCGCGCTCTTGCACCGCATATTCTTGCGCTAAGTCGTGCAAGGTAGTTACAACCAGATCTTCTGGAGTGCGAGTTAATGTTGCAAGCGTCGAAGTGCTCATTGGTTCTTCCGTCACCATTAGTAATGCTTCAAGTGCTGCTCGAATTGAAGGGGCACCTAACGTAACGCCATCATCCACTTCAACATCGGTTGCGGACTCGCCGTCGATAAATTCAACTGTCTCTTCACTCATTTGTCTGGTTACCTTTCTCGTCACTTACTTGCTTCGTACTGTCTACATCACCAAATTGGGACCTAAAATCTTGCACTTGTGTTGAATCAAATTCATCAATTTCTCGCATTGAATCAAGATCCACATCATCGTCGCCAATCCATCTGACATACAATTCGCCAAGCGGAGTCGGTTGATCGAATGTGACTAAGCCGTCTCCATAAATCTCAAGTAGCGCCAAGAATCTGGCAACTACTAAGAGCGTCGTATCGCAATCTCGAGTTAAAGTTCGAAATGACGCTTGCCCAACGCGGCGCAGCCGTTCGACAATAATTGCTGCTTGCTCGCGCACTGAAACACGGGCCGCGTGAATGTGTGCAACTGAGATAACGTCAGGCAATTTTGCTTCGAGCGCCCGCGCCGCCAAGTTAGCGAAATCATCTGGACCCATTCCAAGTTCTACTTCGGGGAGTAACTTGGCAAACTTCTCGTCTAGTCCCGTCGCACGCGGATGCTGACGGCCGGCAGTAGCCAAGAGGTTTTTAAAGTCAGCCGACATTTGCTTAAATGCTCGGTATTGCAAAAGTCGAGCCAGCAACAAATCACGAGCTTCCAAGATAGCAATGTCTTCTTCGTCTTCGACTTCCCCACCAGGAATCAAGCGAGCAGCTTTTAAATCGAGCAAAGTTGCGGCAATTACTAAAAACTCGGTTGCCTCATCCAGTGTCCACTCATCCCCACGCGCCTTGATGTATCCAAGAAAATCATCGGTGACCTGGTGAAGTGAAAGTTCAGTTACATCCAAACGATGCTTTGCAATTAAGGAAAGTAGGACATCAAAAGGTCCGGAGAATTCTTCCAGCGAAACTACAAATGAGTCTGAAGTTTCTTCCGGCGCAGCGGTCTTTAGGTCAGGCTCGGCAGACGCCGCAAACATTACTTAGCAACCGAGCCTTGGGTCTCTAGACGAGCTACAAGTTCCCAGGCAAGGTTCCTGTAATTCTGTGCACCTGATGAGTTTGGCGCTTGCTCGATAATTGAAACTCCAGCTTTAGTTGTTTCTGGGAACTTAACAGTTCTACTAATTGTGGTGTGGAATACCGAATCACCAAATGCATCAAGCACTGCTTGGATTGTTTCTCGGGTGTGTAAGGTACGCGCATCAACCATAGTTGGCAATACGCCATCAATGGTTAGGCGACTGTTGAGGCGTTCTTGAACCTTAGTAATTGTTTCACGCAACATTTCAACACCACGTAATGCAAAGAATTCACATTCCATCGGAATAACAACACCGTCAGCAGCCGTTAAAGCATTTACCGTTAGTAGCCCAAGTGAGGGCTGGCAATCGATCAAAATGTAATCGTATAGCGGGCGAACTGATTCAAAAGCCCGATCAAGTGCGTATTCACGAGCCACTTCACCAGCTAGTCGTAACTCCGCTGCACTTAGTTGGATGTTGGCAGGCAAGATGTCTAGTCCAGCGACTGAGGTCTGCAATACGACATCAGATGCAGGCACCGCACTTGAATCCATCAACATGTCATAGACAGTTCGCTTACCAACTAAATCTTCGGGATTAACGCCAAGTCCAATTGACAACGACCCTTGCGGATCCATGTCTACCATTAAAACTTTTCGACCAGCTTCGGCAAGAGCTGCGCCAAGATTAATCGTCGTGGTGGTCTTGCCTACTCCACCTTTTTGATTGGTCATTGCAATTATGTAAGCCGGGCCATGACTAGTTAGTGGACCAGGTGCACTAAAGGTTGGCAGCGGGCGGCCAGTTAATCCAAGTACCGCGCCTAGGGATTTAGTTTCACCAGTGGTGGCAATCGGTGTGACCGATGCTTCGTGATTGGTAGGCAACGGTGCGGAAGTTTGAGTTTCAGGCGATGCCGGAATAGGCGCCGAGACTGACAACGGATCGACCATGTTCTGATCCTGCGGAATTGGAACTGTCATAACTACCCTTCCCAGCACACTTGTGGTCAACAGACAATCCGTTAAACCAGAAAAAATCGTCGCTGGGGAAGTTGCAACTACTTTAGATTAAGCCCATTTGTCAATAAACACTGGGATGCAGAGGCGCTTTTAAGTTGGTGTCGCAAGTAATTTTGGGCAAATTTACGAGTCCGAGCAAAAAGCAAATTTGGCCGAGTCACCTCGCCTGAGCACGCGGGTGGGCCGTGGCATAAACCTCACGAAGCTGATCAACAGTGACCAGAGTGTAAATCTGTGTTGTGGTAACAGATGCGTGCCCCAAAAGTTCTTGTACCACCCGAACATCTGCGCCATTTTCCAATAAATGCGTAGCAAATGAGTGCCGCATAGTGTGGGGTGAAACCTTGCCTGCTAAGCCGGCGCGCTGGGCTGCGGCCTGCAAAATCGTCCAAGCGCTTTGTCTGGATAGTTTTGATCCCCGAGCGTTTAAGAAAAGCGCTGAATTCGATGCTGATTTACCAGCAAGTACTGGTCTGCTTCGAACTAGGTAGCGATCCAAAGCCCGCAGCGCGTGAGATCCAACGGGAACCAGGCGCTCCTTATCCCCCTTGCCCTTAAGGCGCAAAATCGGAAAATCCTTAGTCAGCGATGACACATCATCCAAACTTAGGTCTGTTAGCTCTGAAATTCGTGCTCCTGTACCGTAAAGCAATTCCAAAAGCGCATGGTCGCGCATCATTAAAATCGAAACATCTGATTCACTGCTCGCACCAACTGCTACCAATAATTTCTCGATTTCCGTAAAAGTCAAAGCCTTAGGTAGACGTTTAGATATCCCTGGCGGTTTTACTGCGCGGGCGGTATCTGATGAAACAATTCCTTCCTTGGCCAAGAACGCATGTAGCCCGCGAACTGCAATCAATGTTCGAGCTGCCGAAGATGGGGCGAGCGCAGGGTGCTGCGCGGTACCTAGCCGCAGGCTGATTAGGAACTCCGAGATCTCATTTGCCGTAACTTCGCGGAAATCAATGAAACCCTTGTCAATTAAAAATTCCAAGTATCTACTTAAGTCTCGCCGATAAGCTGACATTGAATTTTTGGCTAGTCCGCGTTCAACCAATAAATGATCTAAATAACCATTGACATTTCGCTGAATCTGGAATTGAGTAACTGGGGACACACTTTGAACTTACCTGACATAACTAACAAAAGGTCGGCAAGAAGCGCCAGCAAAAATGCGATCGTAATTGGTCTAAATTGCGTTAAAGCTACTACGCGATCGAGAAACTAGCGCGATCTGCCAGTATGGCTTCACGTCTTGCTACCTCGGTGCTTACTCCAGCAAGCAGAACTGAAAGCGGAGTATCAAGTGCGGAACAAACAGCTGCTAAAAGTTCTGAGGAAGCCTCTTTTTGACCACGCTCTAGTTCAGACAAATATCCAAGTGAAACTTGCGCGTCGCGGGAAACATCGCGCAGGGTTCGAGCTTGCTCATTGCGGCGGCGGCGCAATTCTTCGCCAATTACCTGGCGCAAAAGAACCATCTTTTTGCCGTATGCCGGAGTGGATGAAGCTATAGCGGCTGGATCTGCAATTTTTACGGTGTGAGTAAGCAATTTCTGGGCAGGATTCACTATTGAGCCAGATCCGGCGTTAATTGCGGTTTTCTGCGTCATGTTTGTCTCCATTTCCTAAGCATATCAACAACTAGATGATTGCGCCTCATTTCCTATGATGCCCAAACAATGTGTGGATAAACACCCGAATTAGCGTTAACCGATGTCCGATTTGATTTTCAGAATTACAGCATCGTGAGCAAAAGCTCTAATGCTGCTACTACGGTCTCTTCGCGAATCTGAGCTCTAGCCTCACTTGGTTCATCTGACTCTGAAAAGAGATGGAGTTCATCTACCGAAGAATCAATCACAGTTCCTTGTTCATCTCGCATTACACAGGCTACAAACACCGTGCCAGGAAGATGACCATCTTGAGATGACGGACCCGCAACACCTGTTACAGCTAGACCGAAATCAGCATTGAGTTTTACTGCGACCCCGGTAGCCATCTCGAGTGCAACTTGCCCCTGAACAGCGCCACCGTCTGCCAGGACCGACTCAGATACCCCGAGCAAGCTAGATTTTAGATCAGTTGCGTACGCGATTACGCCCCCACGGAAAAATTGTGAAGCCCCTGGAATCGCAGTGATAGTCGCGCCAAGCTGTCCACCAGTAATTGATTCTGCCGTCGCTAACGTGCGACCTTGCATCGCTATCACAACTGTTATAGCTAGTGAATCAATATCAGTTTTCATTTCTTGGCTCTTTCCATTGACCTAGTATGTCAAAGAATCTAGCTACCCTGCGGAAGGATTCGAGCCTTAAGCACGTAGTCAATACCCGTAACTAAAGTGAGCGCGAGGGCAACTCCAAGGGACATTTGTGCTACCGCATCGACCCAGCCGTGGATTGGAATTAAGAATGCGACTATCGCGATGATTTGGCTTACGGTTTTCACTTTGCCACCGCGACTGGCCGGAATTACGCCGTGTTTGATTACCCAAAATCTCAAAATCGTTATCGCAATTTCTCTAAAAATTATGACTCCAGTAACCCACCAAGCAATTTCATCTTGGATAGAAAGCGCAATCAATGCCGTCCCAATAAGCGCTTTGTCTGCAATTGGATCGGCAATTTTTCCAAAGTTTGTCACTAGTCCATAACGTCTTGCCCAAACACCATCGATCAGATCTGTGATCGCAGCAATTAAAAATACGGTCGCACTCGCCCACTGCGCTGCATCAGTTTGCTCAATTGCAAGAATTAAATAACCAAAGATTGGCACCATAAACAATCTGGCGATTGTCAGCAGGTTTGGCACATTGAGAATTCGCACTTCATTATTTGGATCACCTAAATGATCTGGAGTTGGTGGGTGCGTCATTATTTAAATTTGCCTTGCCACTAAGTCAACACCGATCGCATCGGTTACAACTGCCCGTACTATTGCGCCCACTACTAGTTGCTCGGTTGAAACAACAGTGGTTGATCCATCAACTTCAGGTCCTTGATGCTCACTACGCCCCTGATTTCCAGGCTCTTCAATCAGCACTGAAACTTCCTGACCAATTCGACTACGCGCAACATCTTCACTCACACGCAACGCGACTCTGCTTACCTCTTCATGCCTTGCCTGTATTTCATGTTCAGAAATGTGATCATCTAGTTTTACGGCTGCGGTGCCGTCCTCATCGGAATATGCAAACACTCCAACGGCATCCAGACGGGCGCCCTCGATAAATTGAATTAACTCGGCTACATCGGCTTCGGTTTCCCCCGGGAATCCAACAATGAAATTGGTTCTCGCTCCAGCAAGTGGGTTGTGCATACGAATTGCACCCAATAGATCAAGGAAACTGTCAGTTCCACCAAAACGCTTCATTCGTCGCAGGACTGAATTGCTGGCATGTTGGAATGAGAGATCGAAATACGGAACGATTCCAGGAGTATTCGCAATTACGCCGATCAAATCAGGACGCATCTCTGCTGGCTGCAGGTAAGAAACTCGTACCCATTCGATACCTTCAGGTTGCACGAGTAACGGCAGAAGCTTCTCAAGCAGTCTTAGATCTCCAAGGTCTTTGCCGTATGAAGTTGAATTTTCGCTAACTAGTAAAAGTTCGCGAACGCCATTTTCACCAAGCCACGCTGCTTCTTCGAAGATTTCACCTGGATCTCGCGAGACAAACGATCCACGAAAAGCTGGTATCGCACAGAAAGTGCATCTGCGATCACAGCCAGATGCAATCTTCAATGGCGCCCAAGGTGTTGCCTCCAAGCGTTTGCGATAGACATGTGGTCCCATACCTGGAGTTGAAACTTCAGATGAGGCTAACTGTCGATCAACTGGCGAAATTGGTAGAAGTTTTCGTCTATCCACCGGGGTATGAGCCGTAATCGTCTCACCGGTGAGAACTTTTCTAAGTGTTGCCCCAATGTTTGCATAGTCATCGAAGCTCAATACCGCATCTGCTTCTGGCAACTCCGCTGCAAGTTCTTTGCCATATCTCTGGGCCAAGCAACCTACCGCAACAACTTTTCCATTTCCAGCAAGTAATTCACTGGCCTCCAAGATGGTATCGATGGAGTCCTTTTTGGCTTGCTCGATGAATCCACAAGTGTTTACCAGTACTAGATCCGTAGCTTCACCATCAGAGACCAAATTCCAGCCGTCCGCAGACAACCTGCCGGCTAATTCTTCAGAGTCGACGTCATTTCGCGAGCAACCAAGAGAGACAATTGAAACACGAGGATTAGCGGTCACGCTGTGAAGCCTACTCGCCGCGGATCAAAGCAATTGTTCCCGCTAGATCTTCAGCAGTTACTAACACTTCACGGGCTTTGGACCCTTCGGACGGTCCCACTATGTTTCTTGACTCCATAAGATCCATCAGGCGACCCGCCTTGGCAAAACCGATACGAAGTTTTCGTTGCAGCATTGAGGTTGAACCGAATTGGGTGGATACAACTAATTCAACGGCTGCCAAAAGATCATCAAGGTCATTGCCAATGTCGCCATCTACTACTCTCAACGCTACCAACGGAGCCACTATATCTTGGCGATACTGAGGTGCCATTTGGCCCTTTGCGTGGGCAACCACAGCGCGAATCTCTGCCTCTGTAACCCAGGAACATTGAATGCGGATTGGCTTGGAAGTTCCCATTGGGAGGAATAGTCCATCGCCTTGACCTACAAGTTTTTCAGCGCCAGGTTGATCCAGAATCACTCGACTATCAGCCAGGCTGGAAGTTGAGAATGAAAGTCGACTAGGAACATTGGCTTTGATAAGACCGGTAACTACGTCCACAGATGGACGCTGCGTGGCTAGTACAAGATGAATTCCCGCTGCTCTTGCTAGTTGCGTGATTCTCACAACAGAATCTTCTACGTCTCTTGGCGCCACCATCATAAGGTCCGCTAATTCATCCACGACGACAAGCAAGTATGGATACGGGCGAAGCACTCGTTCAGATCCAGGCGGCGGGGTAACTTTTCCACCGCGAACAGCCTTATTGAAGTCATCAACATGGCGGAAGCCGTAAGCCGATAGATCGTCGTAGCGTGCTTCCATTTCCTTTACAACCCAAGCTAGAGCTTCCGCTGCCTTTTTTGGATTAGTAATGATCGGACTAATTAAGTGTGGGATGCCTTCGTAGGCAGTAAGTTCTACTCGCTTTGGATCAATCAAGATCATACGAACTTCATCTGGAGTAGCACGCATCAAAATTGAAGTGATCAAGGAATTCATGCAGCCAGATTTTCCAGCACCGGTTGCGCCGGCAACCAAAAGGTGTGGCATCTTTGCAAGATTTGCAACAGTGAATCCGCCTTCAACATCTTTACCTAAACCGACCAACATTGGGTGATCATCGCCCGCTGCTTCTCGGCTGCGCATGACGTCACCTAAGGAAACAACTTCGCGGTCAGTATTTGGAATTTCAATACCAATTGCACTCTTACCAGGAATAGGCGAAAGAATTCTTACGTCCGCACTTGCCACTGCGTATGCGATGTTCTTGCTTAAAGCAGTTACGCGCTCAACTTTCACCTTGGGTCCAAGTTCGACTTCATAGCGAGTAACTGTTGGGCCACGTTGGAACCCAGTAACTTTCGCATCGATGTCGAATTGTTCAAGTACCTGAGTAAGCGCTTCAATTACCGCATCGTTGGCTGCGGTGCGTGCCCTAGGCGTAGCTCCGGGCTTAAGTAAAGCTTCGCTTGGCAATTTGTAGTTTGAAGCTGAAACAAACTGCAGTTGTTCAGCCTTTGGTGGTTTGACTTCAAGCATTGAGG
>Ga0209357_1000913_pt1 | contig 11988 bp, 10 predicted proteins | sample LauGreFBDMM110SD_2_FD_187573 | JGI IMG/M metagenome (GOLD analysis project Ga0209357, IMG submission 187573) | Freshwater lake microbial communities from Lake Michigan, USA - Fa13.BD.MM110.SD (SPAdes) (version 3) | ecosystem: Environmental > Aquatic > Freshwater > Lake | place: Lake Michigan... | reverse complement strand
CAGCTATCCCCGCATCATCCGGCCGGCCTTCACCCTCGGTGGCAGCGGCGGTGGCATCGCCTACAACCCCGAGGAGTTCCGCGCCTTCTGCAAAAGCGGCCTGGAGGCGAGCCCCGTCTCCCAGATCCTGGTGGAGCAGTCGCTGCTGGGCTGGAAGGAATTCGAGCTGGAGGTGATGCGCGATAGCGCCGACAACGTGGTGATCGTTTGCAGCATCGAAAACCTCGATCCGATGGGGGTACATACCGGTGATTCGATCACCGTTGCACCGGCCCAAACCCTCACCGACCGCGAATACCAGCGACTGCGCGACCAGTCGATCGCGATCATCCGCGAGATCGGCGTCGATACGGGCGGCAGCAATATTCAATTTGCGATCAACCCCGCCAACGGCGATGTGGTGGTGATTGAGATGAACCCGCGCGTATCGCGCAGCTCGGCGCTGGCTTCCAAGGCCACAGGCTTTCCAATCGCCAAGATCGCCGCCCGTCTGGCGGTGGGTTACACCCTCGACGAAATCGTCAACGACATCACCGGTGCCACTCCGGCCTGCTTCGAGCCCACGATTGATTACGTGGTCACGAAGATTCCCCGCTTCGCCTTTGAGAAGTTCCGCGGTAGCCCGGCGGTGCTCACCACCTCGATGAAGTCGGTGGGGGAGGCGATGGCGATCGGTCGCTGCTTTGAGGAGTCGTTCCAAAAGGCGTTGCGCTCCCTGGAAACGGGCCATGCTGGCTGGGGCTGCGACCGCCCAGATGCCGCAAGTGATCCCACGCTTGCCACCGATCCCACCGCCCTGGAGCGGGCCCTGCGCACAGCCACGCCTGAGCGGATTTTCGCCGTGCGCGAGGCGATGCTCGTCGGCCGCAGCGACGACGAGATCCACCAGCTCAGCGCCATCGATCCCTGGTTTTTGGCCAAGCTGCGCTGCATTCTCGAGGCTGAGCAGCGGCTGCTGCGGGGCCGCCAGCTCGAGCAACTGGATGCCGCCGCCCTGCTGGAGCTCAAACAGCTGGGCTTCTCAGATCGCCAGATCGCCTGGGCCACTGGCAGCGATGAACTCACGGTGCGGCGCCACCGTCAGGGGCTGGGCATCAATGCCGTGTTCAAAACCGTCGATACCTGTGCGGCGGAGTTCGCCTCCAGCACGCCGTATCACTACTCCACCTACGAGCGGCCGCTGGAGCGGCTCAATGCGGCCGGTGAGCTGGAGATCGTGCCGCCCGAAAACGAGGTGCAGCCGGAGAGCCGCCGCAAGGTGATGATCCTGGGCGGCGGGCCAAACCGCATCGGCCAGGGCATCGAATTCGACTATTGCTGCGTGCACGCCTCCTTCGCCCTGCAGGCCGAGGGCTTCGCCACCGTGATGGTGAACAGCAACCCGGAGACGGTGTCAACGGATTACGACACCTCTGATCGGCTTTATTTCGAACCCCTCACCCTAGAAGACGTGCTCAACGTGATTGAGGTGGAGCATCCCGAGGGGGTGATCGTGCAGTTCGGCGGCCAGACACCTCTCAAGCTGGCGATCCCGCTGCTGCGCTGGCAGGCTTCGCCCGAGGGGTTGGCGACCGGCAGCCGCATCTGGGGCACCTCACCTGAATCGATCGACGCCGCCGAAGACCGGGAGCAATTTGAAGCGATCCTGCGCCGGCTGGAGATCCGCCAGCCCCGCAATGGCTTGGCCCGCAGTGAGGCCGAGGCCCGGGCCATCGCTGCGCGCGTGGGCTATCCAGTGGTTGTGCGCCCCAGCTACGTGCTGGGCGGGCGCGCCATGGAGGTCGTCTACGACGAAGCCGAGCTCAACCGCTACATGGTGGAAGCGGTGCAGGTGGAGCCCGACCACCCAGTGCTGATCGACCAATACCTCGATAACGCCATCGAAGTGGATGTCGATGCCCTTTGCGATCGGGAGGGGGAAGTGGTGATCGGCGGTGTAATGGAGCACATCGAGCCGGCGGGCATCCACTCGGGCGATTCGGCCTGCTGGCTGCCGTCGGTGAGCCTGAGCGAGGCAGCCCTGGCCACGATCCGCGAGTGGAGCCGGGCCCTGGCCCTGGCCCTTGGGGTGCGCGGCCTTATCAACCTGCAGTTCGCCGTGCAAATCGACCCTGAGCAGGGCGAGCGGGTGTTCATCATCGAGGCCAATCCCCGTGCTTCCCGCACGGTGCCGTTTGTGGCCAAGGCCACCGGCGTGCCCCTGGCCAAGGTGGCCAGCCAGCTGATGGCCGGCCGCACCCTGGCGGAGCTGGGGCTTACGGCCGAGCCCATCCCGCCTCTGCAAACCGTCAAGGAGGCGGTGCTGCCGTTCAAGCGCTTCCCTGGTTCCGACACGTTGCTGGGCCCTGAAATGCGCAGCACCGGCGAGGTGATGGGCATCGCCAGCAGCGCCGGCATGGCCTATGCCAAGGCCGAGTTGGCCGCAGGCGAGGCCCTGCCCACCAGCGGCACGGTGTTTCTCTCCACCCACGACCGCGACAAGCCGGCCCTGCTGCCGGTGGCTGAGCGACTGGTGGGGCTGGGCTTTGACCTGATCGCCACCGGCGGCACCGCCGAGGCCCTGCGAGCCGCTGGCCTGCAGGTGGAATCAATCCTTAAGGTGCATGAGGGCCGTCCCAATATTGAAGACGCGATCCGCTCGGCCCGCATTCAGCTGATCATCAACACCCCGATCGGCCGCCAGGCTGCCCACGACGACAAATATCTGCGCCGGGCCGCCCTCGACTACGCCGTGCCGACGGTGACAACCCTGGCCGGGGCCCGGGCCGCTGTCGAGGCGATCACGGCGTTGCAGCAGCAAAAGATTGAGGTGAATGCCCTGCAGGACATTCACCCCGGACTCACTCGTTAGGGTTAGGGACCCGATAGATCCCTCCTTGACAGCCAGCACCCAAGTCAGCAACCAGATCACCTCAGGCAGCGACTGCACGGCTGCTTTCCGGGCCGCCTATGAAAATCGCTACACCTGGGAACCGGATTTCGGTGGCTATCAGGGCCGCTGCATCTGGGAGCAAGCCGGTGATGCGGGTGAAGACGGAAAGCGCGTAGAGGGCACCTTCGTGGTAGGCGCCGACCTCAAGGCCACGGTGGCTGGCGTCGCCGATGAGGAGATTTACAAGGCCCTGGCTTCCCAACTGTGGGAGGTGGCAATCCACCGGGTGCGGCGCAGCTTTGAGCAAACCCACGGTGCTAACACCTTCACCGCTGGCGATACCGATGCAGTGGGCACCGAGGTGGTTGTGGGCGGTAAGAACACCGGTGACCGTTACCGGATCCAGAACGACGTGGTGACGATGGTGCACCGCCACATCCACGGCACCGTGGTGACGATCTTCACCGAGAGCACAACAGACACCGGCAGCGGCTACCTGAGCCGCAGCTACACCAGCCAGTACAGCGACCCCGCCAGCGGCGAAGCTAAGGGTGGCACCAGCCGCTTCACCGACACCTTTGTGCCGCTGACCGAGGCTGGCCCCTGGGTGCTGAGCGAGCGGGTGGTTGAGACCGAGGCCCATGGCGAAACTCCGGCCGGCCGCCAGGTGTTTCGTTTCGAGGATCTTGCCCCCTTGGCTTAAGCCAATAGGCCGCTGCTAGGCACAATGCAGCTATGTTTTCTCTTTGGATTGGTGCCTACGACCAGGGCTTGGCCTATGCCGGCCTGGCCCTGGGCACCTACCTGACGCTGCGCGTCCTCAACTTCCCAGACCTCACGGTGGATGGCTCCTTTGCCCTGGGAGGTGGCACCGCTGCGGTGTTGATCAGCCAGGGTGCCCCGGTGCCGGTGGCCTTGGGGCTGGCGATCTTGTTTGGCTGCCTGGCTGGCATGGTTACCGGCCTGATCCACACCCGGCTGGGTGTGAATGATCTGTTTGCAGGCATCCTCACCACCACGGGCCTTTATTCGATCACCCTGCGGCTGATGGGGCGCTCGAACATCCCCCTGTCTGAAACCCCAGCTGGAATTCTGGCCCTCCCCGATCTGGGCCTTGGCCTGGATGGTCAATGGGCCGTGGGATTAACCCTGGCGACCGTTGGGATGATCCTGCTGATCTCCTTCCTGATGGCCACAGATTTCGGCTTGTCTTTACGGGCCTTGGGCAACAACCCCACCATGGCCCGCGCCAACGGCATCAACCAGCGCCGCGGGCTCACGGTGGGTATCGCCGCTGCTAATGGTCTGGTGGCCCTGGCCGGTGCGCTAGTTGCCACCTATCAGGGCTTTGCCGATGTGACCATGGGGATCGGCTCGTTGATCCTGGGACTAGGCATGGTGATCATTGGCGAAGCGGTGCTGCGGCCGCGCTCGCTGCCCTGGGCCCTGTTGGCGGTGGCCGTGGGGGCGATTTTGTTCCGCACCATGATCGCTATCGCCCTGCAGTTGGGCCTCGAACCGGTTGATCTCAAGCTGGCAACGGCCCTGCTGCTGCTGATCGCCCTGGCCTTCGGACGGCTGCGCATACCGGGTCTTTCGGCAGACCAGCGGAGGCAGGAGCAATGAGTTCCGCCCCTCATCTCAGCGTTCCGGGTCTCAGCGCCCCTCATCTCAGCGTTCCTGGTCTCAGCGTTGAGGAGCTCAGCTGGGGCCATCCCCTACCTGGATCGGGCTGGCGGCAATTGTTCAGCGGTTTCTCGCTGAGCTGCCCCCCCGGCCAGTTTCTGGTGGTGATTGGCAGCAACGGCTCCGGCAAGAGCACCCTGCTCAATCTGGTGGCTGGCACCCTGCGCCACAGCTCTGGCCATATCCACCTGGGCGGTCGCCCCCTGCACCGCCTACGAGATCACCAGCGGGCTCGCTGGATCGGCCGGGTGATGCAAAACCCTCTGGAGGGAACTTGTCCGGGGCTGACCGTGGCAGAAAACCTGCGGCTGGCGGAGCGGCGCAACAGGCCAGCCAGGTTTGCAGCAGGTTTTTTGATTAGTGCCTTTGGGGGCATCCATCCCAATGGCGGCGACCGCAGGCGCTACCGCGAGCTGCTGGGCGAGCTGGGCTTGCCCCTGGCCGACCGTCTCGATGAACCGGTGGGTCAGCTTTCCGGTGGCCAGCGCCAGACCCTCAGCCTGGTGATGGCAACCCTGGGTTCACCGGATCTGCTGCTGCTTGATGAGCACACCGCTGCCCTTGACCCCCGGGCCGAAGCAACGGTGATGGCGCTCACCGACAGGTTGGTTCGTCAGCTGGGCACTACCGCCCTGATGGTGACCCACAGCCTCGAGCAGGCCCTGAGACACGGCGACAGGTTGGTGATGCTCCATGAGGGTGGCTTGATCGGCGACTGGAATGCTGCCGAGCGTGAATATCTCGAACCGGCCGCGTTGCGGGCGATGTATGGAGCAGCCATAGTTGCGCCGCAGTCTTCCAGTGCCGCAGATGGGTCTTCAGCGTCGTGAATTTCTAACCCTGGCAGGGGCCGGCGCCGTGAGCACGGTGGTGCTCTCCGCCTGCGGCAAGCTCGGCGGTGGCACCAATGTTAAAGGCCCCACCATCGGCATGCTGCAGATGGTGGAAGCCCCGCCTCCAACCAACACCCGCAAAGGCTTTGAAGCGGCCCTGGCAGAAGCTGGCTACATCCCTAGCAAAAACGTCAACTTCATCCAGAAGGATGCCGCCGGCGAGCTGCCCAACACCACCTTGGTGATGAAGCAGTTTGTGGGCGACCAGGTGGACATGATCCTGGCGGTTGGCACACCGCCCCTGCAGGCCGCCATGAAGGTGGCCCCAGCAACCACTCCTGTGCTGTTCTGCTATTGCTCCAATCCCTGGGGTGCCGGCGCGGGAACGCCCCCGGGTGCCGTGGGTCAGCACAAGCCAAATGTGGTCGGCACGATCGGCACCAACCCGGTGGGCAAGGAGCTCGATTTGGCACGCCAAATCAACCCTGAGCTCAAGACCGTGGGCCTGATCTTCAACCCCGGCGAGCCCAACTCCGAATATGAAGCCAAGGTGCTCAAGGAGGAGGCAGCCAAGCGCAACATCACCGTTGTGGAGCAGTCGGTGGCCAACTCAGGCGAAGTGCTGCAAGCCGCCCAAGTGCTGGCCGACAAGAAGGTAGAGGCCTTCGTGAAGATCGGCGATTACGCCACGATTCAGGGCTTCGGCTCGATCGCCAAGGTGGGCCTAGAGAAGAAGATTCCCGTGTATTCGGTGGATGCCGACGACATCAAGCTGCCCGGCTGCCTTGCCACGATCGGCTGGGCCTACTTCGATGACGGCTACGCAGCCGGCAAGCTGGCGGTGCGGGTATTGAAGGGAGAATCGCCGGCCAAGATGGCCTTCGAGCCCCTCACCAAAACGGAGTTGATGGTGAACAAGGCCACCGCCGCAGCGATCGGGGTAACCCTGCCTGAGGAGCTGATCAAGGCAGCCCAGAAGGTGGTGAGCTAGAGCCCACCCCCATCGCATCACCCCCTTTTCAAGGCAGGGGGGTGATGTTTTGCAGCTTGTCGTTGAGCTGGCTTGCCATAGCTTGGCGGCCAACAGCAAGCACTTTCAGGGTGTCTTCATGCATGCGCAGCTGGGCATCAGCTACTTGCATGCCACGCACCAGCTCCTTCATCTCATCCGGCAAGCCGTTGAGGTCGTATCGCTTGCCCTCGAAGGTGAGCACGGGCGGCTGGTTGTCGGATTGCTGGGCGACGTTGTCCACGAGTGGCAAAAAATCTTCAGCCCTTATGGTACGGGTGGCAGGCCACCCGGCCGCTTAAAGAAAAACATCAGCAGCGGGCCCACCTGGGCTGCTTCCACCATCTCCCAGTTTTCCTTGCCGAGGGCATTGAGAAAAAACTGCAGCTGTTCGGCTGGGTGGCGTGGTTTGGTGGCTGCGGCGTCGTATTGCTGCGGGAATTCCTTCTTAAGAAACTCCGGGCTCAGGGCGCCGCCGAGCCGCTCACTATCTGCCTTGGGTGAGGGAGGACCCGGCGGATTGCCGCTCTCCACGTTGATGTGGATCACCCGGTATTCCCAAGACATCAGGCTTGCAGATGAATGAATTGGCGCTCGCAGAGCTCGCGGTAGCGGCCCCCCTGCGCCATCAGCTCATTGTGACTGCCCTGTTCGACGATGCGACCGCCATCGAGTACCAGGATTCTGTCTGCACCCTGCACGGTGGCTAGCCGGTGGGCAATCACCAGCACGGTGCGGCCCGCCATCGCCTGCTCCAGGCCTCGCTGCACCGCCTCCTCCGCTTCGGCATCGAGGGCGCTGGTGGCTTCATCCAGCAGCAGCACCGCCGGGTTGCCGAGCACGGCGCGGGCAATGGCCAGCCGTTGCAGCTGGCCGCCAGAAAAGTTGCTGCCCCGCTCTTCGATGCGGCTCGCGTAGCCCTGGGGCAGGGCCTCGATGAAGCCGGCGGCGTTGGCGAGGCTGGCGGCCTGGCGGATGGCAGCCTCGCTGGCGGGCCGGCCGAAGGCAATCGCTTCGGCCACCGTGCCAGAAAACACACTGCTCTGCTGGGGCACCAGGGCTACGGCGCGGCGCAGCTCCCGCGCCCGCAGATCGGCTAGGTCGTGGCCATCCAGCAGCACCCGGCCCTGCTGGGCGGTGTTGAAGCGCAGCAGCAGGGAAAACAGGGTGCTTTTGCCGGCGCCGGAGGGGCCCACCAGGGCCACTACCTGGCCAGGCCGCACCTGCAGATCCAGGTCGTGCAGCACCGGTTGGGCGGGGTTGTAGCCGAAGCGCACCTGCTCGAGCACCAGCTCGCCGCGCACGCTGCCAAGCGGCTGTGCCGAGGGCCGGTCTGGAGCCTCCACCGGTTCCGCCTCGATCGCCCGCAGTCGCCGCAGCGAGGCCTGGCCCTGCTGAAACTCGTTGAAGTTGGTGGTGAGGTGGGAGATCGGGTCGATCAGCATCAGCAGGGCCGCCACGTAGCTGCTGAAGCCCTGGCTGTTGAGGCCGCCGGCCTGAATCCGGGCGGCGCCGAGCAGCAGCACGGTGAGGATGCCGGCCGCTTCCAGAAAGCCCACCACCGGGTGCTGCAGGGCCAGCAGTTTGAGGGTGCGGTAGCGGGCCCGACGGTGCAGGTCGATTTCGGTGTCGAAGCGCTGCTGCAGCCACGGTTCGGCCGCGAAGGCCCGCACTAAAGGCAGCCCACCGATCGCTTCGCCCAGCAGGCCCGCCAGCTCGCTCACCTGCTTTTGACTGCGTTCGGCGGCGGTCATTACCCGGGCGCCAAAGCTGCTTACCAGCAGCACCACCACTGGCGCCAGCAGCAGGGTGGCCAGGGCTAAGGGCCAATCGAGCCACACCATGTAGCCGAGCACCACCACCAGCTGCAGGGCGCTGGGGGTGGTGTCTTGAATGGTTTTGTAGATCACCTCGCCCACCCGGTCGGCGTCTTCGGTGAGGCGATAGGTGAGGTCGCCGGCTGAGAGCTTCTCGAGGGCGCCGAATTCCAGCCGTTGCAGGCGTGCAAATAGGCCCCGCCGCAACTCCTGACTAACCCGCAGGGCCGGCCCGGCCAGCAGGGTGTCCTGGCCGAACTGGGCCGCCTTTTGCACCAAAAACAGTCCCAGGGCCGCGGCGATAGTGCGCAGCACCACTGGGAAGTTGCCAGCGCCGATGGCTGGAATCAGCTGGCCCGCCAGCCAGGCGAGCAGCGGCCAGCAGGCCACATAGATCACCATGCACAGCCCACCTGCCAGCAGGCGCCGGCGGTGGGGTTTCAGCAGCGGCCAGAGGTGTCGAAACCCGGCCGGTGAGGGTGCAAGCATGCGGTAAAGCTATCGCTGCTCCCCCAATCCGCCCCTTGAAACTCGATCAATTCCTCAAATACCAAGGCCTGGCGGGCACCGGCGGCGAAGCCAAGCTCCGCATTCAGCGCGGTGATGTGCGGGTGAATGGCGCCATCGAAACCCGTCGCGGTCGTCAGTTGGCCCCCGGTGATGCGGTCGACATCGACGGCCGTGAGCTGCTGTTTATGGGGACCAGGCCGCCGGCCCATTAGGTTTTCCTGACAGTGCTGGAGAGGGCCGATGCGTAAGGCCGTGATCGCGGGTAATTGGAAGATGCACATGACCTGCGCTGAGACGCGGGTATTTGCGGCCACGTTTCGGCCCCTGATTGCCGACTCCCCAGACGATCGGGAGGTGGTGATCGCTCCGCCTTTCACCTCGATTCCCACGCTCTGCCGCCATCTGGAGGGTGCTGGTGTGAAGTTTGCTGGGCAAAACGTGCACTGGGAAGACCAGGGGGCCTACACGGGCATGATCTCGGCGCCGATGCTGCTGGAGCACGGGGTGAGCTACGCCATCGTTGGCCACAGTGAGCCGCGCAAGTACTACAGCGAAAGCGATGAGCAGATCAACCTGCGCGCCCGCAATGCCCAGCGCCATGGCTTGATCCCGATCCTGTGCGTGGGCGAAAGCCTCGACCAGCGGGAATCCAATGAAACCGAGCGGGTGATCCACCGCCAGATCGAACAGGGCCTTGAGGATGTGGATCCCACCCAGGTGGTGGTGGCCTACGAGCCGATATGGGCGATTGGCACCGGCAAGACCTGCGCCGCTGAGGAGGCCAATCGCATCTGCGGCCTGATCCGGGGCTGGGTGGGTAACCCCGGCGTCACGGTTCAATACGGCGGCTCGGTGAACCCTGCCACCATCGACGATCTGATGGCCCAGAGCGACATCGACGGCGTCTTGGTGGGTGGGGCTTCCCTCGATCCGGTGAGCTTTGCCCGCATCGTCAACTACGGCCGCTGAGACTGGCTCCCTGAGACTGGCCCCCCGTGATCGATCAACCCCGTTTCGCCTGGGGCGAGCGCACCGCAGTGATGGGGGTGCTGAACCTCACCCCCGACTCCTTCAGCGACGGCGGCCGCCTCGCCAGCGTGGCGCACGCGGTGCGCGCTGCTGGGCGGATGCTGACCCAGGGGGCCGATGTGTTGGATCTCGGCGCCCAGAGCACCAGGCCCGGCGCCGAGGAGGTGGGGCCCACGCGGGAGCTTGAGCGGCTGCTGCCCGCTCTTACTGCTATTCGCGCTGCCCATCCAGGCGCCCTGCTCTCGATCGACACCTTCCATGCGGCGGTGGCTGAGGCGGCTTTGGCGGCGGGCGCCCACTGGATCAACGACGTCAGCGGCGGCCGGCGTGATCCGGCCTTGTTGCGCTTGGCGGCGTCTGCCGGCTGCCCACTGGTGTTGATGCACAGCCGTGGCGATAGCCGCAGCATGAACTCCCTTGCCCACTACGAGAATGTGGTGGCGGAGGTGCGGGCTGGCCTAATGGCGGACACTGAAATGGCTCTGGCGGCGGGGGTGCGCCCGCTGCAGCTGATCTGGGATCCGGGGTTGGGCTTCGCTAAGGACACCGACCACAACCTGGATCTGCTCCGGGGCCTAGGCACCCTGGCGGTGGAAGGCTTTCCCCTACTGGTGGGGCCTTCGCGCAAGCGCTTCATCGGCGCGGTGTTGAACGAGCCCAGGCCCCGTGCCCGGCTGTGGGGCACGGCGGCGGTGTGCAGCCAGGCGATTGCCCAGGGGGCCCGCATCCTGCGAGTGCACGACGTTGGGCCAATCGTGCAGGTTGCCCGGATGGCCGATGCTCTGCGGGGCTAATCAGCCCTCCGTCACCCCCTCGATCCGATCTTCGATTTCCTGATAGATCTCCTGGAGCTGGCCGATGTTCTCGTCGCTGGTTTCCCAGTAGCCGCGGCCATTTACTTCGAGCAGGGTGCCCACTATGCGGCGGAAGCTATGGGGATTGAGCTCCATCAGCCGCTTACGCATTTCTGGATCGTTGATGAAGGTGTCGTTTGCCTCCTCGTACACGAAGTTATCTACTGAGCCACTGGTGGCGCTCCAGCCCAGGGTGAAATTGAGCCGTTTGGCCACTTCCCGCACCCCCTCGTAGCCGGAATTGAGCATGCCCTCGTACCACTTGGGGTTGAGCAGCTTGGTGCGCGAATCGAGGCGAATGGTTTCGCTCAAGGAGCGCACCTGGGCGTTGGCCGTGGTGGTATCGGCGATATAACTCGCTGGTGCTTTGCCGTCGTCGCGCAGGCCGGCGATCAGCTTGGTGGGGTCACTGTCGAAGTAGTGGCTCACATCGGTGAGTGAAATCTCAGCTGAATCCAGGTTTTGGAAGGTTACATCAGCGGTTTTCATGGCTGATTCGAACACCTCCCTGTTCTGGTTCATCTCACCTGGGTTGTCGGCGTTGAAGGCAAATGTCTTGCGGGAGAGATACATCTCCTGCAGTTCATTCTCCTCCTCCCAGGTGCTGTTTTCCACCGCCAGGTTTACGTTTGAGCTGTAGCTGCCGCTGGCATTGGAAAACACCCGCGTGGCCGCATCACGTAGGGACACACCTTGGGCCGCCGCCTGCTCCTGGGCATGGCGGCGCACGAAGTTCATATCAAGGGGCTCATCAGCCTCAGCTGCCATCTTCACGCCCTGATCTATCAAGCCCATCTGGTTGATAAACAGGTCGCGGAATACGCCGCTGCAATTCACCACGACGTCGATGCGGGGCCGGCCGAGTTCCTCAAGGGAGATCAGCTCCAGCTTGTTCACCCGGCCCAGGGAATCTGCCACGGGCCGCACGCCGATAAACCAGAGGATTTGGGCCAGCGACTCGCCGTAGGTCTTGATGTTGTCGGTGCCCCAGAGCACGCAGGCGATCGTTTCGGGCCAGGCTCCCTGCTCGGCCTTTTGGCGCTCGATTAGCCGGTCCACCACCACCTTGGCGGCAGCAATGGCTGCGCGGGTGGGGATCGACTGGGGGTCAAGCGCGTGGATGTTCTTGCCGCTGGGCAGCACGCCCGGGTTGCGGATTGGGTCGCCGCCGGGTCCCGGCAGCACGTATTCGCCATCGAGGGCCTTGAGCAGGCTCTGCATCTCCATATCGGCGCAGATCTGCTCAAGGCAGAAGCGCAGGTAGCCAAACAACTTGTCGAGCTCGGCTTGATCTACCCCTGGGAAGCCAGCAACCCGGCAGGCACTCAGCCAGGGGCTGGGCAGTTGGAAGCCGAATTTCTCCAGCAGGGCAAACAAC
>Ga0209357_1000908_pt1 | contig 12014 bp, 8 predicted proteins | sample LauGreFBDMM110SD_2_FD_187573 | JGI IMG/M metagenome (GOLD analysis project Ga0209357, IMG submission 187573) | Freshwater lake microbial communities from Lake Michigan, USA - Fa13.BD.MM110.SD (SPAdes) (version 3) | ecosystem: Environmental > Aquatic > Freshwater > Lake | place: Lake Michigan, USA... | reverse complement strand
AAATAAAACTGTTCCTACTCCTCGCGCAAATCTTCTGCGCGCTAAGTCAATTACTTCTCTAACTTCTTTTACACCACTTGAAGTTGCAGATAGTTCCACAAAAGATCTACCGGTGGAAACAGAAATAACGTGAGCCAAAGTGGTTTTACCACTCCCCGGTGGTCCCCACAGAATCAAAGAGGTGGCAGCTAATTTGTTGTCATCATCTGGATTTAATAAAACTCTTAATGGTGAATCAGCTCTGGTGACTTGATTTTGTCCAACTACTTCATCTAAAGAACTTGGTCTCATTCGCGCAGCTAAAGGTGCGGTTACAAATTTATTGTTTGCAGGGACTTCAATTGGTTCAGCGTCAAACAGCGCATCATCCATGATTATTTTTCAGGTTTAAAATCTATGCCAGCTTCTTTTCGTTGCGCTGGGGTAATTGGTGTTGGGGCACCTGTGAGTGGGTCTTGTCCGCCACCACTTTTGGGAAACGCAATCACATCTCTAATGCTGGTTGCTCCAGTTAATAACATCACCACACGATCCCACCCAAATGCAATTCCAGCATGTGGTGGTGGACCGTACTTAAATGCTTCTAATAGGAAACCAAATTTATCTTGAGCTTCTTCATCATTGATGCCAAGAATTTTAAATACTTCTTTTTGTACATCTGCTCTATGAATACGAACAGATCCGCCGCCGATTTCATTTCCGTTCAAAACTAAGTCATATGCCCAAGCCAGTGCTGATCCAGGATCTTTCACAAATGTGGCTAACGATTCAGCATTTGGTGAAGTAAAAGGATGGTGCACTGCAGTCCACACCAGTTGTCCTTGATCATTGGTTACTTGTTCAAACATAGGTGCATCAACTACCCAAACAAAATTCCATTCCTTCTCATTAATTAATCCCAGTCGTTGCCCAATTTCTGATCGTGCCGCACCAAGAAGTCCTAAGGCCTCACTTCGAGAACCGGCGGCAAAGAAAACAGCATCACCTATTTTTGCTCCAACTGCATTCATCAAACCATTTCGTTCTTCATCACTTAAGTTTTTGGCAACCGGGCCAGCTATTTCACCATCTGCAGAAAATACTGCGTATGCCAAACCTTTGGCACCGCGTTGTTTAGCCCACTCTTGCCAGGCATCAAATTGTTTTCGAGGTGTATCTGCACCACCAGGCATAACAACTGCACCTACATGATCTGCTTGGAAAACTCTAAATGGTGTTGCTTTGAAATATTGTGTTAAATCTACTAATTCAAGTGCGAATCTTAAATCTGGTTTATCTGAACCATATTTTCTCATCGCTTCGTGATAAGTGATGCGAGGAATTACACCAATTTCGTGATCTAGAATTTCACTCCACAGTTTTTTAATAACTTTTTCGCCAACTTTGATGATGTCTTCTTGATCAACAAAAGACATTTCAATATCAAGTTGGGTAAATTCTGGTTGACGATCGGCTCTAAAGTCTTCGTCTCGATAACAACGAGCGATTTGGAAATATCTTTCCATCCCACCTACCATTAGTAATTGTTTAAACAATTGGGGTGATTGTGGCAGTGCATACCAAGAACCTGGTTGCAAACGAACTGGAACTAGGAAATCTCTGGCACCTTCAGGAGTAGAACGAGTTAAAGTTGGGGTTTCTATTTCTATGAAATCATCATTCAATAAAACATCTCGAGCATATTGACTTACTTTGCTACGAATTCTTAACGCAGCTCCTGGACCACCTGGTCTTCTTAAATCTAGATAGCGATATTTCAATCGAGATTCTTCGTTAACATCTACTTCTTTATCTATCTGAAAAGGAAGAGCTTGGGATTGAGATAAAACATTAACTTCGCTAGCAAAAACTTCAATACTTCCAGTAGGTAAATCCTTATTTTCATTACCTGCGGGGCGAAGCTTTACTTGACCAGTTATTTGTACACAAGTTTCTGGTTTTAAATCATGGGCAAGTTTTTCATCATGAACTACTACTTGCACAATTCCTGAGGCATCTCTTAAATCAATGAAGGCAACTCCACCATGATCGCGACGGTTTCCAACCCAGCCCGCCAATGTCACTTTTACTTCAGCATCAATTGGTCGAAGCGCATCTGCCACATGTGTTCTTAACACTTAAATTTCATCCCTTTTTTGTAACAAAAAACTTAGTTTTTATTAGTTCTCAGTCTGTCGTATCACTTGAATTAAGTGCGCAACCATGTCACCTAGAGCGACTTGAACTTGTGAAGATTCCCCTAAATTCTTAATTTGCACCTGGGCACTTTTTACTTCATCCTCGCCAATCACCACGGCATATTTCGCACCACTCTTATCAGCTGCCTTCATCGCACCTTTTAATCCTCGATCACCATAAGCCATATCGGCTCTTATTTCTGCTGCTCTAATTTGTTGCAATAACGAAACAGCTAACCTGTGTGCATTATCTCCAATTGGTACAATGAACACATCTACCAAAGTGGTATCACCCACTATTAAATTTTCCACTTCGCAAGCCATCAAAGTTCTATCTGTGCCAATACCAAAACCAATTCCACTTAAATCTTGACCACCAAGTGATTCCATAAGACCGTCATATCTTCCGCCACCACCAATACCGGATTGGGCACCCAGTTCTGGATGGTCGAATTCAAAAGTGGTGCGGGTGTAGTAATCAAGTCCGCGCACAAGTCTTGGAGCAGGAGTAAATGCAATTTCTGTTGCTTTAAGTAAATCTTCAACTTCATCGTGATAACTGGAACACTCAACACATAATTCGTTAATAATCAAAGGAGCATTCGTTAATTGTTTTTGTATTTCTGGTCTTTTATCATCCAACACTCTTAACGGATTTATGTTAGCTCTTGTTTTTGTTTCATCATCAAAATCAAGTTTTGCTAAATAACCAGATAGTTTCTCTCTGTATTTTGGTCTACAAGTTGCACATCCCAAAGAGGTTAAAAGTAGTTTAAAATTTCTTAAACCAAGGGATCTGAATGCATCATCAGCAACACTTATGACTTCAACATCTAATGCTGGATCTGGTGCACCAATTGCTTCAATACCAACTTGTTGTAATTGTCGGTATCTTCCTAGTTGCGGACGTTCTGCTCTAAAGAATGGACCTTTGTACCAAAGTTTTACTGGAAGTTGGCCACGATCTAATCCATGTTCAATAACTAAACGTGCCACACCAGCTGTACCTTCAGGTCTTAAGGCAAGAGTTCTGCCACCTCTATCTTCAAACACATACATTTCTTTGCTCACCACATCGGTTGATTCACCAATTCCTCTAACAAAAAGATTTACATCTTCAAAAATTGGTAATTCGACATAACCATAACCAGCTAAAGCTGCTGCATTACCAATTGCGTTTTGAACAGCTAAAAAAGAATTTGAGCGGGGAGGAAAATAGTCTGGAACTCCTTTAGGCGCTTGAAACTGTCCAGCCACTTTTTATCTTCTCCTCAGGAAAATATTTCTAAACCAAGTGTCGCAGGTAAGGGTTACTTGTGCGCTCATCTTGGATTGTTGTTGATGGTCCGTGTCCTGGGTAAACGCTCATTGCATCAGGGAATTTAAGAATTACATTTGCCAAAGTGTGATCCATGGCGCTGGCGTTTCCGCCCGGTAAATCAGTTCGCCCGATTCCCCTATTGAATAAAACATCACCTGAAAACAAATGGTCACCAGTTTCAAAAACTGTGGAGCCTTCAGTGTGGCCTGGTGCATGATGAGTTTTGAATTTAATTCCTGCTAAATCTAAATTTCGGTTTTCTTTAATTAGTTTTAGCTCATCAGGTCTGTAATCAGGGACACCACCGGCCATATTAACTATTTCTTGCCAACCTGATTTTGAATAAGCTTTTTCTGGAGTGGTGATCATCCATTCATCATCAGTGTGCAAATAGGCGGCAATATTGTGATGTTGACAAAGTGGGACCACAGACCAAACATGATCCATATGGCCATGAGTTAACAAGGTGGCAACAGGATGAAGTCCAAACTGTTCGGCTATTCGCTTTATTCCTGCTAAGGATTCAAAACCTGGGTCGATGATGACACATTCAGCATTGGCTTCATTGGCAACCAAATAGCAATTAGTAGCCCAAGGACCAGCTGGGAAAGACTTGATCAACATTTACTGTATTAATCCTCTACTCGGATTTATTCCTGACCTGCGTACAGCCTAGACTTTAGTTAATCCCTAAATCCTAAAAGTGGCTTTGAAAGGTAACAATGTCTGACCAAAATCGCTCTAACGCAACTAAGAAGTCAACAGTTTATATTGCATTAATAACCGCCTTAGCGATAATTATCGGTTCCGTAATTCTAGGTCTGGGTGGACAAACCTCAACCCAAGATGTCACCGCAGAATCAACTCCTGCTGCTGCACTACCAACAGCTGGTATTACTGCCACAAATAAAGCAGTAATTTCTTTTACTACCAATCAAGGTGAAGTTGTGATTGACACAATTCCTGCACTAGCACCACAAACCGTTAACGCTCTTTCATCACTTGCTCAATCAAATTATTTTGATGGCACAATTTGTCATCGTTTAACAACTGAGGGAATTTATGTTTTGCAATGCGGAGATCCAACAGGCACAGGTAGGGGTGGACCTGGATTTAATATCCCGGATGAAAATCTTCCTGAAGCTAAAGAAAATAATTACCCAGCCGGAACTGTTGCTATGGCCAATGCCGGTCCAGGAAAATCGGGTTCTCAATTCTTTTTGGTGTACCAGGACACCACCCTTGGCCCTGATTACACAATTTGGGGCACAGTCACCAGTGGTTTAGATATTTTGAAGACAATTGCAAGTGCAGGCGTGATTGACGGGGGTGCCGATGGTGCACCCAAGACCAGTGTCACGATTGAATCTACAAAAGTTACAATTAGTTAGCAATAGAAGCAGAAAGTAGTAACAAAGCCCGATGACCACCAGTACTAGTTCAACAGACTTCGGTCGAGTTGAAAATGATGGCACTGTCTTAGTGAAGATGCCTGATGGATCTGAGAAACAAGTTGGCCAATGGGCCGCTGGCGATCCCAATGATGGTTTAACTTTCTTTGTTCGCAAATTTCATGAAATTGAGAACGAAATATCTTTAACTTTACAAAGACTTAAAGAAGGTAAAGGTAACGCAGAAGCTGCTTTTAAACTCATTGAAAGAGTTAAAACTAATCTGGAAAATCCCACCTTTGTGGGAGATCTGTCAATCCTTTCAAACAAAGTTGAAGAACTCCAAGTAATTGCTGCAGTGAAAAAAGCAGAATTTTCTGCCGCCAAAGCTATTGCTAAAGAAAAAGCAATGGAAAAAAGAAACCAACTTGTCGCAGAAGCTGAAAATTTAATCAATTCCAAGCAGTGGAAAGTTACCACCCAAAGATTTAAAGAAATAGTTGAAGAATGGAAGAAACTTCCCCACGGAACAAAATCTGAAGAACAAGTTTTGTGGAAAAGATTTAGTTCTGCCCGATCAGCCTTCGATAAGACACGAAGACACTATTTTTCTACTCTTGAATCAGGTCGCAAAGAAGCCAATAAAATTAAGGCAGAAATTGTTTCTCAAGCAAAAGCTATTGCTGATTCTAAAGACTGGTCTGATACTGCTAATAAGTTTAGAAATTTGATGGTTAAGTGGAAAGCAGCCCCAATTTTAGATCGCAAAGAAGAACAAAAACTTTGGAAAGATTTCAAAGTTGCCCAAGATGTATTTTTTGCTGCTCGTACTGCTGCCCTATCAGTGCTTGATGAAGAACACACAAAAAACTTAGCCGCGAAGAAGTTATTAGCTGAAAAAGCTGAAAAGATTCTGCCCATCACTGACATGAAATCAGCTCGACAAGCCTTAAAGCCTATTCAGGAAGAGTGGAGCAAAATTGGTCATGTTCCCCGTAAAGATAAAGAACAAATTGAATCAAGATTAAAAGCTGTGGAAGAAGCAATAAAAAATACTGAAAAAAATGAAATTAATCGCACCGATCCAGCAAAAAGTGCTCGTGCTCAATCAACAATGCAATTACTTGAAGTAAAACTTGCCAAGACTGAAAAAGAACGAGAAGCAGCACTGGCTAAAGGTGATAACAAAAAGGCTGAAACTCTTTCCATCACAATTGAAAGTCAAAAAATGTTACTTGATGCCACAAAATCAGCTTTAGCTGAATTAACTCGCTAAACGCGATAAACGTCGTAAACTCCCGCAATATTTTTTACTGCCGCTAATACACTGCCCAAATGCTTTGGGTCAGCCATTTCGAAAGCAAACCTGGAGAGAGCAATTCTGTCTCGGGATGTTGAAACCGAGGCATTCAAAATATTTACATGATGCTCAGACAATGTTCTTGTGACATCTGAAAGCAAACCATTTCGATCTAATGCTTCTATTTGAATATTAACTAAATAGATTCCCGAACTAGATTCTGGCCAAGTAGTTTCCACTATTCTTTCTGGTTCAGTCTTCAAATCTGTTGCGTTGGTGCAATCAATTCGATGAACTGATACTCCTTCACCTCGGGTTACGTAACCAAATATTTCATCTCCCGGAACAGGTGTGCAACATCTGCTCAGTCGGGTATAAACATCATCGATTCCTTTAACATTCACACTTGGGGAATTTGTTATATTCCCACTTCTTCTAACTCTGGTAGGAGCAATTGCTTCTGAAAGATCTTCACTCGCACCTTCTTCCCCACCGTGGAGTTGTAATAGTTTTGCCACCACACTTTGGGCACTAATCTTTCCTTCCCCAACAGCTGAATAAAGTTCATCAATTCCTTTTATTCTTAATTCGTGAGCAACACCAACCAGGGCTTGATTTGCCATCAGTCGATGAAGTGGCAGATTTTGTTTTCTTAATAATTTAGCTATCTCATCTTTTCCTTGCTCAAGATGTTCTTCACGTCTTTCTTTAGTAAACCAGGCTTTAATTTTACTTTTAGCTCTTGTCGATACAGCAAAGTTTAACCAGTCATGGGAAGGACCAGCAGTCTCAGATTTTGTGGTAAAAATTTCAATATTGTCTCCACTAGAAAGAGTTGAATCTAATGAAACTAATTTTCCGTTCACTCTTGCTCCCACACAATGATTTCCTACCTCGGTGTGAACTGCGTAAGCAAAGTCAATTGGAGTAGCACTATTGGGTAATGCAATCACATCACCAGCAGGTGTGAAAACAAATATTTCATCTTGCTGGCCTAGGTCATAGCGCAACGAATCAAGAAATTCATCTGGGTCTTCTGTTTCTTTTTGCCAATCAACGAGTTGACGTAACCATGCCATGTCATCAGTTGGTTTCGCATCATTTCCTTGACGTTCTTTGTATCGCCAATGGCTAGCTACACCGTATTCAGCTTCCTTATGCATGTCTTGGGTTCTGATTTGAAATTCAATTGGTCGACCATTTGGTCCCATTACCGTGGTATGAAGTGAACGATAAAGATTAAATTTTGGCATTGCTATGTAATCTTTGAATCTGCCCGGCACTGGATTCCAGCGGGAATGAATTGTGCCTAATGTGGCGTAACAATCTCTCACATCTTCTACCAAAATTCTTATTCCTACCAAGTCATAAATTTCGTTAAAGTCCCTGCCACGCACAATCATTTTTTGGTAAACCGAGTAATAATGTTTTGGTCTACCACTTAATTCAGCTTTTATTTTGGCATCACTTAAATCTTTTTGAACAAATTCCACAACTTCTGCGATATCACGATCTCGTTGCGGGGCTCTTTGCCCAACTAGGTGCACAATTTCGTCATACATTTTGGGATAAAGACCAGCAAAAGATAAATCTTCTAATTCCCATTTGATGGCATTCATGCCCAAACGATGGGCTAATGGAGCAAATATTTCTAAAGTTTCCCGAGCTTTTTGTTCCTGCTTATCAGCAGGTAAAAATTCAAGGGTGCGCATGTTATGTAATCGATCAGCTAATTTGACGAGTAATACTCGAATATCTTTGGCCATGGCAACAACCATTTTGCGAACAGTTTCTGCGGCACTTGCATCACCGTATTTCACTTTATCTAATTTGGTAACTCCATCAACTAATCGGGCAACCTCTGTTCCAAAATCGGCTTCAAGTTTTTCAATTGAGTAACCGGTATCTTCCACAGTGTCGTGCAGTAACGCAGCCGCCAAAGTTTCACTAGACATTCCCAAATCAGCCAGAATGGTTGCAACAGCTAAAGGATGAGTTATGTAATCCAGACCGCTTAGGCGCTTTTGACCTTCATGCTGTTTCTTGGCCACAACATATGCTTTATTAACTAATTCAATATTGTCTTTTGAGTGATATTTTTTAAGCGTTTTTAAGAGTGGATCAAGTTCAGGATTCTCAGATTTCCAACCAGTTATTTTGGCTATTCTACTGCGCGTGTCTGGAGCATCAGTCATGTTTGATGCCTCCCAGGAATTTCTTCAACTGTTGGCTCTTTAGTTTAGCAATGAATAAATTGCAATTAAAAACTACTTAAGATTTCTTTCTTTTTGAGCGCGTAAAGCGTTTAGGTTGAGTTCTTGGTCCTGCTTGCATGAGTTGATTGGCCAAAATTGGGCTACCAGTTATCTTCATACCTTCTGGTCCATCCACTCCCGCATTAACTCTTCTAGCATGAACTCGTCTTGCTAAAGCTTGAATTTCTGGTTGACGTTCTTTTAGTTGCACCAAAATTGGGGTGGCAATAAAGATTGAAGAATATGTTCCGGCAGCAATGCCCACAAATAAAGCTAATGCTAAATCTTTTAGGGTTCCGGCTTGAAGAATTCCTACTCCCACAATCAAAATTGCCGCCACTGGTAAAAGTGCCACGATGGAGGTGTTAATAGATCTAATTAAGGTCTGGTTCAGTGCCAGGTTGGAAGATTCACGGTAATTCAATCTTGATTGGGCAATGATTCCTCTAGTGTTTTCTTTTACTTTGTCAAAAACAACCACAGTGTCATAAAGTGAGTAACCAAGAATTGTTAGAACACCAATCACAGTGGCGGGTGTTACCTCAAAGCCGGTGATGGCATAAACACCAATTGTGATCAACAAATCGTGTAGTAATGCAACTATTGCTGCTGCTGCCATTCTTAATTCAAAATAAGCAGTTAAAAAGAGAATAACTAAAAGCACAAACACACCCAAACCGATTAAGGCCTGTCGGGTAATATCTGCACCCCAGGATGGACCAACTGATTGGGTGGTGATCAAACCTGGTTCAACTTTAAAATCTGTTGCAATCTTGCTAATAAAGATTGCAATTTCTGTTTCATCTAGTGGTGGTGTTTGGATTTCTAATCTTTCATTTCCAACCGCAATAATTACCGAAGTTTCAACACCGGCATTCTTAACAATGTTTCGGGCATCTTCCACACTGGTCACACTTGGCACATTAAACTTTGCGCCACCTTTGAATTCAATGCCCAGATTTAATCCACGACCAAACAAACCAAAAGCTGCTACCGCAATGATGATGAACGAAATAAAATACCAAAGTTTTCTTCTGCCCACAAAATCAATTGAGGTTTCACCTGTATAAAGTCGATTTCCAACTTCATTAAATTTCATTATTTGTCACTTCCATTCAAGATTGTGCTACCGGCGATAAGGCGTTTGCGTGAAACTCCGGTTAAAATCCCGCCAGATTCAGCCCAACTGGATTTACCAAAATAAGTAACCAATGGATGGGTGAACCAGAAAGCAACCAAAACATCTATCACTGTGGTTAATCCTAAAGTAAAAGCAAAACCTCTCACACTTCCCACACTTAGGGCATAAAGCACAACTGCTGCCAGCAGCGAAACAAAGTCTGCCGCTAACAATGTTCTTCTTGCTCTAACCCAAGCCAATTCAGTAGCAACTCTTAATGATTTACCATCACGGATTTCATCACGGATTCTTTCAAAATAAACCACAAACGAGTCAGCCGTAATTCCAATGGCCACAATCGCACCCGCGATACCTGCCAAAGTTAAAGTAAAACCAATTGATCTACCCAAAGCAATAATTAGTAGCCACAAGAAACCTGCGGCAACAATTAAGCTGAAAACTGCCACAAAACCCAATGCGCGGTAATAAATAAGTAGATAAATTACTACCAAAATCAAACCAATAGCCCCAGCCAATAAACCTGCAGACAATTGATCTTGACCAAGTGTTGGACTAATTGAAGTTGATTCGGCAATATTTAATGTCACAGGTAGAGCTCCATAGCGCAGCACTTGTGAAAGTTGTTTAGCTTCTTCTGCTTTAAATGAGCCTTCAATTTGTGCTTTCCCACCCAAAATAGGTTCAGAGAAAAATGGTGCCGAAACTACTAGCCCGTCTAACACAATTCCAAAACGATTTTGTGGTGAAGGAAGTTTACTTAAATTAATTGATGCTTCAGATAACTTAGTTGCACCTTGAGAATCAAAATCTAAAGTAACCATCCACCCACCAGCACCTTGTTGGGGCAAACTGGCTTGAGAGTCAGAAACTTGATCACCAGTGATGAATGCAGGTGCTAACACAAATTTTTCAAAACCATCTTTAGAACAGGTGAGCATATATTTAGTTGGATCATCTGCCCTACCACCTTGGAGAAGTCCAGGGGTAAAACAATTTAATGACAAATATTGTTCATAAAGTTCGTCAGAAGTTGCTGCTTGAATTGGTAATTCTGTTGGTTGCACAACAGCCTTAGGGCTGACACTTGGAGATGCACTGGGTGAAGCACTAGGAACAGCAATTTCAATTCCATTGCCAGCAGCCAGTACTGCACGAAAATCTAGTCGTGCTGTTTGTTTAAGTAAATTAGTAATTCCTTCAGGATTAACTCCTGGAACGGTTACAACAATGGCCGCATTTGCGCCACTTCCTTGCACAGTTACTTCTGCTTCTGCCACACCAAAACCGTTAACGCGTTGGCGAATAATTTCAACAGTTTGATTTATCTGATCTTGTGTTAAAACACCTTCAGTGCCGGGTGCTAATTCTGGTGTCAAAATAACTTGTGTACCACCACGTAAATCAAGTCCTAATCTTGCTTCGTGTGATGCCCCAGGCCAAAAAGCCCACAAAATTGTGGCACCTAAAACCAGTGTTATTAAAATTAGTAATCTACCTGGACGTGCGCGATTTGCGGCAGACACTTTTTAATGACTCCTAGGAAAGATTATTGTGTTTCATTCAGTATTAATACCGTGCTTACTAAGTATTCCGTATGCCTATATTTATTGACCCAAGAGGTCTAATTTATTCGGTTATATCCAAGACTTGTTGAGCAGGAACACTTTTACCCAACAATTGGTAGGCCGAAGGTGTGGCAATTCTTCCTCGAGCAGATCTAGCTAAATATCCAATTCGAACTAAAAACGGTTCACACATATCTTCCACAGTTTCAGGTTCTTCCCCAACAGCAACAGCCAAAGTGGAAAGACCAACTGGTCCTCCCCCAAATTTGTTAATCAAAGCATCAAGAATTGCTCTATCAATTCGATCCAGGCCACGGTCATCGATTTCAAATAAAGTTAATGCTTTTTTGGCAATGGTGATATCTACTTGACCAGTTGCATGAACTTGCGCATAATCTCTGACTCTTCTTAACAATCTGTTAGCAATTCTGGGTGTTCCTCGTGAACGTTTACTTATTTCCACAGCTGCATCTTGTGTGATTTCAACTTTCAATAATCCAGCGGATCGGTGCACAATTTGTTCTAATTCAGCTGCTTCGTAGTAATCAAGGTGAGCGGTGAAACCAAAACGATCACGTAATGGACTTGGTAATAAACCAGCTCTTGTGGTTGCGCCGATCAAAGTAAAAGATGGTAAATCTAAACCAATGGCGTTTGCTCCCACCCCTTTACCAACCACAACATCAACTCGATAATCTTCCATCGCTAAATAAAGCATTTCTTCAGCTGGTCTTGCTAAACGATGTATTTCGTCTATAAACAAAATTTCACCAGGTGTTAAAGAACTTAAAACTGCCGCTAAATCTCCGGCATGCTGAATTGCCGGACCTGAAGTTACTCTGATTGGTGCACCAAGTTCTGAAG
>Ga0209357_1000888_pt1 | contig 12129 bp, 13 predicted proteins | sample LauGreFBDMM110SD_2_FD_187573 | JGI IMG/M metagenome (GOLD analysis project Ga0209357, IMG submission 187573) | Freshwater lake microbial communities from Lake Michigan, USA - Fa13.BD.MM110.SD (SPAdes) (version 3) | ecosystem: Environmental > Aquatic > Freshwater > Lake | place: Lake Michigan... | reverse complement strand
GGGCGGCGGGGAGGGGCGCCCACCAGCCCGCCAACGCCAGCCCCGCCGCCCAGGCAAGACCCAGGCAACGCCCCGGGGCAGCGGCCAGCGCCAGCGGTTGGCCCGAAAGGGGATCACCAGCCATCGCAGAACGCCCTTGTCAACATGGGTCCATGCTCGCCTACCTCGACCACCAAGCCACCACCCCCTGTGATCCGGCCGTCGTGGCCGCCATGGTCCCCTGGTGGACGGAGCAATTCGCCAACCCGGCCAGCCGCCTGCACCGGCCCGGCCTGCTGGCAGCCGCGGCCGTGGACCAGGCCCGGGCCCAGGTCCTAGGGCACCTGGGCCTGGCCGGAAACGAGCCAGCGGCCGCCCAAGTGATCTTCACCAGCGGGGCCACCGAGGCCAACAACCTGGCCCTTAAGGGCCTGGCCGAGGCCGAACTGGCGGCAGGAGGCCGCCGGCGCCAGCTGGTGACCCTGGCCACCGAACACCGGGCCGTGCTCGATCCGCTGCGCTACCTGGCCCGCCATGGCTTCCGGCTCAGCGAACTGCCGGTGGGCGGCGATGGCCTGGTGGATCTGGACCAGCTCGAAGCGGCCCTGGGCCCCGAGACCCTGGTGGTGAGCGTGATGGCCGCCAACAACGAAATCGGCGTGCTCCAGCCCCTGGCCGCGATCGGCTCCCTCTGCCGCCAGCGGGGAATCCCCTTCCACTGCGACGGCGCCCAGGCCGTGGGCCACCTTGCCCTCAAGCCCGCCGAGCTGGGCATCGACCTGCTCAGCTTCAGCGCCCACAAGTTCTATGGACCCAAGGGCATCGGTGCCCTGGCGATCAGCCGGCCCCTCACGCTCGCCCCCCAGCTCCATGGCGGCGGCCAGCAGGGGGGCTTGCGGGCCGGCACCCTGCCCGTGCCGTTGATTGTGGGCCTGGCCGCCGCCCTGAACCTGGCCCAAGCCGACCGCCTAGAGCGGGAGCAGCGGCTCGGGGCCCTGCGCGATCAGCTCTGGCAGGGGCTGGAGGCCCTAGGCGGTATCCGCCGCAATGGGGCCGCCGCGCCCCGGCTGGCCCACAACCTGAACGTTTGCGTGGCCGGGGTGGAGGGCGGCGCCTTGCACCGGGCCCTGCGCCGCCAGCTGGCGGTGAGCGGCGGCTCGGCCTGCAGCAGCGGCGAACCCTCCCATGTGCTCGCCGCCCTGGGACTGAGCCGCCTGGAGGCCGCCGCCGCGATCCGCTTTGGCCTGGGCCGCGCCACCACGGCCGCCGAGATCGGGCAGGCCATCGAAGCGGTGGCCGAGGCGCTCAGCCAGCTGCGGGGCCCGAGAGGCTAAGCAGCAAAAAGCCCCCTACCCCCACCACGGCCAACAGCATCTGGGCCAGGCGGCTGACGAGCATGCCGCTCACCACCGCCAGCCCCACCTTCAACGAGCGACCCAGGATCGCCAGGGCGGCGCGGCGCCCGGCCCCCAGCTCCGCCACCAGCTCCCCCAAAGCGGCACCCAGCAAGGGCCCCACCAGGGCGCCAAGCAGCGGCCCGCCCACGGGCAAGGCCGGCAAGAGCCCAAGAACGCCAACCAACAACCCCAGGGCGGCACCGCCGTAGGCCCAGCGGCTGGCCTGGAGCCGGGCCGCCCCGAGCACCACCCCCAAGGCTTCTGCCCCCCAGCCCAACAGCAGCAACAGCACCGCCAACAGCAGCACCGGCCAGGCCACGCCAAACCCCACCGCCCAACACCAGAGCAGGGCCCCCAGGGGCAACAGCACCAGCCCGGGCAAGACCGGCAACAGGGTGCCGGGAATCGCCAACAGCTGCACCAGCAGGGCAGCCCACCAGAGCAGGTCGGTGTTGGTCATGACTGCAGGGACGTAAGTAGGACTGGAACCATGGCCATCCCTAGGCTGGGCTTTAGTGCTTCGCTCCCCATGGCGCTGACGCCAATCAGTTTGGGACGCTTACGGGTCTTGCAAGCCTGCCGCGAGGGCTGGATCGCCTTTGGCCTGGCCCCAGGGCCCTTCCTGATCTTCTCAATTCTGAGTTCCCTGGCGATGGGGGCCTGTGTCCTCCCGATTGCCCTGGGGACCGCGGCCCTCGTGCTGGTTCCCGAGGCCACCGGCATCGCGGAAGCACTCCTGCCGCGCCTGATCGTGATGCTGGTCAGCCTGGGCGCTGTCCTGGTGGGAGTGCTGCTCCTTGGTCTGGTGACACTGGTGACCAGCGTGGGCTTTTGCCGCGGCGCCTGGCTGGCCCTGGAGGGCCACAAGCCCCGTTTCGCCGACCTAATCCGCTGGGATGGGGCCGCCATCAACCGCTTGATCCTGGCCTGGACCGCCTCCCAGCTCCTGCTGCTGGTAGGGCTGGTCCCCTTGGGCCTGGCCGGCTGGGGCCTGAGTTCCCTTGGGCTGGGTCCGGCGCTCTGGTGGCCGATTGGCCTCCTGGCCCTGGTCTTTTGCGGCTGGTTCGGGATTACCCAAACCTTTCTCAACCCCCTGTGCCTGTTTAGAAGCGCCAAACCGCTCGTAACGCTGCGCAGCGGCATCAAGGGGGTGCACGCTCAATGGTGGCGGGTATGGGCCCTGCAGGGGCTGCTGGTGACCGTGATCGTGGTGAGCAGTGGCGCCAGCGCCTATGCCCTGTCGATTGCCCTTGCCCCGGTGGTGGCTTGCATCAACCTGGCCGCCTACCGCCAGCTCTTCGGAGCCGAGGATCGGCTGGGGCTGATCAAACCCCAGACCTGATTAGCCCCCCTAGGCCTAGGGCCTGGCAGCAGCGCCTCGCGATCGCCAGCCCTAACGCCGCTGGGCGACGCGCAACTTGGCCGAACGGCTACGGGGGTTGGCCTCGGCCTCGGCCTCGCTGGCGATCAGGGGTTTGCGGGTGACCCGCTGCAGGCGGTCGTCACTGACAAAGGCGGTTTTGACGCGGCGATCTTCGAGCGAGTGGAAGCTGATCACGGCCAGCAGGCCGCCGCTCTCCAGCCAATCAGGCGCCTGCAGCAGCAGTCGATCGAGCACCCCCAGCTCGTCGTTCACGGCAATGCGCAGGGCCTGGAAGGTGCGGGTGGCGGGATGGATGCGGCCGCGCCGGGCCGGCGGTGGGTAGCAGCCGGCCACCAGGTAGGCGAGGGCGGCGGTGCCGCTGAAGGGGCCGCTCTCGGCCAGGTGCTGCTTGATCTTGCGGGCGATGCGGCGCGAGAGCCGTTCTTCGCCATAGGCATAGATCAAATCGGCCAGCTCGGTTTCGCCCAGACGCTCGATCAGATCCGCTGCCGTCTCACCCCGCTCAGGGTTCATGCGCATGTCGAGGGGGCCATCGGCGCGGAAGCTGAAGCCCCGGGCGGCCCCATCCAGCTGGGGGCTGCTGACGCCCAGGTCCGCCAACACGGCCACGGCGGACTCGCTCGGGCGGTAGTCGGCGAAGTTGCTGGCCACAACCACGGCCCGGTCGCCGAAGGGCGCCAGGCGCTCGGTGGCGGCGGCCCGGGCACTGGGGTCCTGGTCCAGGCCCACCAGGCGCAGCTGGGGATGGGCTTCGAGCAACAGGGCGCTGTGGCCGCCGCCGCCCAGGGTGCAATCGATCAGCAGGCCGGTTCTGGCGGGCAGGTCCGCGAAGGCGTCGAGCACCGGCTGCGCCAGCACCGGCACGTGCTCAAAGCGCTCAGAGGGCAAGCCATCGGAAGACAAGGGGGGCCTCGGCGTGGCTTCCTTCCTAAGATCCCAGCATTCGCCCCTTAGGCCCCGGTCCCATGACGCAGCTGGAGACGCGCACGGAGCCGATGGTGGTCAACTTCGGCCCCCACCACCCCTCGATGCACGGGGTGTTGCGGCTGGTGGTAACCCTCGATGGCGAGGACGTGGTCGATTGCGAGCCGGTGATCGGCTACCTGCACCGCGGCATGGAAAAAATTGCCGAGAACCGCACCAATGTGATGTTCGTGCCCTACGTGAGCCGCATGGACTATGCGGCGGGCATGTTCTATGAGGCGATCGTGGTGAATGCGCCCGAACGGCTGGCCAATGTGCCGGTGCCGAAGCGGGCCAGCTACATCCGCGTGCTGATGCTGGAACTGAACCGCATCGCCAACCACCTGCTCTGGCTGGGCCCGTTCCTGGCCGACGTGGGCGCCCAGACTCCCTTCTTTTACATCTTCCGCGAGCGGGAGATGATCTATGACCTCTGGGAAGCGGCCACTGGCCAGCGCCTGATCAACAACAACTATTTCCGCATTGGCGGCGTGGCGGCCGACCTGCCCTGGGGCTGGCTGGAAAAGTGCGAAGACTTCTGCAACTGGTTTGGTCCCAAGATCGATGAATACGAAAAACTGATCACCAACAACCCGATCTTCCGCAAACGCATCGAGGGCCTGGGCGTGATCAGCCGCGAGATGGCGATCAACTGGAGCCTGTCGGGGCCGATGCTGCGGGCCTCGGGCGTGCCCTGGGACCTGCGCAAGGTGGACCACTACGAGTGCTACGACGACTTCGAGTGGGATGTGGCCTGGCAGAAGGAGGGCGATTGCTACGCCCGCTATCGGGTGCGGATTGAGGAAATGCGCCAGTCGCTCAAGATCCTGCGCCAGGCGATCAAGATGATCCCCGGCGGCCCCACCGAAAACCTGGAGGCCCGCCGCATGGCCGAGGGTAAGAAAAGCGAGTGGTATGGCTTCGATTACCAAACCGTGGCCAAAAAGGTGGCGCCCACCTTCAAGATTCCCTCGGGCGAGCTCTACACCCGGTTGGAATCGGGCAAGGGCGAAATCGGCGTGTTCATCCAGGGCAACGACGACGTGACCCCCTGGCGCTTCAAGATTCGCGCCGCCGATCTCAACAACCTCCAGATCCTGCCCCACATCCTCAAGGGGGCCAAGGTGGCCGACATCATGGCGATCCTGGGCTCGATCGACGTGATCATGGGCTCGGTAGATCGCTGATTGGGCGTGAAACTCCCCTAGCTGGAGGCGACCGCTCAGGCTGAAGCACATCTGGTCACAACTGGGCGCCATTGATGCACATTCCATGCGCATCTAGGCCAAATCATGCCGCTACGTTTGCCTGGTCTCCACCGACCCACCATGGCTTCCGTAGTCCTACCCCCCGTCCTTGAGCCGCTGGTTGCCCAGCCGATTGCGGAACCAGCCAGCACCAGAAAGCCCCCCGCTCCGATCAATCTGATTGGCACCGATGGGGCCGACACCCTATCCGGCAGCAAGGGCAACGATGTCTACTCGGCCGGCGCCGGTGCTGACCTCATCAATGGCTCTGCCGGCAATGACAGCATGGGCGGTGGCTCAGGCATCGACACCCTGGACTATTCAGGACTGAATGCCGATATCACCTTCTCCCGGGGCGGGGTGATCACAAAATCCGGGGGCATGGGTGTTGACACCATCGCCGCCTTTGATATTGAAGTGATCAAGGGCAATGCCAAGCGCATCAACACGATCGACGGCAGCAGCGGCACAACTGCTGCCATCAACGTGGATCTCTCCACCAATTCCCTTGAAATTACCGGACTCCCCGGGATTGGCAGCGCCAAGCTGACAGTCATCAACTTCAGCAATGTCAATGGCTCGGAAAACAATGATGTGATTGTTGGCAACGACAAGGCCAACAGCCTCAATGGCGGCGGCGGCAACGACACCATTTCCGGCGGTGGCGGCGACGACCTCTTGCTCGGCTCGAGCGGCACCGATGTCTACGGGGGTGGCAGCGGCGCGGACACCCTGAGCTACGAAACCTTTGCCGGTGGCGTCACGCTCGTGCGTGGGGGCACGATCATCAAGGCCGATGGCTCGGTTGACACCATCGCCGACTTTGGCGTTGAAACCATCATCGGTAGCAAGGGCGCGGTGAACACGATTGACGGCACCACGGGGGTAACAGCTGCCCTCAATGTGAATCTCTCCAAACAAAACCTAACGATCACGGGCCTGCCCTTTGTCGGCACCGCTTCCCTCACGGTGAAAAACTTCACCGATGTCAAAGGATCCGAGAACGCCGATGTCATCACCGGTGACAAAGGTGCCAATCGCTTACTTGGCAATGGCGGCAATGATGTCCTCACCGGGCTGGGCGGCAAGGACCTCCTCACCGGTGGCTCTGGCGCCGACACCTTTGTGTTCGGCACTGGCGATTCGCTGCTGAGCGGCTTTGACCTGATTACGGATCTGGAGATTGGGGTTGATTCCATCGATGGCTGGGCCGCAACGGCGGTGACTAATGTTGGCATGGCATCCAGCCTGAATGCCGGTGACCTCGGCAGGCTGTTTGGCAACACCTTCCTGGCCAATGGCGCTGCTGCCTTCGTGCTGGGATCTACGGGCGGAGATCGCACCTTCCTCGCCCTCAATGATTCCCAGCTGGGCTTCCAGGCGGGCAAGGACCTAATCATGGAAATCACCGGCTATACCGGCAGCCTCAGCAATCTGGCGATTGTTTGATGGCTCTGGCGGGCCCCCTGGGCTCGCCAAAGTCGGGGTTTGTTTCATAGTGCTGCGTCTCGCAATTTGGCGGGGCGCCATACTTCTTGCAATGGCCCCTGGGCAAGGCACCAACCCCCTTTGCCGGGCTTTCGCTCCATGGCCAGAACCGCCTTTCTCAGCCGCATCCGCCAAAGTGGCTACCTACTCCCGGCAGCCCTGACGGGCTACCTGTGGCTCAAGGGCGGCTGGCCGGAACTGCCTGGCCTGGGCTGCCCGCTACGGGCCCTCACCGGCATCCCTTGCCCCACCTGCTTCCTCACCCGGGCCACCTGCGCCAGCCTGCGGGGCGATTGGCACCAGGCCCTGCAACTCCACGCCTTTGGGCCCCTGGTGGCCGCTGCCCTACTCCTCTGGAGTGTGCAGGCGATTCGCCAGCGGCAGTTCTACCCGCAGGGCCTGGAGGCCTGGCATTTGGTGGTGGGTGTGCTGGCTCTTGTGGCCTACTGGGCGACCCGCATGGGGCTCAGCAATTGGCTAGGAATCCAGACATTCCCGAACGGTTGAGACCCCAGCGAAATCGAGGGCGATTTAGGTGAGCACGCCCTGGCGATAGGCGGCGTTCTGGACGTAGAAGCCGGCCATGGCTGGGGCAAACAAAAGGCCCAGGCCACAGGTGCAAAGGGATACCACAATAACGACTATGCCAGCCAGGATCTGAATCCCCACGAAAGTCCAACCATTTTCAGAGCGATAGACCGCCTGGAAGGAGGAACTGAAGGCATCGAGGATCGACATCTCGGTGGTGAAGATCTTGTTCACATAGACAGGAGTGACCAAGGCAACGGCAATGCCAGGCAGGATGCAAAACAAAAAGCCGACAGCGCCAACAATCGTGAACAGAAGACCGGCAAGCAGGTAGCGCCAAGGACGCTCCAAAAGGGTTCGAAAGGCTCGTTCAACCGTAATTTTTTCACCCGTGGCGAAATACATTGCTGGTACCGCCGCGAACAAAACCGAAACCAGACTGGTGAGGATCGAAAAGGGAAACTGACCAAGTTGACCCATCCAAAATCCCCAGGATGAGACTGAAGTGCTGCCATCAATGGCACTGCCGAGGGTCTCTCCGGAAAAACCGTTCCCCAGCATTGTCAAAAGTAGTTGGACGCCGTAGCCAAACACGCCGATGACCGCCGTAACGATCCAGATGACCAAGATGGTGGGGATGTGGGCGACAAACGCGTCCCAAGCCTTATTCAAAGTGGGCTGTTCGTAGGCAATCGGAGCGGCCACAATCTTGGGGTGAACTGGGCGAAAGCTAAGGCGGGCCGCAGGGTTCAGCAACCCAAAACGATTGAAGCGACACCACAAGCGGCCCCTAGGGGGCCAACATGGCTCCAGGCCCCTCCCTGGGAACACCAACGCCGAATGGAATGCCAGCCCTGGCTACGGCTAGAGCGCACGGTGCGCTTCGGCGACACCGACGCCGCCGGCGTGATCCAATTTCACCAGCTCCTGCGCTGGTGCCATGAGGCCTATGAGGAGAGCCTGGAGCGCTTCGGCATCGGCGCCGCCGAGATTTTCCCCAGGCCGGAGTGGGCCATGGCACACCCGCCAGGCCAGCAGGGGGCCAATGATTCGATCGGGCTGGCCCTCCGCATTGCCCTGCCGATCGTGCATTGCAGCGCCGATTACCGCCGGCCGCTCGTCTGCGGAGATCGCCTTGAGATCGGCCTGCAGCCGCGCCAGCTCGATCAAGGCAGCTTCGAAGTGGCCTACAGCTTTAGTTGCCGCGGACAGACCGCTGCCAGGGGCCTGACCCGCCATCGGGCGATCACGATCGACGATCGCCAGGGTTGTGCGCTGCCAGCGGTGATCAGCGCCTGGCTGGAAGCTTGCCAGCCCAGCACCGAGGCCCCGGACGCCAGATCTGAAACAAACAAGCCTGGGCTGCCTTGAAGAAGCCCAGGCAGGCTGGTGCGATTCAGTCGCGGCGACGCAACACCAGCCAGAGCACGGCGGCCAACTGGACTGGCAGCAGGCTGGTGATCACCGCTAGGGGGTGAATGCCATCCATGGGAATGGAGCCGAAGCTGTTGAAGGTGGCCAGGGAGGCCAAGGCCAGCAACAGCAAGGGCCCTAGGCGCTGAAAAGCTCCGGGGGTGCCGCTGGCCGGCGAAGCCATCAGAACCACTCCTTCTTGGCGTCGACGTAGGTGGCCTGGAACTCCTCAGGGGTTTTGGTGATGTAAATAATGCCTTCGATCAGGCCAATCAGGCCGGTTACGATGCTGCCGAAGCCACAGGTCACAAGGGTGACCGCCAGCATGATCACACCGGCCCGGGTATAGCCCAACACGAACTTATGGATGCCAAGGCTACCCAGGAAGATGCCGGTTAGGCCCGCCACCATCTTCTTGTTGCTGGTTTCGGTGGGATTGCTGTTTGTCATTGAATTAATTGAATCCATAACAATTTAGCCCTAGGCCAGGCCCTTGTCATGCCCTGGCTAGCCAGCTGCGCCAATGGCCCCGCTGCCATTTGCCGAGTTCTGAGGGGGCGAGCTCCGGGCAGGCCAGCCAGCGCTGGGGCCGCTGGCTGGGGGGGAGTTGGCGGGCCAGGCTTTTGAGGGCCTCCGCCAGCTGGTGGGGGGCCGGATCACCGGCCCCAGGCAGGGGCCTAAACAGTCCCACCAGGCGCTCCCCCCAGAGGGCATCGGGTTCGCCCAGCACCAGCAAGGCCGCCAGGGGCAGGCCGGCGTCTGCGGCTAGATCCAGCAGGCGCTGCTCGACCTGCTCCGGAAAGACGGTCTCACCACCACTATTAATGGCGCCATCGAGGCGGCCCAGCACTTCCAGGCCCTGGTGGGTGAGCCGGCCGCCATCACCACTGCGCCACCAGAGCGATGGGCCCGCAAAGGGCACCAGGGCGCCGTCCTGCAACCAACCCAAACTGAGGCGGGGGGTGCGGAGCTCAATCGCCCCCTGCTCGCCGAGGCGCAACTGGCAATCGGCGAAGGGCTGGCCGCAGCCCCCAACCCCGGCCAGAAAGCGGTCGGGCTCCAGGGCGCAGACCATGGCGGCGGTTTCGGTGGCGCCATAGCAAGGGGCCAGGCGCAGCCGGGCCTGGCGGGCCCGCTGCGCCAGTTCGCCAGGCAGGCCGGCGCCGCCGAGCCAGATCAGCTCAAAACGCTGCAACCAGGCCAGGCCGCTGGGGTGTTCCAGCAGGCGCTGCAGCTGGGTGGGCACAAGCGACAGCAGCAGCGGCTGGCGCCAGTTCGCCTGGAGATCCAGCAGCTCCGCGGGCCGCTTGAGCTGGGCGGGGCTGAGGTTGACCAGATCCGCCCCCCAGGCCCGGGCCCGCAGCTGGGGCATCAGGCCGCTCACGTGGTGGAGCGGCAGGGGATTGACCAGGGTGAGGGCCGAGAGCTCGAAACCCTGGGCCGCCAACCACTGGCCACAAGCAGCGGCGGAGGCCTGCAAATGGCCCCAGGGCTGCAAACACCAGCGCCGCCCACCGCTGCTGCCGCCACTGCCCAGCACCAAGCCAGCCCCCGTAGGCAACTGGCCAGCCGCCAAGGCCAGGGCCGCTTCGCCCGCGGCCCGCTCCTCGGGGGCCGCCAGGAGTTGCCAGCCGCCGCGCGCTTGGAGGGCGTCGAGGGTCATGCCAGTAACGGGTTGGAAGGTGACGTGGCGCAGAGAGAACTAAAAGCAAGTGTGGCGGGGATGGCGCTGGTAAGCGATAGCCCCAGGCTTGAGCATTCGTAATACCTAAACCTAACGTTGGAAGCGGCGATCAAACTCCAGAGACAGCAACCCGAAATCACACCAATCCCACTGATCAAAATTTAGAGCTAACTAAAATAACTAAGCCCCCACATAGAACCATCGAGGAAACCTATCTCTTGAATGGAATTACAGGGATTAAACGGACTAGTCGATCGGTAGAAATCAACAACCCTCACGGAGTTTGATGATTGGAGGACAGAAAGGAAAAGGTCATCACCTGCCTCAGACGCAACGCCCTCCTCCACTCCCTTAGATCCCCACCCCCAAATCACCCAAACCAAATCACCCCACCGCCCCCCAAACCCGCTCAGGATCCGCAGCAAACAACTCCCCCTTAGGGCGCCACCCGGGCGCCAGGCCAGGCGCAGTAGGCGTAGGCCCCTGGGCTTGAAGGGCCGCCAGGTGGGCCAGTAGGCGGCGGCCGATGCCGGTTTCAAAGGCCGTGCTCAGGCACAGGTTCGGCGTTCCCGATTGGAGGGACGCCAGCAGGGGGCGGGGGTCGCCTTCGCTGGCCGGACGGCGCACCTGCCAGCCGCTCCAGCGCTGGGCCAGGGCCGGATCGGCCATCAGGGATTCATCCAGGGCCACCGGCACCAGGGCCGCCAACCGCTCCAGGCCCTGCGGGTCCGCCACCGAGAGAGGTTGCTCCAGCCAGTCGAGGCGGGGGCCTGCGGCCAGGCGTTCGGCCCAGGCTTGGGCGGTGGGTCGGTCCCAGCCGCCATTGGCATCGAGCCGCAGCTTGCAGCCGGCGGGCAAGCGAGCCAGGAGTTGCTCCAGCACGGCCCTCTCTTCGGCGTCAGCCCCGGCGGCCACCTTCCATTTCACGGTGAACGGCGGGGTCCCCTGGCTGGGGAGCTCTGCGGCCGTCGTCTGATGGAGTCCAGCGGGCGCAGGGCTGGCGGCCTGGCCCCGAGGGCGCTCCTGCAGCAGGGCGTCCAAGGCCGTCAGGGCCGCTGCTCCTGCTGGCAGCAGTTCGGCGGAGGGGGGCGCGGCCAGCCAGCCCCCCTGGGCCGGGCTGCCGAGGCCCTCGAGTTCGGCCAGGGCCAGGCCGAGGGCAAAGGCGAGGGGCCCGGGCAGCTGGGGTAGGGCCTGCTCCAAGTGCTTGCGCTCCAGCCGCGGCCCCAGGGCCGCGATCGCCGCCGCGCAGGCCCCGTGGCCCCGGGGGTCTTGGGGCTCTAGCGGCGCCGCCTCCCCCCAGCCCAGGCGGCCATCGGCACCCTGGAGTCTGAGGAGCCAGCCGCGCTTCTGGGCCAGCGCCCCCTGGGCTGTGACCAGCTGGCGGGGCAAGCGAAAGGCGAAAGGGCGCCAGGCCAGCTCGAGCATGGCGTCCATTAAGGCCATCCCAGCGACGGCAGCCGCTTAGGGCCGGCCCACCTCTGGCAACCGCCAGCGCGATCCATCAGTTCAGCCCGGGCAGGGGGCCGCCGCCCAGGCGGGCTAGGGCCGGCGCCACCAGGGGCCCAAGGGCCAGGCCGGCGGCGAGGCCGAGGCCATTGAGGGCCTGGAAGCGCAGGGCCAGGAACTTGCTGCCAGAAATCTTGTCCGGTTCGCGGTGGTGCTCGCGCAGCAGCTGGATCAGGGCCTGGCCCGCCGGCAGGCCCGCCGCGCCGAGCAGGGCCGTGAGCGGCCAGTGGCCCACCAGCACCGGCGCCCACTCAAACGAGAGGGTGCCGGCCACGAACCAGGGCACCAGGCCGGCGGCGGGGCCGCTGCCCAGGCGCACCACGGGCGAGCGTTTGCCGTGGCGGGCGTCCTCCTCCACCTGGTGGAAGTGGGAGCAGAACAGCACCAAGGTGGTGGCCAGGGCCGGGCCACTGCCCAGGCCAATCGCCGTGCGCCAGGGCACCGTGACGGCCTCAGCCGCAGGCGCCAGGGCCATGAGGCCGGCGGCGGTGGCCAACGGGCCAAAGGCGATCCAGCAGAGGGGCTCGCCCAGGCCCCTGT
>Ga0209357_1000883_pt1 | contig 12171 bp, 9 predicted proteins | sample LauGreFBDMM110SD_2_FD_187573 | JGI IMG/M metagenome (GOLD analysis project Ga0209357, IMG submission 187573) | Freshwater lake microbial communities from Lake Michigan, USA - Fa13.BD.MM110.SD (SPAdes) (version 3) | ecosystem: Environmental > Aquatic > Freshwater > Lake | place: Lake Michigan, USA... | reverse complement strand
AAAATCAATGCTAGCAAGGGTTTAAAGGCAAAAAAAACTTGTTGTATTTTACTTCAACAATGCGGTTATTTCACTGGGATAAATGACATCATCGAGAAACAATCCATGGCCAGGCGCTGAGAAATCAGCCATGGCGCTGTCTTTTGATAACAATAGGTTTTGAAACGATTCAACACTGATCTTTTTGCGCCCAACTTTTACCATCGTCCCTACCAAGGCCCTGACCATCCCGCGGAGAAAGCGGTTGCCTTCAACCATAAAGACCCAACCATCTTCCGTTTCATGCCACTGGCAAAGAGAAATGGTACAGGTATGGGTGTATACCTGGGTTCTTCTTTTGGCAAAGCTGGTAAAATCATGCAGTCCCAACAGGGAGCTGGCCGCCTGGTTGAGCTCAGCAAGGTCCATAGGGTATGGATAATACCAGGACCTGTCATTCAAAAAAGGATTCTTGCTGTTGTATATATGGTATTTGTATCTCCTTCCTATTGCATCAAACCTGCTATGGCTTCCTTCTGGTACAGCGTAAATACCGGTAATGGCAATATCTGGGGGCAAAATGGCATTGACGTGGTAAACAAATTCATGATTCAGTATGCGATCAATAGAAAAATGAAAGAAATTCCTGTTGGCATGCACCCCGGCATCGGTTCTGGAAGAGCCTGTCAATTGAACATTTTCTCGCAGGTAAGTGGCCATCGCTCTTTCTACCTGCCCCTGGATGGTGATGGCATTGTCTTGTATCTGAAAACCCGCAAAGCGTGTCCCCTTGTAAGCTAAGGCTAAAAAATAAGTTGGCATGCCTAGGGGTTTAATCAATTGGTTCCTGCAACAAGGGCCCTGAAGGCTGTGATATTTTCTTCCTTAAAAAAAGACACTTCAAGGCTTCCAAAAGAAGCTTTGTCAGCAATGAGTGGTTTCAATGCCTTGAACAACTGAAGCCTGCTGTTTTCGTCAACAAAGAACCATCCAATCTCAAGCGCCTGTTTGCAATTAAAACATTTCTGGCCAAATATCTTTACGGCATACATGCGCTGTTCTTCATCAGATACAATACCCAGCAACTTTTTTTGCAGCGCACGAATATCCTTGTAGTCGGCAATGGGGCGATCACAAACAATGATCGGACTTGCTTTGAGGGGTGTTGCTGTCATTGTAGTATCCTGAGGCTGCGTCAAGGGTTCAGTTTTGGCAACAATCTTCTGCTTTTCAATCTCAACAGAAATGGTATCAGCAGTTCCTTTGATCGTTTTTTCAATATAAACCAACCGCTTGACATCCGCATCCTCCATTTGGGTGATCATGGAAATCGGGGGTAAGATGACCTTGTCCTTTTTCCTGAGGCTGTCTTTCAATCCAGATTTTATAGCAACAACGGTCGAGCCTGTGGTTATGATGGCCTTGCCGGGCGAGGTCTTTTCTACACTGTCTTTCTTGGGCATTTTTTCCAACAATGATTTATCATCCGTTGCAATAGCGAAAAGTTTTGCAAATCCCCCCTCCTCTTTTTGTGGTAAATTCATTTGAACAGGTGCGGCTTTGGGCACCTCGCCTTTGATCACTTCAAGGCTGGTGCGGTCGAACAAAGACCAGCCCTGTCCCTCCATCAGTTTCAATTGAAACCCGCGGTCTCGGTCGGTGCCATTGATATAAAAAGAAACCTCAGGATAAATATTTTTGGGAAATCCGATGGAAAATTCCATCTCTGAGGCCATAATCTTAGGGATTATCAAGAAGCCTGAAGCGGATGAAGACACCATCGTATTTCCTTGCTTGAGGTAAAATGGCTGCTGGCCATCTGCTTCAATGAAAATATAATGCTGGGCACTCAATCCCTGAAAAGCCATCATGGCAACGAGCATGCAAAACATCCGAATACCTGAATAAATTGACATAGTACAAATCTAACAAAAGAATAATACACAAAACAAGGATTTTACCATCCATCAAAATTGGCAAATCCTAAACCATTGCCTTTATATATTTGCAACATAAACCATCTGAACATGAAACAATACTTGATCTTAATGCTTGTAAGCAACCTCTCCATCATGGGATTTTCCCAGGATAAAGGACCTGTTGACTCAAGCTGGAAACAAACGCCCCGGTATACCCCTACAAGGATCAACAACCTTGTTCACACCAAACTTGATGTGCGGTTTGACTATGAAAAGACTTCCCTCTTGGGCAAGGCATGGATCACGTTGACACCGCATTTCAATCCAACAGCAGCTTTAACGCTGGATGCAAAAGGCATGGATATCATTCAGGTATCTATGGTGCAGCCCGACAAGTCTTTGAAAACCCTTGAATACGGCTATGACAGGAAACAACTGTCCATAAAGCTGCCAAGGACATACAAGAAAGGTGAAAACTACACGGTTTACATCAATTATGTATCCAAGCCCAATGAATATGAGAAGGAGTCAGGGTCAGAGCCTATGCTGGGCGTGAAAGGCCTTTATTTCATCAACCCCAAGGGAGAGGAGAAAAATAAACCCACCCAGATTTGGACCCAGGGCGAAACAGAATCCAACTCCGTTTGGTTTCCGACAATTGATCAGACCCAACAAAAAACAACCCAGGAGCTTTACATGACTGTGCCATCTAAATATGTAAGCCTTAGCAATGGGAAATTGGTAAGCCAGAAGAAAAACAATGATGGAACCAGAACGGATTATTGGAAAATGGACCTCCCACACTCTCCTTACCTGTTCTTTATGGGTGTAGGCGATTATGCCGTGATAAAAGATTCATGGAAAGGAAAGGAAGTGAATTATTATGTTGAAAAAGAGTTCGGCCCTGTGGCAAAGAAAATCTTTGGTAACACACCAGAAATGATGGGCTATTTCTCGAAGATCACCGGTGTTGAATACCCTTGGGTCAAGTACAGCCAAATTACGGGAAGGGAATATGTTGCCGGCGCCATGGAGAATACCACCGCTACCATCCACCAGGAAACAGCCCAACAGGATGCAAGAGAACTGACCGATGGGAATATATGGGAAGGCACCATTGCACACGAATTGTTTCACCAATGGTTTGGCGATTATGTAACTGCCGAAAGCTGGAGCAACCTTACCCTCAATGAATCCTTCGCCGACTATAGCCAGACCCTTTGGGATGAATACAAGTACGGTAAGGATGCCGGTGATGCAGAAAACTTCAATGGTCTTCAGGGGTACCTGAGGGGTGACAATTCCAAAAAAGACCTTGTGCGTTTTTATTATGAAGACCGGGAGCAAATGTTTGATGGCGTCAGCTATCAAAAAGGGGGAAGAATCTTGCACATGTTGAGAAAACACATTGGAGACAGTGCGTTTTTCAAAGGATTAAACCTTTACCTGAGCAGCAACAAATTCAAGGCTGCAGAAGCGCATCATTTGCGCCTGGCTTTTGAAGAAGTCAGTGGCATGGACCTTACCTGGTATTTCAACCAATGGTATTTTGGCAATGGCCATCCAAAACTGGACATCCAATACAAATACAATGAAGTGTCACAACAAGCAACTGTGGTTGTAAAACAAACGCAGGGCACAGGAAAAATTTTCAGGATCCCCACTTTCATCGATGTGTACAATGGCAAAACCAGCACAAGGAATGAGGTTTGGATTGAGCATGCAGTAGACAGTTTCAGTTTTGCTTCCACCACTAAACCGGACCTGATCAATTTTGATGGAGATAAAATCCTGCTGTGTGAGAAGAAGGAGAACAAAAGCCTAGACAACTATATCCACCAGTTTTATCAGGCGGGAAATTATCTCGACAGAAAAGAAGCCGTTGATTTTTGCGGCAGAAAGACGGATGAGCCAAAGGCATTGGCACTCTTGAAAGATGCACTGAATGACCCCTTCCATGGGATAAGGTTGCTTGCGATGAGCAAAATCGATATGAAAAAAGACCGCATCAGAAAAACCTTCGAGGAGACCATTGCTTTGCTGGTGAACAAGGAAACCAACAGGCCCGTCAAGGCAAGCATGATAGAGGGGTTGGGCAAAACAGCTGATGCGAAATATGCGTCTTTGTATGAAAAAAACATCAATGATTCTTCTTATTCTGTGTCTGGAGCTGCTTTGGAAGCGCTATCCAAAACGGACAGTGTGCTTGCACTCAAATATGCAATGGAATTGTCCAACAAGCCTGCAAAAGGAAAATTGGACATGGCCACCAATGCTATCCTGGTAGCCTCTGGCAAAGAAGAGGTTTTTGATAAACTGGCAGATAAGTTTACCGCATTGGGATTGACCAATGAGAAGTTCACGCTGATGCAACAAATCGGCGAAATGACCGGATCGATGAAAAGCAATGATCGGATAAAAAAATCCATCGACATGATTATTGCTTTCAGGGACGAAATACCCGCGCAGGTGAAAGAGCAGACCAATCCTTATATCAATGGGATGATCCTCGGTGGCATCATGAACAAATTGAAAATGGCGGGTAACAGTGAGATGGTGAAATACCTTGAAAGCAAATTGGGAAAATAATCGTTTATCAACAGAAAAAGGAAGGCACAAAGGTTGAATACTTTGTGCCTTCCTTTTTTATCTTTTCTGTCAATTATTGGAGCTGGTAAGCAACCACATGGTTCTTCCAAAATGTAGGAACGTAAACAATTTTGTTTTTCTTATCATATCCAATGTCAGCAGTATTGATGCCTTCTTTCCTTGTATCCAGCAACAGTTTCTTCTCGCCATTCATTTTTACCAACCAAATGGAACCAGCCCAGCATGACACAAGAAATGTATTTTCATCTACTTGTTCTATCCCATCAGTACCGCCTTCCATGCCTTCAGTGATGAGAATTTTTGCCTTGTCCTTCCCAAATTTGTAGAGTGCCCCGGCATCGGTGAAATACAAGGTCTTGTCAACATAATGCAGGCCATTCAGGCCTTTGAGTCCCTCAGCGAACAAACTGACTTCCAGTTTATCTACATCAATAAAATGGATTTTTTGGGTCTTGGAATCTGACACATACATGTTGCCGCGTTTGTCTGATGTAATATCATTCAACGCCTTTGCCCCTTCGATGTAAAGCTTTTTTACGATCTGTGCTTTGGTGACCTCAATGATGACCACTGAATCGACATCCGCAACAACCAGAAAATCACTGAACATGGTCATGCCTTTAGGGGCATGCAGTCCTTTGATCCAATCGGGGTTAAGGATTTTCCCGGAAAGGGTCAACAGTGAAATGGACCCTTTGCCATCTTTTTCCCAAGGGCCCTTGCCATCAATATTGGTGACATACAAACGCTGGTTCTTGCTGTCCAGCAGCACAGACTCGGGAACTTTCAGGGTGGTATCTGTAGCCCATAATTTGTTGAGGCTTTGGGCCATTGCACCTGATGTTATACCCATCACCGTTAAAAACAATAACATTGATTTTTTCATACGCTTGATTTATTTTTTATCGTTCTACATTGAATGCACTGATGTCAATACTTGTCTCGAGCCCGCCAACAATCTCCTCCACCAACTTCCCTGTTGCCGCTGCAAGAGAGAGGCCAAGCATGGCATGGCCGCCTGCCATGACGATGTTATCATATGTTGAGTGTCGGCCAATATAAGGAAGACCGTCTGGGCTCAAAGGCCTGAGTCCATACCAGATCTTGTCCTGGGCAGGAAATTCAACTGGCAGATCGGGATAATAACTTTTTGCTGCCTTATAAATTGACTGAACCCTTTTCATGAGCATGGGTGATCCAATACCACTGATTTCCATGGTTCCTCCCATCCTAAGATCAGCACCCATAGGGGTCATTGCAACCCTGTCGTCGACAAGGATTGCAGGATAATGAAGGTTTTTTTCAACTGCATCAAACGTCATGCTATAGCCTTTACCTGCTTGAAGAAGAAGGTCTATACCCAGGTCTCGGCTGGTTGCGGGCAACCATGAGCCTGTGGCAAGAATGATCTCATCGCCTGTAAAATCTCCTTTGTCTGTCAATACCTTGGTTACTTTTCTTCCTTGTTTTTCAAATCCAGTAATGGTGGTTTCCAACTGAAATTGTACCCCTGATTGCTGCAAATGATCATGAAGGGTTTGCATCAAATCGCCAGGATGCAAATGGGCATCAATCGGATACAGCACTCCTCCCCTTACATTGACCTCCACCTCTGGCTCCATGGCCTGGATTTCTTTGGCGCTGAACACTTTGGTGTCAATATTCAAAGCCGCTGCCTCCTTTGCCAATTCTATCTCATGTTTTTCCGTCAATGAACTTTTATAGAGCATTAAACACCCCTTTTCCTCCATCCGGAATTGATTGCCCAACTCATTGCGGATTTCTGAAGTGAGTTCACGGCTCAGTTGAAGAATATTGTTGAGATGGGGTATATTTCTTTCCATTGTAGCCTTGCCGGACCTTTTCCAGAAGGTCAGTGCCCATCGGATAAGATCCATGTTCAGCCTGGGCTTGATGTAAAAAGGGGAAGTGGAACTGAGCATCCATTGCAAGCCCTTGGCAACAATCCCCGGTGAAGCAAGCGGGATAAAATGACTGGGAGAAATATATCCTGCATTGCCAAAGGATGTGCCATGTTTCAGGTCACCTTTGTCAATCAAGGTCACTTCATAGCCAGCCTTGTTCAAGTAATGGGCTGTACACAGTCCAATTACACCACCTCCTGCTACGATAACCTTGCTCATGTATCCTTTTTTTCAAAGTTAGTTGAATTAGGAATTGCCCTTCTCAAATTGATCCTAGTAATTTATTTTGATGTCCTTGTACACTGTTGGCAACCAGACCTGCATGGGATTGCTTCCCCGGTTGCACCATGTGTAATACGGTATTGCGCGCACTTTTTGGTTTACGGTTTTGGATGACGCTCCATCAGCCCCAATTTGTAAGACAGGCAATGTTGAAACAAGGCTGATTACTTTTTCATCAAGCACATTAAATTTTTCAGTCTCAAACTTGGCGGTTGATGGCGATAAAATATTCCATGCCTTGCCATTGTTGTCTGCACCTTCAACGCAATAAACAATTGGCCCACGTTGCAATGCCATCCGATAATTGTCATCAACCAGTTCTTTTCTTGCACTGATTTTGCGCACCTCCATGGGCATCGTGTACACTACTGTATCGCCATCTTCCCATTCTTTTTCTATGATGGCATATCCATTTTCTTCTTTGAATGCCACCAACTTACCATTCACAAGTATTGTTGGTGCAGCATTAGACTGGTTGAGGAATGAATAAAGATTGCCCGGTGCTGGCGTATTCCTGAGCCACCCTGGAATCCTGAATGCAATAGCAGCTTTTTCTTTTTTACGCATGGAAATATTGCAGCTGACAGTCCCTTGCCATGGATAGGAAGTGGATGTTTTGATTTTCATGGTTGATGTTGCCAGATCAAATGAAGATTCACTGCCCACAAAAAGATTGATGTAGATGGTATTGCTTTCCTGACCATAAATATACCCGCCAACGGAAGTGATCAATCGTGCAATATTGGATGGACAGCAAGCAGTTCCAAACCATTCTCGTCTGCTGTGATTTCCCTGTGAAGCCAGTGGATTGCCATAGAAAAAACGATCACCACTGAGTGAAAGACCATCCAAAGCGCCGTTGTACAAACTTCTTTCCAATACATCAATGTATTCCGATTTGCCCGTAAGGCTGTTCATGCGTTGGTTCCAAAACACCATCCCTACAGAGGCACAAGTTTCACAATAGGCCTGTTCATTGGGCAGGTCAAAATCTTTTGAAAATCCTTCGTTTTTTCCTGCAGAGCCTATGGCACCAGTGATGTACATGTTGCGAAATACCACATCCTCCCATACCCTTCTCATGGCCAACAGGTAGCCTTGGTCTCCGGTATGTGCAGCCACGTCAGCAGCGCCTGTATAGAGGTACATGGCACGTACTGCATGCCCTGTTATCTCTGACTGTTCCTTCACTGGAAGCAGGTCTTGCGAATAATCGGTGCCCTTACCATTTTTCCATTGACTGCCTATACCATGGTTCTTTCCTCGTTCAGACAGCAGCCAGTCGGCCAGTGTTAGGTATCTTTTCTCTCCAGTTGCCTTGTAGAGCTTTACCAGTGCCAGCTCCAGCTCCTGGTGACCGGTTACCCAGTTTCTTTTTCCTGGACCAAATGTTGCATCAAAATGATCAGCCCAACGTTTGCCTACATCAAGAAACTTCTTTTTTCCTGTTGCATCGAAATAAGCAACTGCGGCTTCCAGCATGTGTCCGCCGCAATAATCTTCGTGCTTGTCCATGTCTGACCAACGCTTGTCCAATCCAGTGAGGGTATAGTATGTATTGAGGTACCCATCCGCTTGCTGCGCTGCTGCAATCTTGTCAATCCACTCATCTGCCTTTTGCTCAAGCACCTTGTTCCCTGTCAGCTTGATGGCATACGCCATTGCTTCAATGGCCTTGTAAACATCTGAATCATCATAGAAAATCCCTTCGTGTTTTTCCCCCTTTGCTCTTGCCGCCTTCTCAAAATTTCGAATCCTTCCGGTATTCACCTCTGTTTGGTAAATACAGGCATCCAGCGTTTTGGTGGCCACCTTGTCAATTTTGGGTTTCCAAAAATCATCATTGATGATTACCCTGGAAAAATTGACAGGACTGATGTGGACACTGGCTTGCTGGGCATTCCCCCAAAAGGAAACAAGCATGAATAATACTGTAGTAAAAATCCTGATGGTAGACATAATAATAATTTTTATGTTTTAGAATTGGATGAGGAGTGGTTTATTGGAACTGATCTGCCATGTTTTTTCAGGATGTCGGCATCCACAGGATAACCAGCCCATCGGGTTGCTTCGTTCAATGATATGCGGTCTTTGCTGATTCCCCCGTAAACCATTCCACCGATGCGCCCATTGCCAATGGGGAGAGCTTCCTCGAAAAATGAAGCGGGTTTATCATATTGCAACAAATCACTTTGTTGGGAATACACTGATCCTGTAATCATGCACGAGATAAATAGAACGTTTTTTTTCATAATCACATTTTAGATAACCTGAAACCCGTGTGCATAAGGATCGTCTTCAATATCGATGGAAATGGTATTGTGTCCATAAATTTTTGCCCATCCTTCAATGGAAGGGCGCATGGCGGGCTTTCCGTTCACGAAGGTCTCTTCTTCAATCCTGCCAATAAACTTGCTTCCAATGATGCTCTCGTGGATGAACGCATCCCCTTTTTTCAGCTTGCCTTTGGCATACCACTGTGCCATTCGGGCACTGGTGCCTGTTCCGCAGGGCGATCGGTCAATGGCTTTGTCGCCATAGAACACAGCATTGCGTGCCGTAGACGCGGGGTCAATGACGACACCACACCAGAGAATATGACTACACCCATTGATCGTTGGATCTTCCGGATGCACGAATGTGTATTTTGCATTGATATTTTTCCTGAGCTGCCTTGCCATGCTGATGAGTTGGTCGGCAGTAAAATGTTCCAGACCAGGGAAGTTTTCCTGCACATCAACGATGGCATAAAAATTTCCGCCGTAAGCAACATCCACGCTGATATTTCCAAGCCCAGGGCAATCTACCGCCAAATCAGCCTGGTCAAGGTATCCTGGCACATTGGTGAGCCGAACTGAGCTGACTTTATCGCCAATCATTTTGTATTCAATCTGCACAAGGCCAGCTGGCGCTTCCATCCTGATTTTTCCACTGACCTTGGGTTTTACCAATCCTGATTCAATGGCAGCCGTGATGGTACCAATAGTGCCATGGCCACACATGGGCAGACAACCGCTGGTTTCAATAAACAGGACTGCAAAATCATTCTCAGGATCATGGGGTGGGTAGAGGATGCTTCCACTCATCATGTCATGACCACGGGGTTCGAACATCAGCCCTTTTCTTATCCAGTCAAATTCACGCAAAAAATGCTGTCGTTTCTCACTCATGTTGCTGCCTTCCAGCGCAGGGCCGCCTGAGACGACCAACCGCACAGGATTGCCACAGGTATGGGCATCAACACACTCAAAAACATGGCCAGACAACTGGTGTGTTAAACGGTTCAGGGAAAGGGAAAGCGGTTTGGTAGACATAGGTGTACAATTTAAATAAAATGCACGAAATTAGCCCTCTAATTGGTTGTATATGGAAACTTATGGTAAGATTTTATTGATTGCGATGCCGATATTCCTGCTGCTGGTCTTGCTGGAAAAATGGTATGGTTGGAGAAAAGGCCATGACACAGTAAGGACCATGGACATGGTTTCATCGCTTGCCTCAGGCATCACCAATGTTACCAAAGATGTACTGGGCCTCAGTGTGGCCATCATCAGTTATGGCTGGATGGTCAAGCATTTTGCCATCACCAGGATTGAAGAAGGCCTGGCTGTATACCTGATTGCCTTTATTGCTCTTGATTTTTCAGGATATTGGATACACAGGATTCAACATACCACCAATGTATTCTGGAATGCCCATATCATTCACCACAGCAGTGAGGAGTTCAACCTGGCTTGTGCCCTGAGACAAAGCATCTCCGTTTTTTTCAAATTGTTCACGTTTTTTCTCTTGCCAGCGGCTTTGCTGGGTGTACCTGGAAATGTGATTGCCATTGTTGCACCGCTTCACTTGTTTATCCAATTCTGGTACCATACACAACACATCGACAGGATGGGTATTTTAGAGAAAATCATTGTAACACCCTCACACCACAGGGTTCACCATGCGATCAATCCTGAATACATTGATAAAAACTATGCACAGGTCTTTATTGTCTGGGACAAGCTTTTTGGCAGTTTCCAGGAAGAGCGCAAAGACATTCCTCCAGTTTATGGGATCACGCATCCTGTTGCCACATGGAACCCTATCAAGATCAATTTTCAACACATGTTGGGTTTGGTAGCTGATGCTTGGAGGACAAGCCATTGGTTAGACAAGGCCAGGATTTGGTTCATGCCAACAGGATGGAGGCCAGCAGACGTGATGGAGAAATATCCGCTGAAAAAAATTGAGGATGTGTATGCTTTTGAAAAATACGATCCAGCCAGCAGTCCGGCCCTTAGAACCTGGGCAATGGTTCAACTGGTTTTTCTCCTGCTTTTCATTTCTTATCTCTTTGGAAACCTCGCCCAGATTGGCAGCCCGGGAATTTTCCTCTACGGACTCTTCATCTTCCTGTACATCTATGCACTGACCTCATTGATGGACAGAGACAAAGATGCCTTTGTTTGGGAGGGGGTGAAATGCATCACTGCGATCATTCTGATCTACAGCACAGGTGGATGGTTTGGTGCAGAAAAATACCATGCTTCCATCCCCTATCTCGTGGGATTTTATTTGGTTGTTTCGATGTACCTGTCGACCAGTTTTTCCATCAGCCTCAAGGTGAGTGTTCCTTCAGAAAGCAACAGGTCGTGAAACTGCCTGATGTCAAATTTATCTCCCAGCGCTGATGTTGCCCGCTTGCGCAGCTCCTTGATTTTCAACTCACCCATTTTGTAGGCCAAGGCCTGACCGGGCCAGGCAATATACCGGTTGATTTCTGTATTGACTTCATGGAGAGATAGCGCTGTATTGTCTGCGAGATAAGCAACAGCCTGATCCCGGGACCATCCTTTGGCATGAAGACCCACATCAATCACCAGCCTGCAAGCCCTCCACATATCGTAGGTGAGCTGCCCAAACCGGCTGTAGGGATCTTTGTACAGACCTATTTCATAGCCCAAAGATTCTGCATACAATCCCCATCCTTCTCCAAAGGCATTGACATAGAGATTCCTTCGAAAACTGGGAAGGTTTTCAAGTTCTTGGGTGAGTGACATTTGAAGGTGATGACCAGGTACTGCTTCATGCAAGGTGAGTGCCTCTAATGTGTAGAGGCTTCTTGAAGGCAGGTTATAGAGGTTGACCCAATAGTTTCCGGACCTGGTGCTTTTTATCGGTGCCGGGGAATACCGCCCTGCCGTATAGGTTGGTGCTATTTCTGCTGGTACTGGTTCAATGCCATAAGGCTGACGGGGAAGCCTGCCGAAAAGGGTGGGCAGTTTACCATCAATTTTTTTGGCGATGAAAGAGGCTTCTTTCAAGAGCGCCTCGCCACTGGTGGGATAGAATTTGGGATCTGTTCTGAGCGATAGGATGAATGCCTTCATGTCTCCCTGAAAGCCTACCTGCGATTTCACTTCTTCCATGGCCAGTTTGATGCGTTCCACTTCTTTCAATCCAATATTGTAGAT
>Ga0209357_1000881_pt1 | contig 12172 bp, 11 predicted proteins | sample LauGreFBDMM110SD_2_FD_187573 | JGI IMG/M metagenome (GOLD analysis project Ga0209357, IMG submission 187573) | Freshwater lake microbial communities from Lake Michigan, USA - Fa13.BD.MM110.SD (SPAdes) (version 3) | ecosystem: Environmental > Aquatic > Freshwater > Lake | place: Lake Michigan... | reverse complement strand
AAATATAAGTTTGTTGGTAACAAAATCTTGACCTTCCTGCAAAATCGGCTCGCTGGGGTGCAACTGAGCGAGTGGCACAGCGGTTACCGGGCATATTCCATTCCGTCCCTTGCCGCAGTCGGTTTTGATCTCAATGCCGACTACTACGACTTTGACACCCAAATCATCCTGCAAATGATTGAGAGCAGCCAGCGCATTGTGGAGATTCCAATTCCAACGTTCTACGGGGATGAACTTTCAAGGGTGAATGGCATTCGCTACGGATGGCGTATTCTCCGGCACACGCTGCGATGGAGGCTGGCTCAGTGAATCCCTCACGGCCCGCCCTTCTCGCGTCAGCGGTTAGTGCCGTACCCAGCTTGGTGGGCAATCGCAGCGGCATCGGCCTGAGCTGGGACTCAACCGATTACATCGCGGTTGGTTTGAGCATGTCAGCGGGTCGTGGTGCGCTCGACGTCACTGGCGTCCCCACCGTGATCCGACCACCCGGGCTTTCTGCCTTTGTCACGCTCGGTGACTGGCTAGCAATTTCGCCAGATGTCTCCTTGCGGGTCGTCAATGCAATTTCTATGATGCTGATTGTCTGGTGCACCCACCACCTCCTCTCGCGTGCCGCAGTTCGCTCAACAGCAAAGTGGATTGGTGTCGTGCTGGTGGCGTTTAGCCCGACGTTGCTCGATTTAACCACCATGGCGTGGTCTGAGCCACCGTTTCTCGCACTTATCTTGCTGGCACTCGTTATTGCCACTCGTGAGCGAGCATGGCCGTGGGACCTCGCCTTATGCGTTGTATTCATAAGCATGTTTTTTATTCGGTACGTTGGCCCCTTTTACGCAGCACCAATTGCCTTGGTTGCTGCTGTCGTTCAATCACGTACGTCAGGTGTGATGTTGGCCTTGTTTCGATCAGCAACCTCCCTTGCATTCTCAATGGTGTTGCCGTGGCTATGGCTAATGCGCAACAAAAATTTGACCGGCTACCTGACGGGCTACCGAGAAGCTGGTGGCGGCACACTGCTTGACCCGTTGAAAACCTTCACTGGCACCTTGGGAACTTGGCTATTGGCCAGACCACCACTCGACGGCAATGGCGGCATCTACCTCAACTGGAATGACTTTTCTGGATACATGAAGGCAGCCGGCGTACTGATGTGGATCTTGCTTGCCATGCTCGTCTCTTCATATTTTCTCCGCCGACGGCAAACAACTCGTAGTGCGATGACAATCATGGCGGCATGCCTATTGCTCTTTGTCAGCTACAGCGGGTTCTCGATCTACCGATTCGTCTACCACGAAATGGGCCCCCTCGATTCTCGAATGATGAGTGGCCTCTATGTGCCACTCATTTTGATGTTGGTAATTGCTCTTGATGCGAGAATTGTTCAAAGTCCGGCAGCCACTTCGCAACGTTTTTTGTCGATTAGGATTCTGGCTACGCTTCCCATGTTTGTGATACCCGCATGGCATGCAGTTGAGACAGTTCGCAACACTGTCTCGTACGGAAGTACCGGACGTTATTGGGGCACTGAGTTTCATCGAACGGTGCCCATTCACGAATTTGCAGCATCGCTTCCTGATAACGCTGCCGTTTACAGCAACGAGCCCCAGAGTCTTTTTGCTGCCACATTCCACTGGCCGATTCGAAACCAGTACATGTATCAAATTCCGTACGATCTTGCCTGCGATCAGCGTTACTTTGTGTGGTTTAATCAATCGTTCTTACCTGACGGCAAACCTGTAGGCGGAGTAGTGGTGTACGAGGACTCATGGGGACAAGTAATTGACCTTGACGCCTGCGACACCGATATCAACCGCTTCTGGCCGTAAAAGCAAGCGGTAGCGTAAGAACCCTCGCCCGAGTGGCTCAGTGGTAGAGCAACGCACTCGTAATGCGTAGGTCGCGGGTTCGATTCCCGCCTCGGGCTCTGCGTTAGTTGATTTGCCAGCGCACTTCGACAGTGACAGTCACTTCTTGAGTGCCTAAATCAATCACCGTGGCAGTACTTTCGTCCATTGTCACGGCCTTAGCGTCAACCATAATATTTGTTGGGGCTGAGATCTCGGTGAGAAATACCAGGTCGCCAAGTTCTACATCAAGCAGTTCGGCGTACTCCTCAGCTTTAGCTCGAGCTTTTGCTACTGCATCGTCACGCGCGGCTTGCGCAGCGGCAGTCGCGTCATTCACCACCGGATACGTCGCGTTGATCGAAAGATTTGCCCCACCAGCGGCAACCAAGGCATCGACCACAGCGCCGGCCGTGCTCGCATCACGCACCAAAACATCGAACGACTGCGAAGCCCGGTATCCGATAATTTTTTGCCCTTCGGCTTCGGTGTAGCTGTACTCAGGATTCACCGACACACTTTGCGTCGCGATATCAGCTGCATCAATACCTAATTGCTCAAGGGTTGTGCGCACCACCTCGGCGGTTGCCGCCACTTGTGACAATGCAACGTCATTGGCTTCGGCAACGACACTGACGCTCAACGACACTTGCACCGCATCGGGCACTACATCGGCCACCCCGGTTGCTTGCACGGTGATGCCTTGCGACACTCCGTTATCCCCGACATTTACGGTGTCGCCACACCCCACGAGCACAAATGCACTCAGCGCCAGAACTATTGCTGCTTTGAATTTTCGCATGCAGCAACCTTACCGAAGTACACTGAAAACGATGTTTGCAGCAGTTCCTTGGCATTGGTGGCTTGGCGCAGGTCTGTTGTTGGCCAGTCTCGGCGCTGTCATCTCGCTCGTGGGTGGATACCTAAAAGCAGTTGAGGCAAAAAAGCACCCCACGCGCGCCCAGCGTCGAGCCCAACAACAACCCGAATAAAGCGGATCGGGCGATGACTGCCCTGCGCTCCGCGCTCTTTACATCCCCATTGGCCACTGGGCTTTTGGCGCGGTCTACTTTTGCTACCCAGAGCCATCTGCATTGCGCAGTTTCAGGTGGCGCCGACTCGTTGGCATTGCTCTTGCTCGCCGCGCGTACCGAACAACCTGTTACTGCCTGGCATATCGATCATGCTTTGCGCAACGACTCGGCAAGCGAAGCAGACATGGTTCGTCGAATCGCGGTTGAATTGGGTACTGAGTTTGAGTCGCGAACCGTTCAAGTGGCACAAGGCCCAAACTTGGAAGCCCGCGCACGCGATGCGCGCTACGGTGCACTGCCGCACGGTGCGTTGACGGGTCACACCGCAGACGACCAGGCCGAGACCGTCATCATCAATTTGTTGCGGGGTTCTGGCACCGCCGGGTTGGCCGGTATGCGCAACGACCAGCGACCAATCATCGGGTTGCGACGCCACGAGACGCGGGCTCTTTGTGTAGAGCTGGGTTTGACACCGCTGGATGACCCGATGAACAAAGATGACCGCTTTCAGCGTGTGCGGGTACGCCATGAGTTGCTGCCCCTACTTGTTGACATCTCTAAACGCGACATCGTTGATGTATTGGCACGCCAGGCAAAGATGATTCGCGAAGACAACGATGTGCTCGAGGAACTCGCAGCAATGATCGACCCAACCGATGCAAAAGTACTTGCCGCAGCACCCGTAGCGCTCGCCCGTAGGGCAATTCGACAATGGCTCGCTAACCCCAAACCACCAGATTCAGCGACCGTTGACCGAGTGCTTGGCGTTGCCCGCGGCGAAGCAGCAGCGTGCGATATCGGCCAAGGCCGAGAGGTTCGTCGCAGCCAGCAGCGACTAAAACTCGGCTCGCCCGACATGATGTAACATCTTTTTTCAATGTCTCAGAAACTTCGTGGAAAATGGGCGCTCGGTATTCAACCGCGTGACCTGATTTGGATCATCAAAGATCAACTGGCAATTTGTGAGCGCCCCGGTGGCTACGGTGCCAGCCACCGTAAAGTTCGCCGGCAAGAAGAAGTCATCTGGCTACGCGAGAACGATTTTCACTGCATAGCCAACATCAGCAGTGCGCCACACAACCTCAGCACCTACGACGAACTTGGTATGCCCTACCGCCACCTGCCGCTGCTTACTAGCAACAACATTGATGAATGGTGTCGCATGTTTTTCACCGAATTGAACGGGTTGTTGTCGTCGGGAACTCGCACCATCGTGCATGCCGAAGAAGTGAGCGACCAACTTGTGAGCATCATGGGGGCCTACTTGCGTTGGTTGGGGGTCGTAAAAGAACCCACTGATGCCGTCACACTGATTGAACGCCTTACCAATCGTGCGCTTGAGCCATCGTCGCGAGCATTGATCTTCCGCGTGCACGAACTTCATACCGCTTAGCGCTCGTCGCTGACGCCGACCTTCACTACTGTAAATACCATGTCCGAACAGCGGTTATTAATCACCGGGGTTGGGAGCGAACTTGGTTCACTGGCTGCATCGCTGCTCGAGCGCCACCCAGGGTTCAGTGACGTCGTTGGTCTTGATGTGCACCCGCCGCGGCGGCGCCTGCGGCGAACCGCATATATACGTGTCGAGCACAACGACCCGGCAAACTTCGTGCGCCAGATATTGGCCCACCGACCCGATGTCATCGTGCATCTCGGCGTGTGGGAGCCACACGGACGCTTGGCCACCGACCAGGCGCGTATCGCCACCGGCAACTACGCACATGCTTTGGGTGAAGCATTGTCTCAACTAGATGGGCTGTCGCGACTAGTAATTCGCTCCGGCTTAGAGGTGTACGGCGCCAGCGCGCAGCAGATACCCGATGAGCTGTCGCCCGTGGCCTCCACCTCGACGTACGGCCATATGTTGGCAGAACTAGAAGCCGTTGCTTCACTCGCAGCCCCGACAACAGCCACGGTGACCACGTTGCGATTTGCGTCGGTGGTTGGCGCACACGTGCCTAGCCCACTCGGTCGACTGTTGCGATTGCCCGTCATTCCTGTTGACCCACTATCGCGTGCCCGATTTCAAGTTCTGGCCGACGACGACGCTGCCCGAGCAGTGCTTCACGCTGCGACACACGGCCATCACGGTGCAGTGAATATCGCAGCCGAGGAACCGATCACAATCGGTGCCGTTGCGCGCCAAGGCCGCCGAGTGATTGCACCAGTGGTGCCATATACATGGCGAGTCGCAGCCCAACTCACCACATTGGCTGGCGCACCATTGCCCGACCATGTCATCGAACTTCTCCGTCATGGCCGCGTCGCAAACACGCTCGTTGATGATGTCGAATATCGTCCGGAGCATTCCACTAGCGAAGTGATTGCCAACTTGTTTTCTTGGCCGTCGGTGGTGCGTATTGAAAAACGCCATCTCGAAACACAGGTTGCGTGATGCCTTGGATTCAGCGCCCCCTCGGTGTGCGTATCCATTCACAGGTCACTGGTCGCCCAGATGCACCACCAGTGCTATTGATTCAGGGCTTAGGGATGAACAAAAACGGCTGGGCACTACAACGCTTTGCCATGGCCACCAAATTTCGCACGATTGCTTTTGACAATCGTGGTTCTGGTCGCAGCACGATTCCCGCTGAAGCTTTCTCACTGCAAGATATGGCCGATGACGCAGTCGCCGTGCTTGACCATTACGGAGTGCGTGACGCCCACATCGTGGGGGCCTCAATGGGTGGAGCAATTGCCCAGATAATTGCTGTCAAATACCCGGAGCGTGTTCGCTCACTCACCTTGGCCTGCACCGCTTGTCGCAACCTGCAGTGGCGAACCGAGCTGCTGCGTCACTGGGCAGACACCGCCACCGCACGTGGAATGCGGCAATGGGGAGACGAGTCGATGCGCTGGTTGGTGGGGCCCAGGTCGTTTCGTCGGCTGGCCCCGGCAATCGGTTGGCTGGGGCCGTGGGCAACGTTTCGCCCATCACAGGGTTTCAGCCAACAAGTTGCCGCAATTCTTGACACCGACGACTCCATGGTCGCAGAGCTTTCGAACATCGCTGTGCCGGCATTGGTGGTGGTCGGCAATCAAGACATCTTGACCCCCCGCGCTGACAGCGAAGAGATTGCCGAGCGAATCCCCCAGGCTGAACTCGTCGTAATCTCGGGTGCCGCACACGGATTGATGGTTGAACACGCGTCAACGTTCAACCAAATCGTGATCGATTTCATCGAACGCACTGAACGGCTAAGTAGGTCTGTAGCAAAGGCCAGTTGACCAGCGATGAACATAGTTGTCGTTGGTGCTGGGTTCAGTGGTCTCACTGCGGCGCAGCGCATCGTTGACGCCGGCCACGAAGTGGTGGTGTTGGACAAAGGACGCTCGAGCGGTGGACGATGTGCCACACGCAGAATTGGCATCGCAGTAGTCGATCACGGAGCACAGTTCTTCACCGCCCGCAGCGATGAATTCACCTCGCAGGTGCAGCACTGGTTGCGTGATGGCATCGCCTACGAGTGGTGTCGAGGGTTCGACGCTGGTGACGGACATCCCCGCTATTGCGGAACCAACGGCATGACCACCATTACCAAACACTTGGCGCAAGGCCTCGACGTGCGGTGTGCACAAATGGTGTTCAACATCGAACGCAGTGGCAAAACTTGGCGCGTGCGCATGGATGACGGAACCCACATTGATGCCGATCAGGTGGTGGTCACCTGCCCAGTGCCACAAACCATCTCGCTTCTGGTGAACACCGACTTAGCGGTGCCGGATGAGATACGCACTATTGAATACGACAAAACCATCGCAGCACTCGTGGTGGTTGATGGTGTGACTGCCGTGCCCGCACCAGGCGGCGTGCAGAACGGTGATTCAACGTTTTCATTCGTTGCCGATAATTTGCTCAAGGGTGTGAGCCCTATCCATGCACTCACTTTGCATTGCAATGCTGCGTTCAGCGAGGCACATTGGTGGAATGATGCAGCCGTCACCCACGAGCTCGTGATGAGTGCGGCCCAGCAATGGATCGGTGCCGCCAGTGTGATTGAACATCAACCCAAGCGGTGGCGCATGGCCACACCCCGAACCACTTGGCCAGAGCGGTGCTGGTCACAAGACGGCATTGTGTTGGCCGGCGACGCATTCGGCGGGCCGCGCATCGAAGGTGCTGTGCTTTCAGGCGGTGCTGCCGCCCAACGAGTGCTCGACTACTAATCAGTAATCGGCGCTATAGATCAACGAGCGAGTCGAGCAGTGCCCGCGGCGCACGACGCAAGGCGTCTGTTGCTGCACTAGCGGGCAACTTTGCGCATTCGGCTTCGGCAATTGCCACATAGTTGCGTGCCGAGTCGAGGGCGGCAGCGAGGCCACCACCATTGCGTACGATCTTTAGCGCCTTAGTGCGCTCCTTGGCGGTGAGAGGTGAACCGAGCAAGTCATACAGTTCGCGAGACTCAGCAGACTCAACAGCCAACGTCAACAGCACCGGCAAGGTATAGACGCCTTCTTCCATGTCGTGACCAGCAGGCTTGCCCAACTGTTCGTCAGTTGCCACAACATCCAACACGTCGTCGACAATCTGGAACACCATGCCGTAGGCATCGGCGATGTTGGTGATCGTGTCGGTCACTTGGCGTGAGTGGCCGGCCATCAACGAACCGATTCGTGCCGACGTCGCAAACAGTGACGCAGTTTTGCCCTGAATGCTCACCAGATATGACGGAACGGTGCGGGCCCGATCGTAGGTGTGACGCAGCTCTTCGACCTGGCCTTCACATAGCCGACCGATGGTGCGCGCCAGTAGCCCCGAAACTTCGTTGCCCAACGAGGCAGCTATCTCAGATGCGCGCGCTAACAAAAAATCGCCAGCAACAATGGCCTGCAAGTTGCCCCACTTGGCATTCACCGTTTCAACACCACGACGGGTGGTGCTTTCGTCCATGACGTCATCGTGATACAGCGAGCCAAGATGTACGAGTTCGCAGGAGATGGCCCCCTGAATAACTTCTATGGCGACGGGTGTATCCGTGCCGACTTGAGCAGCAGCCACTGCCAACACCGGGCGTAGACGTTTGCCACCGGCCACAATGAGGTGCGATGCAATCTCGGTGAGATAAGCGTCGGCAGTATGCACCGAGGCACGCAGCGCAGTTTCGATGCGCTCGCGATCGCTGGTCATCAACGGCAAATCAAGTAGCGGCGACGCCAAGTTCACGCTTTCAGGCTATGCGTGCAACACACCCGCCGTGGTACGCAGCACGCCGGCACGCCATGGGGGTGCTTAGAAAGATGTCACAAAATGCCGTTTTGCGTGCGTGACTTGTTTGCGGGTCTTTCACGAGCTCGTCACAATCGGCCAAGTAGTCGTGGGGGTACACTTTTCCTACCTAGCCAATCTCTACCAAACCCAGCAAGGCGGTAAAAGCAGTGTTCGAACGTTTCACCGACAGGGCCCGTCGAGTGGTCGTGTTGGCCCAAGAAGAAGCGCGTCTGCTCAACCATTCATACATCGGTACCGAACACATCCTGCTGGGGCTCATCCACGAAGGTGAAGGAGTGGCCGCAAAAGCGCTCGAGGCCCTCAATATCTCGCTCGAAGCCGTGCGGGCTCAGGTCGAAGAAATCATCGGACAAGGTGGATCATCGCCTTCCGGGCACATTCCATTCACCCCGCGCGCCAAAAAAGTGCTCGAGTTGTCGTTGCGCGAGGCCCTGCAATTGGGGCACAACTACATCGGTACCGAACACATCCTCCTTGGGCTCATTCGCGAGGGCGAAGGCGTCGCTGCCCAAGTGCTCGTCAAATTGGGAGCCGACTTGTCGCGTGTTCGCCAACAAGTCATTCAACTTCTGAGCGGATACGAAGGTGCCGGCGGCGAAGGTAAAGGTGAACCGGTCGGTGCCAAAGAAACACCGAGTGAAAAAGGTGGCAGCCAGATTCTTGATCAGTTTGGCCGCAACCTCACCCAGTTGGCGCGCGACAAAAAGCTCGACCCGGTCATTGGTCGCCAGCGCGAGATGGAGCGCGTCATGCAGATTCTTTCGCGTCGTACCAAAAATAACCCTGTGCTCATCGGTGAGCCCGGAGTCGGCAAGACTGCCATCGTCGAAGGTCTCGCCCAACGCATCGTTGCTAATGAAGTGCCCGAAACGTTGACCAACAAGCAGCTCTACACACTCGACCTCGGTGCCCTCGTCGCTGGTAGCCGCTACCGCGGTGACTTCGAAGAACGCCTCAAGAAAGTGCTCAAAGAAATTCGCACGCGCGGCGACATCATCCTTTTCATCGACGAAATCCACACTCTGGTCGGCGCCGGTGCTGCAGAAGGTGCAATCGATGCAGCCTCAATCTTGAAGCCAATGCTCGCGCGCGGAGAACTGCAGACCATCGGTGCCACCACGCTCGACGAATTCCGCAAGCACTTCGAAAAAGATGCAGCGCTCGAGCGACGCTTCCAGCCTGTAAAAGTTGACGAGCCATCGGTCGCACACACCATCGAAATCTTGAAGGGCATCCGCGACAAATACGAAAGCCACCACCGGGTGACCATCACCGACCAGGCACTCGTCGCCGCAGCCAACATGGCCGATCGCTACATCTCTGACCGCTTCCTGCCGGACAAGGCGATCGATCTCATTGACGAAGCCGGCAGCCGTCTGCGCATCATGCGTATGAAGACCCCGCCTGACTTGAAAGAAATTGAAAACAAGATCAAAGACATCCAAGGCGCCAAGAAAAAAGCAGTCGAAGACCAGCGCTTTGAAGAAGCCGGAAAATTGCGCGACCAGGAACGCACCCTGCTGGATGAGCGCGCCCAAAAAGAGGCAGATGTCAAAGCCCAAGGCATCAACCTGTACGACGAGGTCAACGAAGAGGCCATCGCCGAGGTGCTGAGTGTCTGGACGGGCATCCCGGTGTACAAGCTCACCGAAGAAGAAACCGCGAAGTTGCTCAACATGGAAGCCGAGCTGCACAAACGCGTCATTGGTCAAGAAGACGCCATTAGGGCCGTCAGCCAAAGCATTCGTCGCACACGCGCCGGGCTCAAAGACCCGAAGCGTCCGAGCGGATCGTTCATCTTCTTGGGCCCAACTGGTGTGGGCAAGACCGAACTAGCCAAGACATTGGCCCAGTTTTTGTTCGGTGACGAAGATGCCCTGATTTCGCTTGACATGAGTGAATACATGGAAAAACACACGGTCAGTCGTCTCGTCGGTTCGCCTCCGGGATACGTGGGCTACGACGAAGGTGGCCAACTCACCGAAGCCGTACGCCGCAAACCATTCTCGGTCGTGCTCTTTGACGAAATCGAAAAGGCACACGCCGATGTGTTCAACACTCTGCTGCAGATTCTTGAAGAAGGTCGTCTCACCGACGCCCAAGGTCGCACCACCGACTTCCGCAACACAGTCATCATTATGACCTCAAACCTTGGTACTGCAGATCTGCGCAAAGCCAATGTCGGGTTCGGCAAGAACGACGAAGCAATGTCGTACACACGCATGCAGGCCAAGGTGAACGAAGCCCTGAAGGTGCACTTCCGACCCGAGTTCTTGAACCGCATTGATGAAGTCATCGTCTTCCACGAACACACCCAGCAAGCCGTCGTGTCGATGGTGGACCTCATGAGCAAGCGTCTTGTCGGTCAACTTGAAGGCCTCGGCTTGGGGCTAGAACTCACCGACCCTGCCAAAGAGTTGCTTGCTAAGCGTGGCTACGACCCACAATTGGGTGCCCGTCCTTTGCGTCGTGCACTGCAACGCATGATTGAAGACCCGCTATCAGAGCGACTGCTGAACAAGCAGTTCGTTGCTGGCGAAATTGTGGTGGTCGGAGTCGAAGACGACCCCGAAAACCCGGGCGAACAACGCATCACATTCACCGCAGTCGAAGGCTTCAAGCCACCTGTTGGTGTCGATCTCGCAGGGGCAGGCGAAGGCGGCACCGCCACCAGCGAGTGAACACCTCCGGCGGACTCGTCCGTCACACGCTGAAGACGGTTACCGATTTCAGCGCAGTCAAGGTGGTTGGTCTCATTGGTCTGGTCCTGGCAGTGGTCGTATTGTCGGGCTGTCGGGTGGATCTTGCAACGAGTGTGAGCGTGGCCGAAAATGGCAGCGGCACTATCTCGGTAGTGATTACTGCAGATGCCGACGCCGTACGCAATGCACCAGAACTTGCGACCTCGCTCAATGTTGACGATTTGCGGGCAGCGGGTTGGACTGTCGATGTGCAAAGCCCAGCGGTGAATGGTGGCTTGACGGTTGTTGTCGCACGAGCCTTTGCAACAGTTGACGAAGCATCACTGTTTTTGTCACAACTTTCCGGTGACAACGGGCCACTGCGCAACATCACACTCACCCGCACGGGCGGGGTCAACGATGCTTCGTATCAATTCAGTGGTGTTGGTGGATTGCCCACGGGCTTGGCCGGGTTCGCCGACGCTGATGTGCTCACAAAGCTAGGTGGTGCACCTTTTGCTGCGGCACTCGCCGAACGGGGTGGTGTGATTGACGATGTGCTGGGTATTTCGCTCGCACTTACCCTGCCTGGCAAACCCGGTGAAATCGGTGAGACAACAGCAACCCTTACACCACGACAAGCCGATGATGCTTCCACCACCTTCACCTGGAACCTTGCCCTTGACGCCAGCGATAGCACCCTCACTGCTTTCACACGTGACCGCGATATTTCGGCGATGGTGGCGTGGTATGTGGCCCGAGGGTTGTTGGTGTGCATGATCTTGTTAGTTGCTGCAGCAATGGCATACATCGCCACCGTGGTGTACCGCCGAAGCCGCTCAACACCCGCGTCGTAGAGTTGGCGCGTGCCACGTCTTCGAACCGTCTACATCTGTTCGGCATGTATGGCCCAACACCCGAAGTGGAACGGCCAGTGCACCACCTGTAGCGCCTGGAACACCTTGGTCGAAGACGTGGTGGGTGGCGACTCGCCGGTGGTCTCGAAGACAGTTGCTGTCAGCCGTTCCCTCAATTCCGCTAGCCAGCCACTCCCCATTGGCGATATCGCCCACACCTCTGCCGCAGCAACTCCCACAGGTATCAGCGAATTTGATCGAGTGCTCGACGGCGGTCTCGTGCCTGGCTCGGTCACCTTGGTGAGTGGTGAACCTGGCATTGGCAAATCCACGTTGCTCCTACAAATTGTCGGGGCATGGTCTGGTGTGGCGTTGTATGTGAGTGCCGAAGAGAGTGCCCAACAGGTGCGCCTACGTGCTGACCGGATTGGCGTAAACGGCTCGAGCACCTTGCTGGTGTCAGCTATGTCACTCGGCGACATCGTCGCGGCCATCGACAAAGTGAAACCCACTCTTGTGG
>Ga0209357_1000880_pt1 | contig 12177 bp, 10 predicted proteins | sample LauGreFBDMM110SD_2_FD_187573 | JGI IMG/M metagenome (GOLD analysis project Ga0209357, IMG submission 187573) | Freshwater lake microbial communities from Lake Michigan, USA - Fa13.BD.MM110.SD (SPAdes) (version 3) | ecosystem: Environmental > Aquatic > Freshwater > Lake | place: Lake Michigan... | reverse complement strand
AATCGAATTATTCCCCGCTTGCGTTGGATCGCCCGTAAGTTGGGCGCGCGTCAAGCCCAGCGGATCTTGCGCCAGCGGCATGTCAAAGCGGTTGAACACTACATTGACTTTGGTTTGCGCATTGGGCGCAAAGCTGAGCTTGCCGTTGAACTGCTTGCGCTCAGCCGCGCTATTGGCGCGGTAACCGCTCGTAGAAAAAGTGCCGTAGTCAGCGACCAGGCCATAGCCGCCTACCGTATCGGAGAACTGGTAGTCGGCTCGGCGCATGCCATACGAGCCCAGGTAGTACTGGTATCCCACCGTCGGTTCTTTGGAAGCGTCCTTGGTGAAAGCCTGAATCACGCCGCCGGACGAATTTCCATACAGTTGTGCCAAGGGACCGCGTAGCACCTCCAAGCGGTCGGTGGATGTCAGGCTGACCGAGGAGGACTGGCCTTGGCCATCGGGTGTCGTGGCCGGTATGCCATCGATCAGCAATCGGATGCCGCGCACGCCAAAGGCCGACCGGGCGCCAAAGCCGCGAATGGAGATCTGCAAATCCTGGGCATAGTTTTGGCGATCCAGAATGGTCAGGCCCGGCGCGCGGACCAGCGACTCGGACAAATTGATCTGTGGGCCGCCGCCCTCGATGGCTTGGCGGTCGATGAGCTGTACCGCGGCAGGCGCATCAAAGCTGCGCATTTGCGCGCGTGATGCGCTGATAACCACCTCTTCCAATTGCTGCCCGTAGGCAGGTGCTAGGCCAAGGCCAGCTATCGCTGCGAGGCAATAGCCGGCGCGTATCAATAAGGGCATAAATCGCGTCTCCATAGGGCGGTGGGGCTTGTAGAGGCCGTTAACCAGGCCTGCCTACCGTTGTAATCTTTGATTCATTCTAGGGTTGCAAGCCTGAAAGCCTGGCTGAATTTTTTTTCAACTACCCGCTGAATAAATAGATGCTCGAAGTAGTCAAAAACCGAGGGTTTTCACTATGGAACAAATTTCTCTAAAAAGTAAAGTGTCTCCAAGCGTTTCCTGTTTGAGTTTTTCATGCGGGGTTAGGCGCTGCCGGGACGGCTGTTTGTGATAGACCCGCCCGGATAATTTGACTAACGGAGACACTATGAATCACATCCTGCGCAAGCTAGCGCGTCGCACAGCAAGCTCTCTGGCAATTGGAATGGCCTTCACTGTGGCAGCGGGCGGTGCCTTTGCCCAGGTTGGCGCCGATGCGGCCAACCTGCAGAAACTGGGCTCCTTCAAACGTACCGACACGGCACCACCCAAGCGTATTGCGCAGGGCGGCGCTTATGCCGACAACCTGAAGAAGATGCTCACCAACGTCAAGTTGCCGGACGGTTTCAAGATTGAACTGTTTGCCATCGTGCCCGACGCTCGCTCTATTGCAGTCAGCCGTAATACGGCGGCTGTTTGGGTCAGCACCCGCAAGAACAATGTGTATTTCGCCAATGACCGCGATATGGACGGCGTGGCCGACACGGTGGAAGATTTCAGCCCCAGCGTGAAGTTTGATATTCCCCACGGCCTGTGCTACACCGACGACGGCTTCCTCTATGTGATCGAGCGTAACCGCGTCATGATGTTTCCAGCGGTGGAGTATTTCACCGAAGGCTCGGATACCGTGGCCTTTGCCGTGGTCAAGCAGGGCGACCTGATTCCTGCTGACGAAGAGTCTTACAACCACACCGCACGCTCATGCGCTATTGGGCCGGATAACCGGGTTTACATCACCCTGGGCCAGCCCTTTAACGTGTCCCCCCCCGAAAAGCAAGCCTTGTACAACAAGGTCGGTATCGGCGGCATCGTCAGCTTTAACCGCGATGGCGGAGACCGCAAAGTGGTGCTAACTGGTTTGCGTAACTCCTCTGGCCTTGCTTTCAACCCCAAGGACAAGTCGCTTTGGTGGACTGACAACCAAGTTGACGGAATGGGCGACGAAACCCCTCCCGGTGAGCTGAATAAAGTGCCGGTCGGCGCCGATGGCAAACTGACCCACGGCCTGTGGTACGGACACCCCTACTATGGCGGTGGCGATGTGCGCACCGACGACTACAAAGCCCAGCAAATCCCCAAAGAGTTGGCTGACAAATACGTCAGACCCCAAGTAGATACGATTGCCCACGCTGCTGACCTGGGCATGATGTTCTACACCGGTAGCATGTTCCCGGCCAAGTACAAGAACGCCATCTTCAGCGCCCAGCACGGCAGTTGGAACGCGGTCAAACCACGTGGCGCGCGCGTGATGGTCACTTACCTGGACGACAAGGGCAACGCTACCAAGCACGAGCCTTTTGCAGAAGGCTGGATGACCTCGGCAGGCTTCTATTTGGGGCGGCCCATGGATGTACAGCAATACGTGGATGGATCTATCTTGGTGTCTGACGACAAGGCTGGTGCGGTTTATCGCATTACTTACCAGAAGTAATATTCGATGATCCGGGCGGGCTGGGCATTGTGTCCGGCCCGCTTTTTTATGCTAACGCAGCGAGCAACTAAAACTATGCAAATTTTGATTCCCCTGGCGCTTGTGGCTGCAACACTGGGCCAAACCGTTTGGGCGGGAAATGCCGATGCAGGCAAGGCCAAATCCATGCCTTGCGCTACTTGCCACGGCCTCAATGGGATGTCCACCTTGAATGAAGCGCCTAATTTGGCAGGTCAGCCCTTGATTTACCTGATTGAGCAGTTGCGCGCCTACCGCAGCGGTAAGCGCCAAAACGAAATCATGGCCATCATTGCTAAACCTTTGACTAATGGGGACATCGAGGACTTGGCGGCTTGGTACAACTCCATCAAAGTGGAAGTGAAGTAGTCCAAACCCCCGCCGGGTTGTCAGATGAAAAAGCCGGCGAGAAGTACCGCATCGCTTACCAGAGCTACGTGCTTGCCCGAGAGGTAAACGGGCCGACCGGCAAGAGTCCAGCCCTTCTTCATGCTGATTGCGCCATGAGCCGGCGCGCACGGGGAGGCTCAGACCCGTGTCGGCAACCAGTTGCCCAAGGCAAACACCGAGTTTGGTGCATTCGGTTTGGACAAAGTTGGCGCCGGTTGCTTCAGGAGGCTTTTTTTGCCTGGCTTGCGCACTTGCACTTTGAAGCCTTTGGATTTTTGCTCCAAGGCCAGGCCGCGCAGGCTGATGGTTTTCATGTGTTCCAACATAGCGCTGTGCAATTGCTCGCACAGGGCGTGGGTCATGTCGCCTTGGGCGCTTTCAGCGGGTGCTGCTGATTCTTCAATCGCGGTCACGATGTCAGCCACCGAGATGGCGTCGCCACGAAAACCCAGGGTATAGCCGCCGCCGGGTCCACGGGTGCTCTCTACCAGGCCATGTTGGCGTAGCTTGGCAAAGACTTGCTCTAGGTAAGAAAGCGAGATGCCGTGGCGCGCAGCCAGCTCACTGAGCGCCACCGGGCAATCGGGCTGGCGCAGGGCCAGGTCAATCATGGCGTTGATCGCAAAACGGCCACGGGTACTTAATCGCATACACAGTCCTTTCGTCTAGCGCACGGGTCGTGCAAATCCGGCGCGCGCGCACGCCGGGGAAATGTCGACTATAAAAACCCTTATGCTTCGTGTAAATTCGTATTTTTAAGTAATTAACTTCGATAATTACGAAGTGATTGGATGATCTGCCCCCTTACGGGCCGTGCTTGTTAAGGCTAGAAATGAACTTTAAACACCTCTATTACTTCTGGGTTACCGCCAAATCTGGCGGCGTAATGCGGGCCGGCGAGCAACTGCACACCACCCCGCAAACCCTTTCCGGCCAGATCCACTTGCTGGAAGACTGGCTCGGGCGCAAACTCTTTAAAAAGAGCGGCCGCAATCTGGAGCTTACCGAACATGGCCGCTTGGCGCTGGGCTATGCCGACCAGATATTCACCCTGGGCAATGAGCTGGAGTCGGCGGTACGCCAGGCCCATGGCGGCGCGCGGGTGCTGGAATTTCGGGTCGGTGTGGCCGATTCGGTGAACAAATCCGTCGCCTACCGGCTGCTAGAGCCGGCGCTGGCGGTACCCGCGCCGGTGCGCATGGCTTGCAGCGAAGGCAAGTTTCCCGACCTTTTGTCGCAGCTAGCGCTCAACCGCCTGGATTTGGTGATTGCCGACGAACCGATGTCACGGCGCATCAACGTGCGCGCCTTCAACCACCCCCTGGGGCGCAGCAGCATGTCCTTTATGTGTACTGCGGCAGTAGCGGCGAGTTTACATGGCTCTTTTCCACAATGCCTGAATGCGGCCCCGCTGCTGATCCAGGGCGCGCAGGCCTCGGTGCGCCAGCAACTCGAAGCCTGGTTCACCCGCCACAACATCGCCCCCCGCGTGATCGGCGAGTTTGATGATGGCGCTTTGATGACCGCTTTCGGGCGTGAAGGCCGTGGCGTGTTCATGGTGCCCAGTGTGATGGAGAAGGAAACGGCTTCCCAATTTGAGGTGCAGTGTGTTGGACGCAGCGACGAGCTGATCGAAGAATTCTTTGCCGTATCGGTAGAGCGGCGCATCACACACCCTTGTGTGCTGGCGATTACCGATGCCGCGCGCGGGCAGCTTTTCGGCTAGCAGCCAGTCGCCCAGACTGGTTTGCCAGGCCTATACTGGAACGCTCCATGCCCCAATTTTCCAGTCCGTGCGCGTAGGCACTGCCCCCTCTTTGACGCGCCGGGCGATGGCCCGTATGGCCCTAGCGCGCCGGCATGCGCGTATGCGCATGTTCTTGCTGCCCCCGGTGTGGCGCGGCATGCTCTGGGTGGCCGCCAGCGGCGTCGTGTTCACCTTGCTCAACACCATTGTGCGCGACATCACGCTGTCGCTTGACCCCTTTCAAGCGCAGTTTTTGCGTTACCTTGCCGGTACCCTGGTGATTCTTCCCCTTGTGCTGCGCCAGGGCTATGCGGCTTACCGGCCTGTAAATATGGCGGGCCAATGGTGGCGCGGGGCCGTGCACACCTTGGGCCTCGTGTTCTGGTTTGCCGCGCTGCCACGCATCGGTTTGGCCGATATGACGGCGATCGGCTTTACCGGCCCCATCTTCATCATGATCGGTGCGGCCTGGTTTTTGGGCGAAAAAATGTATGCCGACCGCTGGATCGCCGCAATGTTCGGTTTTGCCGGTGTGCTGGTGGTGGTCGGCCCGCATTTATCCGCTTCGGGCGGCATTTATTTTCTGGTTATGCTGGCTTCTTCACCTTTGTTCGCAGCCTCATTTTTATTGACCAAATCACTCACACGCACCGAAAGCGCAGGGGCGATTGTGCTGTGGCAGGCCATCTCGGTGACGCTGCTCAGCCTTCCATTAGGTCTCTTACATTGGACGGACCCGACACCGATGCAATGGCTGGGCTTTTTAGCCGCAGGTTTTTTGGGATCGGCCGCCCACTATTTGCTGACGCGCGGTTTCCGCGTGGCCGATATTTCGGCTACCCAGTCTTTGCGTTTTCTAGACTTAATTTGGGCCTCGCTTATGGGGTGGCTGGTCTTTAGCGACGTGCCCAGTCATTCGACGATTTTGGGCGCGATGGTGATTTTGGCCTCCACCGTGTGGATAGCGCAGCGCGAACGCGGGCGCTAAAGCCTTACGCGAAAACTAGCTGAGCCCTAGCGCATACAGTGGGGCTATTGTAAAAACCTGAGCGACCCACCATGCCAGCCCCACATCCAGACGCTGCTGCGCACGCAGTTGCTACGCCAAAAGCGATCCGCCCTATCGCTGATTTGCCGGGCCCTCCAGGCCTGCCGTTTCTGGGCAATGCCTTGCAGTTTCGCTCGCCGAGTTTGCACCTGGAATTGGAAGCCTGGGCCGCGCAATACGGGCCCTATTACCAGCTGCGTGCCGCAGGTCGGCGTATTTTGGTGCTCAGTGACCACCAAGTGGTGGCCTCGGTGTTACGCGATCGACCCGCTGCGTTCAGCCGTACCGCCCGCCTGCGCGAAATCGGGCAGGAGATGGGCTTGCAGCCCGGCGTATTCAGTGCCGAGGGCGAGGACTGGATGCGCCAGCGGCGCATGGTCATGGCGGGTTTTGATCCGGGCCATGTGCGGGCTTATTACCCTGCCTTGGTCAAGGTCGCGCAGCGCTTGGTAAAGCGTTGGACGCATGCCGCCCGCCGCCAAGAATCCATTGTCTTGCAAAGTGATTTGATGCGTTACACGGTGGACACCATCGCGGGCCTGGCCTTTGGCGCAGAAGTCGATACGCTGGGTTCGGATGGCGACGTCATACAGCAGCACCTTGACAAAGTCTTCCCTGCTTTGTTCAGGCGCATTACCGCGCCGATTCCGCTGTGGCGTATATTTCCATCCCGGGCAGATCGGGCGCTAGCGCGCAGCATGGTTGAAGTCAATAAAGCCGTTGACAGCTTTATCGCGCAAGCGCGCTTGCGTATGCAAGCCGAGCCGCAACGGCAGGTACATCCACACAATTTGCTAGAAGCCATGTTGGCCGCCGCCGACCGGCCGGACAGCGGCCTGACCGATGCCCAGGTCGCCGGCAATGTAATGACCATGCTGCTAGCCGGCGAGGACACCACGGCCAACACAATTGCCTGGATGATTTACTTGCTCTGGACGCACCCGCAGGCACTGGACAGAGCGTGCGCTGAAGTGCGCACCAAGGTGCAGGATTGTCAGCGGCCCACGATGGAGGAAGTAGCCGAATTGGAATTTATTGAGGCGTGCATCCACGAGACCATGCGCCTCAAGCCGGTGGGTCCTCAACTGCCCTTGCAGGCCAATGCCGACGTGTTGGTGGGTGATGTACAGGTGCCCAAAGGCACGATTGTGATCAACCTGCTGCGGGTTGATAGCGTGCGCGAAGACTTGGTGCCCCAAGCGGCCCAGTTTGCGCCTGAGCGCTGGCTGGAGGCGAACAACCCCGCTAAGCGCTTGTCCACCCCATTTGGTGCCGGGCCGCGCGTTTGCCCGGGGCGCTACCTGGCGATGTTGGAGATGAAAATTGCAATGACGGTGTTGCTGGGCCAATTTGACATCGAATTCGTAGGCACTGCCGACGGACAGGCCCCCCAGGAGCGGCTATCGTTTGCGATGATGCCCGTGGGTTTGCAAATGCGTTTGCGCACCAGAGTGCAGATGGCTTCCAGCAATCTATGAGTTCTGGCTGCTCCTTTGCAGACATGTCTTGGCTACTGCCAAGTCAATGCCGCTGATAACTCAGCATGCGGCCTTTGTAAGCCGCTAAGCCAGACGTAGCGGCCAAGGCTAAGGCATATTCTTTGAGGACAAAACCCAAGGCGCCCATGTGCCGGTGAAAGTGGGCCCGGTTGCCCCGGTTCGGGTCTACCACCCAGACTTCACAAGTGTGGGCTGCATGTTCTTCGATGAAGGCCGGAAGCGTTCCGGCCTCGTCGCGTTCGTACAAGATGTCGCTGCCCATGATGAGATCAAAACGCCCTTGCACCGGTGCTGCGATATGTATCCGGGGATAAGCAATTACCCTGGCTGGCGGGGGAGCCATGGGCGCTGCGGGCCCATCCCCCGCAGGTAGTAGGCCCCAGCGGCCATGGCGGTATTCCAATGGAAGCAGCCCATTAATCCGCAGGTTTTCCAGCATAAAACCGGCCGCCATGGGATGGCAGTCGCTGGCGGTGACATCGGCCCCGCGCCTGTGGCCGACCAGGCTGGCCAGCGCCAGTCCGCAGCCCACCTCCAAAATGCGCTCACCGGCTTGCACAGGTCTTTGTGCCAAGCGCTCGGCCAGGTGCAAGCCCGAGGGCCACAAGAGGCCAAACAGCGGCCAGGCCGCCGATGAAATGCCTTGCTGCAAAGCCTCGCCATGCGGATCGTGGAACTGCTGCTTGTCCAGCAGCGAACGGATAAGGATATTGGCCACCCCTTTGACCGCAATGCTTTCCTGCTTAGTCTGGTATCCGGGGGGCGCGGTGGCGTCTGGTTTAGCGTACATGCCCTATTAAGCGCCTCCAAACTGACAGGGCGCTTGTGATGGCAATGGCGCGAGGCGCGGCGCCTCTTGCGATGGCATTTGAAACCGGCCCGATAGTGGCTTACAGGCGAGCTGCGTGTTCAATCGACTTGCGGCGCGGGAGATTGCGTAGCGCGGATAAAGCGGACCATGTGCTGGGCTACTTCCTCGCCTTTGTCCTCTTGCAAAAAGTGACCGGCACCGCGAATTTTGAAGTGGTCCTGGCCTTGCGCGCCAGGTACGTTTTTTTGCCACACAAATTCGCCGTGTTTGGTGATGGGATCGCGGGTGCTAAAGAGCGTGAGAAAAGGCTTTTCCCACTGCTTAAAAACTTCCCATGCGGCCAGGTTGCGCTCGCGTTCAGGGTCCTCCGGCGTGGAGGGCACAAAGCCAGGGAACACACGTGGGCCCACTTTATATTTGCGGCTCGGAAAGGGCGCGTCGTAGGCTGCTTCCTCTGCCAATGTAAGCCCTTTATGGCAGCCGATTTTGACAATGCGGCCGATCGGAAACCAGGGGCTGTAGCGTGCGAAAGCACGCCAAATTTTAAAGGCAGTGGGTAGCGCCTCCATACCGGTGAGCAGTGCGCCGTTAGCCAGCACCACGCGATCAAAACGCGCAGGCATTTCTGCCACCACGCGCAGGCCCACCAAAGAACCCCAGTCCTGCCCGAAAAAAGTCATGTGTTGGAAATCGTTGGCTTGCACCCAGGCCTTCATCCATTGCACATGGTTGAAGTAGGAATAGTCGGCCGCCTCTTCCAGTTTGTCGGATCGCCCAAAACCCACGAGGTCGGGAGCTACGACACGCATGCCCGCAGCCACAAATACGGGGATCATCTTGCGATACAGAAACGACCAGGCCGGTTCGCCATGCATGAGTAAAACGAGCGGGCCATCGCGCGGGCCTTCGTCGATATGTGCGATTCGCAAAATACCCACCTCGGTGTACCGGGGCTGGTAGGGGAAATCCGGCAAGTTGGCAAACCGGGCTTCGGGCGTGCGCAGCACGTCGCCGTGGATGGGCAGGGAGATGGCTTGTTCCATAAAGATCGGGCGCAGGCCCTGCGTTGTGAGGGTACGACTTTACACCATACACTAGTGCTTGGAATAGGTTCTAGCCGCGTATGGGACAGAACGAATGCGCGCTGTGCCAAGCGCTCCTAACCCGTTTGGTCTACTGGCTGCTAAGGTCGCTCGCCTGCGGCTTTCTGGCCCGTTCGTACAAGGGCATGACCTTGGCCAGATTGGCCTCGATCTCTGCAATGCGCGAATTGCCTGAGGGGTGGGTGGACAACCATTCCGGCGGCGCGCCTTTGTTGTTGGCCGCCATTTTTTGCCACAAGCTCACCCCTGCGCGCGGGTCATAGCCGGCGCGCGCGGCCAGTTCCATACCCACCAGATCGGCTTCGGACTCGTCCTCACGTCCAAATTTAAGCGAGGCCAAATTCGCACCGGTTTGCGCTACCGCGTCGCCAATGCGCGGGTCAATGCCCAACAGGCCCGACAGCAAAGAGCCGCCCAAGCGCGCCGCAAACTCGGTGGCCTGACCTTTGCCCATGCGCTCGCGCGCATGTTCGCGCAAAGCATGGGCGATTTCATGGCCCATCACCATGGCCACTTCATCATCCGTGAGTTGCAGTTTGTTCAGTATCCCGGTGTAGAAAGCAATCTTGCCGCCAGGCATGCAATAGGCATTGATTTGGTTGGAGCCGATCAGGTTGACCTCCCATTTCCATTGCTGCGCGCGCGGGTTCCAGGCGCTGGCAAAAGGAGTAATTTTGTCCATGATGGTGCGCAAGCGCTGCACCTGCGGGTGGTCTGCCGGCCCCAAAGCATGTTGTTTAGTAGCCTGTGCCAAGGTTTGCTGGTATTGCAAGGCGGCGCTGCGCTCCACCTGGTCGGCGGGGATCATCTTGGCAAACACCGAGCTCTCACCCACTTGCACACCTTCGCGGGTTTGCGCCTGCACCGTCTGCGCCGCAGGCAAGGCGGCCAACAGGCTCAGACCTAGCTGCAGCACGGTGCGGCGCGCACCCTTGCCTGTTATTGAGCACCCTTGCATATACCGAACCTCCTTGATTGCAGTGGGTATTATTCCCGGATGACCGAGCCTAGCCTAGCACCCTCTGCAAATGAGCCTAAAGTCTCCTGGCTGCAGACTCTCAAAATTTACGCCGAACCGGCTTCTTTGCGCATGTTGTCGCTGGGCTTTTCGGCGGGGCTGCCTTTGTTGCTGGTGTTTGGCACGCTGAGCTTTTGGCTGCGCGAGGCGGGTATCGACCGCACCACTATTGGCTTTCTCAGCTGGGTAGGCCTGGCCTACGGCTTCAAATGGGTCTGGTCGCCCTTGGTCGATCGTATGCCTATTCCCTTGCTCACAGCCGCCTTGGGGCGCAGGCGCAGCTGGCTCCTGCTGTCGCAGCTCGTCATCATGGTGGCCTTGCTGTGTATGGCGATGACCGATCCGCAAGCGGCCTTGGCCCCGGTGGTGTGGTGTGCGGTGGCGGTGGCTTTTGCCTCCGCGACGCAAGATATTGCGCTAGACGCCTTTCGCATCGAATCGGCCGATGTGCAGCACCAGGCGGCATTAGCGGCTACTTACCAAACCGGCTACCGATTGGCCATGATCTGGTCCGGCGCCGGCGCCCTGTGGATCGCTGCGCGGGCCGAAGTGCCCGCTGCGGTGGCGGGTGTTGCGGCTCCCTACCAGCACGAGCCCTGGCAATTGGCCTATGTGGTCATGGCGCTCAGCATGCTGCCAGGCGTGCTCACCGTATTGATGTCACGAGAGCCTGTGGCTGCGCCGATTGCGCCTAGCAAAGGAATCCGGCAATGGCTGCAAAGTGCCCTAGTCGCGCCCTTTGCGGACTTCCTCCAACGCTACCGCTGGCAAGCCGCGCTGATACTGGCCTTGATTGCCACCTACCGGATTAGCGATGTGGTGATGGGCATCATGGCCAACCCGTTTTATGTGGACATGGGCTTTAGCAAAGACGAAGTGGCTGCGGTGACCAAAGTCTATGGCGTCATCATGACCCTGGCCGGCGCATTTATCGGCGGCGCACTGGCGCTGCGCATGGGGGTGATGCGCGTGCTGATGCTGGGCGCGGCGCTCAGTGCCGCCACCAACTTGTTATTTGCCTGGCTGAGCACGCGGGGCCATGATGTGACTGCGCTCATTTGGGTGGTATCGGCAGATAACCTGGCCAGTGGCATTGCCTCCTCCGCGTTTATTGCCTATTTGTCGTCCTTGACCAATGTGCAGTATTCGGCAACCCAATACGCCTTGTTCAGCTCCATGATGCTATTGCTGCCCAAGTTTGTGGCGGGCTTTTCTGGCAAGTATGTCGATACCTTTGGCTATGCCGATTTTTATAACGCCACCGCCTTGCTGGGCCTGCCGGTGCTGCTGCTGGTGTGGTTGGCCTCCCGGGTTCAGCGCAAAGCAAAGAGCCCAACCGATGCCGCTTGAGGGCTGGGCTACCCTGTGCCCCGGGGCGGGAGGTTTACCCAACTTTACGATGAAGAGCGCACGGCGGCACGAATAGCCCAAGCCACAGGACTAGACTTCCCGCATGAGCCAACACCTGTTAATCATTGAAGACGATAGCCGCCTGGCTGCCATGGTGGCCGAATACCTGGAGCAAAACGCTTTCAAGGTCGGGCATGCGCCGACCGGACAAATCGGCCTGGATTTGTTGAGCAACAAACTATCTGCCGGTCCGGCCTATGACCTGGTCATTCTGGACTTGATGTTGCCCGACATGGATGGCCTGGAGGTATGCCGGCGTATTCGGGCACTCAACGGCCCCCAAGCCGGCACGCCGGTGCTGATGCTGACGGCCAAAGGTGACTCCGTGGACCGGGTTATCGGCTTGGAAATCGGCGCGGACGACTACTTGACCAAGCCATTTGAACCGCGTGAATTGCTGGCCCGGATCCGCGCCATATTGCGCAGAGGCAGCGCGGACCCGGCCAAACCCGGCGCACAAAAAAATCTGCATTTCGGCTCCCTAGAAATCGACCGCAATGCCCGCACCGTGTCGGTGGCCGGCCACGCGTGTGAGCTGACTTCCTACCAATTTGATTTGCTACTGGCTATGGCCGAGCGCGCTGGGCGCGTACTGACGCGCGACCAGATCATGGAGGCGGTGCGCGGGCGCGAGCTGGAGGCCTTTGACCGTTCGATTGATGTGCACATGGGCCGCATCCGTGCGGCGATTGAGGCAGATGTCAAAAA
>Ga0209357_1000879_pt1 | contig 12185 bp, 16 predicted proteins | sample LauGreFBDMM110SD_2_FD_187573 | JGI IMG/M metagenome (GOLD analysis project Ga0209357, IMG submission 187573) | Freshwater lake microbial communities from Lake Michigan, USA - Fa13.BD.MM110.SD (SPAdes) (version 3) | ecosystem: Environmental > Aquatic > Freshwater > Lake | place: Lake Michigan... | reverse complement strand
GGCCAGAGCCCCGGTCCGCCCCCGCCTCCTGGTTGCTGGCCAGGCTGCCCCTTTCTCGTAACCATTGGCCCAGCTGGCCGGCCTCTGGCCGCTCCATCAGTTCGGGCAACAGCTCCAGCAGGGGCCAGACCAGCTGGTTGGCGCGCCAGGGGTCGTTGCCGCTGGCGGCGGGGATTCCGGCTGTCGGTATGACCGCCTGGCTGGCCGGCAGGGGCAAGCCGTCCAGCAGCCGGCGCAGGTGGCTGCCGGGAAAGGGAAAGCGCAGGTTGGCGCTGATGCCGCCGGCAAAGGCCCCATCGCTCGAGTCGCTGCCCAATTCCAGGGCGAGCTGTTCGCCCAACCAGCGGCTGGTGGGCCAGGTATTGACCACCACCTGGGCCTGCTCAAACGGACCTGGGGGTTCGGCTTGCAGTTTGGCGGCGAGCACCTGGGCCAGCCACTCGATCCGGTTGCTGCGGTAGAGGGTCAGCAAGGATCGGGCCCGGGGGGTTAGGGGGTGTCGCTTGCCGGGGTCAAGAACGGTGCGCCCTGGGAAACGCTGGAACTTTCTGCTGTGGCCGGGATCAGGGAGAGAGCCGTCCCTGCCGCCAGCCGCTCGAGGGCGGCCAGGCTGGGGTGGCCGCCCCGCAGCGGCTCGGGCAGGGAGCGCAGGCCGGGGCTGGTGGTGACTAGGCCCGTTTCCGGGCAATAGGCCGTGAGGTCGCCGCCGTAGCAGGCGCCGGTGTCAACCATGACGATGCCGTTGATTTTGCGCAGCCCGGGGCCGGGGGTGTGGCCGATCACCACCTCGCCGAAGCGGCCGTCGTAGGCCTGCCAAAAGGCCATCCGCACCGACAGATCCGGGCGCCAGCTGATCGGATCAAAGCCCGCATGGGTGGCGACCCAGCCGTTGCCCCAATAGGCAACGGGCAGGCTGTCGAGCCGCTCCAGCCAGGTGCGGCAACGGCGCTCGCCCAGGTGGCGGAAGGTGTCGCAGCCTGCCAGGCCCTGCTGGGAGCGCCAGCTGCCCTGGCGCAGGGCGTCTACCAGGTCCTGTTCGTGGTTGCCCTTGAGCCACACGGCCCGGTCCTGCTCCACCAAATCCCAGACGCGGTCCATGGTGGCGCCGATTTGGGGACCCCGATTGATCACATCTCCGCAGAAGATGAGGCGATCACAGGCCGGAAGTTTGTCAAGCAGGGCCTCCAGCGAGGCAGCGCAGCCATGGACGTCGCCGATCACCCAGTGGCGACGACTGCTGCTTGAGGACGTCATGAAAAGGACGCGTTAGATCAATTGTGGCGCCAGGGGGTCGCATCTGTCATCCCTTTGGTTGCCGATTCCACCACCAGGCCCACCTAAGCCGGTCCCAAACTGGGCCAACCAGGGCCAACCAGGGCCCGCCTGTCGGTTCGCTGGCGCACGAAACCCTGTGGCGCTGTTACTTTGCCGACACTTCGCCGCTGAACCCATGGACCCCCAGTCCCTGTCCGTGGTCCAGCGGATTGGCCTGTTGCTCAAGGCCCTTGATGGGGCCCAGCGCACCAATGAGGCCCTGGCCCGCTGCAGCGATGGCGAAGCCATGCTGGACGTGCTGCTCGATGCCTCAAAAAAACTGGGCCTGGGCCTGAGCCGCCAGGATCTCAAGACCACTCCGCCGATCCGGGACTGGATTTGGTGGAAGAACAAGGAAGCCCTGCTCACGATCGGCGACAACACGCCCCGCTACCACCAGGACGGCAACCAGGGGAAGGCCGCCAGCAAGTCCAAAGCCGATCCCCAGGTCGAGCTGGCCCAGGGCGGGGCCCAAGGGCGTAAAAAGTTTCTCGGTCTGTTCTGAGCAGCCGCGAGTATGACCAGCTCCCATTCAGCTAGGTCAACCAGGCCCAAGCCCAGACTCCAAGTCCCTTAGGCCAAGCTGGCCAAGGGATCAATGTTCGAGCCGCTGGGCGCGTTGAACTGCCCCGTGGCTACGAACTCCAGCCGCAGTTTTAGGAAGGCGATGAACTGGGCATCGGTGGACATCACCGCCGCCGCAGGCCGGGGCACCCGCTTGGCCACGCTGGCCAGTTCCGGGGCCTCCAGGAAGGCGGGTCGGGTCACCAGCCAGAAATCGATCGTTTTGCCCTGCTCCTGGTAGAAGCGCACCCGCTCCCGCAGCACTTCCTCCAGGGGTTCTTCCACGGTGAGGAAGGTTTCGCTGGCTGCCACGAAGTGGTACGTGGTTGCGGTGGTCTCGCTCATGGGGTGGTGCTGCCGAAAAGGGGATCGCGGCGGGGATTCTGAACCAGGGCCTTCATTTGACGCACGGCCGCCTCCATGCCCACCGCCAGCGCCCTCGCCACGATCGTGTGGCCGATGTTGAGCTCCTCCATCCCCTCGATCGCCGCCACCGGCTCCACATTTTGATAAGTGAGCCCATGGCCGGCGTTGACCCGCAGGCCCAGGCTGCGGGCCATGAAGGTTCCTTCGGTGAGGCGTGCCAGTTCCAGGGGTTGGGCTTGAGCGCTGGCTTCGGCGTAGGCGCCCGTGTGCAATTCCACCCAGCGGGCGCCGCTGCGTTGGCAGGCCTCGAGCTGGCCCCGCTCCGCATCCACGAACAGGCTCACCGGGATGCCGGCGTCCTGAAGCCGGCCCACTAGGCCGGTGAGGGGCTCCCGTTGGCCGGCCACATCGAGGCCCCCTTCGGTGGTCACCTCCTGGCGTTTTTCCGGCACCAGGGTCACCATGTCGGGCCGGATCTCTAGGGCGATCGCCTCCATCTCGGCGGTGGCAGCCATCTCCAGGTTGAGGCGGCTGCGCAGGGTGGCCCGCAACAGCGCCACATCCCGGTCCTGGATGTGGCGCCGGTCCTCGCGTAGGTGCACGGTGATGCCGTCGGCGCCCCCGAGTTCGGCGAGTAGGGCATAGGTCACCGGGTCCGGTTCCAGGGCGCGGCGGGCCTGGCGCACGTTGGCGATGTGATCGATGTTCACGCCGAGGCTGGCCATGGCGATGCCGGGGGGGGTGGGGCGTATCCAGATCCTATGGACTGGGCCCGGCACTGCTCCCTTGCTGGCAACGACCAGCCCAGCAACCGTCTAGCTCTGGCCCCAGCCCACGGGATGGTTTGGCCCTGATTTTTTTCTGATGTAGAGCTGGTTCTTGTCTTGTATGGGGCTTCGTTGCAACCGTTGTAGAGGTCTCCCTGCAGCCGCAGGGGCAACTGCCCTAGTTGGGCCTGGAGGCTGGATCTTGACCCGTACCTTTAGATCCACTCCCGGATTCCCTTCCCCGGGCCCTTGACCCCCTTGCCCGGGCGCATGTCGGCGCAGCTCTCCCCTTCGATGACCCCCGAGGCCAGTCTCAGCGCCCGGGAGCCCAGTTCGGACGTGCTGGCCATCAACCCGGTCCTGGGCCGTCTGGCGATGGTGGTGACCCAGGATTTAGCCCTACCCCTGTTCTTCCGGCAGCTCACCGTCCTCGGCGCCGAGCATCTGCCCCTTGAGGGACCGGTGCTGCTGGCCCCCACCCACCGCTCCCGTTGGGATGCCCTGCTGCTGCCCCATGCGGCTGGCCGGCGCCGCACCGGACGCGATTGTCGTTTCATGGTTTCGATCGATGAGATGGTGGGCCTGCAGGGCTGGTTTCTGCAACGGTTGGGCTGCTTCCCGGTCAATCCGCGCCGACCTGGCCCCTCCTCCTTGCGCCTGGCCGTGGAGATGCTCCAGGGCCACCAGCAGCTGGTGGTCTTTCCCGAGGGCCGCATCCAGCAAGACGACGAACCGCTGCGGCTGATGCCGGGTCTGGCCCGGCTGGCCCAGCTGGCCCTAGCCCAGGGGGTGCCGGTGCAGGTGCTTCCGGTCGGGATTGGCTATGGCCACAGCCGGCCCCGGCCCTGGGACAAAGCTGCCATTTGCTTCGGTGCACCCCAGCCCCTAGAGGGGGACGGGCGTCGGGCCTTAGCCAGCTTTACCTACAAGCTGGCGGCGGCGATGCAATCAGCTGAGGAAGCGGCCCGCCGGGCCGTGGGCCGTCCCCGGGGGGCCGCCTAAAGTCGTGGGTAGTTCGCCCCTTTGCTGTGCGCCGGCCCTTTGCCGCCCTCCGGACCGCTGCCCTGGCCAGCGGATCTACCCTTGTCCTAGTGCTTGCGGCGACCCTGCCCCTGGCAACGGCCAACCCGGCCGGGGCCCAAGCCCAGCCCGTTAGGGCCCTCGATTCCAGTGTCGGTGGCTTCAACTTGGCTTCGGTGAACGCCCTGCTGGCCAAAGGTGATGGGGCCGCTGCCGGTGGCAACTACTCCCAGGCCCGCAAGGACTACGACGAGGCCCGCGAGGCCTGTCGCCGATTGATCGGCTTTTACCGCGACCTGAGCGGCGCCTTCCGGGGGCTGGATGCCCGAATCCCCAGGGAATTGGATCAAAAGGGCCGCGAAGCCCTCGAAGCCCAAGCTCAAGCCAGCCTGCGTCTGGCGGCCCTGTTCCGTCGCCAGAACCAGCCCGAAGTGGCCGTCCCCCTCTTAGTGGAAGTGGTCAAAATCATGACCCCTGCCCGCGAAGAGGGCCGCAAGGCCTACCAGAGCCTCGTGGAGCTGGGTTTTGTCACCACGCCCTATACCGCGGCTGGCCCAACGCTCAACTGAGCCGGGTCTTCGCACTCCCCGAACGCCTACCTAGCTTTCCAAAGTCCCCCTGCCTTGCTGGTTCCCCGCCCATGGTTCAACCCGATCAGGTGAAGGACGCCATCCGCTTGGTGATGCCCGATGCCCATGTGGAGGTCGAAGACCTCACCGGCGGCGGTGACCATCTGCAGGTGAAGGTCGTGTCCACGGCTTTTGCAGGCCTCTCCAAGGTGAAGCAGCACCAACTGGTGTACGGGGCCCTGCGTAGCGAGCTCGCCAGTGAGGCCATCCACGCCCTTGCCCTCACCACCACTTCCCCGGCCGGTTGAGGCCTAGGGCTTGCCAGCGCGAGTCCCCTTGGTCGAGTTCCAGACCGATCCCCATTTCCCCTTCCCTGCCAGCATCTCCATGGATCCCAACACCCGCCAGCGCATCGAAAGCCTTGTTGCCAGCAGCCCTGTGGTTGTGTTTATGAAGGGAAATAAGCTGATGCCCCAGTGCGGCTTTTCCAATAACGTCTGCCAGATTCTCAATGCCCTGGCGGTGCCGTTTGAAACCTTTGATGTGCTCTCCGATCCGGAGATTCGCCAGGGCATCAAGGAATTCTCGGATTGGCCCACCATCCCCCAGGTTTATGTGCAGGGGCAATTCATGGGAGGATCCGATATTTTGATCGAAATGTATAACTCGGGTGAACTGCTCGAAAAGATCACGATTGCCCTGGCCTGAGTTCCGTAGCCATCCAGTGCCTAAATCAGGGTGCTGGATCGCTCATCGGCCATTTGGCCTAACTTGCCCACGCCTTAGTTACGCCCGGTTTCGTAGAGGGTGCTGAAGTTATCTCCCGGGCCAACGAAGCTGGAGGGATCCAGGATCCAGCGGTCCACCACCTCCTCGAGCCGCCGTTGTGAGAGCGGATCCAGCACGGCGGTTCGCCGCAGGGCATGGAGGTAGCCATCGGCATAAAGGCGCAGATCGGCCGGCCCGTGGTATCGGCTTGCCAGGGTTTGGCAGGCGTCACAAAGCGACTGGAAATGGCGGATCGAATCGAGGTTCTGAAGGGCTGTCATGGTTGGACAGGCAACAGGCGAGGCACGCGGGTAAGGGGTTTAGGGGGGGTGCTGGACAGATTGCAAGGCATCGCCTAAAACCGGTTGGCAGACCCGTCTGCAGATAGCTTAGATACACACGTCCAAACACGGTTGGAGGGCGCCGCGAACCAGATCACTGCCACGGCCACCGCCACCTCCCCGGGGACATCACTGCCGATGTTTGGCGAAGGGGCCCTGAAGCGGGTTCTCGTGGTGGAGCCCCATCCCACCCTGCGCACCGTGTTGGCCCAGCGCCTCCGCCAGGATGGGCACTTGGCAGCGGCGGTGGCCACGGCTGCGGAGGCGATTGATCTGTGCGAGGAGCAAACCCCCGATCTGATCATCAGCGCCGAACTGCTGGACCAGAGTTCGGCCCTGAGGCTGGCGGCCCAGCTGCGCACTCCGGTGATGGTGCTGACCGCCCGCACCGGAGCCGAGCCAGTGGTGGCCCTGCTCGATGCCGGCGCCGATGACGTGCTGCGCAAACCCTTTGGCCTGGAGGAATTGGCGGCCCGGTGCCGCAGCCTTTTACGCCGCAGTGGTAGCGGCCTGCAGGAACGGGTCTGCGTTGGGCCCCTCGAGGTGCACCTGTTGCTCCGTCAGGTGACCCTGCGGGACCAGCCCGTGGAATTGAGTCCCCGCGAATTTGCGCTGCTTTGCGCCCTATTAATGCCCCCAGGCCTGGTGCGCAGCCGCCACGAATTGCTGCGCATGGCCTGGCCGCCCTTCAGTGGCGGGCCCCGCTCGGTGGACACCCAGGTGCTGACCTTGCGCCGCAAGCTGGAGCAGGCCGGTCTTGGCGAAGGCGGCGGCATCGATACGGTGCGTCAGCAGGGCTATCGCTTCAGCCTCGACACCATTCCCGATTCAACGAGTGTTGCCCCGGCCGTCGCGACCAGCCCCAGCAACGCTGTTTGAGCTTCGTAAGGTCCTGGCAATGGCCTGAGGATGGTCTGGAGGGCTCGCCCTTCCCGATTTAAGGCGCCAAGCTTCCGGCCGATTGAAGCCCTAGGGCGACCAGTTCACCCAGCAGCATCAAGGCCGTCAGTACGGCTAGCAACTGGTAGGTCCAGGGGGGCGAAATCCTGCCGATGGCCTGGGTATCCAGCCCAGTGTGCTGGTGCAGCTGGTCTAGGAAATCGGCGAACTGGGTGACCCTTTGGGGCATTAAAAAACTTCCTTTGGCGCTGCGCAGGTAATAAACCCTTCCCCCCTGGCTGGTGGCCACGGCTGTCAGAGCTGTGATCTCGTTCCATTCCAGGCTCCAACCGCGGCGTAGCCACCAGCTGCACCAGGGCGGATGGCCTACCACCAGGCCATTGGGGTCCACCGTCACGCTTTCACTGGTGATCGCCAGCACCAGCGCCAACCCCATTGGCACGGCGATCGAGAGCAGGGGGCGCAAGCCGCCGCTAGCGAGGAGCGGCAGGGGCACCACCAAGGCCAGGTAAAGACCCACCAGGGTGCCGCGGATCAGGGTTGCCATGCCGTAGTGGCGCCGCTCCAGGCCCGCCATTTGATCAGGTCCGGGTTGGTCAGCTTCGCCCCCAGCCTCCGAAGGGCTCATCGGTCTTCGGGGGAGCCGGGCAGGGGCTCCAGCAGGCTTGCTGGGCGGTAGCGGCCGCCAAAGACTTCGTCCTCCCGCCCTTTCCAGAAGCTGCCTAGGCGCATGAGGTCGGCGTGGGCCTCCTGCAGTTTCTCCAGGTAGGTGTCGGGATCCATGGAGTCCTTGGCCTCCTTGAGTTTTGACAGGCGCAGCAGGTGCCACATCCAGGGTTTGCCCAGTTCGCCGCGCTGCTCCAGGTAGCGGGCGAGGTCGGCCGAGCTGGGGATCGGACTGGGCTGGGAGCTCATGGAGGAGTTGGGCCAGGACGACAGCCTATGGAAACTGGCCAGGGCGTTGTGGCTGGCGTCAGGTTCCTTCGAGCTTGCTCTGAATAATGGAAGGTTGCCTTAGGGCTCGGAAATCAAGGTGTAATTCCGATAGGCATACCTAGGGGAAAAGGTTGCTGGCGCTCCGCTAGGCCGCCGGCCTTCCCTACGACCGTCCCATCCTGGTGAGGGGCGCCACAATCCAAATTTGCTTGGACAAGTTCTGTGCCCACTTCGATGTGAAGCCCAAGCTGGCGCTTTCCCCTGACGGCCTGATTAATCCGGCAGCGCCCAGGGGTTGAGGCCCAGGTCGGCGCCCAGGCGATGGGCGCAGGCGAAACCGCTGAAGGCCACGGCATTGAGCCCCTGGCCGGGGAAGCAGGAATCGCCGACGCAATAGAGCCCGGGAATCGCCGTGCGGTTGAAGGGCATCGGCAGCAGCCCCGGCAAGCGCAGGGCTGGCACCGGGCCATAGCTGCCGCCGCTGCGGCCAAGGAAACGGCGGTGGCTGCGGGGCGTGCCCACTTCCCGATGCCGGATCGCCGCCGCCAGGCCGGGCAGGATGGCCGCTTCTAGGCGGGCGATCAGGCGATCCGAATCGGCCTGCTTCTTGGCGGCGTAGGCGGCTGGTTCAAGGCCGGTCCAGGCTTCGATCGAGGAGGGGCTGAAGGCGTGGACGATGTGGCGATCCGGCGGGGCCAGGCTGGGATCGAGGAGCGAGGGCATGGACACAAACACCACCCCCTGTTCGTCTTCCATCGCTTGCCAGTCCTCCAGCAGCAGGTGGTGGCAGTGGGTTCCGGCCGGGATCAGGGAGGCCTCCACCCCCAGATGCAAGGACAGGAATGAAGGTGAGGGCTTATAGCGCCGGCGCCAGGTGCGCTCTTGGGCGGGGGTGTCCTGCGCCTCGATCAGGCCGCCGAAGGTGTCCCAGCGGGTGGCATTGCTCACCACCCGGCGGGCCCGGATCTCCTCGCCACCAGCTAGGTGCACGCCAATCGCCTTGCCGTTGTCCAGCAGCACCTTGGTGACCCGGGCTTTGTAGCGAATGGCGCCGCCATGGCGCTCCAGCCCTGCTACCAACTTCTGGGCGATCACGCCCACCCCCCCTTTGGGGTAATTGATCCCGCCGGCGTGGCGATCCGAAAACACCATGCCGGCATTGATCATCGGCGTGAGGTCGGCGGGCATCACCGACCAGCAGAAACACTCCATGTCGATGAACTTGAGCAGGGCTGGATCTTGAATGTGCTTGCGGGCCACATCGCCCACATTCACCGGCAACCAGCGGGCCAGCCCCAGGCAGGCCAGGGGGGCCCGAAAGAACACCTTGGCCAGGTAGGCCGGATCCTCCAGCGAGAGCAGCGGCATCGCATCGAGGCAGTTGAACACACTCCAGCAGGTGTCATAGAAGGCGCGAATCCCCTGGGCTTCGTGGGGGAATCGGGCGCTCAGCCGAGCCACAAAACTCTCATAATCCCGATCCACGGCCACATCCAAGCCAGCGGGCAGGTGATATTCCAGCTGAGCCGGATCGGCGATCGTTTCACACACTTCACCCACATCGGCCAGGGCCCTGGTGAGCAGGTTGGTATGCCCCTTCTGGCCGAAACCAAAGATCATCGAGGCGCCCACATCAAATGTGTAACCCTCGCGCCTAAAGCTGCCACCCGAACCGCCTGGAATCAGGTAGCGCTCCAGCACCAACACCTTCGCCCCCTTGACGGCCAGCTGGCTGGCGGTGACGAGTCCGCCGATACCCGAGCCAATCACCACCACGTCCCATGGGCCCTTGCCTAGGGCCTGACGGGCGGTGTCCGGAGCGGCGTGCGGAGCGGGGTCTAGCTGGCTGGCGGAGGCGGAAGACAGGCTGGCGGACACGACGCTCGGGCTGGGGTGGGGCAGTGGGCCGACCCTAAGCAGGGGCCAGCTGGGGTTGCGCCGGAGCTGGATGCCGCGCAAAGGGTGCCAGGTCGGCCAGGGACCGGTCCCGGTAGGCGCCGTAGCGGCGCCGCTTGTCGCGGATGCGCTCGGGCAGCTCCGGCAGCAGGCCGAAATTTGGTGGCATGGGCTGGAATTTGCCGCTGGGTGCTTCGGCGATGAAGTGGGTCAAGGCGCCGATCATGGTGGTTGGCGGCAGGCTGATCGGCTCCAGGCCCAGGGCTAGCCGGGCCGCATTGGTGCCAGCCAGCCAGCCCCCTGCCACGGCTGCCGCGTAGCCCTCGGTGCCGGTGATCTGGCCGGCGGCCAGCAGGTTGGGCCGGCTGCGGAATTGCAGGGTGGGATCGAGCAGCTGGGGGGCCTCCAGGAAGGTGTTGCGATGCATCACGCCAAAGCGCACGAACTCGGCGTTCTCCAGGCCAGGGATGAGCCGCAACACCCGCTTTTGCTCGCCCCATTTGAGGTTGGTCTGGAAGCCCACCAGGTTCCAAAGCCGGCCGTCCTTGTCTTCCTGGCGCAGCTGCACCACGGCATAGGCCCGCTTGGCCCGGCGCAGGTCCTGGTCCTGCAGGTCGCCCCAGCGGGGATCCCAGAGCCCAATCGGCTTGAGCGGCCCGTAGCGCATCGTGTCTTCGCCGCGGCGGGCCAACTCCTCAATCGGCAAGCAGCCCTCAAAGAATTTGGCGTTGCCCAGTTCGAAATCCTTGAGCTCGGCCTGTTCTGCTGTTAACAACGCCTCCCGAAAGGCGAGGAACTGCTGCTTGTCCATGGGGCAGTTGATGTAGTCGGCATCGCCCTTGTCGTAACGACTGGCGCGGAAGGCCACCGTTAGGTCGATGCTCTCCCCTTCCACAATCGGGCTGGCCGCATCAAAGAAGTGGCAGTCCTGGCGGCCTGTGAAGCTGCGCAGCTGCTCAGCGAGGGCATCACTGGTGAGCGGCCCGGTTGCAAGCACGGCGATCTGGCCAGGACCCGGGAGCTCCAGCTGCTCGCGCCGCTCCACGGTCACGAGCGGATGGTTCTCCAGGGCGGCGGTTAGGGCAGCGCTGTAGCGACCCCGATCAACCGCTAGGGCGCCACCGGCGGGCACCGCGTGGTGATCGGCTGTGTCGATCACCAGCGAACCCAGTTGGCGAAGTTCGGTTTGCAGCAGTCCTGCGGCCCGGTCGCTGCCTAGGGCACCAAAGCTATTGCTGCAAACGAGTTCGGCAAACTCAGCACTGTGGTGGGCCGGTGAGCGACGCCCGGGCCGCATCTCAACTAGCCGAACAGCCAGACCGGCCGAGGCAATTTGCCATGCAGCTTCCGTTCCAGCCAAGCCAGCCCCAATCACCAGTACGGGATCAGTTGGGCAGCGGGGAGACGGGCTGAGGGGTAGCAACGATGAAATCGCGAAAGCCGACTCGAATAGTCCGGCTGGAACTCAGGCGCGGGCGCGCTTTAGCAAGAGTTGGAGCTGACCCACGGCAGCGCGGCCGATGTTGAAGGCAGCCCAACCCACGGCGAGCAGCACGGGGGTGGCAACCAGCAGGAGCCGAGCATCCATGGGTGTTGGGGAGCAAACGCGTCTAGTCATCTTACGGAACTGAAGCGTCCAATCGCGGCCAGATCAGCCAAGCCGATCGAATTTGCAGCACTTGGTGCGGGGAAGGTGCGAGCGCTCGCGGCTGGCCTGACCTTGGCGCCAAGGCACCGATGTTGAACTCCTGCCAAGGTGCTGCTCGAACTCTTGTTGTTGGCAGCCAACCTGGTGCTCAGGACCCGAAACCTGTGGTTTGGGAATGACCGGCATGGGCCTGGGCCAACTGTTGGTAGCGGCGCGCATGCTGACGTTGCTCGGCGACCACCTCGGCTGAGAGCTCCCTTTTGACCTGGGCAGGAGCCCCCATCACGAGGGAGCGGGGGGGCACGTCGCGGGTGACGACTGAACCGGCGGCCACTAGGGCCCCTGCGCCCACGGTGACGCCATTGAGCACGATCGCGCCGATGCCGATCAGGCAGCCGTCCTCCAGGGTCGCCCCATGGATCACGGCCCGGTGGCCGATGGTCACATCGGCGCCAATCGTCACCGGTTGGCCGGGGTCCCCGTGCAAGATCGCCCCGTCCTGCACATTGCTGCCAGGTCCAACCACGATGGGACAAACATCGCCGCGGGCCACGGCCGTGGGCCAAAGGCTGGCCCCTGCGGCTAGCTGCACATCGCCAATCACCACCGCACTGTTCGCCACCCAGGCATCGGGATGCAAGCGCGGCTTGGGCCAGGGAAACGTAGTCATGCCAGGGGTTGCTAAGGGCAGTTGGGGCCAGTGTGCTCCGTTCCAACCCCCGCTGGGGGCCTGCTGGCACTTGGAGGAGACCCCGGCTGGGTGATACGTTCGCTAGGTGCCCGAAAGGGCTGCCCCGGGGCAAGTCCCAGGCGGCGGGTCGCTAGCTCAGCGGTAGAGCACTCGGCTTTTAACCGATTAGTCCTGAGTTCGAATCTCAGGCGACCCATTCCAGTCACAGCCTTGAAATGGGCTGAAAAGTCTTTCGGGGCAATAATCTTAGGTGTCGCCATCTTCCGACAGGATGGGACATGAGAAGACCGTTTTGGACGCCCTTTGACTGCTTTCTGTGCCTAGGAACAGACTGTTCGCCAGACTGGTCGATGGGACCAAGGGTGTGTGAACGAAACGCATGGAGCCTTAAAGCAGGCCTAGGGG
>Ga0209357_1000878_pt1 | contig 12195 bp, 8 predicted proteins | sample LauGreFBDMM110SD_2_FD_187573 | JGI IMG/M metagenome (GOLD analysis project Ga0209357, IMG submission 187573) | Freshwater lake microbial communities from Lake Michigan, USA - Fa13.BD.MM110.SD (SPAdes) (version 3) | ecosystem: Environmental > Aquatic > Freshwater > Lake | place: Lake Michigan, USA... | reverse complement strand
CTACTTAACTTCACCTTATTAATAGCAACTAACGCCTCATCTTTTTTAGAGATCCGCACCTGATATGACTCATCTTGAGTATCTACTAATAGATTGGCAAAGCCAGAGCTAAATAGTTGATTGAAGTTAAAATCTGCCTCAACATTTTTAGTTATATCTTTCTTGCCATCACTTGAAACTATCTGCCACTTAATCTCTTCTTTAATTAATACCGGCTTGATATCAACCCGTTCATACTCAGTTTGCATATTTCTTCGTCTGCCAGATAGCACCGCCCTAACAAAGACTTGCGATTTAACTCGGCTCTCTAATTGCGCAAACGCACTTGGTAGTTCAATCTTCACAAACTACGCCCTTGGGTGTGCTTGTTTGTAGGCAGATTGCAAACGCTCAGGAGATACATGGGTATAGATCTGAGTTGTAGATAAAGATGCATGTCCTAATATCTCTTGCACAGTTCTAAGATCTGCTCCACCCTCTAGTAAATGAGTTGCAGCGCTATGACGCAATCCATGCGGCCCCATATCAGAACCAACCGCCTTCATTGCTTCATAAACAACTTCTCGAGCAGTTCTTTGATCAATTCTTTTTCCACGTGATCCTAGAAAGAGTGAATCTTGTGAACTTTGGTTTACAAACTCAACTCTGGCATTTTTTAAGTAACTCTCAATTGCTCTAACAGCTGGCAACCCCAGTGGCACAACCCGCTGCTTATTTCCCTTACCAATTACATTTAAAGTATTTCTACTACGATCAATATCGCCAAGATTTAAACCACAAAGCTCTGAAACTCGAATACCTGAGCTATATAAAACCTCAACCAATGCTAAATCACGTAAGTTAATTGCACTTGGCTCTTCGGCACATTTAACCTCAAGTGCTTTTAATACTGTGGCAGCATCTTCAACATTTAAAACCTCAGGCAATACTTTATGTGGTTTAGGAACTGCAAGGTTTACACCTAAGTCAGAGGTCAACCAACCATTAGCTGCTGCCCAATTTGTGAAAGCCCTGATTGAAACAATTCTTCTAGTTAGGGTAGATCTTGCAACACCAGTACTTTGTAAATTAGCAAGCCATGAGCGAATGTGCTCAATTTCTAATTGATTAAACTCAACAATTCCCATCTTCTCCATATGTTTAAGAAAAGACTCTAAATCTGTTACATATCCCCGAATTGAGTTATCAGATAAATTTCTAACCAACGCCAAGTGCTCTTCATATTGCGTAATCAGGGCGGCGGACATGAATAGCAGATTACTCGGGTTTGCGGCCCTGCCTTAGTAAGCCATAGGTAACCGCGTCATCTAATGCCATTGCTGAGGCCGCAATTACGTTCTCATGAACGCCAATTGTGCTCCACTCGCCATTTCCATCACTAGTCTCAACTAAAACTCTAGTCACCGCACCTGTGCCAAGGCGGCCTTCCAAAATACGAACTTTGTAATCAGTTAACTCAAGTTTTGAAAGCTCTGGATAAAACTTCTCAAGACCAGTTCGAAGTGCATTATCAATTGCGTTAACTGGACCATTTCCAACACCTTGGGCTGTGATCGATTCACCATTTGCATTTATCTTCACAGTTGCCTTAGAGGTTACTTTGCCAGATTCATCTTGGTGAACTGTAGTTTGCCAATCTTCGATTGTGAAAAAGCTTGGGCGCTTTCCTAAAACTTCAGTGCGAAGTAGTAATTCAAATGAGGCATCGGCTGCTTCAAAGGTGAAGCCTTTGCCTTCAAGATCTTTAACTTTTTCAACTACTCTGCCAATTAAATCTTTATCGCCACCTAAATCAATTCCAAGCTCAACAGATTTAAGTTCGATTGATGCCCTACCTGCCATCTCAGAGACCAGCATTCGCATGTCATTGCCAACTGATTCAGGGGTTTCATGTTGATACATCATTGGATCTACCTTGATTGCAGAAGCATGAAGCCCTGCTTTGTGAGCAAAGGCAGATGTTCCAACATATGGTTGGCGTGCACTTGGTGCCACATTTGTAATCTCAGCAACAGCATGAGAAATGCGAAATGCCTCTTGTAACTTGCCAGCAGGTAATACTGTTTTATCTTTCTTTAATTCAAGATTTGCAATGATATTTACTAGATCAGCATTTCCAGTTCGCTCACCATAACCATTTAAAGTTCCTTGCACGTGGGTAACACCAGCAGAGATAGCAGCAAGTGAGTTAGCAACAGCGCATCCGGTGTCATTATGGCAATGAATTCCAAGGCGAGCAGATGAGGCAGTTAAAACCTCATGAACAATATTTGATAACTCATCAGGAAGCATTCCACCGTTTGTGTCACATAGTGCAACAACATCAGCGCCAGCTTCTGCGGCAACTCTTACCACCTCAAGTGCGTAAGCTTTATTTGAAATATAACCATCAAAGAAGTGCTCAGCATCTAGAAATACTCGCTGACCTCCTGCTTTTAAAAACTTAATTGAATCAGCGATCATTGCTAGGTTCTCATCTAGATGAGTCTTAAGTGCTAGATCAACATGACGATCATGGCTCTTTGCCACTAGTGTTACGGCAGCAGCTTTTGAATCTTGTAATGCGCGAAGCAGCACATCATCAGCAGCTTTAACTCCAGGCCGCCTCGTTGCACCAAAAGCAACAAAGGTGGCATTTTTTAACTTTAATTCAGTTTGAGCTAATTTAAAAAACTCAGTGTCCTTAGGATTTGCACCTGGCCAACCACCTTCAATAAAGCCAACGCCTAAATCATCAAGATGGCGAGCAATAGTTAACTTATCGTGGACAGAAAGATTTAAGCCCTCTTGTTGGGCACCATCGCGAAGTGTGGTGTCATAGATATGAAATGAATCATTAATTGTCATTAGATAACTCGCTTATTCCAGCCGTGCTTATCTTCAATAGTTCCATGCTGAATACCAAGAAGTGCTGCGCGAATCTCATTTGTAATTACCCCAGGCTTACCATCTCCGGTTTGCCATGTGCCATGAATACTTTTCGCACTTCCTACTGCAGAGACAACCGCAGCAGTTCCACAAGCAAAGATTTCAGTTATTTCACCAGATTTAACGCCATCGCGCCAATCATCGATTGAGATCATTGTTTCCTCAGTTTTATAACCAAGATCATTAGCTAAAGTTAAAATTGAATCTCGAGTGATTCCAGGAAGTAATGTGCCAGTAAGTTTTGGTGTCATTATCTTGGCATCTTTGCCACTTCCCTTAATGAAGTAGAGATTCATGCCACCCATTTCCTCTACCCACTTGCGTTCTACTGCATCAATATATGCAACCTGATCACAACCCTCTTTAGCTGCTTGTTTTTGTGCAAGCAGAGATGCTGCGTAATTTCCACCACACTTTGCCTCCCCTGTGCCACCTAATGCTGCTCTTACGTACTCAGTTGAGATCCAAACCGTTACTGCTTTTGATGCATCAAAATAAGCAGCGGCAGGCGTTGCAATTAATACATATGTTGCTTGATTAGATGGGCGAACACCTAAACCAACCTCGGTAGCAATCATGAATGGGCGAAGATATAAAGATTCACCGGTCTTTTTTGGCACCCACTCTTTATCAGCTTTAACTAATGCTTCAACTGTTTCAACAAAGAAATCAACTGGCATCTCAGGTAGTGCAATACGAGCTGCTGATTTTGCAAAACGTTTTGCATTTGCCTCTGGCCTAAATAATGAAATACCACCATCTGGTTGGGTGTATGCCTTCATTCCTTCAAATATTTCTTGGCCATAATGAAAAACCATTGTGGCTGGATCTAATGAAAGCGGACCATATGCCTGCAATGTTGCATCAGACCAACCGGTTGCTTCATTCCATTGCGAAATAACCATATTGTCGGTGTAGTACTTACCAAAGCCAGGCTCAGCAACTCTTTTACTGCGATCTGCTGCATCAACTGGTTTTGTGTTTTGATTATTAATTATCTTCATGCCACACCCGCCACTAATGCTGCGCCAACCTCAGTTGTTGAACGCTTCTTATCTGCCCGGCTAGCAAGATCCTTTGCCACTGCTGCCTCAACATCACTTGCAGCCTTACTCTCACCTAAGTGATTTAGCATCATTGCAATTGATAAAACTGTTGCAGTTGGATCAGCTAAGTTTTTTCCAGCAATATCAGGGGCTGAGCCATGGACAGGTTCAAACATAGATGGGAAGGCACCCGTTGGATTTATATTGCCACTAGCAGCAAGTCCAATGCCCCCACAGATAGCAGCTGCAATGTCAGTAATAATGTCACCAAATAAATTATCAGTTACCACTACATCAAATCTCTCTGGATTTGTTACAAAAAACATTGAGGCAGCATCAACATGTAGGTAATCTGTAGTAACTTCCGGGAAATCCTTTGCAACCTCGTTAAATACCCGAGTCCAAAGCCCACCAGCCCTTGCTAACACATTGTTCTTGTGAACTAAGGTCAGTTTTTTGCGTGGGCGAAGCTTTGCTCGATTAAATGCATCCCGTATTACCCGCTCAACACCTTTGTATGTATTAATCGACTCTTCAATTGCTAACTCTTTATTTGTGCCCTCATCTTTTAATGAACCAGCACCAACATAAAGACCTTCTGTTCCCTCTCTAACCACTACAAAATCAATACCTTTATTATTTGTAATTGGTGAGATAACTCCTGGAAATAATTTAGCTGGGCGTAGATTTATATAATGTTCAAAAGCAAATCTTAATTTAAGAAGCAATCCTCGCTCTAATACTCCACTTGGTACAGTTGGATCTCCTACTGCTCCCAATAAGATCACATCAGATTTTGCTAACTTAGCCATCACAGAATCAGGCAAAGTCTCACCAGTCTTATGCCAATAGGCAGCACCTAAATCATAATTAGTTTTGTTAAAGGTTAAATCATATTTTTTTGCAACCGCATCTAAAACCTTAAGTCCCTCACCTACTACTTCAGGTCCAATGCCGTCCCCTGGTATGACAGCTAAATTAAAACTCTTCATTCGCCCACCAAATTAACAAATCGAACAAGGGATGCACCAGTTTCTTTAGTAATAACATCAATAATCTCATTAGGAATTAATGAATCAACTGTTAATGCCATTAACGCTTGTCCACCCTCTTGAGTGCGGCCAACCTGCATATCGGCGATATTGATTTTTAGCTTACCAAGAGCATTTCCAACTACGCCAACTACACCAGGGCGATCGGCATAGCGAAGGAATAAAAGATTATTAGTTGGCTTAAGATCAAGATCTAATTTATCAATTGCCACAATTTTTTGGATCTGTTTAATTCCCATAAGCGTTCCGCTAACAAAGACCTGACTGCCATCAGCACAAGCAGCTCTTACTGAAACTAAATTACGATGATCAGGACTTTCAGCGTCAGTTGATACGGCAGATGTAAGGGAGCGACTTTCAGCTAAAGCTGGTGCATTTACATAGGTAACATCCTCTGCACCCATTGCAACCAGCGCACCCTTTAACGCACTTGTCGAAAGTACTGAAACATCATGGGTTGAAATCTCACCTCTTACCTCAACATCAATTGAAGAAATAACATCATTTGCTAATGAGGTTGCAACGTGAGCTAATTTTTCAACTAATGGCAGTGCTGGGCGAACTGCTTGATCAATTGCGCCACCCTTAACATTTACTGCATCTGGTACTAACTCACCAGAGAGTGCTTTGCGAACAGAGACAGCAACTGCAATTCCGGCGCGCTCCTGCGCTTCATCTGTTGATGCACCTAAATGTGGTGTTGCAACAACATTATCTAAAGTAAATAGAGGTGAATCAGTACATGGTTCGGTAGCAAAAACATCAAGGCCAGCGCCTGCAACCCTGCCATCCTTTAGTGCTTCGTGAAGAGCAGCCTCATCTAATACGCCGCCACGAGCAGCATTAATAATGCGCACCGTTGGCTTTACCTTCTTTAATGCTTCAGTACCGATTAAGTTTGCAGTTTCTTTTGTTTTAGGTAGGTGGATAGTTATGAAATCACTTACCTTAAGCAATTCATCTAGTTCAACTAATTTCACATTAAGTTGAGCAGCACGTGCTGGTTGCAAATAAGGATCATAAGCAACAACATCCATTCCAAAAGATTGCATGCGAGATGCTACTAATTGACCAATTCGGCCAAAGCCAACAATTCCTAAAGTTTTCTCAAATAATTCAGCGCCAGTGTATTTAGAACGTGCCCACTTTCCATTTCTTAAAGCTGCGTGTGCTGGTGAGATAAATCTGGCAGATGCTAGAAGTAATCCAATTGCCAGCTCGGCAGCTGAAACAATGTTTGAAGTTGGCGCATTAACCACCATTACCCCAGCTGCAGTTGCAGCCGGAATTTCAACATTGTCTAAACCAACACCTGCTCTTGCAATAACCTTTAAACCTTTTGCAGCTGCAATTGCTTCGGCATCCATCTTGGTGGCAGAGCGAATTAATACTGCATCCACACCTTTAGCAAGTGCAACAAGTAGTTCTGTCCGATCTGCGCCATTGCAATTGCGCACCTCAAAGTCAGGTCCCAACGCCGCTAATGTGGCTGGACTTAACTCTTCGGCAATTAATACAACTGGTTTAGCCACGCGCCGCATTTCCTTCTTTGTAATCATCTTTGTTGCTTGATTTAACCCAAGACATCAACTTACGAAGATCTCTACCAACCTGCTCGATTGGATGGGCTTCACCCTTTGCACGAAGTGATTTAAATTCTGGAGCGCCTTTATCTTGATCATCAATAAAGCGCTTAGCAAAAGCACCTGATTGAACATCAGCAAGCACTGCCTTCATATTCTCTTTAACACTTGGATCGATAACTCTTGGGCCTGAGATGTAATCACCATACTCAGCTGTATCAGATACTGACCAGCGTTGCTTTGCGATTCCACCTTCATACATAAGATCAACAATAAGTTTTAGTTCATGTAAGCACTCGAAGTAGGCAACCTCTGGTTGATACCCTGCTTCAATTAAAGTTTCAAAGCCGTACATAACTAATTGTGAAGCACCGCCACAAAGAACTGCTTGCTCACCAAATAAATCTGTCTCACACTCTTCAGTGAAAGTTGTCAAAATTCCACCAGCACGAAGACCACCGATCGCCTTTGCATATGAAAGTGTGATTGGCCAAGCATTGCCAGTTGCATCTTGTTCAACTGCAACAATTACTGGCACACCACGTCCGGCTGAATACTCACGGCGAACTAAATGTCCTGGGCCCTTTGGTGCAACCATACAAACATCAACATTTGCAGGGGGCTTGATATAACCAAAACGAATATTAAAACCATGGCCAAAGAAAAGTGCTGCTCCGGCTTTCATGTTTGGTGCGATTGAATCATTGTAAATATGACGCTGCACGTGATCTGGAGCTAGCAACATCACAACATCTGCGTCTTTAACTGCATCGGCAACTGTTGCAACTTTAAGACCCTCTGCTTCTGCCTTTGCGCGAGACTTTGAACCTTCAGCCAAACCAACTACAACATCAACACCACTATCGCGTAGGGAAAGTGCATGTGCATGTCCTTGAGATCCGTAGCCAATTACTGCAACCTTTTTAGATTGGATAATCGATAGATCTGCATCTTCATCGTGATACATCGTTGCCACTGTATTTCTCCTTATGTTTGTTGGTTGGTTAATTTTGGTAATCAGCTGTTGAACTATTTGGATCTGACTCGTTAGCAGTTCCCATGGTGCTAAGCGTACGGTCTGCAAGTGTGCTGTCGCCCCGCTCTAATGCCACCAAGCCTGATTGAACTAACTCCCGAATTCCATGCGGTTTCAAATCTGCAAGTAATGCCTCGATTGCAGATGATTGGCCAACTGCCTCAATCGAGATGGTCTTACCACCCTCATCAGCAATTACCGCGCCATGCTTTTTTACAACATCTTTGGCTGCAGCTGTATTCGCAACCTTTACCAATAAAATTTCTCGTTTTAATGAATCTGAATCCTTCATCTCAGAGATTCCAATTACATTCACTAACTTAAATAATTGCGCGCTCACCTGATCTAAAGCGTGGCCTTCTAAATTTAAAACAATTGTCATTCGAGAAACCTTTGGATTTTCAGTTGGTCCCACAGCCAGTGAATCAATGTTGTAACCACGACGAGAAAATAGGGATGCAACTCGTGCTAATACGCCAGGTGAGTTCTCAACTAAAACTGCCAATGTATGAATAGCCATTACAACTCCTGTGAATCCCAGACCGGGGCCATTGATCTGGCAACTGTGATGTCATCATTTGATGTTCCAGCAGCCACCATCGGCCAAACCATTGCATCGCGATGAACGTTAAAATCAACTACAACTGGGCGGTCATTAATTGCCATGGCTGCCTCAATAGTTTTATCAACATCCTCTGGTCGCTCACAACGCAAACCAACACAACCCATTGCTTCAGCAAGTAATTTGAAATCTGGGATTCGCTTTGAGTGCAAATCAGTATTTGAATAACGTTGGTTATAGAAAAGGGTTTGCCACTGGCGAACCATGCCAAGTGATTCATTGTTAATTACTGCTACCTTGATTGGAATATTATTTAGCGCGCAAGTTACTAACTCTTGATTTGTCATTTGGAAACAGCCATCACCATCAATTGCCCAAACAGTTGTGTCAGGTGCGCCAACCTTTGCACCCATTGCAGCTGGAACTGCGTAACCCATAGTTCCAAGACCGCCTGAGTTAAGCCAAGTTCTTGGTTTCTCGTAACCAATAAATTGTGATGCCCACATCTGATGTTGACCAACACCAGCTGTAAAAATTGTGTCCGGCCCGGAGATCTTGCCAATTCTTTCAATTACATACTGCGGTGAAACAGAGCCATCAGATGGTTTGTCATAACCTAATGGAAACTTACTTCGCCAGCCATATGTTTCAGTCAGCCAAGGAGTTAAATCTGGTTGTGATTTTGCCAGTGCGGCTTTAGTTACTGGATTAAGTGCGCGCAAGATATTTTTTAAATCACCAATGATTGCCACATCAGCATGACGATTCTTACCAATTTCAGCTGGATCAATATCGGCGTGAATAATCTTGGCATTTGGTGCAAATGTTGAAAGTTTTCCAGTTACTCGATCATCAAATCGTGCGCCTAAGGTAATTAATAAATCTGCCTTTTGTAGTGCGGTAACTGCAGCAACAGTTCCATGCATGCCAGGCATTCCAAGGTGTTGTGGGTGTGAATCTGGGAAAGCACCCCGTGCCATCAAAGTAGTAACAACAGGTGCGCCAGTTATCTCCGCAAGTTGCATCAACTCTTTTGCTGCATTTGCCTTTATAACTCCGCCACCAACATAAAGGACTGGTTTTTTAGATTGAGTAATTAAAGCGGCAGCATCTCTGATCGCCTCACTCTTTGGTTCAACTACTGGGTTATAACCAGCTAGTGAAACATTTTTTGGATAGTTAAAGGTGGTCTCTTTTTGTAACGCATCTTTGGCAATATCAACTAGAACTGCGCCAGGCCGGCCTGTGCTTGCAATATGAAATGCCTCAGCAATTGCCCGTGGAATATCAGCTGGGTCGGTAATTAAATAATTATGTTTTGTAACTGGCATGGTAACGCCACGAATATCTGCCTCTTGAAATGCATCGGTACCAATTGCTGCAGATGGAACTTGACCAGTAATTGCCACAATTGGAACAGAGTCCATTTGTGCATCAGCAAGTGGTGTTACTAAATTTGTAGCTCCAGGTCCAGATGTTGCAATGCAAACGCCAACTCGACCAGTTGCTTGGGCGTAACCAGTTGCTGCATGCCCTGCACCTTGTTCATGTCGAACTAATATATGGCGGATCTTTGAATCAAAAATTGGATCGTAAGCAGGAAGAATTGCGCCACCTGGTATGCCAAACATGACATCAACACCGGCAGCCTCAAGTGCATTAACTAAACTTTGCGCACCATTCATCTTGCTCATCGCTTCCTTTCTTAACTAGTCCTTATCTAAAACAAAACCCCCCAGTTTTATCTGAGGGGTGCGAACTAACTTTTTTAGTTAGCGCGCACGCTCAATAATCACCACGACCACAGATGTGATCGCAATTTGTGAGATTAGTGAGGTGTTCTTCATGAATGTAGTTTCTCAGGTGTAGTTGGTCTAGTCAACCCGTGAGATATCAATCTCAATATTTGAGCGTACTTATAACAAAACTGCAATTAATCGCAGACCGCACCCTTTGCCGCACTGCCTACTAACTTTGAATACTTAGCTAATACCCCGCGGCGATATTTGTGTGGGATTGGTTTGAAATTTTTCTTACGCTCTGCCATCTCTTTTTCATCAACCAATAAATCTAAAGTTCTATTCTTAGTATCAATTCTTACCCGATCACCATTGTTAACAAATGCAATTGGACCACCATCAACTGCTTCAGGGGCAACATGTCCAACACAAAGGCCAGTTGTACCGCCAGAGAATCTGCCATCAGTTAGTAGCAATACAGATTTACCTAGTCCAGCACCTTTAATTGCGCCAGTAATCATTAACATCTCGCGCATACCAGGACCACCCTTTGGTCCTTCATATCTAATTACTACAACATCACCAGCAACAATCGAGCCATTCTCTAAAGCATCCATCGCAGATTGTTCACGTTCGAAAACCTTTGCTGGTCCTTCAAATACATCAACGCCAACTCCAGCTGTCTTACAAACTGCGCCATCAGGCACAAGTGAGCCACCAAGGATTGTGATTCCACCGCCAAGAGACATTGGATTATTCACTGCTTTAAGAATTTCACCATCTGGATCCGGAGGTGAAACATCTTTTAGATTCTCAGCCATAGTTTTTCCTGTAACAGTTAAGCAGTCACCATGTAATAAACCGGCATCTAGAAGTGCGCGAAGAATTACGGGAATTCCACCCACCTTGTCCACATCAGTCATTACATACTTACCAAATGGCTTTAGATCACCAAGCAGCGGCACCTTAGATCCAACACGATGGAAATCTTCAAGTGTTAACTCAACCTCTGCCTCATGTGCGATTGCAAGCAGGTGAAGAACTGCATTTGTTGATCCACCTAATGCCATTACAACTGTAATTGCATTTTCAAAGGCTTTCTTAGTTAAAATCTGGCGAGTAGTAATACCTTTTCTAATTAACTCAACAACTGCAGCTCCTGATTTAACCGCGTAATCATCACGACGACGATCAATCGATGGTGGTGATGCAGAGCCAGGAAGTGATAAACCAATTGCCTCACCCACTGCGGCCATTGTGTTTGCGGTGTACATACCGCCACACGCACCTTCACCTGGACAGATTGCTCGTTCAATTTTATCTACCTCTTCTTGAGAAATTAATCCCCGAGCACATGCGCCAACTGCTTCAAAAGCATCAATGATTGTTACATCTCTACCATCAACTTTTCCTGGCATTGTGGAGCCGGCATAAACAAACACACTTGCAACATCCATTCGAGCCGCTGCCATCATCATGCCTGGGAGTGATTTATCGCAACCGGCAAAGGTAACCATGCCATCTAATCGCTCTGCTTGCATAACAGTTTCAACTGAGTCAGCAATTACTTCACGGGAAACTAATGAGAAGTGCATTCCTTCATGTCCCATCGAAATTCCATCAGAGACAGAGATCGTGCCGAATTGCATTGGAAAACCACCAGCATCAATTACGCCTTTTTTAGATGCTTTAGCTAAACGATCAAGCGATAAATTACATGGAGTAATTTCATTCCAAGATGATGCAATACCAATCTGTGGTTTAGCAAAATCTTCATCTTTCATTCCAACTGCGCGAAGCATTCCGCGAGCAGGAGCACGCTCCATACCATCGGTGACTAAGCCAGATCTTGGCTTCATCTTGTTTGGCGGATTTTTTTCGCTCATAAGGTTAGTTTATTGTCCTAAGTGTTTTAATAATAATTCCCGCACCTTAGCCGCATCGGCCTGTCCGCCAGTTGCTTTCATTACTGCGCCAATTAAGGCACCTGCTGCTGGAAGGTTTCCGCCTTTTACTCGCTCAGCGGTCTCTGGCTGAGCAGCGATTGCATCCTCAATAGCTTTCATTAGCGCACCATCATCTGAGACAACCTTTAGGCCACGTTTGTTAATTACATCTGCTGGATTACCTTCACCAGCAATTACGCCTTCCACTACTTGGCGCGCTAATTTATCGGTTAACTCACCACTTGCAATTAATGAAATAACTTGCGCAACATCTTTAACTGAGATTAGTTCAGTAGGTAAAAC
>Ga0209357_1000877_pt1 | contig 12196 bp, 11 predicted proteins | sample LauGreFBDMM110SD_2_FD_187573 | JGI IMG/M metagenome (GOLD analysis project Ga0209357, IMG submission 187573) | Freshwater lake microbial communities from Lake Michigan, USA - Fa13.BD.MM110.SD (SPAdes) (version 3) | ecosystem: Environmental > Aquatic > Freshwater > Lake | place: Lake Michigan... | reverse complement strand
GAGTGCGTGCGCTTTGGCGGGCGCATCACCATGACAGCCTTGCCGGTGATCCGCTTCACCACTGAGGAGAGGCTGGCCGAGATCATGGCCGGCTTTGAAGCGGCGGGGGCGGGCATTGCCAATCCGCATGTCTTCACCATTGAAGAAGGCTCCGGCTATCGCCGCGTGCCTGGCGATCAGCTTGGCTTCAAGCGCCGCGTTGATCCGCTGGGGCTGTTCAATCCCGGTAAGATGAAAAGCTTCGATGAACCAGAAAGTGACGCCGCATGACGCATGATGTTGCTGGCCTGATGGCCGCCCTGCCTGATATTCGATGGGTGACAGATGCCGCGCTGGTGCGGCAGCGCAGCCGCGATTTCTTCTGGTATAGCCCCGTGCTGAAGCGCCAATTGAATGGCGTGAGTGCAGATGTGGTGGCCGAAGCGCGGGATGAGGCTGATGTGGTGCGCATTCTGGCGGCCTGCCATGCGCGGCGCATTCCCGTGACACCGCGCGGTGCTGGCACCGGCAATTACGGCCAGGCCATGCCGCTGCAGGGCGGTGTGGTGCTGGATGTCTCCGCGCTGGATAAGCTGCTTTGGGCCAAGCCCGGCATCATGCGCGCGCAAGCCGGCGCCAAACTGATTGCGTTGGATGAGCAAACGCGCCAGCAAGTGGGCGGCGAATTGCGCTTTCATCCTTCCACCAAACGCACCGCAACCATTGGCGGCTTTGTGGCCGGCGGTTCCGCAGGTGCCGGTTCCTGCATGTGGGGGTCCTTCCGGGAGCCAGGCAATGTGCTGGGATTGCGCGTCATCACCATGGAAGAAACGCCGCGCATTCTGGAATTGCGTGGTGGGGAAATTGAGAAAGCCAATCACGCCTATGGCACGAATGGCATCATCACGGAGGTCGAGATGCCCCTCGCCCCCGCCTATGATTGGGTGGATGTGATGATGGCCTTCCCGAGCTTTATGGAAGCCGCACGCTTTGCGGAAGCCGTGACTTTGGCCGATGGCATTGTGAAGAAGCTTGCGACCGTGGTTGCCGCACCGGTGCCGCAGCAATATTTCCGCCATTTCGAAGGCCGCATTCCTGCGGGCATGAGCGTTGCGTTGCTGATGATCGCAGCCCCCTTCCTGGAAGCTTTTGAAGCGCTGAAAGCCAAGCATGGGGCGACGCAGGCGGAAATCTATCGCTGCCCCACGGAAGAAGCGGTGGTGCCGCTTTACGAACATTCCTGGAACCACACCACGCTGCAAGCGCTGAAAATTGATCGCGGCATCACCTATCTGCAAACGCTGTTCCCGCCGCCGGGCCACATGGCGCTGGTGGAGAAAATGGAAGCGCTGTTCGGTGATGAAGTGCCGATGCATCTGGAATTTGTGCGCTTCGGTGGGCATGTAACCTGCTTCGGCTTGCAATTGGTGCGCTATACCAGCGAAGAACGTTTGGCCGAGATCATTCGCATCCATGAAGCCAATGGCTGCCCAGTCTTCAACCCTCATGCCTTTTCGCTGGAAGAAGGCGGCATGAAGCGCGTGGATGCGCGGCAATTGGCCTTCAAGAAGGAAGCTGATCCGCTTGGTCTGCTCAATCCAGGCAAGATGCTCGCCTGGGATGATCCGGAATGGTCGCCCGATCGCCCGCGCACGCATTACATGTATGGCGACCCGGACGCGCCGGAAATTGAGGAAAAGCTGGAATAGGACATCGTCATGCGGGTGCTGCTGATCCATTGCCATCCGCGGGCGGAGAGTTTTTCGGCGGCACTCCGCGACACAGCGCGGCAAGCGCTGGAGTCCGCCGGGCATCAGGTGGAATGCCGTGATCTTTACGCGGAGGGTTTCTCGCCCGCTTTGAATGCGACTGAACATCGCGACTATCTGGACCCTGCCAGCAACCCCCCGGATGTCGCGGATCATGTCGCTTCGCTGCAAAGGGCTGAGGCGCTGCTGCTGGTCTATCCCACCTGGTGGTATGGGCTACCCGCGATGTTGAAGGGCTGGTTTGATCGCATCTGGGCGCCGGGTATTGCCTTCAAGCTTGGCGATCGCGCGATTGAACCGCTGCTGACCAATATCAAGCGCATTGGTGTGGTGACGACTTATGGCTCACCGCTTTGGCTGTTATGGGTGATTGGCTGGCCGGACAAGAAACTCATCAACCGCGGCCTCAGGCGGCTATGCGCGCGGGGCTGTAGCGTGGAATGGCTGATGCTGACGCGGATGGATCAACGCACGGCGCCAGAACGCGCGGCGTTTTTGGCGAAGGTAAGGGCGCGGCTCAGCCGGTGGTAGCCGTGATGACGTGATCCAATTCCCGCCAATCCGGCACTTCAGCGTCCAGCAATTTCCCATTGCGGAGCACAATCCGATCCGATTGCGGGCGTGACAGAAATTCGGTCATGTGCCGCGCGCGGAACAGGATAAGATCAGCCGGCGCGCCGACGCGGATCATGCCCACCCCTTGCAGCCCCATCGCCGCCGCTGGCCGCGCGCCGACGGATCGTGCCCAATCGCCATAGGGATGATCCAGATGCAGAATGCGCGTCGCTTCGCGCATCACCTCCACCATATCCAAATCGCCATAGGCGTAGAAAGGATCGCGCGTATTGTCTGACGCGAGGGAGACAGAAACGCCGCCCGTCTGCATTTCATGCACAAGCGTCACGCCCCGCCAGCGCGGCGTGCGCCCCGGCTCGCGATCCTGCAAATACATATTGCACATGGGCAGGACCACAATCGCAACACCCGCTTCGGCGCAAGCCTTGATGGTTTCCTGCGCGAATTCATCTGTTTGACGAGAGAGCGAACAGCAATGCCCGCATTGAATGCGGCCCTTAAAGCCGCGGCGCAAAGCGGTCAGCGCAATTTCGCGCAAGGCGCGCGCGCCGGTCTCTCCGCTTTCATCCACATGCAAATCAAGGCCTAGGCCCCGCGCTTCCGCAAGCGCGAAGAAATGATCCAGCATGGCCTGGAATTCAGGCGGAATATCATCATGAATGCCGCCAGAAAGCCGCGTGACCATGCCCAATACGCCGCCTGATTCCGCGACAATATCGGCAAGTTCAGCGCCCTCATCCCCCGCGAAGCGATCGAGCGGCGCGATGGAGGAAGCCTGCAAGGTGATCCTCCCAGCCCAATCATCGCGCAGCTGGCGGAACATGCGCCAGGCCTTGGGCGCATGCGGCATGTAGCTGTCCAGATGCGTGCGCACGGCAACCGTGCCATGCGCGTAAGCCGCGCGCAGCGCGAATTCCGCGCGCATGCGCATATCGGCTTCAGACCAATTTACGTCACGGTCAGCCATCACTGTGGTGACGGCGCCGAAGAAACTACCATCAGGATTGGGGGCGCGCTGCCAGATATGGCCCTTATCCAAATGGGTATGCGCATCAAGCATGCCAGGCCAGATCTGCCCACCATCCAAAGAAACCCCATCCGGCGCAGAGCCGAGCGGCGCAATGGCGGCGATGCGTCCCTGTTCAATCTGCACATCAAACCGCGCAATGCCATCCCGGTCCAAGGGCAGCGCCCCCGCGCCTTCCAGCACCGCGCTCAGGGCACGCACATCGCGCAACCAGAAATTGCTGCCCGCAGCAGCCAAGGCCGCGCGGGTCTTTGCCATGGCGCACCTCATCGCCGATCTCCCCTGCCCATCGCGCTTTCATGCCAATTGCGCAGCAGCAAATGCGTGAGCAAGCTGAGCGCCAAAAAAATCGCAATCCCGGTTGCGGAAACTAGCACAAGTGCCGCAAACATGCGCGGAATTTGCAACTGATACCCCGCTTCCAGAATCCGGTAGGCAAGCCCAGAAGCACTACCGCCCGTGCCCGCGACAAATTCCGCGACAATGGCGCCAATCAGCGCGAGACCACCGGAAATCCGCAAACCCGCCAGGAAGTAAGGCAGGGCAGAGGGCAGAAGCAGCCGTGTCAGCACCTGCCAGCGCGATGCTCGGTAAAGCTTGAACAGATCCTTCAAATTATGATCCGCTGAATTCAATCCGACAGTTGTATTCGACAAGATCGGAAAAAACGCGACAATCCAGGCACAGATCAGCAGGGATATCGCAATATCATCCACCCAAATGATGATCAGCGGCGCAATGGCGACAATGGGTGTGACCTGCAGGATCACCGCAAAGGGAAACAGCGACAATTCAATGATGCGCGATTGCGCAAAAAGAATGGCAAGCGCCAGCCCCAAAATCGCCGCAACTGACAGCGCCATAAAGGTAATCTTCAGCGTGATCAGCAGCGATACGGAAAGCGATGCCCAGTCGCGCAACAGCGTCTGCCAAATCGCAATCGGCCCCGGCAGGATATAGGGCGGGATTTCCCTAACGCGCACCATCATTTCCCAAGCCCCCAGGAATAGCAGTGCGAGCAGCGTTGGCGCCAGAATGCGCAGCCAGGGGCCTTCCCCAAAAAAACCGACGGCCGGTGCCGCTTCCGTGCTCTCACTCATGGGCACCCCCCATGGCAGAGGAAAGCGCGTGGGAAACCGTGCGGCACTGCGCGGCATATTCGGGTGATGTGCGGAATTCCTCTCCCCGTTCGGCCGGCGCGGTGATGCGCACTTCCTCAGCAATCCGGCCCGGGCGCGGGGCCATCACCACAATGCGTTCCGCAAGATAGACGCTTTCAAACACCGAATGGGTCACGAAAATCACCGTAAAACGTTCCTGCGCCCAAAGCTGTACCAAATCATTATTCAGCCGGAAGCGCGTTATCTCATCCAAGGCCGCGAAGGGTTCATCCATCAGCAGAATGCGCGGGCGCGTCACCAGCGCGCGCGCGATGGAAACACGCATGCGCATGCCACCTGACAAGGCACGCGGATAGGCTTTCTCAAATCCCTTCAGATCAACGCGGGCGATCCATTCGGCAGCGCGTTCTTCGGCTTCTCGCCGCTTCATGCCGGCCAATTCAAGGGGCAGTGCCACATTGCGGATCACGCTGGCCCAGGGCATCAGCGTGGGTTCCTGGAACACAAAGCCGATATCGCGTTCCGCTTCGCCGCCGGCGTCATGCGTGGTCGTGGGCCATTCCATAGTACCGCCGCTTGGCGCGGTAAGCCCTGCAATCAGGCGCAGCAACGTGGATTTACCGCAGCCCGAAGGCCCCAGAAGCGCAATGAAATCTCCTGGCATGATCGTCAGATCAATACCATTCAGCGCCAAGGTTCCCGTTGCGTAACGCTTGGAAACCCCGGCGAGCGAGAGCAGCGGGCGCCGAGGGCTCAAGCCAGCCCGACCCTTTTATTAACAAAACGCAGAGAATAGGCGCGCTTCACATCAAGCCCAGGCGGCATCACTTCCGCATCGCGCATGGCGGTATAGAAGGCTTCCCAGCGCTCATCCGTCATGGCGCCGATGCCAAGCCGTTCCGCATCACCGGAAAAGACAATGCCGCGTTCATTCAGGGCGCGGACGGCGTAATCAATCTTCTCCTGAGTCATTTCCTGATTGTCGCGCATGATAAGCGCATTCGCCGCTGCCACATCCTGCCCGCGCATATATTGGGTCCAGCCCTGCATGGTGGCGTCCACAAAGCGCTGGATCAGATCCGGCTTTTCCTCGACCATCTTGCGGGAGATATCAATTGTTGTCTGATAATTCGGGAAGCCCGCATCGGCGAACAGCAACACTCGCGGATCAGCCCCGCCAAGCCGCGCCGCGAAGGGTTCTGACGAGACAAAGCTTTGCTGAATGGCCTGCTTATCCGCCAGAAATGGCTGGATATTGAAGGTATAGGGGCGGATCTGGCTATCGGTGAAGCCGAAACGCCGACGCAGGAAGGGCCAAAAAGTCACGCGCCCGCCGGCGCCCACCAAAATCGGCTTACCACGCATTTGTTCGAAGCTGGTGAACCCCGCTTCCGCATGGAACATGAAGCCTTGTGGGTCCTTTTGCATGACGGCGCCAATCGTCATGAAGGGCACATTCTCACGCACATAATTCAGCGCCTGAAAGCCGGCTGACATTATCATGTCCACCCGACCCGCCAGTAGAAGCTGCGCCGGGTTCTGCTGCGGGCCGCCCATGCGGATTTCGCAATCAATGCCGGCCCGGCGATAGAGCCCATTGGCCAGCGCCAGATAATAACCACCATGTTCCGCCTGTGCGCGCCAATTGGTCTGGAAGGAGAGTTTCTCCAGCGTCTGCGCCAGCGGCACCCGCGCCCCAGCCACGGCCGAAAGCACAAGGGCGGTGCCGCCCGTGAGCAATGCGCGGCGTTCGATCCTATACTTGGTTCTCATGGCTCTCTCCTCGTTGGGCTGGATTGGGGCATCACATGCCCCAGGGAGATGGGGTCAGCAAGGCATATGCCAATCCTTTGGGCGGCTCTTGGCGGAGAATCGCCCCAGCATCGCCTGTTTTCCGTGCATTAGCCGCCACCAAAGGGGTCACCTGACAGGGTGTTCAGGCCGCCGAAGCGCCCCTGACCACCCGAGTCGCCCGCCCAAAGCCTAAGTTTCCCCTGCCGCAGCTTATGGCCTATCGTGGAGCTCAGCAGCCTCCGGGAGGGCGCAAGCCTCATGACCACCACCGCGGTGCCGCCGCGTCAGACATCCTTGCTGCTGGGCATTTTCTTCATGTGTGCGGCCTGCACGCTATTCCCGATCATGAATGGCATCGTGCAGGTGTTGAGCCGGACCTACCCTTCCGAGCAAATCATCTGGGCGCGCACCACCGGGCATTTGCTGATTGTGCTGGCGCTGATTGTGCCGCGCTATGGCCTTAGCGTGCTGAAAAGCCGCAAGCCCGGGGTGCAGGTTTCCCGGTCCTTGCTGTTGCTGGCGTCCACCACCTTTTTCTTTTTCTCGGTGAAGGATGTGCCGCTGGCCAAGGCTTCCTCCATTTCCTTCATGTCACCCTTTTTCGTCACGCTACTGGCCCTGCCTATGCTGGGCGAACAGATAGGCTGGAAGCGCCTGGCGGCTGTAACGGTGGGCTTCCTGGGCGTGTTGGTGGTGATCCGCCCGGGGTCTGAGGTTTTCCAACCCGCAGCACTTGGCATTGTGGTCAGCGCCTTTTGTTATGCCATCTACCAAATCCTGACGCGCCAGGTAGCGGGGCTAGATCGGCCCGAAACATCGGTGATGTATAGCGGGCTTTTTGGCGCCTTGGTGATGTGCTGCGTCATCCCGTTCTTCTGGGTGCCCTTCAATAATTGGGCGGATATCTTTTGGCATTTGACGCTGGGCGTGCTGGGCGCGGCAGGCCATTGGTGCGTGGCCAAGGCCATGACCTATGGCGCGGCCAATGTGATCGCGCCGTTTCAGTATTGGCAAATGATCGGCGCCATCGCGGTTGGATATGCCATTACAGGGCTTTGGCCGGACCAATGGACCTGGCTTGGTGCCAGCATCATCATCGGCGCGGGGCTTTATATCGCCATTACGGAAACCAGGGCGCGCAAGGCATGAAGCGGGATTACTTCCCGCTTTAGCCAACCGTAACGGATGCGTTTCAGGCCGCGTCCCGCAACCTTATCTTGCCGGCACTTCATCAATGGTTAGATCTTCTGCCCGAAATCATCCATGCCTTTGATGAAATCATCAAAGCACAGCATGATGCCCTTCGCGCCAGGCATTGCCGCGACTTCATGCAGCATGCGCGCGCAGGAGGCAGGATTGCCCACAATCATGCCCATCATCGCCGGCTTTTCACCGCACCCCTAGGTGGCGCCCTTGGCATTAGCGTTGTTGTCGAGAACCGCGCTGGCGCATCAGGTACCATCGGTGCGGACGCGGTGGCGAATGCGGCTCCGGATGGCCTGACGCTTCCCGTTTCCCACGCCATTCCCTTTGGCTTCGCGCCTGGCGTCTTGCCCTCTGTACCCTATGATCCTGTGGCGGATTTCACTCATATCGCGATGTTGGCAGAGGCACCGACCATCAGCGTGGTCCGGGCGAATTCTCCCTTTGCCAGCATGCAAGCGCTCATGGCCGCGGCGCGTGCGCGCCCTGTGCGCTTTGGTACTTCAGGGGTTGGTTCCGCCGAACATTTCTCGGGTGCCCTTCTTGCCCGCGCCACTGGGGCAGCGCAGCTTTATCGCGTTCCCTATCGCGGCACGGCGCCGGCGCGGCAGGATTTACTCGCTGGGCTGATTGATATGCTGAATACGCCATGATCCTACATGAAGCCACGCAGCGCTTCGGCATACGTCCAATGAAGCTCTGCCGCGCACAAATGCAGCGCACAGGCACCCTTGTCTGCGCTATGACTCTGGCCTAACGTGTGATTAGAGAAGAAACCAGTCAGCCATTCAAATATAAGGAGACCGAGTATGGTTATCAGAACCATTGCGGGTTTGGTTTTTGCGCTTCTCTCTTTCGCAAACCTTCCCGCGCGTGCCCAGGATCGCGTTTTATTGTTGCTGGATTGGATCCCGACAGGCGAACATGCCGCCTATTTCTCAGGTGCAGCGCGCGGCGCGTGGCGGGAAAATGGGATCGAACTTTCGCTGGCCAGGGGCTATGGGTCCGGTGATACCGTCGCCAAGGTTGCTGCCGGCGTAGCCCCTTTTGGTGTCGCCGATATCAGCGCCGTTCTTGCCGCGCGTGCACGCCAGAACGCGCCGGTGCGCAGCATCATGCAGATCTATAGTCATTCGCCCCATTCCATGTTTGTGCTGCGGTCTTCCGGCATCACCAGCTTTCAGCAATTGGATGGCAAGCGGATTGCGATCACGCCAGGCAATAGCCATCGGCTGTATTTCCCCGAAGTTGCGCGCCGCGTGGGCATCAATCCTGAGCGTATTCAATGGGTGAATACAGATGCATCCGCCATGGCGGCACTGATGATCACCAAACGCGTGGAAGCCGCGCCGTTTTTCGCGATCCATCACTATTATCAGAACAAGGCCGCCCGGCGCGCCGGTGAGGAAATTGTGGTCCTTCCCTTTGTTGAGACGGGCTTCGCAATCTACGCAACAACGCTCATGACGACGGATGAGGTCATTCAACGCAACCCTGATCTGGTTCGCCGCTTCCTTCGTGGCGCCGCTTCCGCCCTGACTTGGGCAAATGAAAATCAGGAACAGGCCTGCCGGTTGCATGTTCAGCGCAACCCCGAAGTCGAGTTGGATGATTGCCAAGGATCATTGCGCTCGACCATGAGCTATGTGTTCAACGACCATCAGCGCCAAACTGGGCTTGGACGGCAGGCGCCTGATCGGATGAACTTCACTTGGCAGCAGGTCGCCTCATCGCTTGAGCTGGCACCAGGCTGGAACTATAGCCAGGCCATTGATCTCAGCTTTTTGCCGTGATCAGGCTTGAGAATGTGAACAAGACCTTCCGCGGCCGTGATGGTACGGCCGTGGAGGCGCTGCGTGACATATCACTCGACATTGCCGCGGGGGAATTCGTCGCCATTGTAGGCGCTTCCGGTTGCGGCAAATCCACCTTGTTGCGGCTGGTGGCGGGCCTGGTGCCGACAAGCTCAGGCCAGGTGATCTTGGACAATGCACCGGTCACAGAACCGCGCACAGATACCGCCATGGTCTTTCAAGCGGCGACTCTGTTGCCCTGGGCGGATGTGCTGCGCAACGTGACCTTTCCGATACGCCTGATGCACCAGCATGATGCGAAGACCGATGACAAGGCCCGCACCCTGCTTGCCACTGCGGGCTTGAGCGGGTTTGAAACCAAGCTCCCGCGCGAGCTTTCCGGCGGCATGCAGCAAAGGGTGGCGATTTGTCGCGCTCTTTTGCAAGAACCCCGCGTGCTGCTGATGGATGAACCCTTCGGCGCGCTGGACGCGCTGACGCGGGAAGAAATGTCGCTGGAGCTTTTGCGCCTTTGGTCCACACGCCAGATGGCGGTAATTTTCGTCACGCATTCGATCTCTGAGGCGATCCTGCTGGCCGACCGCGTGGTGGTCATGTCGCCGCGCCCCGGACGTATCGCCGATATCATCAATATCGCACTGCCACGCCCACGCTCCTTTGAGCAGGAGGGCGCAGAAGAATTTCGGCGTTGCGCGGCGCGTATCCGTGCATTGATCTTCAAGGGGCGCGACGCCGATGCAGCCTGACCGCAAAGCCCAGCTACTGGCCAGCCTGCCCGCTTGGGGCGCGACCATTGCGCTGCTCCTTATTTGGGAAATCAGCGTTCATGTCTTCCAGATCAGGGAATTCATCCTGCCAGCGCCCAGTGCCATCTGGGAAGCCTGCGTCAGCGCTTGGCCGAACTTGCTCCGGCATACTCTGGCAACACTGGGAACGGTGCTGATGGGCTTTTTTGCCTCAGTCATCATCAGCCTGCCGCTGGCCATGCTGATTGCCTCATCGCCCACCACCTCAGCCGCGATCTACCCGCTTTTGGTCATTACCCAATCCATCCCGAAAGTGGCCTTGGCGCCCATCCTGATTGTTGCACTTGGCGCGAATGAAATGCCGCGGATCATCGTGACTTTTCTGGTGGCTTTTTTTCCGCTGGTGGTCAGCAGCGTTGCCGGGCTTCTGGCGGTGCCGCCCGAACTCATTGAATTGGGGCGCGCGTGTCGTGCTGGTCGGTTTCAGGAATTGCTGCGGATCAGGCTTCCTTTCGCCGTACCTTTCGTTTTTGGCGGCCTCAAGGTTGCGGCCGCGCTTTCCGTTGTGGGCGCGGTGGTCGCGGAATTCGTTGGCGCGGATGCCGGGCTTGGCTACCTGATCCAGACGTCCATGGCGTTCTTTCGTACACCTCTGGCGTTTGGGGCTGTGGTTATGCTGGCCCTCATGGGTATTGTACTATTCCAAGCGGTGGCGCTGACGGAGCGATTGTTATTTCCATGGTCTAGCAGCGTCGAGGGTACCACCACGGCGACACGTTGAACGGAGCATCCAATGGCTGAAATCGAACCTGGCTTCATCATCATCCGCAATGCCATGCTGGCCGATCCCGGACAACGGCGCGCGGAGGCGACCGATGTGCTGATCCAAAATGGCGTCATCAAGGCTGTTGGCCTTGGGATAGCGGCGCCACCGGATGCGAAGGTGATCGACGCCACGGGGCATATTATTCACCCAGGCCTGATCAACGCCCATACCCATGGCCATGGCGGCTTGGCGCGCGGCCAAGGTGATAAATGGACGCTTGAATTACTGCTGGCCGCCTCCCCCTGGATCGGCGGCAATCGTTCGCTTCAGGACAAGAAACTATCGGCGCAAATCATCGCAGCCGAAATGGTGCTGAAGGGCTGCACTGCGGCGTATGACCTTTATGCGGAATTTCCCATCCCCAGCAAGGATGGTCTGGATGCCGTGGCGGAAGCCTATGCCGAAATTGGCATGCGCGCAGTCATCGCGCCCATGGTGGCGGATAAAACGGTTTATGAGGCGATCCCCGGGCTCTACGATTCCCTGCCTGAGGCATTGCGCGGGCGCGTGGACAAGCTGCGCCTTCCCGCATGGGAAAGAACGCTTGATGCGATGGATGAAGCCATCAGTGCCTGGCGCTGGAATGGCAAGGATATCCGCACAGCGGTCGCCCCCACCATCCCGCATCATTGTTCTGACGCCTTCCTGTGTGGCTGCCGCGATTTGGCAAGCAAATACGCAGTCGGCATCCATAGCCATGTCGGTGAAAGCAAGGTGCAGGCCCTGACCGGAATCCGGCGTTATGGCAAGACGCTTGTGCAGCACATGAATGATCTTGGGCTGATCACTCCGGATTTCACTGCTGCGCACGCGATTTGGCTGGATGATGATGATCTGAAGATCATGCGCGATAAGGGCGGTTCCCTTGCCCATAATGCCGGCAGCAATATGCGGCTTGGCAATGGCATGTTCCGTTTCCGCGAAGCGCGCGACATGGGCGTGAATGTCGGCATCGGCACGGATGGGGCGAATTGCTCAGACAATCAGAACATGTATGAGGCGATGCGCTATGCGTCCATGCTGTCAAAAGTGCAGACTCCGGACCCACGCCGATGGGCAAGCGTTGAGGAGGTTTATGATGCCGCCACGCGCGGTTCAGCGCGCGCACTCGGCTTCAAGGATATTGGCGCCATCGCGCCGGGCATGAAGGCCGATATCGTCTTCCTTGATCGTGCTTCGGTGAATTGGATTCCGCATCATTGGACCGTCAATCAATTGGTGCATACGGAAGATGGCACTGGGGTCAGGCATGTGATGATTGGTGGCCGCTTTGTAGTGCGTGATGGTCGCATTCTGACCATTGATCTCAATCGCCTGGCCAATGAAGCGGAAGAGGCACGG